>JACCEA011223815.1_pt1 | contig 45034 bp, 40 predicted proteins | sample 7449851 | NCBI WGS metagenome assembly JACCEA01 (sample SAMN15323453, study PRJNA562643) | freshwater metagenome | isolation source: river surface water | place: USA:Blue River Watershed | collected 2017-08-18 | reverse complement strand
TATTAATTAAATAATCTGTCTACTTAAAAAAATATTTATAAAATAAAATAGATTAAAAATAAATTGAAAAATGGGATTATGTTTAAGCATTAATAATACAAATGAAAAAACAAATGAAAAAATAAATGAAAAAACAAATAAAAATAATGATTTATATGTACAAAATTTAGAACTTAAAGAATCAGTTTTAAATTTGGATGAAAGATTGAAAATAGTAAATGAGAAAGAAGTAGATTATTTTAATTTTAAGGGTAAAAGATTAAAGTGCCGTTATTGTAATATTTATGATGGAGATACATTTTCAATTATTTTTATTTTTAAAGATGAAATTATTAAGTATCGTTGTAGATGTCTTGGTTATGATACTCCTGAAATGAAGCCTTCTCTTAAAAATCCTAATAGAGAGAAAGAAAAAGAAGCAGCCAAATTAGCTAAAGCGAGATTCATTGAATTATTAGAAAAAGGAAAAGATGGATTAATTGAAGTTGAATGTTTTGAATTTGATAAATATGGAAGAATTCTTGTTAATGTTTATAATGGTGTTGATACTAAATCTTTAAATGATATTATGATTGAAGAAGGTCATGGTATACCATATTCAGGTGGTACTAAAGAAAAGTTTGATTTTGATAATTAATAATATTTATAAACGTGTTTGATTCAGGCATCAAAGAATTCCCGAAGGTTTCCTCTGATGTCCGCAAGATAGGCATAAACAGTGAAAGAATCCGCCAGATTTACAGGAATAAAAAAACTCCTGAGTGATAGGGAGACGAGTTCAATGTCTAGGCCCTTCGTGCACTTAATCAAACACGAAAGATTTCCATCATCCTTGATTGATATGGTCAAAACAAACATTTTACCGTCTGGATTCTGACGAATCATCTTGATAATGTCGTCATGCTGAGTGAGAGTCAACCCCCACTGTTGACAACGTCCATCTTCAAGAAGTCTTTCGTAAAGAGTGGTAGCAGTATCGCTCATTTTAGTTAGTGCTTTGTAAGACAATGCAAAATTAATATAGATTTAATTTATTTTTTTTTTAAAGATTTATCTGTCAATTTTTTATAATGCTATTCAGATTAAGCTTGGTTTACCTGAAGAGGCACCTCAAGCGCTCTCTGAATAGCAGTAGCTGCGTCATTCAATTTGCGAATTGCATTGAATACGTGGATAGCACGTCTGGCATTGTCACCAACCGTGTTCTCCGGGAAAGGTGCAAAAGTAGCACCATCACCCAGAAAGAATTCACCACGCGAATTGACGCCTACCACAATGGGTTGAGCATCCATATCTCGAACCATCCATTCGGGAGGAGTTATCGTCATCTCAATTGTATGAAGTTCTCCAACCGCTGCACGAATCTCACCAGGAATCCATCCGTGCTGAGTATCTGCATTGAGACCCCTGCGAATAGCAGCCAATCCTCCACCCAAAAGAGTGGCTCTGGTTCTGGCTCTGGCAAGCACAAGAGCAGCTCTGATACGAGCTACATCTGCAGGATTAGGTCTCGCTGCACGAGCAATATCATCACCATTAGTTGGCTTATGAGCGGTCATTTTTTGGTTTACTTATACAGTAAAATTAACAAATTTACATATATTTTTTTTTATAAATACTAATAGCAATCAATTTTTTTATTGATTATTATTTGTTGATTCATTTGATTCTTTTAAACCATTACGAATAAGAATAAAGATAGTTTTAATAATATTATCATAATTAAATTGAACAAAACCCAATTTTTTAGAAAAACGACTATTATTTTTAATATTATTCATAGAAAATTCGGTTTCACCATTCTCTTCGATAATAAGAGTATACATATTATCATTAATACTAAAGTTTTCAAAAACATAAAAAGAAGATAATAAATTATTAGAAAAATTAGGTTGATAATTAAAAGACTTATTATCTTTAAATATCATTTTAATACTATTAACAATTTTATCTCTCATTTCATAAATATCACAATTATATATAACTTTCATAACAAATTTACTAATTTTAGCAAATCCACCATTTAATTTTCCAAATTCTTTAATATGTATTTTATCAATTGGACTAATAATATCAGTATATTTTTTAGATATTTTTTTATCAAAATCAATATTGATATAATAATCTTCATCAATTGTAAAATAGATATTTCCAATAGGAGTACATAAATCGAATCCAGGTTCTTCACGAATAACCATATAACTAGAATTGATATTCTCGTTTATGGGTGAAAAAAAGTTATTAATTCTATGTTCAAAATTCTTCATTAAACATCCTCTTTTATTTAGTTCTAAAAGAAATCGAATTCTTTCACAAACACTTTCCATAATTATATCATATTGATTATTAATTTTGATAATTCGATGAATAATATGATATTCTTTTTCTTCTTCTTTAGATTCATATTCATTTTTTTTAATCTCTTTTTCTAAAATCAAATAACCCTTTTTATTAATATGTAAATAATATAAATCTAGAAAATGAAGTTTAATTGATAAAACTTCTTCACTTAAATATTCAATTTTCATCCCTTCCATATGAATATCATCTAGATTTTTAAACTCTTTTTTAATATCTTTTTCAATTCTTCTCATCAGATAATTATCTTCTCCATTATTTAATTTATTATATGTATTAATATTCATATTTGAATTATTATTAATAATATATTCTTCAATATTATCAATATGGATTGTTTTATTTTCGTTATTTGTTGAAATCATCATTATTCTTTTGCGCTTTGCTTATTAATAAATCAATTAATAATTAATTTTTTAAATATTCATTTTTTTTAGGTATAAGCAAAGTGGAAAAAATAATAGTGACGTAAATATTATTTTAATTAAAATTTAATTAATAATTTTTGATGAATAGAAAAAAAAATGATTTTATAAATAATAAAAAATATGTATGTCATAATGAAATAAGAAAATATAGAATAGAACGTAAAAATGAAACTAAAAAAAATAGATGATTTAAAAACACCATTATTAACAGTATGGGATAAATGTGAATACAATAATGTTTATTTTAAAAATAACATTAATTTATTAACACAAAAAGGAAATGTTATTCAAACTTTTGATACAGCTACAAATGATATGTTAATTCATACAATTAAAAATTATGAAAATATTGATGTTTTATTATTAATTAATAAATCACCAACAGAATCATTAAGATATTTTGATGAACATTTAAAAGATAATTATACAAAATTGGCTATAAAGAATGATGAATATAATAAAAATATGTTATTGAAAATCTTATATCAATTATATTATGAGAGAAATTCAATAACTGGATACAGACATTTTACAGATTTTATTTTTAGAAAATTTAATTATTTAAAAGATAAAACAGATGAAGAATTAATTCATTTTACATTATTCATAGTAATTAAAAGGAATTCAAAATACAATCAAATAAGTATTGAAGAAGATGACCATTATTTATATGCACCAATGAATAATAATGAAAAAGATATATTAAGTACAATATTTTTAAATAAAAATACTATTGATTTAATGAAAATACAAGATTTGGAATTCTTTTTTATTCATGGTATTGATGAGTTTAAACATAAATTTAATATTTATCGAAATTTTGTCAATGAACAATTAAATAGAGAAGACCAATCTCAGATGTTATTATTTAGTTCAATTATTTTAAATATTATTGGACATAGAAAAGCAAATGATATTGATTTTTTAGCTTTTAATTTATCAGAAGAATCTAAAAATAATTTATTGGATTTTCGTGAAAGACATATTAATGATTTTAGAAATGATACCGAAGAATTAGAATTAAGCGAATCGCAAGAAAATAATGAAGATAATACAGAATCTTTTACTATTAATAGTACTAATGGAAATAAGCGAAGTACAAAAAAAGACCCAAATAGATGTATGGATATTTTCATTAAAAATACAGAACATTGGCCTCATTATTGGTCTGTTTGGTTAGATGATTGGTCGCGAAAATCAGGTGCAAAATACTTTAAAGAAGTATTAGCTAATGGTGATTATCATTGTTATTTTTTGGGTATGAAATTAACTACATTAAAAATGGATATTGAAAGAAGATTATCTAGAGAAAGACCGAGAGCTTATGCAGATATATATGCTTTAAAGAAGAGATATAATTTGAAAGACTTTGGAATAATAGATTTAGATTTAGTGATAAATGATAAAAAAGAGAAATGTTTTCAATTGAAAGATATTAGTGAAGAAGAGAAGAATCGGATACTATTAGAGAAAGGAGGAAGAATCCGTGAGAATATTAGTGAAATTTATTATTATGAAGAACAGAATATTAGTAAATTTGTTCAAACAATGTTATGGTTTTTACAAAGAATATATAGAATGAAAGATTTAAAAATAGAAGATTTAAAGAAAGATTTAATTATACCTTCTTTAATGAAAAAGAATATAATTTTAGAAAGAAAAAAAGAGAATTATATTCGAAATTTATCTTTGGGTTCAATTTTGAGATTAGATGATATTCGTCAAGAACAAAAAGATTTAGAAGAATTTGTTATTGAAGATAATAATAAAAATAAGAAATCGTATGATATCAGTAATACAAATAATACTGATTCAAATGAAAAAGAATTGGATGATTTTATCATAGAAGATTCGAATAAATCAGAAAAAGAAGATAATCAAAAAGAAACAAAAGTTAAAAAGATTGTTAGAAAAAAACAAAATGTTATTAATACTATTGAAGAGAATGTTATTGAAAATAAAACAATAGAAAATGATGTTCAAATAGTTAAATTTAGCAAAAAGAAAATTATTCGAAAAAAGAAAGAATAAAATAATAAATAATAATATTAAACATTATAAATTTAAAAATTAAATTAAAATTAAAATTAAATAATTATAAATTAAAAACTTTTATAAAAGAATTATAAAATTTATTATTCATATATTTTTTATTAAAATGATTTTTATATTTTTCATATAAAAATTTGCTTTTGTCATTCATTGTATGTAATTGTTTATAAATACCAAATGAGAAAGCTAATGTTATTAATAAATAAATATAATCGGGTGTTTTTCTATTAAATACTTCATATAAAGGTTCTAATAGATAATAATTATAGTATTCAAATAATTTATAAATAATTAAAGCAATACTAAATTCTAAAATAATCTCAAATAAAATTAATTTATCAGATAATTCTTTATAATTTTTTTTATTTAATAAAAAGTATAAATCAATAAATCTAGATAAATGAAATCCTAATATGTAAAATATTATTATTAAAAATAAAGTTAATATATTTGAATAATTAAAATACTTAAATATCTCTTTCATTAAAATTATTAAATTCTATTATTTAATAACATTTTTTTTATAAATTCTTAGGAATTAATCCTCATCTGAATCCTCCGCCAATACAGCGAATGGATTCTTCCGCTGTTGTTTAACCTCTTCAACATCCTCCTTTTTCTTCGGAGATTGGATGTTAGTGGCTGCATTTGAATGCAAAACAACGGGAGAAGATGAACTCACAGGAACAATGTCACAAACACCATCTTCTGAATTGGTGTAAGCTTCACGACCAGCTGCCTTAGAATCTCTGGCAGAAGCGCGAGAAGTCTGTTGAGCGCGTTTTTTGGCGTCTCTTTCAGCGTTCTTAGCGCGTTTTTCAGCAGAATTAGGCATTTTTTGGTTTAGTAGAAAATACTAAAATAATTAATAATAATAAATAAAATAAAAATGTATATAAAAAAGCTATCAATTTTTTAAGTAAAAAATAAGAATTATTAATTTACGTTAATAATAATAATAAAAAATGAAAATAAAATAGATAAAAATTAAATAGAATTTGAAGAAAAACAGATAATTTAATATAGAAATATGAAGACTTTATTAATAGTAGAATCTCCGGCAAAATCGAAAACAATTGAGAAGTTGTTAGGTCCAGATTATATTGTAAAAGCATCATTTGGACACATTAGAGAATTAGGAAAAAAGAATGAATTAGGAATTGAAGTTAATAATGCTTTTAGACCAGTATACTATAAAATTGGTACTAGAAGTAAACAAATTCAAGATTTAGAAGAAACTATGAAAAAAGTAGATAGAGTTTTATTAGCAGCTGATGAAGATAGAGAAGGTGAAGCAATCGCTTGGCATTGTGCTGTTGTTTTAAAAATTAGTACAACAGTAGCCAATCGTATTTGTTTTCATGAAATCACTAAAAATGCTTTAGAACATGCGGTTAATAATCCTAGAAGAATTGATATGAATATGGTTCAATCTCAACAAGCTCGTCAAATTTTAGATAAGTTGGTTGGTTTTGAAATATCACCATTATTATGGAGAAGTATTGGACCTGCATTGAGTGCAGGAAGAGTTCAATCTGTTTGTTTAAAATTAATAGTAGAGAAAGAGAGAGAAGTAGAAGCCCATCAAGAGAATAAGTATTATAGAACAGTAGGATATTTTAAAGAGAATATTTTAGGTGTTTTAATACCACCATTAAATGATGAGAATGCAATTAAAGAATTTTATGAAAGAATGAAAACAGCAAATTATTTTGTTGAGAGTATTGAATCTAAAATTATTGAAAAGAGACCTCCTCCACCTTATACTACTAGTTCAATTCAACAAGACCTCGGAACCCGTTTTGGTCTTCCTTCAAAGAAGATTATGGCAGTTTTACAACATTTATATGAATCTGGTAAGATAACATATCATAGAACAGATTCAACGAATTTGAGTGAACATATAATGAAACAGATTAAAGAATATGTTATAGGAAATCCGGATTTAGGTAAGAATTATCATCATCCGCGAAATTATATAACAAAATCGAAATCAGCACAAGAAGCTCACGAAGCTATTCGTCCAACTTATATCACAAATTTAACATTAGAAGATACATTTGATGAGAATGATAAAAAAGTTTATCAGATGATTTGGAGAAGAACAGTAGCGAGTCAAATGAGTGCTACATCTTCCGAAGTTTATACCATGACAATTGGAATAGAGAATAATCCAGAAAAGTTTATGGCAAAAACAGAGAGAATCATATTTGAGGGATATAAAAAGATATATGATGATAATATTAAAAAAGATAGAGAAGAGGATGAAGAGAATTTATTAACTGGTGGTATGTTCGGAGAGATTAAAGAAGGAGATTCATTAATTAATCAGAAAATAGTATCAACAGAGAAATATCAGAATCCACCGGCTAGATATTCTGAAGCGAGTATAATTAAAAAAATGGAAGTAGTTGGTATTGGAAGACCATCGACATATGCATCTATTTTAAACAAACTATTTGAAAGAGAATATATAGAAAAGAAGAATATACCAGGAGTTAAAAAGAGTGGTTTATGTTGGACATTAGAGAAGAAAACAATTAAAAACCATAAAATTGATATAACTATTGGAAGTGAAAAGAATAAATTAGTACCAACAGAAGTTGGAAAAAGAACGAATGATTATTTAATAGGAAATTTTGATATGATAGTAAATGAGGAATTTACATCGGAAATGGAGAATAAATTAGATAAAATAGCTTCAGGTGATTTAATTTGGAATCATGTAGTATCAACATATTATGATTCTTTTCATCCTAATGTTGAAAAAATAATGACAGAAACACCTAAAAATAATTCTGCTTTTAATGTTCAAAAAAGATTATTAGGAGAAGATGATGGAAAAAATGTTTATGTTTATACAGCAAAATATGGTCCAGTTTATCAAATAGGTGAAGATAAAGATAAAACAAAAAAATATATTAAATTAGGTGAAAATCAAAATGTTGAAAATGTCACTTTAGAAGATTATTTAGAACAAAAACAAAATGGAGATTTTCCTAAAGTTTTAGGTCAATATAATAATAAAGATGTTATTTTAAAGAAAGGTAAATATGGTTTATACTTGTTTTACAATGATATTAATTATCGTCTTAAAGAAGGTTTAGATGAAAATTTAACTTTAGAAGATGCTAAAGAATGTATGTTTGTTAATACTACTACTTCTAATTCTAATTCGAATTTAAATTCTACTAATTCTTCAAATATTGAATCTACAAATAATATTAACCAAAATCAAAATGATACACCAATTCAAAATATTGAAGGTTTACCTAAAAAAGTTGGTAAATATTTTATTAAGAATGGTCCATATGGTCCTTATGTACAATTGGATAAAGTATTCGCGAGTATACCTAAAACAATGATACCTAATGAATTAACAGAAGTTCAATGTAAAGAATTAATAGAAAATAAAAAGAAAGGTAATAATACAGCAAGTAAAGTACCTCAAACAAAAGCATTCAAAAAGAAAGAATAATTTAATATTTTTATTTTATAATTTACTATTTTTTTTCAATTAAATATATAACTAAATTATATATATACAAAAATGAAAAATCATAATGATAATTCAATGATGTTATTATATTCATCTTTAATAATGTTTATTGGAAGTTTTATAATACAATATTTTATAATGAGTCGAATAATGGTTTATAGATTTGGAGATATAAAATATAGTTTGGGTAAATTGTATATGTCATTGATAATGGCATTTATGATGGTATTTATTGAAATATTAATGCATGATATATTTAGTAAAAAAATAAGTATTAAATATTATATAATAAATTTAATATTAATATCTATTGTTATTTATTTATATAAAAATCAAATAAATATAGATGAAAAAGAATACTTAAAAGAAATGATTGAACATCATTCAATGGCTTTATTAACAAGTTCAGAAATAAAAGACAAAACAAAAAATGAAAAAGTTAAAGAATTAGCGAAAAATATTATTAATACACAAAACAAAGAGATTGATTATATGAATCAACTTTTGAGTTCTATTTAATTCAATATACCATTTTTTTTAAGTAGAAAGATTATGAAAGATTAATTAATCAAATATTATTTAAGTTTTCTTTAAGTAGAAAGATTTATTAGTTAAATATTATTTAAGTTTTTTTTAAGTAGAAAGATTATAAAAGATTTATTAGTTAAATATTATTTAAGTTTTCTTTAAGTAGAAAGATTTATTAATAATTTTCTTTTTTGCGATCCTTTTTTCTTTTTTAAAAAGAAAAAAGATCTAACATACTTCTTGAATAAATTGTAAGAAAATATAATAATGGTCAATTAAATCATTACCACCAAAAATATTTAATATTTCATCGGGTTTTTTATCGAGATTCATTAAAGAATAGAATAATTGGAAAAAAACTGTAAAAAATTGATTTTGTTGAAAATTTAAATCATTTAATTCGATAGATTCGATATTAGTATTAATAACACCACCGAATTGTACTTTAATGAATTCATATAAAACAGATGATTTAATAGATTCAGTAAAATAATATTGGATATCTTGAAGAATATTCTTTTTTATTTTTTTTATTTTTTCAGATAATTCAATATTATTAGTAGATGTATCGAGATAATAGAGTGGATATAAATAAACTCTTAAATTTGAATAATATAAATATGATATTAAATATAAAGTAGATGTTGTATTTTTAGTTTTATTTATATTATCTTTTGAATTATCATCTAATATATTTATTTTAGTTATAAAAGGTATTAATACATTTATTTTTTCATTATTATCACCAATCAACGGTAAAAGAATATCTTCTAAACCAAAAGTAGGATAACATTGATTATTAGTTATATTAAAACCTAATAGAACATCTAAAGGTTTAGTTTTTTCTTTTATAAATTCTTTACCAATTAAATATTTTTTTAAAATATTATCTTTTAATTTATTTTTTAATGCTTCATTTTGAGTTTTTTCGAAAAGATTCCATTCTTCAATATGTTTTAAAGAATGATGATTATATACTTGAGTTATAAATTGATATAATTCATTTTCTTTAGTACCAATGGGTGTGACAGATGCATCTAAGTAAATAGCACGTTCAGTTTCAATGAATAAATTTTTTCTATCTTTAAAAATATTCATAATTTTAGGACATAACATTTTTTCTTGTTGAGGAAAAACACGCATAAATTTATTGAAAGATGATAATAATAATCTTATTTTTTGAGAAGGGTCTTTAAGACTTAAACGGGTAGTATCATTTATATTAGTGATAGAGATAACAGAATCAGAATATAATTTATCATTTATTTTTGGTTCTTTTTCTTCTTCGACTTCTTCCAATTGATTATTTTCATTTTCTGCTTCTTCTAATTGAATCTCTTCTAATTCCTTTAATTTTAATTCATAAAAATTTTGAATAGAATTTATAATAAAATCAATTTGAACTCTATTATTAGTACATTCTATAAAAGATTTTCTACCATCTTTTTCTTCACCTTTTTTAATATATAATTTTAAAACTTTAACTTCTTTTAAATTTGATTTAAATGTTTTACAATCTTCTTTATTTTCAACTTCTTCTAAAACTATAAATATAACATTTTTTACTATTCCTTCTTCTATTTCAATTAATGATTTTTTAACAACTGCATTAATATCTGAAAAATTTCTTGGTTGTTCTTTACTTACTATTAAAAAAAAATTTGGTTCTTCCATTTCAGGAGATGATTTAAATTTAATCTTTTTTTTTGATAATAATTTACTAACATTATGTTTTAAAAGATTTTCCTCTTTTTTTAAAATTATAGGCGGTGTACTTGTTGAAAATGATTTATAATGTATATTTAATATCACTTCTTCAAATACATTTTTTTTCTTTTCAGATTCTATTATTTGATTTAAAAAAGATTTATTTTCTTCTCCTACATTCATTCCTTCTAAATTATTTTCTGTAAATTCTCTCTCTTCATCTTCTTCATCTTCACTTAATTCTGAATCTGTTGTTTCTTCTGAATCTTCCGAATCATCAGAATCATAATCATTATCTTCTTCATTATTATATTCATTTAAATCAATTTCAATATTTTCATTATTGTTATTATCATTATATTCTATATTTTCTTTATTTAATAATTCATTTACTTCTTCAGATGTTGATTCACTCATGATTTCTATATTTTAAAAAGATAAATATTTTTATCTTTTTACATAACTTTATACAAAAAAATTTAAATAATTATTTTTAAATATATAACGAATCGATATAACTTTTATTATCTTCTTTTATTAATGATGATGATTTCATGAATATATCTATCATTTTTTCATTTATAGAACAAGGTAGTTTAAAGTCATCAATCCAATATGGTATATTTAAACCATTAATTATTTTTGGTATTTTATTATCTTTATTTTCAATAATATCTTTATTTTCAAGATTATCTTTATTATCTTTATTTTCAATAATATCTTTATTTAATATTTTATTCTCTTTAATATCATTAATAATTATTTTTTTAGAATTTTTAGGATTAAATTTAGATTTATTTTTTTTTATAATTAAATTTGAATCATTTTTTATTTCTTCGTGTACTATGGTTATTTCTTCTTTTATTTCTTTTTTATTCATTAATCTTAATAAATTAATTTTCATAATAATATCTTCAATACATCTTCTTAAATTTCTAACTCCTTTTTCATCTTTACAATATTTTTGTAAAATATATTTAATATTATCTTCTGACCATATTAAATCTTCTTTTTTAAAACCTTGATTTTCCATTAATTCAGGTATAATATAATTAATAGCTATTTTTAATTTATCATTTTGTTGATAACCATCAAATTTAATTACTGTTAATCTATCTTTTAAAATTGGATTTATTAATTCTTTATCATTATATGAAAAAAAGAATAATGTTCTTGATATATCAAATGGTATTTCACTATAATATTTATCATAAAATGTAGTATTTTGTGATGGATCTGTTAAATGTGTTAAAATACTACTAATTTCATGTCCTCTCGATGTATCACTTATTTTATCTAATTCATCAAAAAATACTACTGGATTCATTACTTTTGCTTCCATTAACATTTCAACAATTCTTCCCCATGTAGCACCTTCATATGTATATGAATGTCCTTCTAAATTACTTGCATCAGTTGCTCCACCTAGTGCATAAAAACAAAAAGGACGATTCAAAGCTTTACTAACACCTTGTTTAACAAGACTAGTTTTACCAACACCAGGTGGACCTTCAAGAGCTATCATTTGACCTCTAGAAGAAGGGTTAGTTATCCATTGAGCCATAATTTGTAAGATTTTATTTTTAGCTTCATTTTGACCATAAATAGTTTTTTCGAGTTGTAAATGAGCTTCGTGGAGGAAAGATTCAATTTTATGAGAGGGGTCTTCGAATTTAACAGGTATATCAACAAAATTTCCGAAAGGTATTAAGGATATACCTCTTAACCATTTACCTAATTTAGAATATTCTGAATCATATTTATTCATTGATTCGTATTGGTCAATTTTTTGAATAATAAGAGATTTAGTGGAAAGAGGTATATTAGAATAAATAATACGGTATCTCAAAGGTATTTCTTCTTTAAAATAATTATATATTTCATCTTCTTTATTTAATATATCAATTTGTTTATCTCTATTTTGTTTTCTAAAATATTCACAATTTTTTGATTTTTTATAAATCTTATCATCTAATTCTCTATCTATATCACTATACTTCCTTCTTGATGTATATGATTTAAAATCTTCATCATCAAACGAATTTTTTCTTCCTCTCTTATTTCTATAATTTACATTATTTATTGATGATTTTTTTGTATCATCAGAATTATAATCTGGTTCAGTTTCTGTTTCTGAATCTTCATTATATTTATTTCTTTTATAATAATCATTTTGAATCGTTATTAACAGTTTTTCGTTTTTCATTTTTCCTTTCTTTTTTATTTATCTTTTTTTTTATTTTTATTTTTTTAACTAAAAATAAAATTTATTAAAAATATTTTTACAAATTATTTTCTATTTGTGTATGTTCTATATAATATCTATCTAATAAATCATTAAAATTATACATACTATTTAATGACATTGGTCTTTTTTCTTTAATAAAATTAATTGCTTCATTTGGTGTTAAATTATGTTTTTTAATTAAATAAGCTGCTACAATAGTAGCAGAACGCATAAAACCCCAATAACAATGAACAAGAACATTATTACCATTTTTAATATTAGAATCGATATAATCAACTGCCATATAAATTTGTTCATAAAATTTTTGTAGATTTTCAGGTTCTCTATTATCTTTAACATCAATTCTTAAAGTATAACGAGATTCATTATTAAAATAAGGATGAAAAGGTTCATTTTCGGTACAATTAACAATAGAATGAATATTATTATTAGTTAAAAAATTAATATCACGAGAAGATTCAATATTTCCTAAAAAAAGATTAGGTAAAATATAATCATAATTATTAACAAAAGTTAATTTATTAAATACTTTAAAAACAACTGGATTTTTTAATTTTTGTATTCCTTTATAAAAAAAACTCATATTTTATTATTTACAATTTGTTCTTTGATATTAATTATATAATTTTTTTTATATCTAAATTTTTAAACTTTTTCTCATTATAAAATAGATAATCTTATAAATTTAATAATAATGGAAAATAATTTAACAAAAATTCAATTGAAAAATATTAAATCTAATATTAAAAATGAAGTTTTACTTCAACAAAAATTAAAAGATAAATTATTTGTTATTCATAATGTTTATCCTGTTTCAAATATTCTTCAAAATAATAATAATAATAAAAAATCCAAAAAAGAATATTTTTTAGATATAAAAATAGCAGGTAAAAAAAATCAAAATGAAGAATTAATTAATTATATTAAAAAATTATTATATCAATATCCTACTTTAATAAAATTTTTATCAGAAAATTTTAATAATAATCCAAATCCTTTAGATATATCTTTATATTTTACAATTGATAATAAACCAATTATTTTAGTAAATAAAAGAGGATTTCATTTAATTGATTTTGAAGCTCTTCTTCTTCATTCTAATAGAAAAATAAAACCCAATAATTTTACTTTTACTTCAAATTCTAAATTATTCTAATTTAAACACCACTCTCCATTTCATTACACATACATCCACTTCCATTATTATTAAAATTAGATACTGCATTTTTTCCTAATTTTGCACAATATTTAACATCATTTTCAGTACATCCTGTAGTATTTGTAAAATTATTCTCTATTTGAACTAATTTTTGTGTTAAATTAGATGATACATCTTCAGAACGATTCATTCCGCTTTGATAATTTGTGAATAATTCAAAACTAAATGTTTTTGTTTTGATATATCGTGTTATAATATAAACAAAATAAAATATAACTATAAATAATATAATATATCCTCCGAATAATATTAAATCACTCTTCTTATTTTGCATTTGTTTTTTCATTTTATATATTTAATCTTTTCTATTAAATAGTATTATTTTATTTTTAATTTTTATTAATATTAATTTAAATTAATTTAATGAATAAGAAGGATTATTTAATATTTTAACTGCAACTTGTTGGTCAAATCCTCTATCAATTAAATTATTTTCTTCTTGTATAAAACCATTCATTCCAATCCATTCAAATTCAATATTATTTTCTTTAACAAACTCCCACCAAGCTTTCCATTCATGATTAAAATAGTTAGGATAATTGATAAGTTCATCAAATACAATAATACAATTATTAGATATATTATTTTTAGTTAAATCAAATATTGTTTTTGTTGATGAATAAATATCACAATCAATATGAATAAATGTTATTTTTTCTTCTTTATGTTTTTTCATAAATTCAGATAAAGATTCATTAAACCAACCTTTAATTAATACTACATTTTCATTTACTATCGGTAAATTTCCATTAAGATTAAATTTACCTTTCAAATAATTATCTCTCCAATCTTCTGGTAGACCTTCAAAACTATCAAATCCATAAATATTATTATTTGTAAATTTACTAATAATATTTATTGTATTACCCGAATATACTCCAAACTCTAAATATAAACCATTATTATTTACCAAATTATTCTCAAAAACATATTTTAATGGTGTGTGACTTAAATTTTTAATTTCATCTTTATAATCAATCGCTAATTTCATTTTTACTATTATTATAATTATTTTTATTAAAAAAAAATAATAAATTATAAAAAATAAAAATAAAAGATGTATTAATAAACATCTCTTACTCCTTTACCTACCGGAAAACGAGGGATTCCTTCTGCTGAGTATTCTTGGAAAATCACTGTCAAAAATTTATTTACATATTTATTTCCATTATTATATAATTCCATTCTTGACTCTTTTGTTCCTTTAGGTCTTACTGTAAATAAACCTCCATCCTTTGTTTCACAATTCCATAATACACAACCTTTCTCATCTCCTGAACCTTCACTAAATCCAATAATTTTAAACTCTTCTTCCATAAATTCTTTATATTTCTGTAAATATTTACTTCTTTTTTGTACTTCGTATGGTCCGTTTTTATCACGAATCATAATACCTTCATAACCTTCTTGAATATATTGGTCATGTTTTTGTTTAATATCTTCTAATTTAGTGATTTTTTCTGTTGGTACCTTTTTAATTAATGGTGATGGATTTTTACTTAAAAAATCTTCTAAATATTCATATCTTTCTTTATATATTTTATTCAAATCATTCGTGTCTACATAATCATAAATATGATATTCAATCTGATTTATTCTTTCTTTATCTTCATTTTTTACTTTCTTTTCAGTTAAACGAACTAAACCACACAATACTTCAAAATCATATTTATTTGTGTATAATTCACCATCAAAATAAAATGTCGAAGGTAGTTTTGAAAACATCTTCTTCAATTCCTCTCTTAATACTTCAAAATTTTGAAAAGCTACTCCTTTACGAGATTCCATTATTACTTCTCCATTCTTAAGATATGCGATACATCTAATACCATCATATTTTCGTTGAATATATGAACCATCAACATCAATTTTAAAACCTCTTCCTCCCTTTTTATATGCATCAAAAGTAAATGTATTTGCTAACATAGGACGAACTACAACATTATTTCCGGTGTTATTAGTCGTCTCTTCAATAGATTCAGTATATAAATCTTTCTCTTTCTTATTCTTCCATTTACTCGTTGCTTCTAAAACAGCTTGTTCTAAAATACTTCTTTTAACCTTACCTTTTTCAATTGTAGTTGAATGTGAGACAAGATTTCCATCTTTTTCACCATGTGCAGTGATAATATCATAAAAATCTCCAAATGATTTTTCAATACGAATACTCCATTCATAAATTTTCTGATTATTATTCAATTGATATAATTTAGGAAAAGTTGGGATTATCTCTTCTTTCTTTTCTTCTTGAGTTTCAACTATTTCTTTTTTTTTAACAGTTTTCTTTGGTTTTTCTACATTGGATTTTTCTACCTTGGATTTATCTGTTTTATTTATTAAGAAAGCTTCCATTTTTACGTATAATACTTTTAAATAAATATATTAATAATTCTTTAAATTGAAAAAATATGATATTAAATAAAATCATTTTTTTAATCGTTTAATTTAATAAAATTTAATTTAAATAATAAAATAGTTATTATATTCTAAAAATATGAGTTTTACTTCAATTTGTATTGAATATGTATGGATTGATGGTGATTATGGTTTACGTTCTAAAATGAAATGTATAACAAATATTAATGAAGAAAATATTAATTTAAATGATTATGAAAAATTAAAATGGAATTATGATGGTTCATCAACTGACCAAGCAGAAACTAAATCTTCTGAAGTTATTTTAAATCCTGTTAAATTATATGAAAATAAATATAAAGATTATCAATATTATAAAGAATTTGGTTCAAATAATATTAAACATTATCTTTTATTATGTGAATCTGTGAATGAAAATGGAGAAGCAGTTAAATGTAATAATTATCAATATGCTAAATCTATTTTTAATAATGAAGAATCTATTAATAATAAACCTTGGTTTGGTTTGGAACAAGAATATTTTATTATAAATCCAAAAACGGGATATCCAGTTGGTTTTGATAAAAAAGAATATTATAATTCATTTTGGTGTAAAGTTATAAAATATATTGAACCAAAAGAAAAACAGGGTAAATATTATTGTGGTTTTAATCCTTATTATAATACTTGTAAAAAAATAGCAGAAAAACATATGAATATTTGTTTAATGAATGGTCTACAAATATCAGGAATTAATGCTGAAGTAGCATGTGGACAATGGGAATATCAAATAGGTCCTGTTGAGGGTATAGAAGCAGCTAATCAATTATGGATATCGAGATATTTATTATTAAAAGTAGCAGAAGAAGAAGGATATTCGATATCATTTGAACCAAAACCAATAACATGGGGAGAATGGAATGGTAGTGGTTGTCATACAAATTTTTCAACAGAGAAAATGAGGGAAGGAAGTAGTGATGGTAAAAAAGGAATAGAATATATAAAGGAAGCAATGGAAAAATTAGAAGAAAAACATAAAGAACATATAGAAGTATATGGTACAGGTAATGAAATGAGATTAACAGGTAAATATGAAACTTCGGATATAAATAAATTTAGTTATGGAATAGGAAGTAGAAATACATCGGTGAGAATAGGTAATCAAACAGCAAAAGAAGGAAAAGGTTATTTTGAGGATAGAAGACCTTCATCAAATATAGATCCATATTTAGTATGTGGTAAATTAGTTGAAACAATAATAATTAAATAAAAAATAAAAATCAAAAATATTTTAAATTAATTTAAAGAAAAATTTATAATTAAATAAAAATATAAATAAATTTATAAAAAAGATAATAAAAAATGGAATTCATTGAAGAATGTTTTAGAAGTATATACAGATTTTTTATAAAAGTCTATGTATTTTTCAAAGTTGAAATGTATTATTATCAGAAAAGATATTTACCAATACCAACAGATGATTTTCAAATAACAAAAGTAGAATTATTTAATCATATGAATAATAAAGTAGATGTGACATATGAATTATTAAATATTTATAATAATTATTTATCGAAATCTATTTTTAAAGATTTATTTAAAAAATATTATATTGACATTGATTTAGATGAACTCATTTTAGGAGAGAAAACTGATATAAGGTTAAAAATATATTATGAATTTAAGGGTGAAGAATTTATATATTATTATTCTTTAATTAATGGTTTAGAATTCAAAAATAAGATTGAAAATGATACAATTGAACTACCATTAGTATCAATTGAAAAAATGGATGATTATCGTATAGATATAATATATCCGTATTATGGTTTGAATCGGGGTATGAGAAATTCTTTATATGGATTATTTAGTATAGATTGTAAACATATAAAAGGAGTTTTAATAAATGGAAAGAAAGTTAAGAATGAATTTTTAGATTATATTGAAAAGATAAAAACACCTTATTTAGATTTTGGATTAGTTTATAATTCACCTGTAAAAATAAAATGGATGTTAATTGAGAATGGATATGATATTGAAGAGAATGATAATATAAAAATTGAGATAATGTTTTTAAAAGGATATATGGATGATGAAACATATGAATATCATGAACATTATTTTAAAACAGAAAATATTAATAATTATTTTATCACAGATTATATGTTAGATAAAATAAAAAAGAAGAATAAAGATTATGGTAGAGATGTATATATCACATCTAGCTCCCTTTTGGGAACTGAGTGATAATTGTTTTACCTTGCTCTGTGAGTGGTAAAACGTATTCATAATTTAGATTTTTTATTTAATCTTTATTTTTTATAATATTTATTAAAGAAAAATAAAATTTATTTTTAAGTATTTAATTATTTTTTTAAAAAATAATTAATCTAATAGAATAGTATAAGTAAATAAAATATTAAAATGAATAATCAATTAAACACAAATATGTATCAAGAAATAAATAACCAAATCTTTACTAAATCATCTTCTGGTAACATTAAAAATCAACCCGTTAATAATTTTAATAAATGGAATAAAGGTGCTAATAAAGAAATGAACAATGTAAAAGGATTTACTAATAGTTCTACTTATAATTATGCTTCTCCTCTTAATTTTAATATAGGAAATGGTGTTCTTGGTTCTTATGACAATTTATCATTAAGAACTACTTGTGGTAATGGTTGGAGCCATACTCCTTGTGACCCACCCAAGAAAAGTAATATTCAATATGTACCTCAAGGTACTCCTTTGCCATTAAAGAATGAAGAAATTTATAGTCAAATACCCGATAATAGTATGTTTATTTTCTCAAGAAGTTATGCTTCCCCAGATTGTTGTCCATCAACATTTTCAACTGATAGAGGATGTATTTGTAATAGTGACCAATTGAAAGCATTTATTGGTGAAAAAAGAGGTAATAATGTATCATATAATAATTATAATTTTTAAATTTAGAAGTTATAAATTTTCAACTTATAAATATATAATTTATATGTTTTATTTTTTTTTAATTATTTTCTTTAAATTGAATTTTGAACTTAAAGAAACCAGATAAAATATCGAAAATAAAAGTAGATAAAGAATAAAAAATGGAAAAATGTTATATGGATAAACCGAAGTTGAAGAAAGATAAATTAGAATTATATGAATTTAATCCGAAAACGAAGATGATGGATAAAATAGTAAAAAAGTTGAAAATGGTTAAATAAGAAAAAAAAGATAAATAAATAATAGAGATAATTAAATAATGCCTGAAAAAATAAAAATAACAAAAAAGAAAAAAATAGAAAAACCAAAAAAAACTATTAAAATTAGCAAAAAAAAGATAATCGGGTCAATAAGACCCCAAAGTCACAAAGTGTCGAAAAAAGAATCAATAATAATAAAAAATAAATCAAATTATGATATAAAAAATTTATTGAACTTAAAGAAAACTGATTGTACATATTATTTAAAAAAAGATGGTGATGTCATAAGATTTTCTAAAAAATTAGATATTTATTATCAAGCTATTTTATGTATATTAAATAATAATGATGAATATAATTTAATATATTTTCCTTATTTATATGGTAATAATGAAACATTATTAAAAAAATTAGTAATAATAGATTATTTACAAAAAAATAATTATAAATATATATTAAAAAATAAATTTGATAATAAATCTTTATATCCTGATATGGAAATATATTTATTTAATATAAAAAATATTGATAAAATAGCAATAAATTTATTTATACCGTATATAAAAGAATATGATATAAAATTATTTAAAGAAATGTATCCAGAAAATGAAACTAAAGAAGATAATATAATACGATATTTGGGTGCAATGGCTTTAATACAAAAAACAAAAAATATGAATCAAACTGATGATGAAATACTGGTATTTATATTTTTTAAAAATTATATATTTTTAATACAAGATGAATTAATTAAAAAATATGGAATGACTTTAGAATCTTTCAAAAATTATAAACAATTGTATCAATTCTTGGAGTGTAATGGATACGTAAATAAATATTATAATAAAATAGGAAGTAAAATAATTAAGAGAATGAATGAATTTATGGAAAAAATACAAAATCATCCATTATTTATACCATTCAAAGATAATTTATTAAAATATGAAGTTAAAGAATTAAATACTCTTTCTATATATGATTTAATTCAGGAATACGTACCTACTTATATCGATAAAAATAAATTATGGAATAAATTTAAACTATTAAAAAAAATTGATGGATTTTGACTCAAAAAAGAAATAAATACAATATAAATTAAATTAAATCTAGTATATTTATATATCAAATTTTAACGTAAAATATGTCTTTTTATGAAAATGAAATTCAAGATGTTTGCGTAGATGGATATATCTATGGTTTTGACTATAGCGATAGCTGTTCGTATGATAAACCAAAAGGTAATAAATCAATGATACATGGTTTTGATTATAGCGATAGCTGTTCGTATGATAAACCAAAAGGTAATAAATCAATGATACATGGTTTTGATTATAGCGATAGCTGTTCGTATGATAAACCTAAAGGCAATAAGTCTGAGATAAAAAACTCTCAAGATTTAGATTTAAATAAAAAAAAGATAATGAAAAACACCACTTTTGGACGATTTAAAGTTCATTTTGGTGATGATCTGTTAAATAAAGGACTTTCCAATAAAATATTTGGACGTTCTTCTTATTCAATGAAAGAGAAAAAAACAATTAAATTAGTGAGTGGAGTTGTAGATACAGCTGTAGATACAGTTGTAAAAATGATTGAAAAAGTGCAATCTTGGAACGAAAGACTAAATTATCAATGTTAAGTAGTAAAGAGAAAGTGTGTATGATAAAGCCACGATGCTTATAAATAAAAAAATAAAGAAAAATATAATAAAAATAAATAAAAAAAAATATTAATATATGAATAACAAAAGATAAAAATATATTGTTAAATATTTTAATCTTAATTAAAAATAGAGTTATTTTTAATTTTTATAATGACAATTGATTTAAATACTTTTATAGGTCTTTTAATCCTTTTAGCAATTGGATTATTTGGATATACTCATATAGAACATTTAACCAATGAATTAGTTTATCAAAAATCTACTGTTGATGGACGTGATTATTTAGTAAGAAATTTACCAGATAAACAAGAAGGTGCTAATATTATAGCAAGAATTCGTGAAAAATTAGTAGCAATATGTGAATCAATGAAAAAGAAATATCCGGATGATGAAGCTGTTTTAAGAATGAATCGAAAATTTAATCCTGATAATATGACAGAAGCAGGTAAAAATAATCAATATACATCATATTCAATTAATAAAGGTGAAAAAATAGTATTTTGTATTCGTCAGAAGAATAAAACTGAAGATTTAGTAGATGAGAATACAATAGCATTTGTAGCTATTCATGAATTAGCTCATATTATGACTAAATCAGTTGGTCATACAGAAGAATTTTGGGATAATTTTAAAAGACTACTTAAAGAAGCTGTAGCCATAGGAGTATACACAAGAGAGAATTATACCAAAAACCCTAAAAAATATTGTGGTATTCATGTAACAGATTCACCATTAGATAAAACAGATTAATAATTTGTAAAAAATTTAAATAAATAATAATTTTTAATAGTCGTTTTTTTAATTTTATAAATAAAAAAAATATATAATAATTAGAGGTTTTTAAAAATAAAAATAATATGGCATGTGAATTGAAAAGTTATCAGCCGTTTTTTATAATAGAAATATTATCGAGATATACAAAATCAGTTGGATATCATGATTATATTTTTGTAGGAGAACAGAATGAAGATGTTATGAATAGTTTAGGAAAGATAGATAAATTGGAAACAAAATCAAAAGAGTATGATATATTAAAAACAATATTTGGGACAGATAATTTAAATTTATGGAAGAAAATGAAAGAAAATAAAAAGAAATTATATTTTGTACCATGTTTAATTCAAATGGATGATAATTTAAATGAAGTTAAAAAGAAGATATTTATATATTGTAAATCTTTTATAGTTGTTGATAAAAGTGGTAAAAAAGTATTAAAAGAAGAATATATTTTACCTACAAATCAAGAATTATGGATTAAAGTAAAAAATAATAAAAGAGGTGCTGAGAAAGCTTATGATTATAAAATTTTAGGATATCATTGGGTAGAGAAAGTGACAGATGAACCGTATAAATACAAACCTCATTTATATGAACAATTTGGAGATAAATATGATACAGAACTTTTCCATGAAGCAAATTATATGGTAAATTCTAGTACTATGATGGAGGAAGCTCATGGTAATGAATTTAAAAGAAAAAAAGAATATAAAGTTGATACAGGTGACAATTATATGTTATTATTTGATATATTTAAAAATGATATATCTTATGAAGGGAATATAATTTATGTATCAAATGTTATAGATGAGATTTATTATTTAAAGGATGTAGCAAAGAAGTGGAAAGATAGTGAAAAGAGTAAAATAATAAATTTTTATTTGAAAAAGTATTGGCCGAATCTTGATATTAATAAAAATACGAAGGAGATAGAAACAGACCATAAAATTTTATTGAAAGTAATTGAACGTAATCAATATATTAATAAATTGATGAATAGTTTAATAGTAAATGAATCAATGTTTAGTTGTTCAATAAAAACAATAAAATTTAATGTAAATTTTGATGAAAATGATATTTTAATGGATGATACAGACGAAACAGAATTAGAGAATTTATACAAAGATGATAAAGATTATGTGGATTTATATCAAATATTTGATTATATTCGTGAAAAAAGAATGGGTGATAATTTACCTTTTATAAAATATGGAGATATAACAATGGATGAACCTTTTATGGTAATAGCTTTAGAACCAGTAAATCAGAATAGACTTCCAAAAGCTTTATTAAAAGATTGGGTAGGATTAACTAAAATGGAAGATAGAAGATTCAATGGTTTGCAAATTAAAAGTTATATTAAAGAATATGGTAATGATTATAAATATAATTCAATAAAAATATTAAGAAATGGTACAATATCTTTTACAGTAAGTTATAGTGCTGAGAATGATGCAAAAATAGAGGATGTTATAATGGCGGTAAGAAATTGTAAAAAATTAGTAGATGATATAAATACCCATATACCGGATTATAGATTGATAAGAAGTGTTGATGAAAATAAGAGAATACAGAGTCCAGATATGTTTATAAATGATGGAATGGTATCATTTAAAGATAATACGAAAATGACATTCTTGAATTTAACAATAAAGATGAATTTACCACCAGAAAAGAAGATAGATTTTAAAAAATTAAAAGATTTTTCATTATTATTTAAAAATTATTTAGCAGAAGAACCAAAAAAGAAGGGTATAAATGAATCAGTAATACAGAATAGTTTAAAATTAAGATATAATCGTGTAAGTTCATTTGCAAATATGAATGAAATTATGGCAGATATAGATAAGATGATATTATTTGGTCAAAATATACCAACTATAGAGAAGACATTAATGAAAAAATATGATAAAACGGAAAAAGAGGCTAAATCATATATAGAACAATATAATAGACAATTTAGAATATTAGGTAAAAAGAAGATAGATACCTCGTTTAAATTGGGAGTAAGAGTACAGATTTTCCAAGATAAAATATTATTTGATGGTATAACGAATATATATCAAATACCAGAAATATATAAATTTTTCACAACATTTATATATATATTTATAAATTTGGATAGATTTAGTAAAGATAAAGATTTTGAAAGACAGATATATAAAATAGATACTGAAAAAGAAGCAAAGATAGATTTAATAAAAGATGAGAGTTTAATAGATTTAGATGAATTGAGATTAATAGAAGGTAATTCAAATGAAAATATTAATACAAATATTTTAAATATATCATCTAAAAAATTATCAAAATATATGATGAAATATAATGTTAACGAAGAATTAAATGCTGAAGAACAAAAAGTCGATAGATTTGTATCTAAACGTGGTACTATGTTAGCAAAAGATGAAGAAATTGACCCTAATATTCGTTTAGATTGTGAAGATAAAGTCGTTGAAGTACAAACTTGTGAAGACTTTTGTAATGATGCTCGTTATTTTATTCGTCGTCTTCAATTATATGATAATATTCTTTTTAAATTTAATGTATTGAAACGTTCTGGAGAAGCTCAATATTCTCGTTCTTGTCAAGGTAGTAATAATCAACCTATTATTTTAGATTTTGACCCAGAAAAAGACCCTCGTATTAAAAGAGAAGCTTATTCTTATTCTATTCAATATAGTTCTGACCCAATGTCATTTAAAAGATGGTATATTTGTCCTAAAATTTGGTGTCCTTATTGTGAAGTACCTATTCTTGAGAATGATATAGATAGAAGAACAGTTGTCAGAAAATTAACATCAAAAGGTGATAAACAATGTATAACTGCTATATGTCCTTATGGTGATCATCAATGTTTTATTAGGGACCCTAGTTTTATGAATTATGAGGAAGATAAGAAGTTTAAAGAAGAATTAAAGAAATTGAAAAGTGACAAGGAAAGAGAAAAAGTAATTAGAGATTTAGAAGAAAAGAGTAAATATGCAGCTTATCCAGGATTTTCACCAAAAAAACATCCAAAAGGTTTTTGTTTACCCTGTTGTTTTACCCGTCCTCATAATGTGAAAGGTTCAGCATTTTATTCATCTTTCTTAAGATGTTTAGGAGAAGAAGTAGATGATGATAATAAACAGAACGGATTAATATATATAAAGAAATTTAGACCAGTAGATAAAAATCGTTATGGTGTTTTAACAGGACAAGTGGCAAGAGTATTAAATACAACTACAGAAACAGGTTTATTAGGAAATAAATCAGGTTATTTTAGAAAAGGTATAAAACAAATAGAGAATGATTCATTTTTATCAACAATAGCAGATATTTTTGCATGTGATAAAACAAATAATGCTTTAACAACAGAAAAAATAAAGAAGATGTTAATTGATAAATTAGATGATAAATTATTTAGGTCTTTACATGGTGGTAATTTACTACATATTTTTACAGATAAAACTAAAAATACAACTCCTCTTCAAAATTTTATTTATTATTTAAATCATAATGATATTGAAAAAACACATACATATTTATGGGACTTTTTACAAAGACCAAATATTTTATATGAAGAAGGTGTAAATATTTTTATATTTGACGATAATACATTATTATGTCCAGTAGGAGAGAGAATAGATGAATTTTACAAACCACATAGAAAGAATATAATAATATCAAAACACAAAAAATTCTATGAACCAGTTTATTATTTGGAGGGTTCAAATGATGGAAAGACAGTTAAATTCAAATGTATATTTGATTATTCTAGACCAGAAATAAAAAAAATACATGAAATATCAGAAAAATATTGTAATGATAAAGAGATATTGAGATGGAATGAAGTTTTAGAAAATACAATTAAATCTCAACAATTAAAATTAAATATGAGAAGATTAGATTTAGGATTATCTCTAGAAAAAACTATCAGAAAATTAATGGAAAGTATTAATGATAAGAAATTAAAAGATGATTTTTTACCTGTTATTCAATATGTAGATGGTTATAATAAAGTATTTGCTATAGGATTAAAAAATAAAACATTTTTACCAGTAGCTCCAAGTAAAATAATGATGGAAATAGAATATATGGAATTAGTTAATTTAGAAGATATTGATTATTTAGATTATGATAAAACAAAGAATAATTTAAATGAAATAAATAAAAAATCAGGTATTGAATGTAATGTTGTTAAGAAAATAGTAAACAGAATTGAAGGTCATAAAGAGTTTGGTACAATTGTAGCTGTATTATTAGAAAATGATAGAATAGTACCAGTTGATAAAAGTAAAGATAAAAATAAGACGATAAATACATCTGATATTAATTTTTATTCAGATATAGATTATTATATATATCATAGATATGATACAATACCAGATAAAAGAATTCAATTAATTAATAAAAAGAATTATGAAGATGAATCTTATCAAAGATTAAGATTTGAAATATCAAGATATATACAACAAAAATCAGAAAGAGATTTTAAAAAGAGAATAATAGATGTTTTGGAAATGGAAACAAAAGATTTAATGATTAAAAGAAGATATTTAAACATTATTGTTAAAGAATTAGTTAATAGATTGGCTTTTATTGGAGATAATAAAATAGATTATAATTTTTATGTTAAACCAAATAAAAGAGTACCATGTTTTCAAAGAGCTTTGAAATCAGAAAATAAAAATGATAACAATAAAAATAATAAAAATAAAAATAAAAATAATGAGCAAAAATTAGAAATTCATCAATTATCATGTTCAGAAGATCCACATTGTATTGTTAAAAATAAGAAATGTCAATTATTTATTAATAAATTTAATTTATTAGAAAGTAAAAGAGAAAATGAAGATTTTTATGTTGATAGAATTGTTGAAGAATTATTAAGATATCCTCTTAAACGTAATGAAATATTATATGATAATATTAGTCCTATAATTAACAAAGAATTAATTATTATAAATAAAAATAAATATGTTTTACTTCATGGCGAAGATGACTTTGAATTAGAAAATATTATTGAAAATATTTATTTAGATAAAAAAGGATTAATATTAAATAAAAGACCATTATATGAAGAACAATCTAATCAAAAGAATGTATCATTTAAACAAGGTAACTTTATTAAAAGTACAAATAAAATATTTAATTCAAGTATGATGGAAGATTTACCAATTTATTGGGATGGATTATTAGGAGGGTCATTTAAAATAATTAAAAATACAGAAGATTCATTATTTTATTCAGTTGTATTTGCTATTAAACAATTAAATATTAATATAGGTGATATAACACCTTCAATAGTTAAAGAAATGTTAGTAGAACATTTGAATGAAATAAGTAAAGATAAATTATTAGTAAGAAAAATAGCAGAAACATTTGAAGAAGATAATTCATCAAATAACTCAAATTCTTCTAATAATTCAAAAAATAATAATGCAAATAATCAAAATAATCTTAAAAATAATTCTAATATTGTAAGATATGACGAAAATATTTTATATAAATTATATCAAAAACAATGTGCTCGTTTATTATCTCATGTTCAATCTTTTGCACAATTAGGTCCAGAATTATTATCAGATAAACATAAAGGATGTGAAGTAGATATATTATTATTATCGAATATGTTTAATATAAATATTATAATATTAGAAGAGAGAAAAAAGAAAGACCAATCATCATTTTATTGTGTCGGAAGACAATTTGGTAATTTTACTAAAACAATAATATTGATGAGAACAACATCATTAGGTAGAAGTATATATAATATTGTAGAAAATAAAAATAATTTTGTTTTTGAAGATACAGATTTACCATATAAATTTAAAGAAGAAGTTATAGATAATTGTAAAAAACATTGGAAATTATGTTTTAAATGTTAATTGAGAATATTAATTAAAAATGTTATTTAATAATTTTATTTAATAATTTATTAAAAATAGATGAATTAAAATCATTTTGAAAAGAAATAGTATTATTTTCTAAATTTAATTCTTCTTCAAATATATCTTTTTCTTTTATTATTTTATTTTTTTCTTTTTTATCATTTTTATTTTTTTTACTAAAATAATTTAATTTAGATTTTTCATTTTCTGTATTTGTCTTTTCATTTATATTTTTTGATAATATTAAATTATTTAATTTAAAATCATATTTTAATAAAATATTTGTTATTTTATTCGGTATAAATAATTTAAATTCTTCATATTCTACTTCTTTCAATGGATAAATATCATAAAATTCAAAATCTATTTTAGCTTCTTCATTATTTAATAATAAATTATGATTAAATTTTTTATTTTCATCTACTTTTAAAATATAAATATAACAATTAACTATTAATTTATCAAAAAAACTTCCATAAATTTTAATTTGTTTTGAATTTAAAGAATCATTAATATTAGCTTCTTCAAAATAAAAATTATCTTTTAAAATATCATCTTTTAATTTTATTAATTTATTATAATGATGTTCAAAAATACATAAATGATTATCTTTTTCAAATAAATTTATACCATTAAATATATATTTACCTAATAATGTTTTATATGTTATAAAATATTCTATATTATTTTCATTTAATAAATCATTTATATATTTTAATAAAAATTTATTTGATATTAATATTTTATCTTCATATGGTTCTGAATTTATCTTTAAATTTTCATTTAAAATTATATGATGTTCTATACCATTCAATGTATAATTATATTTATCACTCCTGACTTCTTTTGGAACCAGTGTTATATTTGTTGTATTTGTTGTATTCATTTTAGTTGTATCATTAGATAATATATTATAATTTTGGTTCATAAATAAAAAAAAACTTAAATATAATAAATAATTATTATTTTTTTATTTAACTTAAGAAATATTATTTAAGATAAATTTTTTAATATTCTATATTTTTATATAATAGTATAATAATATTTATTTAAAAATGATGTTTAGACCAACTTGCACTAAAGAAACTAGAAGTAATAATGATAATATTTTAAGAAAACAACAAGAAGTTAAATACAGTAAACAATATATGGATAAATATAATCAAGAATTAAATCAAAATAATAAGAATCAAAATGGAATTAGAAGTGATATAGCTGGTTGGGTAGAAAATATGAATAATATCGGTAATAATTTTTATGAATATTCTAATCAAAATCAAAATTCTAATATTAATCATTATCAACAAAGAAGTAACTCAAGACAAATCAATGAAGGTTCTAGACAACCTATTGGAGGTATGAATGAATATTCAAGATTAAATGAAGATACATTTTTAAGAAGTATGAGTAGTAGTACTCATATACCCATTAAAAGTAATTATGAAAATTATCAAACTGATCGATATTCTGAAGAGATAAATAATCAATTTGAAGTACCAAAAAATACAAGAAATATAGGTAAAATGAAAGCAGATGAAAGACCAATACAACAATGTTTTCAACAAGATTATTTTATGAGTAATTTTGAAACATTAAATCAAATGAATAAAGGTGTACCAATGTTTGATAATAATGAATTTTCAAATCACTTTATGAACAGAAATCCAGTTAATACAAGAAGAGACCAAGAGGAAAAAGTAAGATTAAGTGATAACAAGTCTTTTAAAAATCAACAAGGAGGTTTAATGAATTCTTTTGTTGATTTAAATCCTCAATATACAAGAAAAGAAAGAAATAATATTAATAGTTCAAGTTATGTACCAATGCCTAGAACATTAGCTTTACCAAGGGAAAATGTTTAATTTTTTATTTCTAAAGAGAAAATAAGAAGACATGAATGATATAATAAAAATAAAAATATAAAATTAGATAAAATAAAAATATTTTTATCGAAATTTATAATTAGGGATATAAAAATGAAAAAAAAGAAAATTGATAATATTATTATTAATAATAATAATAATAATAATAATAATAATATGGAAGAAAATAAAACTAATAAAATAAATTTAAAAATAGATACTCAATTAAATAATGATTCTCCAAATTCTACAAGAAGTAAATCAGATTCTTATGAAAAAACACCTGATAGTACTTATATAATGACACCAAATAGTAAAACATTTAAAAAAAAACCAAAAAGTTATATTAAAAAGATTAAATCAAGTCCAAATTTTCAATCAGTACCATTAACTAAATCAATATCAAATCTTAGTGTAAGTTCATTAAATAAATTTAATAATTTAAATAATTTAATTGAAGAATCTAATAATAATTTAGATTCTTTTGAAATTAATGATAATTTAGGTTTTGATTTAGAAGATAATAATAATTTTATTGAAAAAATAGAAGAAAAAGATTTTTTTGATGAAATAGAAAAGAATTCTTTCTCCCAACCTAAAGTTTTTTTAATTAAAAAACATAATAAAAAAAAAGATATTGTTAAAGTTATTGATAATAATAATAATGAAGAAGATAATGAATCTATTATAGCTTCTTCAATAAATTCAAGTAAATCTGGTAAAAATCAACTTTTTCAAATAGTACCTCCATTAGAATTAGTAAATGAAATAATGAAAATATTTTTAGGTGAAAATATAAGTAATCCTAATTATCAATTTACTAGAAAAATGATGGAAGAACGAAAAATTGTAGATAAAATAAATAATTATATACCTGAATTAAGAAAATATTATTTGAAATGTAAGCAGAATAAATATTTAGATAATTTAGATTGTAAAAAATGTATAACAATTTTTAGACAATTAATTAGAATTTATGGTTATCAAATACATTCAACAGAAAAATATCAAAATGGTTCGAAATTCTTATTATATAAAATTCAAAATAATGTTAATCAAAAAAATAATCAAAAAAAAAATAATTTTACTATTGATTTTGATTAATTTTAATTAATTTTTATTTTTTTCTTTATTTAAATTAGAAATAACTAATTTATTTATTATGAGTTTTAATACAAGAAATTTATCAAGAAATTCGTCAAGAAATAACGGTATTTATCAACAACAACCTCAATTCAATTCTCAACAACAACCTCAATTCAATTCTCAACAACAACCTCAATTCAATTCTCAACAACAACCTCAATTCAATTCTCAACCCCAATTCAATTCTCAACCCCAATTCAATTCTCAACAACAACCTCAATTCAATTCTCAACAACAACCTCAATTCAATTCTCAACAACAACTTCAATTTAATTATCAACAACAACCCCAATTTAATCAACAACCCCAATTTAATCAACAACAACCTCAATTTAATTCTCAACAACAATCAATATATAATCTTTCAGAAAGACAGTCTGTAAATAATAAAAATAAGAAGAATAATAATAATAAAGGTTTTTTAAATACAGTAACAAATACATTTACTAATACATTAGGATTAGCACCTACAAATAATAACAAAAATAAAAATAAACTTAATTTAACTATAAGAAATAGTCAAACAGAACAAACCGCTCAACAACAAAATAAACCAAAAGAAGAAGAAGGTTTTTTTAGTGCAATCACCGAAACATTAGGAATAACAAATAAGAAAAATGAAAAACAGAATACAAGTTCAATATACAGAAGTTTAAATATATCAAAAAGACATTATTTTGTAGGATATATGATAAATAATCAACAACAGATTGAAAATTTAATTCAAATACAAAATAAATTAATACAAAGATATAATATGAAAAAATATTATAAAAATTGGGACCAAAAATTTGTATCTAGATTCGTTTACTTAGGTTATTTAACACCTCAAGTAGCTCAAAAATATATGGATAAATTAATGAAAAATTTATGTTTAGAAATAGCAAATAAATTTACTTCTTTAACTTGTAAATATAAAAAATATGGTGCTAAATTCGACCATTCTATAAATTGGATATCATTATTTTATGATGATGAAAATGAATATTTATCTAATGTTATTATACCTTTCCTAGAAAAATACGGTATTAAACCTATTTTCCCTAAAAGAAAAACTATATATCAACCCATGATTGATATTATTCACTTTAAACAATCAAGTTTATCTAAACAAGATGTCATCGATTTACCTTTACCTCAAAATACTTTCCAAATTGACCATTTATCTCTTTTAAGTGGAAGACCAACTCAACCAAAAATTGGTTATCAATCTATTCATGATAGATTAGCTTATGAAGAAGAAGGTAAATATTATTTTCCTTTTAAAGTTCAATCATAATTATTATTAAATTTTAGTTTTTTTAAGTACTATTTTTATTTTAATTAAAAATAAATTCAATTTAAAAAAATTCAGCAAAAGTTGATGATAATAATATTAATTTATTAAACTAAAAAATTTTTTATTATTAATTAATTTAAATGGTTTTTCATTATTAATAATAATTAAATAATCAAAATTATTATTAATTTTTCTAGACTCAAACATTTTATATGGATTTTTTGATGAATAAAAAGCTCCACCTTCATATATTATTTTTTTATTAATATTTTTATCTACATAATAAAAACCATCATTTAATATTTTTTTTAATTTTATTTTAGCTATATTAAATTTATATTTATTATCTATATCTCTAGCTATATATTCACCTGTATAAAAAGAATTACCTATAACACAATATTTATTTTTAAATTTTTCGTATAAATAATTACCTAACCATTTTGCTTTACTATATGAATATTTATATTTTTGTAAATGACCATTATGACCAATTATCATATATTTATTTTTTGGATTATATAATTTATTAAACATTTGATACATACATTTATCTCTTAAATTTATTAATTTCCATAGATTATCTGTTGATTCATTTTTTTTATATATATTATCTATCTTTTCTAATTTTTTAACTAATGTTTTGTAAAATTTATAAATACTATTTTTACTTTTATATTTTTTACATCCACCTTGAACATCTACACCTAAAATTGATATTTTATTATTATTCTTTTTATTATATTTTTTTAACCAATTTAATAAAGATAAAAATGTTTTATTTAAAAATAAAAATCCTAATTCACCATCTAAAAAATTAACTTTTTTATTTTTTATATATTTATCTAATATTTTACAACATGAATATTCTTCTTCTAAAACTATTGTATTAAAATTATAATTTTTTATTAAATCTTTAATCATTCTATTTCTAAACTCATTAATTTTTAATTGACCATGTGTAGCTTCTCCTAAACCTATTATTTTTATATCTTTTATATCTTTTATATTTTTTAATTCAAATTTTTCTAATTTTGATAACATTAATAATTTATCACTCTATTATTAATTTAATATAAAAAAATAAGTTTATTATTTAAAGTTCACCCAATAATCTTTTAAATTCATCATTTTCAGGAGAAGAAGAAGATTCAGGTACAGATACATTAACAAAAATACCTTTTTCATCTAATTTAACAGCTTTATTTTCAGCTCTTTCTTTTTTAGTTTTTTCGAAAATTTGAGTTATAAATTGATAGAAAGATTCATAAACTTTTTTGAATTCAGAATCACCTACATTCATTGGGTCAATTTTATAACCTAATAAATAATTATAAATCCAAATATCAAAATCTTCAATATAATTTTGGTATAAATCAATATTTTTTTGAATAAATTTATATATTTTAGATTTAATTTTAAGTGCGTTTAAAAAGAGGTCAGGTCTGACGAAGTTAAAGATGAATTCAATAGTCGAAGAATCAATTTCTAAATGACTTTCTATAATTTGAAGTAAATTCATATTTTCCATATAATATATTTTTTTTAAGTTCTTACATATATTTTCAAAAATATTTGTTAATTTTTGTTTTAATTCAAACTCAAATATATTCTCCTCCCCTATTTGTCCATATAAATCTTCAGTTGGTTTTAATTGCATAAATTGATATGCTTTTTCTAATTGATTAGCTGTTTTTTCGTTAAATCTTGTTTTATTTGGTGTACTTCCAGAATTTAATGGTTCACCAATAGATTCCATAAAAGCATTATAAGAAGAATTATGATTAGTTTGATTTAAATTAGCACGAATACTATTATATAAAGGATTTGGTTCAAAAGTTCTTTTAATATTATTAGGTGATTTGCGATTTTTAATAATTTGTAAAGAACTTTTTTTAGTTATATCGAAAATAGGTTCAAAAGCTAATAGACCATAATAATCATTTATTCTTTTAATTAAACCATTACGAATTTGAATGTATTCTTTGAATATTTTTTTTAAAAAATCGAGTTTATCACCTTTATAATTATTAATGAAAACTTGATAAAAAAATGGATTTTTATTAGAACCATTCGACAAATTGAAAAGATTATTTCCATTAGCTCTAAATCCATAATTTATAAAATCTGGAAAATATGCAAAACGTCCATTTGTCATAAAAAATAATTTATTTAATGTTACATTTGAATTTTGTAGTACAAAACCAGGAAGAGCATTACGAGGACTATTTGGATCAATATTGTAAGGCGATTTATCAACAATAATAGATTCAAATTCTTCTCTTAAACCATTCAAAGTTTCATTAATTAATATTTTATAATTCATTAAACGTTGAAGTTCATATTTAATTTTAAAAAATATATCAATTGATGTTGATTTACCTTCTTTTATTTGATAATTTTCTTGAAAAAATATTTCAGGAGCATGTGGAAAATTTTTAAACTCTTTCTCTAACCATAATTTTATTTTATCTAAATCTTCTTTTGTTGGTTTAACTTGTGTACCATTGCGTCCAACTGGTGGATTTAATAATAAAAAATATCTGTATAATATTGCATCAGGTATAAAACTACTGTTTGATTCCATTTTTTAATATTCCCTATTTATTTACTAATATTTATTTTTTATTTTTTATCTCTTTTTATCTTTTTATATTTTTAATTTTCTTTAAGTACCATTTATTTTTAGTTAATATTAAAACAACTTAAATAAAAATGGATAAATAAAAATAGTTTAAAAATGGAAATTGAAACAGAGTATAGGAAAGAGATTGATGACGAAGTAGAATCTGAGGAGGAATATAATAGTGATGAAGATTATGATGAAGAAGATGAAGAAGATATTAAAGCGGTGACAAATGAATCTGGAGAATTAGTAGATCCACTTAAAAAGAAGAGGGGTAGAAAACCGAAGGTAAAAGAGGAAGAAGAGGAAAAAGTAATGAAGAAGAGGGGAAGAAAACCTAAACCGAAGGAAGAAGTAGAGGAAGATAAAGGTCCTAAGAAGAGGGGTAGAAAACCAAAAGATAAAATATATTCTGTGAATGATACTATTTTACAAGAGAATTTACCACCAATTGAAAAATTAGAGACAGTTATTTTACATTTACCAATTAAAAAGGAACAAGAAGATAATACTAATCCAACACCACATATTAAGAAGAATATTAATTATTCTATGATAAGTAGTACATATTCAGTACAAGAGAAAGTTGATTTAAATAATGTAAAAACTTTACCAAAGAAGAAAATGGAAGATGTTGTACCTATATATCAAGAAACGATTGAAAAAGTAGTAGAAGGTATTAATAAAAATGATTATGATTTGAATTATAGTTTTTTGGAAGAGAATGAGGAAGAGGTTATAAAAATTGAAGATGAAACAATTAAAATTAAAGAAGAGATTGAAATGCAAGAAAAAAAAGAAGAAAAAATTGATATTGATAAAAAGATGGAAGAATTAAAGAGTTCTCAATTAAATTATAATGAAGATGATTATAAACCGAACAAAGTAGTAAAGAAGAATTTAAAGAATATTTTATATGAGTTTGTAAATTCAAACTCGGCAAATTCTTGGCCAGAAACTACAAATACTCATTGTTGGTGGTGTTGTCATCAATTTGATAATACACCATGTGCTTTACCGGAAGTATATAGAAAAGATAAATTTCATGTATATGGTATTTTTTGTAGTTTTAATTGTGCAGCATCATATAATTTTAGTAAGAATGATGGTGATGAGATGTGGTCAAGATATAATTTATTAAATTTGATGTATAAGAAAATATTTAATGTTAAATTTGTAAAAGTTGGAATGGCTCCTCCAAGAGAAACTTTGAAAATGTTTGGTGGATATATGAGTATTGAAGAATTCAGAGAGGCTAGTTTAAAGATGGATAGAACTTTCCAAGTAATTAAACCTCCTATGTTGGCTATTATTCCAAAGATTGAAGAGAATATTTTATCAAGAGGATTAAAGGTTGGAGGAGGAATAAATGAACATATTCTTAATAAGACACAAAATCAATTAAAACTTAAGAGAACGAAACCAGTGATGAATCCGAATAGTACACTTCAATCATTTATGAATATTAAGATAAGTTAAATTTTAGATTAATTTATTAAGAGATTTTTAGAGTTTTATTTTTAAAATAAATTTTTATAAAATTATGTTTTTATAAAAAATGAAAAATATAAAGAAAAATTAAATTAAATTTAAATTTGTTTTTCAAGAGGAAAATGAATTTTTTTTCTAACTTAATTATATAGAATAATAAATAAAATGTCTGACTGGTGGGCTTCATGGAACTATAACCAATTTTCATACAATGCATACAATGAAATGGAATCTCCTAATAACTGGTGTGTTAAAAAAGGAGATATCTATGTAAATCCTAATACTACTATTAAATATTTCCGCAAGAATTGCTTGGATCCTTACACTGCTTACAATTTCTGGTACCGTAGATTTGCTGACCAAAAACAATATCTTAACTGCTACTGGATTCCTTATGCTGACAAGGAATTAGATGCTCAATGGGGATACATTCAACCAGGTAAACAATGCAAGCAATCATATAGAACCAGATCTTACAATGTTACTGATGGTGGATTCCATTACTATGATTCAGTACCTCGTAAATGGTAAATTTTACAATAACTTATTGTAAAAAATATAAATAAAAATATTTAAAAGTTTTCTAATCATTTAATTTTTTATCTAAATCTTTTTTCAAATATTTATTTTCTGAAAAAATTATATTATAATTATCTTCTTTTGAACGTATTGCAAATTTCAAAAATAAAAGTAGAGTTATACCTAAACCAATTCCTAAACAAATATTATGGAGTAGATTAACAAGTTAGAAAAGGAGGTAAAAGTAAAAATAAAATTAAATTGTGGTAGGAATTGAGGGTTTTTTATTTCCATATGAAACAGATCTTTGGTCTACTATTCCCGGACTAAAAACATAAGCGTTTAATTTTCCATTAACAATTTTAATAGAGTATTCTTGATCAATATGTCTCTCAATATTTTTTATAATATTATAAATTTTAGGAGCATTACTATTTTTCACAATATAAGCATGTGTTCCTAATGTAATTCCTTTTGCTTTATAAATATTTTTTCCTAAATTTTCACCATCTCCAATTGATTGTTTATTAGTTGTAGTACCAAGATAAAATAAATCAAAATCTTCATATTTTTTTAAAGCATAATTTACATATTTTTCAAAATTTTTAACATTAATTTTTAAATCATCTTCAAATACAATAGTATAACCATTCTTATCTTCTTCATTCATAATTTTTTTTATAATATTTAAATGACTTAAATAACAACCTATTTCAGTATTTTTTAAGTTTGATTTAATAATTTTATAAACTCTTTTATTAATTTTTTTAACATAATTATTTGATAATTTTTTTCCATTAACAAAATTATATATTATAGGATTTAAATTTTTTAATTTAGGCATTTCTTCATTAATAATTTTTTTTCTAATTTTATTTTTTGGATCTGTTATAATAAAAGTTTTAATTTTAATATTATTTGAATTTTCAAAATATTCATAATTATTTTTTAAATAATTATTTATAAAATAGATTATTAACAAAATAATAATTAATGTTATTAATATTTGATTTTTTACTAAAAATAAATAAAATTTATTAATTAATTTATTCATTTTTTATAAATATTTTTATTTCTATTTATATATATTATATTTTTATTTTTAATAAATTTAATAAATTTAATAATTTGAAAGTAAACGTGCGGATGGATCTAATTGAGTACTAAATGGATGTCTCCAAAAATATGGTATCAAATGTGATTGATTAGGATAATATTTTTCAAATATTTCTCTATAATAAAGTGATTCTTTATCATAGGGTTGATTATATTCATATTTCTTTTTTAATTCTTTATATTCTTCATCTGTATATTTTTTATCCATAAATTCTTTAATAATTTGAAACCATGACCTTTCGGTGCTACTTACACCATCACTAAATGCTTCTTTTTTTCTCCATAAAACTTCATCTGGTAAAATACCGCAACATTGTTGCATTGGTTGCAACTCTAAAGGAGTTGTCATACCATCAAATGCTTTTCTAAACAAATATTTTTCAATTCTTTCTTTACTGAATTTTTTATATTTAGGTGGTATTGACATAACATATTTTATAAATTCAGGGTCTGAGAATGGTACTCTAGCTTCTAAACTTGCTCCACTAATTGTTTTGTCACTTCTTAACACATCAAAATATTGAATATTATTTAACATTTTTACATTCTCTTCATAAAACGCTTTATCATCATTTGTTAATCCAAATCCACGATAACTCGCGAAAATCTCGTCACTTACATCTCCACAAAAAATAACAACATCTTTAGAATTATCACGAATATATTTTGATATCATATAATTTCCAACGGAAGCTCTAACTGAAGTTGTATCATAACTTTCTATTTGATAAATCGTCTCTTCAATCGCATTTAAAAATTCTTCTTCTGTAGGTTCATATACTCTATGATTTGAACCTATATAATCAGCTACTATTTTTGCATATTTATTATCTGTACTTTCCTCCATACCAATTGAATAAGTGTTTAATACCTGCTTATCTTTTAATCCTTTTGCAACTAATGCTGTTACAACTGAAGAATCTAAACCACCACTTAATAAACAAGCAATTGAACGGTCACTTAATAATCTTTTTTGAACAGCTTTTTCAAATTTAATTTTAATATTTTCAATAATTGTCTCTTCTGAATCTTCAATAAAATTACCTTCAAAAGTATAATATTTTTTAAATCCTTCTTCACTTGTTCTTAAATAAGATGCTACTGGGAATTGTTCTATTTTTAATCCTAAATCAATTAATCCTTTTGCTTCACTACAAACAGCTATTTGAAAATCATCTTCTACATCATTTATACAATAAAATAATGAACGAATTCCTAAATGGTCACGAGCAATCATTAATTCATTATTTTCTTCATTAAATAAAATAAATGCAAATTCACCATCTAATTCTTTAAGAGTTTCTTCAAGACCAATTAATTGAACTAAATGAATAATGATTTCACAATCACTATCGGATTGATAAATTGATTCTAAATTATATTTTGTGATTAAATCTTTATAATTGAAAATCTCACCATTGCAAATTAAATGATAACCATTAATCGAAAATGGTTGATTTGATTCTTCATTTAAACCATTAATTGCTAAACGATGAAAACTAAAAAATAAAAATGGATTTATACGCTTATGTATTGTTGAATCAGGTCCTCTATGTTTGATTTTATTGGAAAAACTCTGAAGTTCTTCATCTGAATATTTTAGACCTAGATAAGCAAATATACCACACATTTTCTATAAATTATATATTTATACTTTTAATTATTATCTTTTTTTCTTTATCCATCAAACGAATACTCATTTCTTTAAGTTGAATTAAATATTTATTTTAAATTAAAAAATAATAATTTAATAAATTCAATTTAAAGAAAATAAAAAGAGGTTAAAATTAATAAAAAAAAGAATATAAAGAAATAGGTAAATAAGAATAAATTAAAAGAATGAGAATATTATCATGGGATGTTGGTATCCATCATTTATCATATTGTATTTTAGAAAGAGATGATACAATATTGGAAGATGGAAAAAAAAATGAAAAGATTGATATAAAACATTGGGGAATTATAAATTTGGCAGAAGATCCAATACAAAAGAAGAATATGACATATATATTTGAAAATGTACCAAAAAAATTAGATGAGAAACCTGAATTATTGAATAATATAGATATAGTATGTATTGAGAATCAACCAACATTAAAGAATCCAACAATGAAAACAATTCAAATTATATTATATAGTTATTTTTTAATAAGAGGTAAAACTGATAATAAAGAATATCCTATAAAACAAATATCATTTATATCAGCAACAAATAAATTAAAAGTATATCAAGGACCTTATATAAATCCTGATTTATATACAAAAACGGGAAAATTAAAAAATGTACCTAAACCAAAAGTGCTAAAAGGAAAAGGTAAAAATCAACCTTTAATTTTAGAATTTTTAGATGTTAATAATCAAGATAATCAAGATAATAAAGAAAAAGAAGAAATTAAAGCTGAACCAGAAGTTATTAATGAAATTGGAAATACAGATTCTAAAAAACCATCCGCAATTTGTTATGGAGATAAAAAGAAATTAGCAATTTTATATACTCGCGAAATGGTAAAACAAGACCATATTGAATTTTTAGATTATTTTGAAAGTAATAATAAAAAAGATGATTTATCAGATAGTTATTTGCAAGGAATGTATGTATTAAAAATTAAAAATCAACAAATACAAAAAACTGAAGGAGAAGAGGCACAAAATTTAGAAGAGAAAAAAAAGAAAAAACAACCAAGAAGAAAAAAGAATAATGTATTATCTGTTATGGAGAAGAATAGTGAAAATAAAGAAGAAAAACCTAAACAAACAAGAAAAAGAGTTAATAAGAAAGTAGATGAAAAAGAAGTGTCTAAAGAAGAAGTAAAACCTAAGAGAGGTAGAAAGAAAGCAATAAGTAAAGAGGATTCTTTAGAACTTAAAAAAGAGATGATAAATATAGAAAAAGCGGAAGATAATGCATATTTAAGTGATTCTTCAGTTGATAATTGATTTAAGTAAAATCATTAAATTTTTTTTAGATTTATATCATAATAAATAATTTTGATATTTAAATGTTAATAAATAATTTTTTAATGAAAAGTAAAAGAATAATAAATTATAATATATTTTATATAATAAAAAGATTAAATAATAATTTTAATCAATGTGAATGTATTAAAGGATATATTATTTGTAAAAAACAAGATATAATAATACAAAAAAATAAAATAGAAATATTTGATATAAAACCATGTAATGAATGCAAAAATTTTATTGAAAATAAGTCTAAAAATAATATATTAAAGAATGAAGGATATTGTGCTTTATTTAAGTTTAAATTGAATCAAAAAAAGAATAAATATTTAGATACAATTAATTCTAGATTATATCATGAATTATGTGCTCCATGTGGTAAATTTTTCGAATCAAAAAATAGAAATAATAAATAAAAAATGGATACAATAGATTTAATAATATCGGAATATGAAAGAAAAATTGATGAAGAAGAAAAAGTGAAAAGAGAAGAGAGCATTAAATGGATAAAAATAATGTTAATAATTATAATAATAATGATATTTATATATTATTTAATGAAAAAAAGAAAAATAATTAAATTATAAAGATAAATTTAAAATAATATTTTTTTATATAAAAAAATTTTAGATAATATTTAAAATTTTAAAATGACAAAAATATTAATATCATATGTTTATTGTAAAACTCCTATAGCAGATTATAATTTAGATTATTTTAATAAATATGGTGTAATTGAATCTTCTAATATTGACTATGTATTTGTTATTAATGGTTATGATTGTAGTATTGATATAAAAAATTATCCAAATGTTCAAATAATAAAAAGAGAAAATAAAGGTTATGATTTTGGTGGTCATACTCAAACTTTATTGGCTAAAGGTATGCAAAAATATGATTATTATTTTTTTTTAAATTCTAGTGTTATAGGTCCAATATTTGATGAAGAAAAGGAAAATTTAGGAGACCATTGGACATTATATTTTATAAATAAAATAAATGAAAAAGTAAAATTAGTAGGTACATCAATCGGATGTTTGAAAAGAAAGAAAGAATTAAAAGGTCCATTTGTCGAAGGATTCTTTTTTTGTACAGATTATGAAGGATTAAATTTAATAAAAAAAGATAAAAAAGTATTTAAAGTATACAAAAATAAAAAAGATGTTATTCATAAATGTGAATATTCAACGAGTAAAAAAATATTAAAAGAGAATAATTATACAATTGATTGTATGTTAAAAAGATATGAAAATATAGATTGGAGAAATGAACAAAATTGGGAAATGAATGATTGTAGACATCCAACAAGATATAAAAGTTTTTATGGAGATTCTGTAAATCCATATGAAGTTATTTTTCATAAATGGTGTTGGTCTTGGGATACAAATAATAAATTAGTTAATTTTGATATAATTCAAAATCATGTAAATAAAAAAAATGGTTTTAATTATGATATATCAAATATAATAAATTATTTAAATTATTTTAATTTAAAAGTAAATAAAATAATAAAAAAAAATATTAATTTTGTTAAAATTAAAAGAATTAAAAAAAAATCTAAAAAAATAATTATTTAATCATTTTATGTTAAATCTAATGTGACACCCCCTGATTTACCTTTCTTCAATCCACCTTTCTTGCCACTTGTTCTCATATTGAATGAAGATTCTGACATATCATCGTCACCACTCGATTTCAATTCATTTAACAAATCATCTACACCACTGGGTCCTCTCATTGTTTGTTGAGGTCTACTTGGCCCAAATGAATTCATTTGGGGTGGTGATCGGGGAGGCATTCTCGATTGCATTGGGGGAGGAGGTCCTTGTTGATTCATTTTCATATTAATTCCTTGTTTCATGAGGTTCCCAATAGGATCGTTGGCTCCGAATTGTGAATTAATTCCATTATTCATGTTTTGGACTGCAGCTTCTTGGATGCTTCGCACAATGTCGGGATTCTTCTTTAAAATATCATTTAAGTCAGGAGTTGATGATTTGAACAAGGAATTAGTGAGATGGTACATAAAACCTGACCCAGCAAGGGTCATCATTAATCTTAATTCTGGAGCCATTTTCACACTCTCACCATACTTGTCATGAAGTTCTTCAAAAATTTCATCATAATCATTGATATCTTCGAAGACCTTTTCGGACCATCCATCTAGTTTAATATCAAAAGGATCGAATTTTCCGTTAACAAATTCAATACCACTAACAACCATCATTAAAGCTTTTCTAGAAAATTTAATTGATTTATCTAAATCTCTTTGTCTTTTTAAATTATCTCTTTCATGTTCCATATCTTCAAGATTTGAAGCCATTGTATATTTCTTTGAAGGTTGATGACCTTGTTTTTGAAGTCTATCTAATTCAAATAATATCTTTTGTTTTTTTCTTTGTACATCTTCATAACTCATTGGTTTTTCATAACTTTGATATCCTTGATTCATACCCATACCAGTACCACCATATCCATTCGACATTTCAGATACTTCACTACCTGAACCAGAACCACTACTATATTCTGAACCACTTCCTGATTCATCGTCGTCATCGTCATCATCTTCATCATCGTCTTCAGAACTTTCTTCAGAACCTTCAGAACTTTCATCATCATTAGAAGAAGCATATTTATTTTTATAGGGAGAATTAGAGTTTAAATTTGAAGAATTACTACTAATCATTGAATTTAATCCATCATCTTCATCAGAATCTGAATCAGAACCTGATGATTTAGAATTACTAGAATAAGATGATTCTGAATTTTGGTATTTTTTTTGATTGGCTAATCCACCAAAAGAATCCATTGGTACTTTTTTATTATTACCTAACATAGGACGAATCATTTTAGTTTTTCTTTCAGGTACAAAATTACTAAATTTAGGAAGATTATTATTTTGTACATTTGAAGAAGAAGGAGAAGAAGAACCCATTTTTTCTAAAACAATATCATTATTACGACTTCCAATACCATTTATACTTTCTGTTTTAAAACCATTTTCTCTATTAAAACTTAAATTACTCATATTAATATTAATTTAATAAAAATATATATTTTTATTTATATTTTGTTCCGCGATAAAAATATAATTTACTTTATCTTAAATAATTTTATTTAATTATTTTTTAAATTTAAAAAAAACCAATTTTTATTTAAATTAATTAACATTTCTATATAAATATGAATTTGGATTATTATGTAAATATTTATGAATTACTTCTTTAGCTTTTTCAAAATCATCTTTTGTTACTTCTTTGTCTTTTGAATCTTCTTTTAATTTTGCTTCATTTTCTTTCTTAATATTTTTAACCATACAAAATACACTTGATTCATTTAAAAAGAATTTAATAATTATTATAAAAAATATAGCTAATAATAGTGCAAATTTAATATCTCTTGTTGCCATAAAACATATACAAAATATTAATATATATCTTAAAAATTGATATTTTGAAAATAATAAATCTAAAGATGATGGAAGTTCTAATCCTAAATATTTACCTCCTACATTCATATATGCCATTATTAAACCATTAAATATTTTACTTCCACTTATTTGTGTTAATATTAAATCATATATTGGTACAGATATTGTTGCTGGATCCATTTTTATTATTTATTTGTACATCTGTATAAAAGATAGAAAAAAAATAAATTTACTTTATTTAATTTTCATATTTTTTGTCTATTTCATTTAATTCAAATTTTATACTTTCATATAATTCTTTCATCTCTTCCATTGTTAGTTCCTTATTACCATTTATTTTATTTTCATTCATATTATTTTCTTTTATATCATATATAGTATTATCATCCATTATATTAATATTTATTAAAGATGTTGATTTATTCTCTTCCCCTTCATCATCAATTATATTTATCATTTTTTCTTCAAAACTTTGTTTATTTTGTTCTTCTTTTTTAAGAATATTTTCTTTAAGTACTAACTCTTTATTTAAATTATTATTATCACTACTTAAAGAATTTATTAATTTTAAATTATTAATATTTGAATTATCTGAATCACTAATTTTGAAAGTATTATCATTTTTAGAATTATGATTTAAATTTGAATTATTAATATTATTGTTTGAAGAAGAATAATCATTAAAGAATTCAGAATAGAAAGATTG
>JACCEA010123353.1_pt1 | contig 45066 bp, 41 predicted proteins | sample 7449851 | NCBI WGS metagenome assembly JACCEA01 (sample SAMN15323453, study PRJNA562643) | freshwater metagenome | isolation source: river surface water | place: USA:Blue River Watershed | collected 2017-08-18 | reverse complement strand
TGCTGTTTGCCGTTGCCGATCAGGTCGGCGCGACCCATGGCTTTCAAGGCTTCGCGCAGCAGCGGCCAGTTGTTGGGGTCGTGGTAGCGCAGGAAGGCCTTGTGCAGGCGGCGGCGCTTTTCGCCTTTGACGATATCCACCTTTTCGCTGTCGCGCGTGATTTTGCGCAGCGGGTTGCGGGTGGTGTGGTACATGGCGGTGGCGGTGGCCATGGGGCTGGGGTAGAAGGTCTGCACCTGGTCGGCCCGAAAGCCGTTCTTCTTGAGCCACACGGCCAGGTTCATCATGTCTTCGTCGCTGGTGCCCGGGTGGGCGGCGATGAAGTACGGGATCAGGAACTGCTTCTTGCCGACCTCTTCGCTGTACTTGTCGAACATGGTCTTGAAGCGGTCATACGTCCCGATGCCGGGCTTCATCATCTTGGACAGCGGGCCCTGCTCGGTGTGCTCGGGCGCGATCTTCAGGTAGCCGCCCACGTGGTGCTGCACCAGTTCTTTCACGTACTCGGGCGACTGCACGGCCAGGTCGTAGCGCAGGCCGGAGCCGATCAAAATCTTCTTGACGCCCTTGAGGCTGCGCGCGCGGCGGTAGATCTGGATGAGCGGGCCGTGGTCGGTGGTCAGGTTCTGGCAGATGCCGGGGTAGACGCAGCTGGGCTTGCGGCAGGCAGCCTCGATCTCGGGGCTGCGGCAGCCCAGGCGGTACATGTTGGCCGTGGGCCCGCCCAGGTCCGAGATGACGCCGGTGAAGCCCTTGACCTTGTCGCGGATGTCTTCGACCTCGCGGATGATGGATTCTTCGGACCGGCTCTGGATGATGCGGCCTTCGTGCTCGGTGATCGAGCAGAAGGTGCAGCCGCCAAAGCAGCCGCGCATGATGTTGACCGAAAAACGGATCATCTCCCACGCCGGGATCTTGGTCGCGTCGTCGTGGCTGCCATGTTCGTCCGCGTAGCTAGGGTGCGGGCTGCGGGCATAGGGCAAGTCGAACACATGGTCCATCTCTGCCGTGGTGAGCGGGATGGGCGGCGGGTTGATCCACACGTCGCGCGCGGTGGTGCCTTCGCCATGCGCCTGCACCAGGGCGCGGGCGTTGCCGGGGTTGGTTTCGAGGTGCAGCACGCGGTTGGCGTGGGCATAGAGCACCGGGTCGGACTTGACCTGTTCGTAGCTGGGCAGGCGCACCACACTGCGCTCGCGCGGAGGGACCTTGAAGTTGCCTTTGCCACGCAGCATCTCTGTAGGAGCGCGCCCCTGCGCGCGAACAGGGTCAGTGGTCTGCGGTGCCCCTTCGCGCGCGGGGGCTCGCTCCCACAACATCTGGGTGGGCTCCAGGTCCAGGGTTTGAGGCGGCACAAACTTGAGCGGTTGAACCTTACGGTTTTCGGCATCGGCCTTGGCCTGCGCTTCGTCCTCGCGCGCGCAGCTCTGGCCCTGCGCCCTCGCCTGCTCGCTCACCATCAGATAAGGATTGACGTGGGCGTCCACATGACCGGGGGTGTCCACCTCGGTGGAATCGATCTCGAACCAGCCCTCGGGGGTGTCGCGGCGCACAAAGGCGGTGCCGCGGACGTCGGTGATTTGTTGGACTGGCTCGCGGGCGGCCAGGCGGTGCGCCACTTCGACAATGGCGCGCTCAGCGTTGCCATACAGCAGCAGGTCGCATTTGCTGTCCACCACGATGGAGCGGCGGACCTTGTCGGACCAGTAGTCGTAATGCGCGATGCGGCGCAGGCTGCCTTCGATGCCGCCCAGCACGATGGGCACTTCGGGGTAGGCCTCGCGGCAGCGCTGGCTGTAGACGATGGCCGCGCGGTCGGGGCGCTTGCCGCCGACGTTGCCGGGGGTGTAGGCGTCGTCGCTGCGGATTTTGCGGTCGGCCGTGTAGCGGTTGATCATGGAATCCATGTTGCCCGCGGTCACGCCCCAGAAGAGGTTGGGCTTGCCCAGCGCCTTGAAGGGTTCGGCGCTTTGCCAGTCGGGCTGGGCGATGATGCCGACCCGAAAGCCCTGGTTTTCCAGCATGCGGCCAATGACGGCCATGCCGAAGCTGGGGTGGTCGACGTAGGCGTCGCCGGTCACCAGGATGATGTCGCAACTGTCCCAGCCCAGCTGGGTCATTTCTTCGCGGCTCATTGGCAAAAACGGGGCCGTGCCAAAGCGCTGCGCCCAGAATTTGCGGTAGCTGGTCAGCGGTTTGGCGTTGCGCGGGAAGAACGAGACGTCTGTGAAGGCGTTCATGGACAGGGCTTGGGGGTAACCCTGTAGTGTAGGGGCTCGGGGGTGGGCTTGCTGGGTGCCCGGTTATTGGCCTGTGTCGCTGGTGGCCGGGTTGGGCTGGGGTGAGGCCGGCTTTCTCATGCTGCGGGTACGCAGAAATCGTCAGCCGGCCTCACCCCAGCCCATCCCGGCTTTGATCCCCTCTGGTCGTTTTACAGGTCCTTTTGGGCGCGCTCGATCAGGTCGCCGAAGACCGCTTCGTCACCCAGTTGCTGGGCGGCGAGCAGCGCCAGCTTGACGAGGAAGAGTTCCGATTTGTCTTCGCCCACCGCATCGATGGCGGTGGCGAGCTGGTCGTAGGCGGTTTCCAGCCCGCCAATGGTCAGTCCTGTGGTGTTCATGGGGCAACTCCCGAGGTGGCTTGTTTCAGGGCGGCGTTCAGGCGGTGGGCGTCCAGCGTCATCCAGCGGGCGCAGACGTGCTGGTCGGGGCGCAGCAGGTAGGCGGCGCCGTCGGTCCGCACGCCCCAGCGGGCGCGGGCACGGCCTTCGGTGTCAGACAAATGAATGGCCGATGCGTTGTGGGAGGCCGCCCCTGCGGCCGAATCGTTCGCGCGCAGGGGCGCGCTCCCACCAGAGGGCGTAATCAAGAGCACGCGCAGCTTCAGCCCCTTGGCCTGCCAGGCCTTCACGGCGGCCTGCACATCGGCGGGCACAGTCGAGCCGAAGACCAGCAGGTCAAAGCCGCCGCCCAGGTGGTCCAGCAGGAAGTCGTCGGCTCCGAGACGCACGTTGGCCGGTGGCGCGCCGTGCGCCGGGCCGCTCTGGAACAGCGCATTGTCATCGCCGGCACTGTTCAGGACCGAACCGGTGTATTCGTGGGGGCGCGAGGTGCGCCAGTGGTAGAGCGGGCGCACAAAGGCTTCGGTGAGCGAAAGGGACAGCACCGCGTCGCGCAGCAGCCGGAAGCCGCGGCTGGGTGGCGTCATGAAGCGGGTGCTCTTGCCGGCTTCGTCGATGATTTCCCACGCGGCGCCGACGCGCTCGGCGCTGTAGCTGGCCAGCAGGCTTTCGGGGGCCTGCCCGCTGCAGATCAGACCCAGGCGCCAGCCCAGGGCCTGCGCGTCCTGAAAGCCGGTGTTGGCGCCGCGCACGCCAAAGATCGGCAGCAGGTGGGCCGCATCGCCAATGAAGAGCGTGCGGCCAGCACGGTAGTCGGGCAGCGTGAGGGTGCGGGCCGAATAGACCGAGCACCAGTCCATCTCCCAGGGCTTGCCGCCGTGGCCGATCAGTTCGAGCTGGGCGTTGATGCGGGTTTTGAGCGATTCGGGGTCCAGCGCCTGCTCGGGCGTTTCGCCCTCGGGCAGCTGGTAGTCCACGCGCCAGATGTTCAAAGGCTCACGGTGCATCAGCACCGTGTTGCGCGGGTTCCATTCGGGGTCAAAAAACGCGAGGCGCTCGGTGGGCAGCGGCAGGTCGATGCGGATGTCGGCAATGACGAACTTGCCCTCGTAAGACGCGCCTTCGAGCTTGAGGTCCAGCAGCGTGCGGATGCCGGAGCGGGCGCCGTCAGACGCCACCAGCCATTCGGTCTCCAACGTGTAGGGGCCTTCAGGCGTGTCCACCTCGACCACGGCGTGGTCGGCATGCTGCACCAGACCGGTCACGCGGTTGCCCCAACGCAGCTCGATCAGCGGGTTCGCCTCGCAGGCGTCGACCAGAAACTCTTCCAGGAACTGCTGCTGCAGGTTGATCATGGGCCAGAAGCGGTCGTTGTCGTCCTGCGGCGCTTCCATGCGGAAGACGCGTTGGCCGCGGTAAAACGAATTGCCAAAGCGCCAAGGCAGCCCGTGCTGCGTGACGCGGTCGGCCACGCCGACCTGCTGCAGGATTTCCATGGAGCGGCGGGTGAAGACGATGGCGCGGCTGCCTTCGCTGACCTGCAGTTCCGATTCGAGCAGCACGCAGGGCACGCCATGACGGGCCAGCTCCAGGGCCGCCGTCATGCCGACCGGGCCACCGCCGGCGATGACCACCTTGTGGCGCTGCTGCGGGCCATGCTGCGAAGCCAGCCAGGGCTGGTGGATTTTGTAGTCGTAATAGATCGAGCGGCGCGGCTCGGTGGTGGGCTGGTGCATGCCTGTCTCCTGAAGCTGGCGGCAGTGTAAGGACACACCCGATCATGCAATGTTACCTTTTGGGGACAATTGGCATACACACCCCCACTTTTGTTCATGGATGCCCATGGTAGATTTCCAAAGGGCTCCAACAGCCCAGAAAAAGGGAATGGAATGGTGCACAACAAAAACAGTGAACGGCTGCTTCGCATCGGCCATGCGCTGCTGACCACTCGGGTGAAACGATGGGCCGGGTGGCTGGCCCTGGCGTGGGTGCTGTTGGCCCTGCTGGCTTATTTTGTGGCGCCGCCTCTGGCGAAATCCGTGCTGACCGATCGGCTCAGCCAGTCGCTGGGGCGTGAAGTCTCCATTCAGGACATCTCGGTCAACCCGCTGACCCTGTCGGCGCGGGTCAACGGTTTTTCGGTCAAGGACCGGTCGGGCGGCGAGCAACTGGGCTTTGAACAGCTGCACATCAACTTCTCGGGGTTCTCCATCGCCCAGGCCGGCATCGTGGTGGATGAACTGCGCCTTCAGGCCCCGCATGTGGCGATCGCGCGCCTGGCCGATGGCCGGTATGACATCTCGGACCTGCTGGACCGATGGCTGGCCCCCAGCGACAAGGGCCCCACCCCCCTGCCCCGCTTCTCGCTCAACAACATCCAGATCAGCGAGGGCCGCTTGGAACTGGACGACCGTCCCAAAGGGGTGCGCCACGAGGCCAAGGACATCGGGTTCAGTCTGCCCTTCATTTCCAGCATGCCGTACAAGGCCGATGTGTTTGTGCTGCCCGCGTTCTCGGCCACGCTGGACGGCTCCAGCCTGGCGTTCAAGGGCAAAAGCAAACCCTTTTCAAAAACCCACGACAGCGAGCTTGAACTGCAGCTGCGGGGCCTGGATCTCGCACGTCTTCAGCCCTACCTGCCGTCCAGTCTGCCTGTCAGGCTTCGGGCGGGCCTGCTGGCTTCGGATCTGAAAATCGGCTTTTCCCAGCCCCCCGACGGCGCAGCCGCCCTCAGCCTGAGCGGCACAGCGCAGCTGCAGGACCTGCAGATGTCCGAAGCCTCCGGCGCCCCTTTTCTGAGCCTGGACAAGCTGGAACTGGGCTTGCAGCACGCCGAGCCGCTCCAAGGCCAATGGACCTTCGAGCAACTGGGTCTGGAGGGGCTGCTGGTGGGACAAAGCCAACAGAACACCGGCGCCCCCCTTCGCCTCGAAAAACTCCTGGTCCAGCAAGCCCGGCTGGATGTGCCTGCCCATCGCCTGGACGCCACGCAATTGCTCGCAACAGGGCTGCAGACGCGGCTCGAGCGCAGTCCCAGTGGCGAGGTGACATGGATCACCCTGCCGCAGGGTGCGTCGCCTGCCGCCGCTCTACCCGGCCAGCAGCAGTCTCGCGGATCGGGCGCCGACTGGGTGGTACGGGCAGACCGCCTGGCACTCGAATCTTCGGCCCTGCACTTCGATGACCGAAGCCTTTCACCCGCCGCGGTGCAGCACCTGGCCGAGGTCAACCTCAGCGTGGCCCCATTCGACAGCACGCCAGGCCACCCCAACGCCCTCACCCTGGCAGCCAACGTCAACCAGACCGGAAAACTCCAGGCCACGGGCACCCTGCAATGGCAGCCCCTGGCGGTCAGGCTCCAGCTGGACACCCGGGCCTTGCCAGTGTCGCCCCTGCAGGGCTACATCGACCCCTACCTGAACGGTTCTGTGGTTCAAGGTCTGGTTTCCAGCCAAGGTGCGCTGAACATCGAGCCGCAAGAAGGCACGCTCAGGGCCACCTACAAGGGCAACCTGACGCTGGGCCAGTTCAACGCCACCGACAAAGCCAACCAAGCGGATTTCCTCAAATGGAAATCCCTGTATTTCGGCGCAGTGGACTTTGCGCTCGAACCCCTGCATTTGCGCATCGGCGAGGTGGCCCTGACGGACTTTTATTCCCGGCTGATCCTCAACCAGGACGGCCGGCTCAACCTGGCGGACATGGTCCGCTTGCCACCCGCGCGCGACAAGGTAGCCGAAGGCCAAAACCCAGCCAGCACCACGCGTCCCCTGCCCATCCAGATTACGAAAGTCACGCTCCAAAACGGCCAGGTGAATTTTTCGGACCACTTCGTACGCCCCAACTACAGCGCCAACATCACCCGGCTGGGGGGCAGTGTGAAGAACCTGTCTTCAGAGGCAGACACGCTGGCCGATCTGGATCTGCGCGGCAGTTATGCGGGCAATGCGCCTGTGCACATTTCTGCCCGACTCAATCCACTGTCGGACAAAAAATTCCTGGACCTCAAGGCAGAAGTCTCCAGCATCGACCTGGTCGAGCTCTCTCCCTACTCCGGCAAATACGCCGGCTACAACATCGACAAGGGCAAACTGTCGCTGAACGCCAGCTACAAACTCCAGGACCGCCAGCTGACGGCCGACAACCGGCTGTTCATCGACCAACTCACCTTCGGCGAAAAAGTCGAAAGCCCGGACGCCACCCAGTTGCCCGTGCACCTGGCCATCGCGCTGCTCAAGAACAACCGCGGAGAAATCGACATCAACCTGCCGATCTCCGGCTCGCTGGACGACCCCCAGTTCTCCATTGGCGGCTTGATCTTCAAGGTCATCGCCAACCTCTTCGTCAAAGCCGTCACCTCGCCGTTTGCACTGCTGGGCTCACTCTTCGGTGATGGCCAGGAGCTGTCGCACATCGGCTTCGCCCCCGGGCGCGCCAGCCTGGACGAGGCCGCCCTCAAGACACTGGACACATTGGCCAAGGCCATGCGCGAACGCGAAGGGCTGAAGCTGGAGATCAGCGCCAGCGCTGACAGCAAACTCGACGAAGAAGGCCTGCGCAAGGCCGCGCTGGAGCGCGCCATGCAAGCCGAAAAACGCAAGGACATCACGCACAAGCCCCGCGAAAGCGTGACGCCGCAGGATCTGCAGATCACCGCTGGCGAATACGCCACCTACCTCACGCGCGCCTATAAGCAGGCCCGTTTTCCCAAACCGCGCAACCTGATCGGCCTGCCCAAGGAACTGCCGGTGGCCGAAATGGAAAAACTGATGCTGACCCAGCTGTCAGTGGGTGAAGAAGACCTGCGCGCATTGGCCACCGCACGGGCACAGACCGCCCAGTCCTGGCTGGTGGAACAGGGTGGTTTGCCGCTGAGCAGGATCTTTTTGCTGCCTATCCAGATCGCAACGGCATCGGGTACGGCGCCGGACGCTGGCCGCAACAGGGTGGACTTTTCCTTGCGCTGAGTCAGCGGCGCCGCGCTCAGTCGGTGGCGTTGCCCAGCAGCCAGGCCACCAGCTCCTTGTGGCCCGATACCCCCAGCTTGCGGTACAGGCGCTTGGTGTAGGTCTGGGCGCTGGCCGCGGTCAGGCCCAGGCGCTCGGCCAGCGCTTGGGTGGACAGGCCCTGCAGCAGGCCTCGCACCACATCTTCATCGCGTGCAGTCAGCACAGGGCCGCGCAGGGCCAGGCGGTCCATCATGAGCGCCATCAGATCGCTGCCGAGCACCTGACCGGTGTAGTGCAGGCGCACCGCCTGCACGATCAGGGGGGCCAAGGCCTGCACCGTGGCGATCTCGGTGTCGCTGAACAAGCCATGCTCCAGCCCCCGGTACAGATTCACCGACAGCCAGCGCCGACCTTCGTGCAGCGACAGGATGGCCAGGCGCTCGGCCACCTGCGGCAGCGCGTAGCAGGTCTGCCGGTATTCCGGATGCGGCACATCGCTGGCCGCCTGTCGGTGCAGCACGATGTGCGGCCGCTGCGGCGGCGCCTTTCGGGCAGCAGCTTCGTGGGCCTGCATGGCTTGTTGCGCTCCGTCGAGACGGTAAAAGCGCTGCACATAGGCCTGCGAAATGTCCGGCAGTTCGCGCGTGCGGGCACGGTCCCCCACAGCCACGGTGCGCGGGCGACCCGTGCCTTCAAACGAAAAGATGGTGCACTGCGCCAGAGGCACCAGCGGCCCCAGCAGGTGCAGCACGTCTTCGGCCACAGCATGGCGGTCAGACAACCCCAGCTTGGCCAGCAAAGCGCTCACCTGCGTCAGCGGCAACGCCAGCGTGCTCCCGCCCGATGGCGGGCACACCCAGAAGACGCTGCTGATCGCGCTGGAAGACGTGACGGGCGACAGATCGGACATGCGCGCATGGTAGCCGCACAGCTCCCCACAAAGAGGCCTCGGTTATTCTCACCCGCATGCCTTTCTCGCTTGCATCCCCCGCCCACCATGAGCTGATCATCAAGAAAAGCCGTTTCATCGCCTGCGTCGAACCCGTGACAGGACGAGAGCAGGCGCAGCTGCGCGTGGCGCAGCTCAAGGCCCAGCACCCGGATGCCGCCCATGTGTGCTGGGCGCTGCTGGCGGGTGGTCAATCGGCCGCCAACGACGACGGCGAGCCCGGTGGCACCGCTGGCCGCCCCATGCTGGACGTGCTGCGCCATCAGGACTTGCAGGGCGTGCTGGCCACCGTGGTGCGCTATTTCGGCGGTATCAAGCTGGGTGCAGGCGGCCTGGTTCGGGCCTACACCGATGCGGTGGCGCAGGCCTTGCTTGCTGCAGAAAAAATCCCCGTGGTCAAGCGCATCCATCTGGCCTGCAGCGTGCCCTACGCGCTTGAAGGCCTGGTGCGGCGCGAAGTCGAACTCGCTTTGGCCGAGCTGCTGGAGGTGGAGCACGGCAGCGTGGTCACCCTGCGCTTTGCACTGCCCCAACCGCAGGCCCCGCATCTGATGCAGCGTCTGGGCGACAGCGGACGGGGCCAGCTGGTCTGGCTGGACGCGGATAATGCCGCCCATGCCTGAACAAGAACCGCTGAACCAGCCCCGGTCCAAGACCGATCTCTTTGTCTCTTTCACCCTGCTGGCCCTGCAGGGCTTTGGCGGCGTGCTGGCGGTGGTGCAACGCGAACTGGTCGAGAAAAAACGCTGGATGACGCGCGAGCAGTTTGTCGAGGAATGGGCGGTGGCCCAGATCATGCCTGGCCCCAATGTGGTCAACCTCTCTTTGATGATCGGCGGTCGCTACTTTGGTCTGCCGGGTGCACTGGCCGGACTGGCGGGCATGCTCTGCGCCCCCCTGGTCGTGGCATTGCTGCTGGCCATGGCCTTTGGCACGGTGTCAGACGCAGCCTGGGCCCAGGGGGCCCTGCGCGGCATGGGTGCGGTATCGGCCGGACTGATTGCCGGCACCGGCATCAAACTGATTTCCGCCCTGAGATCCAATCCGATGCGCATGCCCGTCTGCATCGCATTGGCGGCACTGAGCTTTGCAGGCGTGGCCCTGCTGCGCCTGCCTCTGGCCTGGGTGCTGCTGGGCACGGGCGCGCTGGGCTGCGGCTGGGCCTGGGTACAACTGGCCCGTCAGGCAGGAGAGCATGCATGAATCCGGTATTGCACCTGAGCAGCGCCGACTGGCTGGACATGTTCCAGCATTTCGCTTCGCTGTCGCTGCTGGCGGTGGGGGGCGCCATCACCACCGCGCCCGACATGCACCGCTATCTGGTGGACGAGACCCATTGGCTGAGCGACGCGCAGTTCACCTCGTCGATCGCTCTGGCGCAAGCCGCACCCGGTCCCAACATCCTGTTCGTGGCCCTGATGGGCTGGAATGTGGGCCTGAACGCTGGCGCAGGACTGGGCGGCGGTGGCCAGAGCGCTGCACTGGCCGCCATGGGCGTGCTGGTGGCCATGCTGGGCATCATGTTGCCCTCCTCCATCCTGACCTACACCGCCACACGCTGGGCGCACCAGCACCGCGACAACATCGGCATACGCGCCTTCAAGGCAGGCATGGCCCCCATCGTGATCGCCTTGCTCCTGGCCACCGCCTGGCTGCTGACTGCGGCACACCACCAGCCCACCCGTGACTGGCCCCTCTACGCCCTGACCACTGCGACCATGCTGCTGGTCTGGCACACCAGGATTCACATGCTCTGGCTCATTGGCGCTGGTGCCTTGCTGGGTGCCCTGGGCATCGTCTGAGAAACACCATGAATTTCAACTCCGCTGAGCAGTTCATCGCGCATGTGGCCGCCCGCAACCCGGGCCAGCCCGAATTCCTGCAGGCCGTGACCGAAGTCATCGAAAGCCTGTGGCCCTTCATCGAAAAGCACCCCCAATACGCGGAACAAAGCCTGCTCGAACGTCTGGTCGAACCCGAGCGGGTGGTGATGTTCCGTGTCAGCTGGGTCGACGATGCCGGCCAGGTCCAGGTCAACAAGGGCTACCGCATCCAGCACAGCATGGCAATTGGCCCCTACAAGGGCGGTCTGCGGTTTCATCCCACCGTCGATCTCTCGGTGCTCAAGTTTCTGGCTTTCGAGCAGACGTTCAAGAATGCCCTGACCACCTTGCCCATGGGTGGCGGCAAAGGCGGCGCGGACTTCGACCCCAAGGGCAAGAGCAACGGCGAGATCATGCGCTTTTGTCAGGCATTCGCGACAGAGCTGTCTCGCCACGTCGGCTCCGACACCGACATCCCGGCAGGAGACATCGGCGTGGGGGCCCGCGAAGTGGGCTACATGGCCGGCATGTATAAAAAACTGACCAACAGCGCCGCGAGCGTCTTCACCGGCAAGGGCCTGAGTTTCGGCGGCTCGCTGATCCGCCCGGAAGCCACCGGCTACGGCACGGTGTACTTTGCCGACGAGATGCTCAGAACGCGGGGCAAGTCCTTCCAAGGCCTGCGCGTGTCGGTTTCCGGTTCAGGCAACGTGGCGCAGCATGCGGTCGAAAAAGCCATGGCGCTGGGGGCCACGGTCATGACGGTCTCCGATTCGGGCGGCACCGTGATCGATCAAGCTGGCTTCACTCCCGAAAAACTCGCCCTGCTCAAGCACATCAAAACCCAGGAACATGGCCGCGTGAGCGACTACGCCGCACGCGTTGGCGCCCGCTATGAGGCGGGCCACAAACCCTGGGCAGTCAAGGTCGATGTGGCCCTGCCCTGCGCGACGCAAAACGAACTGGATCTGGAGGACGCCCGCTTGCTGCTGGGCAACGGCGTGCTCTGCGTGGCCGAAGGCGCGAACATGCCGGCCACACTTCAGGCGGCCCGCGCCTTTGAAGCCGCTGGTGTGCTTTATGCGCCGGGCAAGGCATCCAATGCCGGTGGCGTGGCCACCTCTGGCCTGGAGATGAGCCAGAACGCCCTGCGCCTGTCCTGGAGCCGCGAAGAAGTGGACCAGCGCCTGCAGTCGATCATGAAAAACATCCACGCGGCCTGCCTGCAATACGGCCGGCACGCAGATGGCCGCGTGAGCTACATCGATGGCGCCAACATCGCCGGCTTCGTGAAGGTCGCCGACGCCATGCTGGCGCAAGGGGTGATCTGAGCGTCCTGCTCAGTGCGGGTTTTCGAAGAACACGGTGTTCGAATAGTCGCTGACCTCGAAATACACCTTCTTCTCGCCCGGATCCACCTGCATGTTCAGGTTTTCGTCGAGCACACCATAACCGTAGCGGTAGGCGCGGGGCGTCTTGTCTTCGGTGCCCAGGGCTGTGCTGACCTTGTCGACCTTGAGGAAGCGGCGCACCACCTTGTCGCCGGCATAGACTTCCATGACGCCATTGGTGCCGGTCCAGTTCTGGATGTCGCGGCTGATCTTGTTTTGTTGCTCCTGCGTGCAGGCCGACAGCAACACGGCCAGACCCGCCACAGTCAGTGTCAAACGGTTCATTGGTATTCTCCCTTTGGAAATGTCGCGCGGGTCAGCCGCGCTGGCGCAGCGCCTCGTACAGGCACACGCCACTGGCCACCGACACATTGAGGCTGTCCACAGCCCCCTTCATGGGGATGTGCACCAGCTCGTCACAGGTCTTGCGCGTGAGCTGGCGCATGCCCGGGCCTTCGGCGCCCAGCACCAGCGCCGTGGGGCCTTTGAGCTCCACCTGGTAAATGGACTTTTCTGCCTCACCGGCGGTGCCGATGATCCAGATGTTGCGTTCCTTGAGTTCGTTCAGGGTGCGCGCCAGGTTGGTCACCATGAAGTACGGTACCGTCTCGGCGGCGCCGCTGGCCACCTTGGAGACGGTGGCGTTCAGGCCGGCGGCATGGTCCTTGGGGGCAATCACGGCGTGGGCTCCGGCACCATCGGCCACGCGCAGGCATGCGCCCAGATTGTGCGGATCGGTCACGCCGTCGAGCACCAGCAGCAAGGGGGGCTCTTTCAGGCTGTCGAGCAGGTCATCGAGCGAATGGGCCTGTTCCATGGGCTTGACCAGCGCGGCCACGCCCTGGTGACCATGGCTGCCAGCCAGCTTGGACAGGCGCAGGCCGTCGGCCTCGATCAGACGCACACCCGCCTCCTTGGCGCGGTCGATGAACTGGCGCATGCGGGCATCGCGGCGGGAGGCTTCGAAATACACCTCGATGACGGATTCGGGCGCAACTTTCAGGCGCACGCCCACGGCATGAAAGCCGAACAGCACTTTGGGGAAAGACATGCCCGGATTATCCCTGCTCAGGAATGCGTCAGGAACATTGTGAGAGGCCGCCCCTGCGGCCGAAGCTCTTTCGCGCGCAGGGGCGCGCTCCTACACGGCTGCTTCGGCAAGGGTCCCGGCCTCGATGGTCAGGCACCGCTCGCAGCGCTGGGCCAGCTGCCGGTCGTGGGTGACCAGGACCAGCGTGGTGCCATGCTCGCGGTTGAGGGCGAACATCAGGTCCATGATGGCGGCGCCAGTGGCATGGTCCAGACTGCCGGTAGGCTCGTCGGCCAGCAGCAGATCGGGTTGGACCACAAAAGCCCGGGCCAGCGCGACACGCTGCTGCTCGCCACCCGAGAGCACCTTGGGCCGGTGCTGCAGCCGCTCACCCAAACCGACGCGTTGCAGCATCACGGTGGCCTGCGCCCTGGCGTCGGACACACCGGCCAGTTCAAGGGGGAGCATCACGTTTTCCAGCGCCGTCAGGTTGGGCATGAGCTGAAAACTCTGGAAGACAAAGCCCACATGGCGGGCGCGCAGGGCAGCGCGCTGGTCTTCGTCCAGCGCAAACAGGTCCTGCCCGGCCAGCTGCACCGTGCCGCTGGAAGGTGTGTCCAGCCCGGCCAGGATGCCCAGCAGCGTGCTTTTGCCCGAGCCGGAAGCGCCCACGATGGCCACCGTCTGCCCGGCGCCGAGGGCAAATGAGATATCGCGCAAAATGGCGAGCTTGCCACTCGCGTCCTGCACTTCCTTGCACAGGCCGCGCACGGCCAAAATGGATTCAGGCATGACTGCACCTCTGTTCAACCGTCGTCACTTTAACGCGAGCGCGCTGGCCCTGGCCGGCGGGGGTTTTGGCATGGCGGCGCTGGCCGCCAAAGCCCGCAAGCTTCTGGTGCTGGGTGACTCGCTGAGCGCCGAATACGGCCTGCCGCGCGGCACCGGCTGGGTGGCCTTGCTCCAAAAGCAGCTCGATCAGAGCCACCCCGGCACGGTGATCGTCAACGCCAGCATCAGCGGCGAGACCACCTCGGGCGGACGCTCGCGACTGCCGGCCCTGCTCCAGCAGCACCAGCCCACACATGTGATCATTGAATTGGGTGGCAACGACGCCTTGCGCGGTCTGTCGCTGGCCATGACCGGCGACAATCTGAACTTCATGGCCAAGGCTGCCAAAGCTGCCGGGGCCAAAGTGTTGCTGCTGGGCATGCAGATGCCGCCCAACTACGGCCCCGAAGTCACCCGCCAGTTTGCAGCGCTGTTCCCGGCCACGGCCAGGGCGACCGGGGCAGCGCTGGTGCCCTTCTTTTTGAAGGGGGTGGGCGACGATGCCGACCCGCTGCGCTGGTTCCAGGCCGACCGCATCCACCCCAATGAGGCTGCCCAGCCGCGCTTGCTGGCCAATGTCTGGCCGGAACTGAAAAAACAACTGCAATGAGTGTTCACCTGATTTCAGCCCTGGAGGCCATGGCCCGCTACGACCAGTTCGACGCGGTCATCGACGCCCGCTCCGAAGGCGAACATGCCGAAGACCACCTGCCGGGCGCGCTGAACTGGCCTTCGCTGAACAACGAAGAGCGCATCCAGGTCGGCACGCTCTATAAACAGGTCAGCCCCTTCGAAGCGCAGAAGATCGGGGCTTCTTTGGTGGCCGCCAACATCTCGCGCCACATCCAGACGCATGTGCTGGACAAGGCCAGGAACTGGCAACCTCTGATTTACTGCTGGCGCGGCGGCAAGCGCAGCAACTCGCTGGCGCTCATCCTGGGTCAGATCGGTTTCAAGGTGCACCTGATCGAAGGGGGCTACAAGGCCTTTCGCAAGGCCGTGATCGAAGACACGCCAGAGCGGGTCAGACCGCTGCAGTTTCGCGTGCTGTGCGGCCCCACCGGCTCTGGAAAAACCCGGCTGTTGCAGGCGCTGGCCGCACAGGGCGCGCAGGTGCTGGATCTGGAAGCGCTGGCCAGCCACCGCGCATCGGTGCTGGGCGTGATCCCGGGGCGGCCCCAGCCCACGCAAAAGGCATTTGAAACCTTGCTGTGGGATGCCCTGCGCCGGCTGGACCCGCGGCGCCCCGTGTTTGTCGAGGCCGAAAGCAAGAAGGTGGGCAACGTCACCATTCCCGACAGCCTGATCCAGGCCATGCGCGCCAGCCCCTGCGTGCGGCTGGAGCTGTCACTGCAGGGCCGCGTGCAGCTGCTGATGGAGGACTATGAGTATTTCGTGAAGGACGCCGCTTTCTTCTGCGAACGGCTGGATCGCCTGACCGACCTCAAGGGCCACGCCGTGGTGGATGACTGGAAGGCCCGCGTCCATGCGGGACAGATCGCCGAGGTGGTGGCCGAACTGCTGGAAAAACACTACGACCCAGGCTACGAAACCTCGACGGCGCGCAATTTCAGGCAATACCCGGACGCACTGAAACTGGCCTTGTCCGGGCCGGATGCAGACGCCATGGCTCAGGCGGCATCCACCCTCTTGCAAGGGTCGCGCTGAAGCTCTGCACAGGCAATCAACCTTCCTGCTGCCATGCCACCGCCCCCCGGTACGCATGCCAGCTGGCATGTCCCAGCCAGGGACCCACCACGATCAGGCCCAGCATCCAGTAGGACATGAAGGACAGCACCACCATCACGCTGAGGATCAGGCCCCACAGCAGCATGACCGCCAGCTCGCCAAAGAACACCCGCACACTGGTGATGCCGGCGCTGATGGCATCGGTATCGCGGTCCAGGATCATCGGGATCGACACCACGGAGATGGCGTACACCAGCGTGGCGAAGATGCCCCCGACAAACAGGTAGACGGCCACGAAGTCGAGGTTGTCGGGGTTGAAGATTGCTTCGAGGACGCCCGTTGTGGACGGCATGCCGGTGTTGAAAAACACCGCAAACACCACCAGCGAGGCCCGGCCCCACAGCAACTCGAGCACCATGAGCACCAGCACCAGCATGGACATGCTCTTGATGTGGCCGTCCCAGCAGGTCAGGGAAGCTGCCAGATCAGGCGCTTGCCCTTGTTCACGGCGACGGCTGACTTCGTACAGGCCCATCGCCAGGAACGGCCCCACCAACAGGCAGCCAGAGACCATGGACAGGGTGTATTCAGGGCTGCGCCGAAACACCATGGCCAGGACCTGCGCCATGGCCCAGAAAGCCAGGCCATAAAACAGGCCAATGCCCGGGCTGGCGCGCAGGTCACCGAAACCCAAGGCCAGCCAACGCCAAGGGGCTGACAGGGGCAGCAACCTCAACCGTGCCTTGGGTCCCTCGTCCGGCGGCGGGACATAAGGCTGATCCATGACAGGGAGTTCAGGCTCTTGCGGGTTTTGCTGTTCTGACATGAGGCATCCGGTACTGCAATGACCCCTTCAGGCTAAACCGCAGCCTGCGGTTTGCCCACTGCGGAAAACCCCATCGTCATGAGGGGCACATCGCCCTCGCATTCAGGCGGGCAAATGCCGCTGCAAGGCCATTTGCACATCCGCGATCAGCGCCTGGGGCGATTCCAGTCCCATGGAGAAACGCACCAGATGGCCTTTTTGAAGTTGCGGATGCTCTCGACTGCGCATGCTGGCCAGGTCGTAGGGCACCACCAGGCTCACCGGCCCGCCCCAGCTGTAGCCGATGCGAAACAGCTGAAGGTCATCGCAAAAAGCATCCACCTGGGCCTGGCTGTAACGGGCATCGAGCAGCACGCTGAACAGGCCTGCCGCCAGACCTGACCTGCCCTGTCCGGCGCAGACGCTTTGCCAATGGGTGTGCCCGGGCGCTCCATCGAAGGCCGGGTGCAGCAGTTGTACGCATTGCGCCTGTCGCTGCCACCAGTCGGCCAGTGCGCGGGCGGTGCGGTCCTGCGCCGCATAACGCAGCCCGATGCTGGGCAGAGCACGCAGCACGGCCTCGGCGTCATTGGCCCCCACCCCCAGGCCCAGGCGCATGTGGCAGAGCTTGATCTTCAGGTGCAGGGCTTCGTCTCGGGTGATGACGCTGCCCATCAGCACATCGCCGCCGCCGCTGGGGTATTTGGTGAGCGCCTGCACACTGATGTCCACCCCGAGTGAGCCGTTGCCCTGCAGATCAAATGGGGCAAACGCCAGCCCGGCGCCCCAGGTGTTGTCGAGCGCGCAGGTCACGCCACGGGCGCGGCAAATGCGCACCAGCTCGATCAGATCTGGGAACTCCATGGTCACCGAGCCGGGCGCCTCCAACCAGACCAGGCGTGTGCGTTCGGTGATGCGCCCAGCCAGATCGTTCGGGTTCATCGGGTCGTAGTACGCATGTGCAATGCCCCAGTGACGCAACTCCCCTTCGGCCAGGGCCTTGTTGGGGCCGTAGGCGTTGTCGGGAATCAGCACCTCGTCACCACTTTGAAGCAGCGCCAACGCAGTGTTGGCGATGGCCGCCAGCCCACTGGGCACCAGGACGCACTGAAGACCCCCTTCGAGCGCGCACAGGCGCTCTTCGAGCAGGTAGGTGGTGGGCGTACCGTGCAGGCCGTAGGTGTAGCCGCTTTTGTTCTTCCATTCGCGCGAGCGCATGGCGGCCACGTTCGGAAAGTAGACCGTGGAGGCCTTGAACACGCCCGGTTGTGGCGCTTCAAAGCCGACCGGTGGCGTGTACGGATGGTGGATCAGGTGGGTGGTGTCGGGATGGTCGTGCATGCTTGCATGCTAGCCGTTTTGGACACAAAAAAGCCCGGCGCACAGGCCGGGCTGATCAGGCAACGGGAAGTGCTCAGATCTTCCACTTCTCCATGAGCTTTTCAGGGCGCATGTTGTCATAGGGCTCGAAAGGCTGATGGATCCAGGGGTTGGTCGGCAGGAAGTCGACCGAGTAGTCGGGCTGAAAAGTGGACACGCCCTTGGTCCAGATCACGGCGCTCTTGAGTTCGGTGATCGGCTTGTAGTTGTTCTTGAGCTGGTCCACCACCGCCTTGAGCGTGTGACCGGTGTCGGCCAGATCATCGACCAGCAGCACCTTGCCGGCGATTTCGCCCTTGGGGGTGGTGATGTAGCGGGCGATGTCCAGGTGGCCCTGCACTGTGCCGGCCTCGGCGCGGTACGAGCTGGTGGACATGATGGCCAGCGGCTTGTCGAAAATGCGCGAAAGGATGTCGCCGGGGCGCATACCACCGCGGGCCAGACACAAAATGGTGTCGAATTGCCAGCCAGACTGGTGAATCTTGAGCGCGAGCTTCTCGATCAGGTTGTGGTACTCGTCATAGCTCACATACAGGTGCTTGCCGTCTTCGGTCAACATGTGGGGTTCTCCAGTAAACAGTTCGGATGTGGGGTGCCGGGCAATCAGGCCAGGAAGGGGTGGTGCATCAGGATCGTGTGGTCACGGTCCGGGCTGGTGGACACCATGTGGATCGGCACACCGGTCACCTGCTCGATGCGCTGCAAGTAAAGGCGGGCGTTGGTCGGCAGCTGGTCGAACTGGGTCACGCCCACGGTCGAATCGCTCCAGCCTTCGATGGTTTCGTAGATGGGCTCGCAACGGGCGATCTCGTCGGCGCCCATGGGCAGGATGTCAATCGTTTCACCGTCCAGCATGTAGCCGGTGCACAGCTTGAGTTCCTTCAGGCCGTCGAGTACGTCCAGCTTGGTGATGCACAGGCCGGTCAGTCCGTTGACCTGGGCGCTGCGCTTCAAAAGCGCGGCGTCGAACCAGCCGCATCGGCGGGCGCGGCCGGTGGTGGTGCCTTTTTCGGCGCCCACGGTGGCCATGTGCCAGCCAGGTGTGCCTTCCTTTTCCCACTCGAGTTCGGTCGGGAACGGGCCGCCACCCACGCGGGTGCAGTAGGCCTTGGTGATGCCCAGCACATAGTGCAGCATGCCCGGACCCACGCCCGAGCCTGCGGCGGCATTGCCGGCCACGCAGTTGCTCGACGTCACAAAGGGGTAGGTGCCGTGATCGACGTCGAGCAGCGTGCCCTGCGCGCCCTCGAACAGCAGGTTGGCGCCGGCCTTGTGGGCTTCGTTGAGCTCGCGCGAGACGTCTGCCACCATCGGGGCCAGCTCCTTGGCGTAGGCCATGGCTTCATTGAAGACGGTGTCAAAGTCCACGGGCGAGGCGTGCAGGTGGTTGACCAGCACGTCGTTGTGCAGCGCCAGGTTGTCGCGCAGCTTGGCGGCAAAGCGCTCGGGGTATTTCAGGTCCTGCACGCGCAGGGCACGGCGGGCCACCTTGTCTTCGTAGGTCGGACCGATGCCGCGACCGGTGGTGCCGATTTTCTCGGTGCCGGACTTTTCCTTGGCGGCTTCACGGGCCACATCAAGGGCCACGTGGTAAGGCAGGATCAGCGGGCAGGCTTCGGACACTCGCAGGCGCGAGCGCACTTCTACGCCCGCCTTTTCGAGCCCTGCGATTTCTTCGAGCAGCTTGGGTACCGACAGCACCACGCCGTTACCGATGTAGCACTTGACGCCCGCGCGCATGATGCCGCTGGGAATCAGGTGCAGCGCGGTCTTGACCCCATTGATGACCAGCGTGTGGCCGGCGTTGTGGCCGCCCTGGAAGCGCACCACGCCCTGCGCGGATTCGGTCAGCCAGTCGACCAGTTTGCCTTTGCCTTCGTCGCCCCACTGGGTGCCGACGACGACCACGTTGCGGCCTTGAGTTGTGTTCATGCTTGTTTCTCTGATCAGATGGCTTGGATCACCCACTGGCCGGCGGCTTCAACCAGCTCGCGGTCACAATGGAATTCGTCGATTTCGTCTTCGTGGCCCGGCAGCACGCAGACCACGGTCTCTCCGCGCTGGCGCAGGCTGGCAATGGCGGCGCGCAGGGCCGGTGCATCGCCCCAGGGGGCGCGGATGGCGGTGCGCAGTGGCAGCGCCGGTACGGCGGCCACCAGCTCCTTGAGGTCCAGCGAGAAGCCCACGGCCGGGCGGTCGCGGTCGATGCGGTGGCCGAACACGGCGCCTACGCCGTCGTAGCGGCCGCCGCGCACCAGCGCATCCGAGGCGCCCTTGGCGTAGATGGCAAAACGGATACCGCTGTAGTAGGCATAGCCGCGCGAATCACCCAGGTCAAAGCTGATGGCCATGCCTTGCACCTGCGCGGCCAGCCAGCGCAGCTGGGCCAGGGCCTGTTCAATGGCGGGCAGCCTGGGCAGTTGCTGCGCGGCCTTGTCCAGAATGGACGCGTCACCGTACAGCGTCACCAGCGCCAGCAGACCATTGCGGCGGTCGGCCGGCAAACCGGCGGTGAGACGCGCCAGGCTGGCGGCATCCTTGACGGCCAGTGCGGCATGGATGTCGTGGCGGACTTCATCGCTCAGGGCCTGCCCCTCCAGCAGGCTGGCGACGATGCGGGCGTCGGCCAGGTCCAGATGCAGGCCGGTGACCTTGGCGGCGCCCAGGCTGTCGATGGCCAGCTGCAGGATTTCCAGATCGGCTTCGGGGCCGGCATGGCCGTAGATTTCGGCGCCGAACTGCAGCGGCTCGCGGGTGGCGTGCGGACGTGCCGGACGGGTGTGCAGCACCGGGCCGCAATAGCACAGGCGCGTCAGGCCGCTGCGGCCCAGCAGGTGGGCGTCGATGCGGGCCACTTGCGGCGTGGTGTCGGCGCGCAGACCGAGTGTGCGGCCCGAGAGTTGATCCACCAGCTTGAAGGTCTGCAGGTCCAGCGCTTCACCGGTGCCGGTCAGCAGGGAGTCGATGTATTCGAGCAGCGGCGGCATGACCAGCTCGTAGCCATAGCCACGGGCGGTGTCGAGCAGTTCGCGTCGGAGTTCTTCGATGTGGCGGGCCTCGGAAGGCAAGACATCGGCGATGTGATCCGGGAGGACCCAAGCGGACATGGGGAAGTAGGTAGACGGTTAAAAAGAGGATTTTACCGGTTCAGAACCGGATTTTCCGGGGCTTTCAGCCAATCCACCAGACCAGCGCCAGACCAGCCAGCACCATGAAGACACCAAAAAACCGGATCTGGCCGTCGTGCAGCTGCAGCATCTGCGTAAACAGGTGGCGCCAGCGACTGGGCGCCACCATGGGCAGCAGCCCTTCGAGCACGAGCATCAGGCCCAGGGCCAGCAGCCAGACGTCCAAAACAATGCCCTGCCCGGCTTATTTGCGGGCCGGTGCGACAGCGCCCGAACCGCGCATGGTCTTGAAGAAATCCGAACTGGCCGGATCAAGCACCATGATGTCGCTTTTCTTGGCAAAACTGGCCTTGTAGGCTTCAAGGCTGCGGTAGAACTGGGCAAACTGCGGATCGCGGCCGAAGGCCTCGCCGTAAATGCGGGCCGCCTGGGCATCGCCTTCGCCCTTGATCTTCTGGGCGTCGCGGTATGCATTGGCAATCGTCACCTCACGCTGGCGATCGGCGTCGGCGCGGATCTTTTCGCCTTCTGCAGCACCGGTCGATCGCAACTCGTTGGCCACGCGCTTGCGCTCGGCCTCCATGCGGCGATACACCGACTCGGTGATGGTGTCCACATAGTCGGCACGGGTGATGCGCACGTCCACAATGTCCACGCCCCAGGGCTTGTCTCCGCCCTTGACCACTTCCAGCACTTCGCGCTTGACGTCGGTCATCAGCACATCGCGCTTGAGCGAAAGCAGTTCCTTGACAGTGTGCTTGTTGATTTCTTCCTGGAAAGCGTTGCGTACCACACGGTTGAGCTGGTTGGCACCGGCTTTTTCGTCCAGACCCACGTTGCGGATGTAGGCCTGCGGATCGGTGATGCGCCAGCGCACAAACCAGTCAATCACGACGCGCTGCTTCTCGGCCGTGAGCATCGGCTCGGTGTCAGGGCTGTCCAGCGTCAGCAGGCGCTTGTCGATGTAATTGACGTTTTGCAACGGCGGCGGCAGTTTGAAGTGCAAACCCGGCTCGGTCACCACTTCCTTGATCTGGCCCAGGGCATAAACGACGCCGAACTGGCGCTGGTCCACCACAAACAAGGTCGAGCCGAGCAGTGCCAGCAGCACCAGGACCGAACTCACCCACAATCCCAAACGGTTCATTTTCGGCAATCCTTATCGAGCGTCGCGATCACGTGAACGCTGGTTATCACGGGAACGGGGGTCTGCAGGCAGACCGATCGCACCCGCCCCATTGGTCCCCGAGGTTGCGTCGGCTGAAGACGTGGCTGGTGCCGCGGTCGAAGCCGGGTTGCTGACCTGCTGAAGGATCTTGTCAAGCGGCAGGTACAGCAGGTTGGAGCCCTGTTTGCTGTCCACCAGCACCTTGGTCACACTGCTGTAAACCTGCTGGAAGGTCTCGGTGTAGAGGCGGTCACGGGTGACCTGCGGCGCCTTCTGGTATTCGGGCAGGATGGCCTTGAAGCGCTGGGCATCACCCTCGGCCTGCGCCACGATGCGCTCACGGTAGGCATTGGCTTCTTCCTTCAGTCGCGAGGCGGCGCCCACAGCCCTTGGCACCACATCGTTGGCATAGGCCTGCGCCTCGTTCTTGGCGCGTTCGCGTTCCTGACCGGCTTTGAGCACATCGTCAAAAGCGGCCTGTACCTGCTCGGGCGGACGCACCCCGCCCTGCTGCAGGTTGATGCCTACCACCTCGATGCCGACCTTGTAGCGGTCCAGGATGGTCTGCATCAGCTGACGCACGCGGATAGCGATCTGGTCGCGCTCTTCGGCGAGGGCCGAGTCCATCTTCATCTTGCCCACCACTTCGCGCACAGCAGTCTCGGCGGCCTGCACCACGGCTTCGGTCGGGTTCTTGCTCTCGAACAGATAGGCGCGCGCGTCATTGAGCCGGTACTGCACCGCGAATTTGATCTCGACGATGTTCTCGTCTTCGGTCAGCATGGCCGATTCACGCAGGCCGGTGGCCTTGATGATGTTGTCACGCCCGATGTCGACCGAACGGATCTGCGAGACATAGACCAGTTCGTGGCGCTGGACGGGCCAGGGCATGCGCCAGTTGAAACCGGCACCCACGGTGGATTTGTATTTGCCGAACTGTGTGATGACGGCCTGCTGGCCTTCCTGCACGATGAAAAAGCCCGTGCCCAGCCAGACCAGGACCGCCGCGCCGAGAACCACACCCAGGCCCAGATTGCCAAGGAAGCCTGGCAGACCGCCACCCTTGCCCCCTCCGGGAGGTCGTGAGCCACCGCCTTTGCCTCCGAACAGCTGGCTCAGTTTCTGATTGAAATCGCGCCAGAGCTCGTCCAGATCAGGCGGGCCACCGGCCGGCCCTTTGGGACGGTTGTCCTGACCCGGAATCTGGCCCGAGGGCGGGGTCGGTTCGGCGTCAGAAGGCTTGTCGTCACCTCGGCCCCAGCGGGGGTCATTGAGGTTGAACATGCCACGGATGCGTGCCGGCAGAGCGGCCCATCGGAGGGCAGGCAGATGGAAATTCATGGTGCTTGACGTTCTGAGAAGCTCACATTGTGCCGAAATCTTCGGGTGATTCAGGGTCGGCAGACAGGTATTCCCGGGGCAAGCCGCGGGCATCGAATTCGGGCGCCTCGGACGGAGGCAGACGCTCACGCACGGTCCGCGCCAGTGCGTGCCGCAAAAGGTCCAGCCCCTGCCCCGTTCTGGCGCTGACAAAAATCCTGGGCACAGGCTGGCCGTCGACCTCATAGAAGTCCTCCGTCGCCAGTGGCTGGCGTTCGTCGGACAAGGCATCGGCTTTGTTGAACACCAGCAGCTGGGGCAGGTCCTGGGCGCCGATTTCGGCCAGCACCTTCTGCACTTCGGCCATCTGCTCCGGGAAATCCGGGTTGGAAGCATCGACCACGTGCAGCAGCAAATCGGCTTCGGTGGCCTCCTGCAAGGTGGCCTGAAAAGCCTCAACCAGGCCGTGTGGCAAGTCACGGATGAAACCCACCGTGTCAGACAGCGAGACCGAGCGACCAGCCTCCCCCAGATACAGCTGGCGGGTGGTGGTGTCGAGGGTGGCAAAGAGCTGGTCGGCAGCGTAGGCGCGCGCCTTGACCAGGGCATTGAAGAGCGTGGATTTGCCGGCGTTGGTGTAGCCCACCAGCGAGATCTTGAAGGTCTGGTTGCGCTCGCGCTGGCGGCGCTGGGTATTGCGCTGTTTCTTGACCTTGACGAGCCGCTCCTTGGTGCGCTTGATGGCCTCGCCGATCATGCGGCGGTCCAGTTCGATCTGGGTTTCGCCCGGACCGCCCCGCAAACCGATCCCGCCGGTCTGGCGCTCGAGGTGGGTCCAGCGCCGCACCAGGCGTGTGCTCAGGTATTGCAGACGGGCCAGTTCAACCTGCAGTTTGCCCTCGTGGCTGCGCGCGCGCTGGGCAAATATTTCGAGGATCAGCAAGGTGCGGTCGTTGACCGGCAACCCGATGTGCCGCTCCAGGTTGCGCTGCTGCGCAGGGCTCAGCGCCTGATCAAAGAGCACCTCCCGGGCGCCATGCAGCGTTGCGAGTTCCTTGATCTCGTCGGCTTTGCCGCTGCCCACGAACAGCGCAGGATCGGGTGCCTTGCGCTTGCAGGTCAGACGGGCCACCGGTTGCAGCCCGCCCGACTCGGCCAGCAAGCCGAGTTCGACCAGGCCTTCGTCAAAATGCGGCAGCCCAAAGTCAACGCCGACCAGGAGGGTCGGCGCTGCAGAAGGTTGGTTGGAATCAGTCAATCCGTTTGGGGCCTTTGTGCGGGAATGGCGCGCGGGCCATCAGGCAAGGATCAGCTGGCGGCTTCGCCGGTATCCTGTGCGGTCAGGTTGACAGCACGACCGGGAACGATGGTGGAAATGGCATGCTTGTAGACCATCTGGGTGACTGTGTTGCGCAACAGCACGACGTACTGGTCAAAAGATTCGATCTGGCCCTGCAGCTTGATGCCGTTGACCAGATAAATGGACACTGGCACATGCTCGCGACGCAGCGCGTTCAGGAAAGGGTCCTGCAAAAGTTGGCCTTTATTGCTCACGATATTCTCCGTGTTCAGTAGTTCTTGAAGCTGCAACCTTACCACAGCGGCCACGCAGGCCAGCGTGCCATCAGGCAGAGTCCTTGTCCGCGTAAGGATTGTGCGAAGTCTTCATCTCGATGCGAAGGGGAGATCCGGTCAGATCGAAGGCTTTGCGGAATCGCCCTTCCAGGAAACGCTTGTACGCCTCGGTCACGTGCTCCAGCGAATTGCCGTGGATCACGATCACCGGCGGGTTCATGCCGCCCTGGTGTGCATAGCGCAACTTGGGCCGGAACATGCCCGTTTTCTTGGGGGTCTGGAACTGCACCGATTCAAGGAGGATGCGCGTGAGCACAGGCGTGCTCATCTTGCAGGTGGCGGCCTTGTGCGCCTGCGTGATCGAGGACCACAGCGGCCCCAGGCCCTGGCGCTTTTTGGCCGAAATGAAATGCAGGTTGGCAAACTTGAGGAAAGCCAGACGCGTTTCGATCGAACGCTGGACCAGCTGGCGCTGGTACTCGTCGACCGCATCCCATTTGTTGACCGCCAGCACCACAGCGCGGCCACTGTCCAGTATGAAGCCGGCGATGTGGGCATCCTGGTCGGTCACGCCCTGCTCTGCATCGATCAGCAGCAGCACGACGTTGGCATTCTCGATGGCCTGCAGGGTCTTGACCACCGAGAACTTCTCGATGGCCTCGAACACCTTGCCCTTGCGGCGCAAGCCGGCAGTGTCGATCAACTCGAATTTCTGGCCGTTGCGCTCAAAGGGCACGCTGATCGCGTCGCGGGTGGTGCCGGGCATGTCGAAAGCCACCAGGCGCTCTTCACCCAGCCAGGTGTTGATCAGGGTCGACTTGCCTGCATTCGGCCGCCCAGCCACTGCCAACTTGATGACCGAGGGATCGGTTTCAGCTTCTTCGTCTTCTTCAGGCAGGTCCAGTGTGTCCAGTGCCTCTTCGAGCATGCCGCGCACGCCTTGGCCGTGGGCGGCCGAGACCGGCAACACCTCACCCAGGCCCAGTTCGTAGAACTCGGCCAGCTGGGCTCCCTCCTTCATGCCTTCGGCCTTGTTGGCCACGAGCAGACACGGTTTGCCAATGCGGCGCAGGTAGTTGGCAATGTCGTGGTCTTGCGCAGACAGGCCACCTCGGGCGTCGACCACAAAAATGACGACATCGGCTTCGGCCACAGCCTGCTGGGTCTGCTTGGCCATTTCCTTGTAAATGCCACTGCTGGCATCGGGCTCGAAACCGCCGGTGTCGATGACAATGAATTCACGCTTGCCCAGACGGCCCTGACCGTAGTGACGGTCGCGGGTCAGTCCGGCAAAGTCGGCCACGATGGCATCCCGGCTCTTGGTGAGCCGGTTGAACATCGTGGATTTGCCCACATTGGGGCGGCCCACCAGGGCCAGTACAGGTTTCACTTGAAAAAATTCCGATCTCAGTCCACGCGCCAGCCATTGACCAGGCCGCTGCGGTTGACAGTCACCAGGGTGCGTCCGGCCACCACCGGTGGCATGGCCACCGGAGTGCCATCGGTGGCCACACGCTGCAAGGTCTTACCCTGCTCGCGGCTGAGCAGATGCACCTGCCCTTGCGCATCCCCCAAAGCCAAGGCCACGCCCCAGACGCGCGGCGCTGTCAGCCCCCTGAAGCGGTATTGGTCTTCTGACCAGGCCGGCTGCCCGTCCTGACGGTTCCAGGCTCGCAGCTTGCTGTCCGATTCGACACCGAACACACGCGTTTCATCCCCATCCAGCCCCTGGTGACCCTGTGCCGGCCGTGTCCAGAGCACCTGCCCCCGCGCGGTGTCGACACAGCCCACCGCGGTCTGGAAAGAACGCACGCAGACCACTTGCCCCTGCCGGCTGACGCCGGTCACCAGATCCACGAGACGCTCCACCTCGTTGGTGCCACGCGAACTGCCAATCACCAGGTCCCAGCGGACCTGACCAGTCAATGGCTGAATGGCACTCAGACGCCCGCCATTGCCGGCGAGCAGAGTGTCCCCCGCAGCAACCAGGACGCCAGACTGACGAACGACCAGCGGATCTGCGTTACGCGGCAGCGACCACAGGCGCTGCCCGCTGGCACCATCAAAGCCCAGCACGCTGCGATCTGCTGTCTGAACAAAAACACGCTCACCGGCCACCAGCGGGGCCGTGAACGTCTGGGCATTGAGCTTCTGGCGCCAGATCTCACGCCCGTCCTGGACCACCACCAATTCGTTGCCTGAAGTCACGACCGCATGGCGCTTGCCATCGCTGCCCACCCCTGCGGTGATCGATTCCTTGAGCTGCAGGCGCGAGAGTTCCTGGCCATTTTGAGCATCAAGCTCGAGCAGCATGCCCTGGCTGCTGGCCAGGACAACACGTGTGCCTTGCACCGAAGCCTGCAAAGGCGTGGTGATTTCCCCCAGCCGCATGGACCATGCCTTGCTGACCGTCAAGCCCCCAGAAACAGCAGGAAGCGCCGCAGGTTGCGGCTTGCTGGGACTGCTGGAGCAGGCCGACAGCAAAGCGACCAGACCCAAGGCCCAGCCTGCGGCCGCGTTTTTCAGCCAGGGGTAGCGGCTCATTGGCGCACCTCCGTACCCGCCGAAGCCACCGCAATGCCCAAGGCACCGAGCTTGGCCTGTACCACGCGACGGTATTCGTGTTCATCGGCCAGGCCCTTGAGGGCTTGCTGGTAAGCGGCCACCGCTTGCGCGTTCTGACCTTTGGACAGCAACAAATCCCCTTTGAGGTCGGCCGCCAGCGGGGCCAGCTCCGTCGAAAACTCGGCCTGCAGGGTTTTGAGTGCTTCGTCTGCAGACTGGGTGTCCCATTGCAATGCGGCCAGTCGCACACGTGCAAGATCACGCAATGCAGGCACCGGTGCATCCGCTGCCACCCAGGCCAGCAGGGCGCGGGCCTGTTCCGGCTTGGCCTTTTCGGTCAGGCTGCGGGCTGCCAGCAGGGCTGCCTGATGGGCGTATTGGGTCCCACCGAACTTGTCTTTCATGTCGGCCACGCTGCGCTCGATGCGCGACACATCCTGCGACAGAACGGCCTTATCGACTTCGTCGTACAAAGCCGAAGCCTTGGCGGCCTGACTGCGCTCCCAGTATTGCCAGCCATTCCAGGCGGCGTAGCTGCCCAGCACGATGATCAGCAGCCATGAAATCAGGTTGCCCCAGGTTTTCCAGAAATGCTTGAGCTCTGCGAGCTGTTCCTGTTCTTCGAGATCGAGATGCGCTGCCATGGTGTGTCCCAGTTGAATCAGGAAGATTGTAGGCTCGTGGCCCACTGCGCCACAGCGTCCAGCCGCTCGGTGCGCTGGGCGCCCTGCCCGTCTCGCAGCGCCTTGACCGTGACTTCGCCACGGGCCAGTTCGTCAGCACCGAAAATCAGACCATAGGCCGCGCCACTGGCATCTGCTTTCTTGAACTGGCTCTTCATCGAGCCCATGCCCTCGCCCGTGCCGGCATGCATCTGGGCCGAGACGCCTGCCGCACGCAGCGCCTGAAGGGTCTGCATGGCCACCGGCAGGGCTGAGGTGTCAGGGATGATGGCGTAGACATCGGGCGCCAGCGGAGCCAGTGCTTCGCCCTGCTCCTTGACCAGTTCGAGCACACGTTCGACACCGAGCGCCCAGCCGACGGCAGGGGCCGGTTTGCCGCCGACCTGCTCTACAAGATAGTCATAACGGCCACCACCGCAGATGGTGCCTTGCGAGCCCAGGCTATCGGTGATGAACTCGAACACCGTGAGGTTGTAGTAGTCCATGCCGCGCACCAGACGCGGGTTGATGCGGTAGGCGATGCCGTTGCCGTCCAGAATCGCCTTGACCGCGTTGAAGTGCGCGAGCGACGCTTCACCCAGAAAGTCGAGCAGCTTGGGGGCGGATTCGACCACCGGGGCCATGGCCGGGTTCTTGGTGTCCAGGATGCGCAGCGGGTTGCTGTGCAGGCGGCGTTTGCCGTCTTCGTCCAGCAGCTCGGCGTGCTGCTCGAAGTGCGTGATCAGCGCAGCGCGGTGGGCCTTGCGCTCGTCGGGCTGGCCCAGGCTGTTCAGTTCCAGGCGCACATCTTTGAGGCCCAGCTCTTTCCAGAGGTCGTTGGCCAGCAGGATCAGCTCGGCGTCGACCTCGGGGCCGCCAAAGCCCAGCACCTCGGCACCGATCTGGTGGAACTGGCGGTAGCGGCCGCGCTGCGGGCGCTCGTGTCGGAACATCGGACCCATGTAGTAAAGGCGCTTGCCGCCTTCGTAGAGCAGGTTGTGCTCGACCACCGCGCGCACCAGGCCGGCCGTGCCCTCGGGGCGCAGCGTGAGTTGTTCGCCGTTCAGACGGTCTTCAAAGGAGTACATCTCCTTTTCGACGATGTCGGTCACCTCGCCCAGGCCGCGCACGAACAGCGCCGTGGGCTCGACGATGGGCAGGCGCACGTTGCGGTAGGCGTAGCGGGCCATCAGGCCGCGCACCTGCGCTTCGAGCCACTCCCACTGGGCCGAATCCGGCGGCAGGATGTCGTTCATGCCCTTGACGCCCACCAGCTTCTGGGCCTTGGGCTGTTTTGTTGTGTTCTCTGTCATGAATCAGGTCAGGCCTTGGCCGTGCCAAAGCGGTTCTCAATGTAGTCTTCGACGATGCGCTGGAACTCCTGGGCAATGCCCTCGCCGCGCAGCGTCATGCGTTTTTCGCCGTCGATAAACACCGGGGCGGCAGGCGCCTCGCCCGTGCCCGGCAGGCTGATGCCGATGTCGGCGTGTTTGCTCTCGCCAGGGCCATTGACGATGCAGCCCATCACGGCCACCTTCATGCTCTCGACACCCGGGTACTTGCCGCGCCAGACCGGCATCTGGGCGCGCAAGAAGTCGTCGATCTGCTTGGCCAGTTCCTGGAAGGTGGTGCTGGTGGTACGCCCGCAACCCGGGCAAGCCGTGACACTGGGCACAAACACCCGCAGGCCCAGCGATTGCAGGATTTCGGAGGCGATCACCACCTCCTGCGTACGCGATTCACCGGGCTGCGGCGTGAGCGAGACGCGGATGGTGTCACCGATGCCTTCCTGCAGCAGGATGGACAAGGCGGTGGCAGACGCCACGGTGCCCTTGGTGCCCATGCCCGCTTCGGTCAGGCCCAGGTGCAGCGGGTAGTCGCAGCGTCGGGCCAGCTCGCGGTAGACCGAGATCAGGTCCTGCACGCCCGAGACCTTGCACGAGAGCGCAATCTGTGCGCCGTCCATGCCCATGGCTTCTGCGCGCTGGGCGGAACCGATGGCCGACTGGATCAAGGCCTCGTACATGACCTGACGGCCCTCGAAAGGCTGGGCGCGGCGACTGTTGGCGTCCATCAGCTCGGCCAGCAACTCCTGGTCCAGGCTGCCCCAGTTCACGCCGATGCGGATCGGCTTGTTGAATTTCTGCGCCACCTCGATCATCTGGCCGAACTGCACATCACGCTTGTCGCCCTTGCCCACATTGCCCGGGTTGATGCGGTATTTGGACAGGGTTTCGGCGCAGGCCGGGTACTCGGTCAGCAAGCGGTGGCCGTTGTAATGAAAGTCGCCGATCAGGGGCACGTCGATGCCCATCTTGTCGAGCTGCTCGCGGATGTGCGGCACGGCCTGCGCGGCTTCGGGCGTGTTGACGGTGATGCGCACCATCTCGGAGCCGGCCAGGGCGAGCTCCTTGACCTGGATGGCGGTGCCGATCACGTCCACCGTGTCGGTGTTGGTCATGGACTGCACGCGCACCGGTGCGCCGCCGCCCACGGTGACGACACGGTTGCCCCAGACCACGCGGGACTGGCGACTGGTGCGTGTGGCTGGGCGTGCGATCTCGATGGCTGATTCACTCATGGCTTGATGGGAAGACGAACTTCGTTGTTCTGGGTGAAGGGTTTGAGGTCCACCAATTTGCCGCGCCACAGCAACTCCATGCCATCGGCACGCCCGGCATACACAAACAGCGGCGCTGAAATGTCCAGCTTGACGGACTCTCCGGCCTTGACCTGCCGCTTGAACACGATCTCTCCACGGCTGTCCCGGACCGAAACCCAAGCGTCTGCCGACGCGCGCATCACCAATGGTGCATCCTCGGCCACCGCCTTATCCTGGCTGGCCGCAGCAACAGGCATGGAGGTGGACACCAGGGGTTTGACTGCTGCCGACGAGGCCGCCGAGGGGTTGGCAGAAGCCTGATGCATCTCGGCTGAAGCTGGCTGAGCCGCCATCTCGACTGCTTCACTCGCCTGCTCCACGGGCACAGGAGCCGGGGCCCCATCCTGCACCACCTCGGCTGGGGCCGAGGCTTCCGAAGCGGTACCGGGCCACCAGATCAAAGCCACAGAGCCCACCAGCATCAATGCCGCCAGCATCCACACCTGGCGGGAAACGCCCTTGCCACGGGACATGCTGCGGCCCCATGACACGGTGCTGCCGGACACCACCGGCTCCACCAGCCGAGGCGAAGCCTGCGACAGCGGCGACAATGCTTTGGGCAATCCAGCGAGCACCGGCGCGGGATCCAATCCCAGATGACGACACATGGCCTGAGCCAACGCACGCAAGAAAGCGGTCCCCTTGAACATGTCGTACTGATCATTTTCAAGCGCCTCGAGCTGGCGCGTCGGAACCTTCAGCGCCACAGACAGGACCGCCAGATGCAGTCCTTTGGCCTCTCGAGCCGTACGCAGCAGCTGGCCCGGACTGGCCGCACGGGAAGGGGTGTCGGTCATGCCAGAGGGATCTTCCATCGAATGCATCACACCACCTTTCAGTTCGAAACGGGTCGAATACGAATGATCTCGGCAGAGCGCTGCTGGGCCATGCGCTCCTGTACTCGGGTACGGTCCTTGACATCTCCGGCCAGCTGACCACAGGCCGCATCGATGTCATCACCGCGGGTCTTGCGCACCGTGGTCACGATGCCGGCATCCAGCAGGATCTTGGCGAAGGCCTGCACGCGCGCCTGAGGCGAGCGCAGCAAGCCCGACGCCGGGAACGGATTGAACGGGATCAGGTTGAATTTGCAGCGCAGGCCCTGGCGTCCATGGCGCTGGACCAGCTCGATCAGCTGACGGGCATGCTCGGGCTGGTCGTTGACACCGTCGAGCATGCAATATTCAAAAGTGATGAAGTCACGCGGGGCGTGCGCCAGGTAGCGCTCGCAGGCCTGCAGGAGTTCATCGATCGGGTATTTGCGGTTGAGCGGGACCAGCGAATCGCGCAAGGCATCGTTTGGTGCATGCAGAGACACAGCCAGGGCCACTGGGCAATCCTGTGCGAGCCGGTCGATCATGGGCACGACGCCTGAGGTGGAGACCGTGACACGGCGGCGCGAGAGGCCATAGCCGTGGTCGTCCAGCATGACCTTGAGCGCCGGAATCAGGGCCGTGTAGTTCTGCAGGGGCTCGCCCATGCCCATCATCACCACGTTGGAGATGACGCGCTCATCGGTTTGCAGGTGCCTGCGCAAGAAGTGTTCGGCAAACCACAGCTGGGCAAGGATTTCGGCCGTGCCGAGGTTGCGGGAAAAACCCTGGTGGCCGGTGGAGCAGAAGCGGCAGCCCACAGCGCAGCCGGCCTGCGAGGACACGCACAGTGTGCCGCGGTCGTCTTCAGGGATGAACACCGATTCGACGGCGTTGCCGTCACCCACATCAAACAGCCACTTGATCGTGCCGTCCTGCGAGATGTGCTGGCTCACCACCGGCAAGGCGGCAATGTGGGCGGTGGACTTGAGTTTTTCGCGCAGAGACTTGGCCAGATCGCTCATCTGGTCGAAGTCGCTCGCGCCACGCTGGTGGATCCAGCGAAAGAGCTGCGTGGCCCGGAAGCGCTTTTCGCCAAGGCCCTCGCAAAAAACGGCCAGACCTTCCAGATCGAATTCGAGAAGGTTGGCCGTCATGGCAGTGCGCTCTTGAGGATCGCGAACAGGTCGCGAGCCGATCAGCGGCTGTAGACGTTCATGCCGGGGAAGAAGAAGGCCACTTCCACGGCTGCAGTTTCAGGAGCGTCCGAACCGTGCACGGCGTTGGCGTCGATGCTGTCGGCAAAGTCGGCGCGGATGGTGCCGGGAGCGGCTTTCTTGGGGTCGGTGGCGCCCATCAGGTCGCGGTTCTTGGCGATGGCGCCTTCACCTTCCAAAGCCTGGATCATGACCGGGCCGGAGACCATGAAATCCACCAGGTCCTTGAAGAAAGGACGATCTTTGTGCACGGCATAGAACTGCTCGGCTTCGCCGCGCGACAGGTGCACCATCTTGGCCGCAACGATCTTCAGGCCAGCGGCTTCAAAGCGGGCGTAGATCTGACCAATGACGTTCTTGGCCACTGCGTCGGGCTTGATGATGGAGAGGGTGCGTTCGATCGCCATGATGATTCCTGTATGTGAGTGATTTTGAAAGCGTTTTTGCCCGTTTGGCAAAGCCTCTTATTCTAACCCGAGCGCAAGCGATTGCCGGGCGAGGCCGGCATAAAGCCCCCTGCCCTGACGGGCTCAGCGGCCACGGCCGCCAGTGCGGCGACCGCCTTTGCGCGCGCGCGCCTGGGCCTGCTTTTGCCGGTGGATGCTGTCGGCCCCGATGTAACCCTGGCTGGTGCGAAGGGGGTCTGGCTGCCCACTGCCAGTGTCGCGGGCTGGTTTGGCCCCTCGCCCGCGACCAGTTCCCTGAACACCGCCTTTGCCGCCCCGGTCAGGGCGCCCACGGCCACGCGGAGCGGGTCCGTCTTTGCGCTCGGTGCGCTCGGAAGCCCCTGCCGCCTTCATCAGGGCGCGAATGTCGGATTCATCCAGTTCGAGAAAGGCGCCTCGACGCAAACCGTGCGGCAAGACCATGGCACCGTAACGGATGCGGATCAGGCGGCTGACCGCGTGACCCACAGCCTCCATCATGCGGCGGACCTCCCGGTTGCGGCCTTCAGAAATCGTGACGCGGTACCAGCAGTTGGAGCCTTCGCCGCCGCCGTCTTCGATGGAGCCGAACTGGGCCGGACCGTCATCGAGCATGACGCCGTCCAGCAGCTTCTGCTTTTCCTCTTTGGACAGGGCACCCAGCACCCGTACCGCATATTCACGCTCCAGACCGAAGCGCGGGTGCATCAGGCGGTTGGCCAGCTCGCCCGAGCTGGTGAACAGCAGCAGACCTTCCGTGTTCAGATCCAGGCGCCCGACCGACTGCCATTTGCCGTGTTGCAGGCGCGGCAGTTTGCGAAACACACTGGGGCGGTTTTGCGGGTCATCGTGGCTGACGATCTCGCCAGCAGGCTTGTGATACGCAATCACACGGGCCGGTGGCGGCTCGATCCGCACACGGATCGGCTTGCCGTTGACCTTGACCTGATCGCCGTACTGGATGCGCTGGCCAATGTGGGCCGGCTCGTTGTTGACGGAAATGCGCCCCTCCAGAATGAGCTGCTCCATTTCCAGGCGTGAGCCAAGCCCGGCTTGCGCCAGCACCTTGTGCAATTTCGGGGAGTCGGCCTGGGGGGCCAGCACCCGCTTGCCCGGCTCTGCCAGCTCGCCGCCATCGTCTTCGGCATCAAACTGACCGGAAACCACATCCTCCAGGTTCACCGCCTTGTAATGGCCTGAACCGGTGGCGCGACCTGGGGCAGCGGCTGTGTCAGGGGTCGGGCGGTCTTGCGGTTCAGTGTTCATGCTCGGGGTCGGAGGATTCGGAATCAGGGGCAGGTGGCGGGGGGGCCGTGGCATCGTCGGCCAAGGTGGGCGCAGCGGGCTCGAAGGGGATCTCCGGCTCCAGGGGCTCCAGCGCCTCTTCCAAAGACAGCGTGGGCTGTACCGGCCCCTCATCCTCCACCAAGCCGGCCAGCGCCGAGGCCTGGTGGTCGACACTGCTGAGCAGCGGCAACTGGTCCAGCGAGGCCAGCCCCATGTCGTCCAGGAATTGCCGCGTCGTGGCATAAAGCGCAGGACGTCCCACGGTTTCGCGGTGGCCGATGACCTCCACCCAGCCGCGGTCTTCGAGCTGCTTGAGAATTTGGGAGTTGATCGTCACCCCACGGATGTCTTCCATGTCGCCACGGGTGACCGGCTGGCGGTAGGCAATGATGGCCAGGGTTTCCAGCGCGGCCCGTGTGTATTTGGGCGGCTTTTCCGGGTGCAGCCGGTCCAGAAATTCGCGCATCTCGGGCCGGCTCTGAAAGCGCCAGCCGCTGGCCACCGCGACCAGCTCCAGGCCCCGGTTGGTCCACTCCTGTTGCAGCTCGCCCAGCAGCTGTCGCAGGGTGTCCGCGCCCAGGGCATCGTCAAACAGCACCCGCATCTCGCGCAGCGAGAGGGGCTGGGCCGTGCACAGCAGGGCCGCTTCAAGGACACGCTTGGCTTGCGCCGAGTTCATGGTTCTGGTCTTTTCGGGAATGGCGCCTGGCAGCGCACGGTCATGCAGGAATGAGGGGCGGCAGAACCCCGGGCGGGAGGAGCAGCAAACAACCCGTGGCCGCGAGAGTTTCCTGGGGAAACTCAATCTGGCTCATTGTATCGGAGGCCCAGGGCCTGCAGGGCCTGCTGCATGTCCTCGGGCAAGGCCGCCGTCCAGACCTGGGCGGCACCGGTGAATGGGTGCGCAAAAGCCAGGCGCCAGGCATGCAGGGCCTGGCGTTCCATGCCTGCCAGCGACGTCCCGCCGTACAGGCCATCGCCCAGCAAGGGATGGCCGATGTGGGCCATGTGGACCCTGATCTGGTGGGTGCGCCCGGTGTGCAGAATGCAGCGCACCAGGCAGGCCTGCGCGTTCTGATCCAGGCACTGGAAGGTGGTCCGGGCTGTTTTACCCGGTTGACGGGACAGGTCCACCACAGCCATGCGAAGGCGATGGCCCGGATCACGGCCAATGGCCGCCTCCACCACCCTTTCAGGCGTCCCCGGCCAGCCACGGTGGCCAATGGCCAGGTACTGGCGACTGACTTCACGGGCGGCAATCATGCGCACCAGCGCATCCATGGCGGCGCGTGTGCGGGCCACCACCATCAGGCCACTGGTGTCCTTGTCGAGCCGATGCACGATCCCTGCCCTGGGCAGATCCTGCACCACAGGATCCAGGGCCAGCAAACCATTGAGTAACGTGCCCTGCCAGTTGCCAGGGGCCGGATGCACCACCAGACCGGCGGGTTTGTGGATCACGCGCAGGTGTTCGTCCAGATAGACCGTTTCAATGGGCAGATCCTGGGGCACAAAAGCCCGGGACTGCGGCGTCTCCCGCAGCGTGATGAGGACCTGCTGTCCGAGTCTGACCTTGATCGAAGCCTTGGCGGCCACTGCGCCATCAAGCAGCACATCACCGGCTTCGATACGCTGCTGCAGATAACTGCGCGAGAACTCGGCCACGCAGGCCGCCAATGCGCGGTCCAGTCGCTGGCCGTGCAGGCTGGCATCGATCTTCAGTGGGCGCTGCTCATCCTGCTCGGCGTCATCGCCCGCCCCTTCGTCCAGAAGGTTTTCAGGCAGATCGGTTTCGGGGGCGGTCGATATAATCAATTGGAATGAAAAGCTCTGGGGTATCAAGGATGCGGCGCATTGGATTATCGACGGTTCCCGCTGTGCTGTGCTTGAGCGCGGGACTGCTGCTGACGGCTTGCTCCAGCACGCCCAAAGACATCACCCAAGGCTGGACACCTGAGCGCATTTATCAGGAGGCTCGCGATGAAGTGGCTGCCGGCGCCTGGGACAAGGCGATTGGCCTGTTCGAAAAACTCGAGGGTCGCGCCGCAGGCACCACACTGGCCCAGCAGGCCCAGATTGAGAAGGCCTACGCGCAGTACAAAACCGGTGAAAAAGTCCAGGCTCTGGCGACGCTCGACCGCTTCATCCGGCTGCACCCGACCAGCCCCGCGCTGGACTATGCCCTCTACCTCAAAGGTCTGGTCAACTTCAATGACAACCTTGGCCTGTTTTCTGCCCTGATCAACCAGGACCTGTCCGAGCGTGACCAGAAGGCCGCCAAGGAATCCTACGAATCGTTCCTCGAACTGAGCAACCGCTTCCCGGAATCCAAGTACACGCCTGATGCGCGTCAGCGCATGACGTACATCGTCAACTCGCTGGCGGGCTACGAGGTCCACGTTGCCCGTTATTACGCCCGACGCGGCGCCTACGTGGCCGCCATCAACCGCGCCCAGCAGGCCCTGAGCGACTACCAGAACGTGCCAGCGGCCGAAGAAGCGCTGGCCATCCTCGTCTATTCCTATGACGCCCTGGGCATGGCCCAGCTGCGCGATGACACCAAACGGGTTCTGGAAAAGAACTATCCAAATTCCAGCTTCCTGAAAAACCCGTTGATCGGCCGGGTGTCAAAGCCCTGGTGGCAGCTCTGGTGATGGCAGGAGCAGGTCTGCCAGGGCCTGCTCAAACTCCCGCGAGTCCGTGATGCGCCGCATCGGCGGCAAGGCTTTGACCAAGCGCATGCCGTAGCCCTTGAGGCTCAGACGCTGGTCGCACACCACCAGAATTCCCCGGTCGGTTTCACTGCGGATCAGGCGACCAGCACCTTGCTTGAGCGTCACCGCCGCTTCCGGCAAGGCCTGGTCCATGAAGACACTTCGCCCTTGTTGCTCAAGCCGCTTCCCCCTGGCCTCGAACACCGGGTCATCGGGTGGCGCAAAGGGCAGCTTGTCGATCACCACCAGTTGCAAGGCATCGCCAGGCACATCAAAGCCCTCCCAGAAAGACGCAGAGGCCACCAGGATGCAACCACCCTGCCCCTGCGTGCTGCCCTCGCGGAAACGCGCCATGAGCAGACGCTTCGGGCTTTGTCCCTGCACCAGCACCTCCAGGCCCAGACCGCTGTCCAGATGCGACTGCAGGAACTCACCGATCGTGCGCATGGCGCTCAAGGTCGTGGTCAGAACCAGCGTGCGCCCGCCAATGCGGCGCGCAGCATCCAGCACCAGACGCGCCACATCCAGCGAGTGCTGACGCGCCCCCGGTGCTGCGATGCCTTCGGGCACATAAAGGGCCGCCTGATGCGCGTAGTCAAACGGGCTTTCGACACGCAAAGTCCGTGCAGCCGTCAGGCCACAAGGCCCTGTGAACCAGCGAAGGCCGGGATCATCCCCCAGGGTTGCGGAGGTGAACACCCAGGCCCGACTGCCCTGCGGCACGGGCTGTGCACCGGACTCCAGCGCCCCCTGAGGCGCAGGCGGCGGTGCGGTCAAGCGTGCAAAAGTCTCGGCCACATCCAGTGGCGCCTGGACGACCCGCAGCGCAGCCGAAACCTCGGCCCAACGCACTGCGTCGTCCGCCCCGGCTTCCTGAAACCGATTGGAAAGCTGGCGCAAGGCCTGGCAGCGTTCGAGCAGCCGCTGAAAATCAGGGGCCAGCTCGGTCACCTGATCCAGGCCCTGACACAGGGCCTCCAATGCCCGCCCCACTTGCTGGAGCCCGGACGCCCATTGCGCATCCTCGATGCCCTGTGGGGCAGCGCCATCCCAACGCAGGCGCGTGGCGCCCCGATGGTGGCCAGCCACCAGACGCCAGTCGCGCGCAGCGTTTTCCAGCTGCTGGCTCAGACCTTGCCAGTCCACCAGACCGCGCGCCAGCGACAGGCCAGTGCCCAGCGCATCGCGCGCCAGCTCCAGCAGCTGTTGCGTCGACAACTCCTGCCCAAGAAAATTCACACCGATTTCGTTGAGCTGGTGGGCTTCGTCAAACACCGTCACCCGCACTGTGGGCAACAGCTCGGCCACGCCCGATTCACGCACGGCCAGATCGGCAAAGAACAGATGGTGGTTGATGACCACCACATCAGCCGCCATGGCTTCCTTGCGTGCCAGGTTCACATGGCAGGCCTTGTAGCGGGGGCAATTCGAGCCCAGGCAGTTGTCGCGCGTGGATGTGACCAGCGGCCACAGGCCGGATGTCTCATCCAGCCCCGGCAGCTCGGCCATGTCGCCGCTGCGGGTGACCTGCGCCCATTGCTCGACACGCGACAAGGCCCGTTGCCAGATGGCCTGGCTGGCCTGCGGATGGTGCCGGGCCTGTTCCATGCGATGAATGCACAGGTAGCTGGAGCGCCCCTTGAGCAGGGCCACGCGGACCGGCAAATTGAGCACTTCGGTCAGGCGCGGCAGATCCCGGGCAAACAGCTGGTCCTGCAGCGCCTTGGTGGCGGTGGAAATCAAGGCCCGCTGTCCACTGAGCAGCACCGGCACCAGATAGGCAAATGTTTTGCCCACCCCTGTGCCGGCTTCGACCACCAGGACACCGCCATCCTGCACCGTCTCGGTCACCGCCAAAGCCATATCGGTTTGCCCCGCTCGGGGCTTGAAACCTGGCCACTGCTTGGCCAGCGGACCGCCGGTGGAAAGCGCGTGCCCGACCTGATCGGCCAGCCGACTCAAGCCGGCTCCTTGGGATCCATCAGCCAGTGCAAGCGGGCCATCTCGTCGCGCAGGGCCAGGCGACGCTTTTTCAGACGTCGAAGCCGCAGTTCATCCAGTCCCCCCGCGTTCTCGGATGCCTGATCGATCATGGCGTCCAGATCGGCATGCTCGATCTGCAATTCGATCAGGCGACGCTGCGGCGAGCGCTGATCGTGCGTGTCCGCGTCGATCATGGCCGGCGTTCCTGAACTTCCTGTTTTTCACGCAGACGCTCGTCGCGCTGCTGCGTGCGCCAGGCACGTTCCTGGGCATTGAGCTCGAGCTCCTGCGCGCGCAAAGGGTCAAGTGCCGCATGACGGCTGCGCCGCACCTCTTGCAGGCACGCGTTCACCGCAAAGCGCTGCCAGCATTCACGCATGCGCGCCGCGTGGTCCTGCTCAATGGCTTCGCGTTCGCGCTGCAGGCGTTCCCGCTCCTGGGCGATCCGCGCAGGAATCTCCTCGGCAGAGGCCCAGACCGAGCTGCACAAGGCCGCCATCAGCAGTGACTGCAACAAGGCCTTCATGTCAGGTGCGTGTCCACGGTGCGGTGTTCGAGTGCCAGGAATTCAGCCGACTGCATTTCATTGAGCCGCGACACGGTACGGGGGAACTCGTGGGACATCGGGCCTTCGGTATAGAGCTGCTCGGGCGGCACCTCGGCCGACATGACCAGCTTGACTCGGCGGTCATAGAGCACATCCACCAGCCAGGTGAAGCGCCTGGCCTCGGAGGCCAGTCTGACCGGCATCAGGGGCACATTGGACAAAAGCACCGTGTGGAACTGCGTAGCGATTTCGAGGTAATCGTTTTGCGAACGCGGACCACCGCAGAGGGTGCGGAAATCGAACCAGACGACCCCGCCAGCGCGTCGGCGGGCCCGGATTTCACGCGCTTCGATGTGCAGCACCGGATCCTCGTCGTGGCCGCTGGCCAGCTGGCTGAAGGCCCGGTCCATCTCGGTCTCGGTCTCGGCCGTCAGCGGCGTCTTGTAGAGGTCCAGCATCTCAAGCGTGCGTCGGCGGTAATCGGTGCCGTTGTCCACGTTAAGGACTTCCATGCGCGCATTGAGCAAGGCGATCGCAGGAAGGATGCGGTCGCGATGCAGGCCATCCGGGTACAGGCCATCGGGCTTGAAGTTGGACGTGGTGACGAAACCCACGCCGTTGTCGAACAAGGCCTGCAGCAGGCGATGCAGGATCATGGCGTCGGTGATGTCGGCGACGTGGAACTCGTCGAAGCAGATCAGGCGGTAGCGTTGCGCCATGCGCTTGCCCAGCACGTCGAGCGGGTTGACTGTGCCCTGCATGGCCGCGAGCTCTCGGTGCACCTCACGCATGAACTCATGGAAATGCAGCCGTGTTTTGCGCTTGATGGGAACGGCTTCATAAAAGCAATCCATCAGAAAGCTCTTGCCCCGCCCCACCCCGCCAAACATGTACACCCCTTTGGGGATCTCGGGTTTGCTCAGCAGCTTCTTGATCGGATTGGAGCGTTTGGCCTTGAAAGCACTCCACTCCTGCGCGCATCGCTCAAGCGCCTCGATGGCGCGCAACTGGGCAGGATCGCTCTGGAAGCCACGCTTCTTCAGCTCTTCTTCGTAAACGGCACGAACGGACATGAGTTCTTGAAATCCCTGATCAAATGGGAATGGTCATTGTAGAAGCCGCATGATCGAAAGACATTCGGCCGCGGGGGCGGCCTCCTACAACAAACATCTTGTAGGAGGCCGCCCCCGCGGCCGAAGCGCTGAAATCAGAAGTTCAGCGTGCGCTTGTCCACGGCCAGGGCCGCTTCCTTGGTCGCTTCAGACAGCGAGGGGTGCGCGTGGCAGATGCGGGCGATGTCTTCGGCGCTGGCCCGGAACTCCATCGCCACCACGGCCTCGGAGATCAGCTCGGAGGCCATCGGGCCCACGATGTGCACGCCCAGGATCTCGTCGGTCTTGGCGTCGGCCAGGAACTTGACCATGCCGGTGGTGTCACCCAACGCGCGGGCGCGGCCATTGGCCAGGAACGGGAAGGTGCCGGCCTTGTAGGCCACGCCATCGGCCTTGAGCTGCTGCTCGGTGCGGCCGACCCAGGCGATCTCGGGGCTGGTGTAGATGACCCAGGGGATGGTGTTGAAGTTCACATGACCGTGCTGGCCTGCGATGCGCTCGGCCACGGCCACGCCCTCTTCCTCTGCCTTGTGGGCGAGCATGGGGCCGCGCACGACATCACCAACCGCCCAAACGCCCGGCAGGTTGGTCTTGCAGTCACCATCGACCACGATGGCGCCACGCTCGTCGAGCTGCAGGCCCACGGCTTCCACGTTCAGACCGTTGGTGTTGGGCACGCGGCCGATCGAGACGATCAGCTTGTCGGCGTCCAGCGCCACGGCTTCGCCCTTGGCGTTGGTGTAGTTGACTGTCACGCCCTTCTTGCCGGTCTTGATCTCGCCGACTTTCACGCCCAGCTCGATCTTCAGGCCCTGCTTGTCGAAGGCTTTCTTGGCTTCCTTGGCGATCTGTTCGTCCACCGCGCCCAGGAAAGTGGGCAGGCCTTCGAGGATGGTGACATCGGCACCCAGTCGGCGCCAGACCGATCCCATCTCCAGGCCAATCACGCCCGAACCAATGAGCGCCAGCTTCTTGGGCACGGCGCCCAGACGCAGCGCGCCGTCGTTGGACAGCACGGTTTCTTCATCAAAAGACACGCCGGGCAGAGCACGGGCATTCGAACCCGTGGCGACGATGATCTGCTTGCCCACGATGGACTCTTCGGTCTTGCCAGCCACCTTGATCTCGTAGCCGCCCTCGGCCTTGCCGGCGAAGCTGCCGCGGCCGTGGAAGAAAGTGACCTTGTTCTTCTTGAACAGGTACAGGATGCCGTCGTTGTTTTGCTTCACGACGTTGTCCTTGCGGGCAATCATCTTGGCCACGTCCATCTTGACGTCCTTGGCGGTGATGCCGTGCTCCTCGAAATGCTTGTTGGCATGCTCGAAATGCTCAGAGGACTGCAGCAGGGCCTTGGACGGGATGCAGCCCACGTTGGTGCAGGTGCCGCCGGGAGCGGGGCCGCCTGCGGCGTTCTTCCACTCGTCAATACAGGCCACGTTCATGCCCAGTTGCGCAGCGCGGATGGCCGCGATGTAGCCACCAGGGCCACCGCCGATGACGACGACGTCGAATTGTTTGCTCATTTGGAAATCTCGGATAAAGCAATGCCCCCGAATGGAGGCATTGCGGTTGGGGTCAATTACAGGTCAAACAGCAGGCGCGTCGGGTCTTCCAGCGCTTCCTTCATGGCGACCAGGCCCAGCACGGCTTCACGGCCGTCGATGATGCGGTGGTCATACGACATGGCAAAGTAGTTCATGGGGCGCACCACGACCTGACCGTTTTCGACCACAGCGCGGTCCTTGGTGGCATGCACGCCCAGAATGGCCGACTGCGGCGGGTTGATGATGGGGGTGGACATCATGGAGCCGAAGGTGCCACCGTTGGAGATGGAGAAGGTGCCACCGGTCATCTCTTCAATGCCCAGCTTGCCCTCGGCGGCCTTCTTGCCGAATTCGGCGATCTTCTTCTCGATCTCGGCGAAGCTCATCTGGTCGGCGTTGCGCAGGATCGGCACCACCAGGCCACGGGGCGAACCCACGGCGATACCGATGTCGAAGTAGCCGTGGTAGACGATGTCGTTGCCGTCCACCGAAGCGTTCAGGACCGGGAACTTCTTGAGGGCGTGCACGGCGGCCTTGACGAAGAAGCTCATGAAGCCCAGCTTGACGCCATGGGTCTTCTCGAACTTCTCCTGGTGCGTCTTGCGCAGCGCCATGATGGGCGCCATGTTGATCTCGTTGAACGTGGTCAGGATGGCGTTGGTGGCTTGCGACTGCAGCAGACGCTCGGCAATGCGGGCGCGCAGGCGGGTCATGGGTACGCGCTGCTCGGGGCGCTCACCCAGGGCCACGGGTGCAACCGGGGCGGCAACTTGTGCCAGCGCGGTGGTCGGGGCACCGGTGGGAATGGCGGCGCCGGAGGCCACGGCAGCCAGCACGTCACCCTTGGTGACGCGGCCGTCCTTGCCGGAGCCGGCCACGGAGCCGGCAGCCAGGTTGTTGTCGGCCATCAGCTTGGCGGCGGCGGGCATGGCCACACCGGCCATGCTGCTGCTGGCAGGGGCAGGTGCTGCAACAGGCGCCGCTGCCGGGGCTGCAGCGGGTGCAGCAGCGGCTGCCGGGGCGGGGGCAGCGCCGGCCTTGCCTTCGCTGTCGATTTTGGCGATCAACTGCTGGGCCACGACGGTACCGCCATCGCCCACCACGATCTCGGCCAGCACACCAGCGGACGGTGCGGGCACTTCCATCACGACCTTGTCGGTCTCGATCTCGATCAGGATTTCGTCCTGGGCCACGGCCTCACCGGCCTTCTTTTTCCAGGTCAGCAGCGTGGCTTCGGCCACGGATTCGGAGAGCTGGGGAACTTTGACTTCAACGATTGCCATTTTGTTCGTCTCTTTCTATTGAAACAGTTGTGCGTGTGTCGGGTTCAGATCACTTGGTCAGCACGAAGCCCTTGAGCTTGCCGAACGCCGCGTCGAGCAGCGCCTTTTGCTGGTCCTGGTGCAGGTGCGAGTAGCCCACGGCCGGCGAAGCGGAGGCGGCACGACCGGCGTAGCCCAGCTTCTGACCATCCAGCATGTTTTCGTGGATGTTGTGCTGGATGAAGAACCAGGCGCCCTGATTCTGTGGCTCGTCCTGGCACCACACCAGTTCGGTGGCTTTGGCGTACTTCTTGATCTCGGCCGCAAATGCCTTGTGCGGGAAGGGGTAGAGCTGCTCGACGCGGATGATGGCCACGTCGTCGGCGCCCTTCTCTTCGCGCTTCTTGACCAGGTCGTAGTAAACCTTGCCCGAGCAGGCGATCACGCGCTTGACCTTGTCGGCCTTGATGTCCTTGGTCTCGGGGATCACCGTCTGGAAGCTGCCCTTGGTGAACTCGGACACCGGGCTGGTGGCGTCCTTGTTGCGCAGCAGCGACTTGGGCGTGAAGATGACCAAGGGCTTGCGCAGGTCACGCACCATCTGGCGACGCAGCACGTGGAAGATCTGGCTGGCCGTGGTCGGCTGCACGATCTGCATGTTGGTGTCGGCTGCCAGCTGCATGAAGCGCTCGACGCGGGCCGAGCTGTGCTCGGGGCCTTGACCTTCGTAGCCGTGCGGCAGCATCAGGGTGATGCCGTTGACGCGGCCCCACTTGACTTCACCAGAGGCAATGAACTGGTCGATCACGACCTGGGCACCGTTGGCGAAGTCGCCGAACTGGGCTTCCCAGATCACCAGGGTGTTGGGGTCGTTTGAGGCATAGCCGTATTCGTAGGCCAGCACCGCTTCTTCGGAAAGGATGGAGTCGATGACGACGAACGGGGCCTGGTTGTCGGCCACGTGCTGCAGAGGGACGTAAGTGCCCTCATCCCACTTCTCGCGCTTCTGGTCATGGATGACGGCATGGCGGTGGGTGAAGGTGCCTCGACCGCAGTCTTCACCGGACAGACGCACCGGGTAGCCGCTGGCCACCAGCGAGGCAAAAGCCATGTGCTCGCCCATGCCCCAATCCACGTTGATCTCACCCCGGCCCATGGCCGCGCGGTCGTCGTAGACCTTCTTGACCAGCTGGTGCGGGTTCACGCTCTCAGGAATGGTGGTGATTTTCTCGGCCAGGCGCTTCCACTCGGCCAGCGGGATGGCGGTGTCGCCGGCATCGGTCCACTTCTTGCCCAGGAAAGGCGACCAGTCCACCGCATACTTGTTCTTGAAGTTGCTGATGACCGGATCGACCGTGTGCTTGCCGGCGTCCATGGCGGCACGATAGGCCTTGACCATGTCGTCGCCCAGCGACTCGCCCAGGCCTTGGGCAGCCAGCTTGTCGGCGTAGAGCTTGCGGGTACCAGGGTGAGCACCGATCTTCTTGTACATCAGCGGCTGGGTCAGGGCCGGGGTGTCCTGCTCGTTGTGGCCCAGCTTGCGGAAGCAGGTGATGTCGATGACCACGTCCTGGCGGAAGGTCATGCGGTACTCGAGGGCCAGCTGAGTGGCCAGT
>JACCEA011387492.1_pt1 | contig 45073 bp, 30 predicted proteins | sample 7449851 | NCBI WGS metagenome assembly JACCEA01 (sample SAMN15323453, study PRJNA562643) | freshwater metagenome | isolation source: river surface water | place: USA:Blue River Watershed | collected 2017-08-18 | reverse complement strand
CTAGTTCGATACTCACTTGTTCAGCTTCCGACATCACATCCGCATCGAATTCGATAGGAATACCTTGGCTAACAAGAATACTGATCATTTCATTGTCGTGCAACGAATTTCCTCCCAAGGTTTGGATAACCTCGCCGAATGGATAATCCGCTGATTTAGGCCAAACGGTAATCTTAACCAACGCGCGATCGGCATGTTTGGCACCGTTCAACTTTTCCTTCGGAATGTAGATCTGAACCCCCGTGCGTGCATTGTCAGGTAAGAGATAAGCAAATTTATCGTGCATTTGAATCACCCCAACAAATTGGGTGCGTTCGCGAGAAACGACCTCCACAATTCGTCCTTCGGGTCTATTACCACGTTTTGTAAGTGCCACGCGAACGGTATCACCGTGAATAGCCTGTCCGATTCCGTGCTGTGGAATGAAAATATCCGGATCGTTCTTTCCGAGTAAAATGTACCCGGTTCCGCGTTGAGTCAATTGCAATTCACCCTCAATGGTTTCTTGATTTCCTTGATATTGATAAGTAGCATAACCATTCTGACGCAGAAAGCCTTCCCGATGCAGCTCATTAAGGATCTGAACGACCAGTTTGCGGGTTTCGCTGTCGTGAATATTCAAAAGGCTACAAACCTGCTTGTAATTCAACAGTGCATCCGGATGTTGTTCGAATGCCTTGCGAATGATGTGGAACAGACCTGTTTTTAATTTTTTGTCGCCCTTGAATTTCTGTTTGAACGGTTTTTTTCTACCCATTGTTGCTATTATCTATATCAAAGGTACAAAATGCGCTAAAAGGACGGGGGTTTTGGCAATTAATGTGATTAAATGACAAGAACAAATTCAACCAATTTGGCATCAAGTTGTAATCCTCACCATGAAATGCTTCTTCATTCTTTTTTTACTGGTTAGTAGTTCTGTTTTTGGGCAGTCCATCGAACGCCAGTTGTATGTGCGCTATTTTAAATCCCTTTATCCGCATGAGCCTGCGGTGGTGCGTGAACAGCAAATGGAAGAGGTTTCGGAATGGCGCACAGATCAATGGCAACACGACACGCTTACCAAACGCACCAAATTTGCGCAGTTTCGCTCGGATGGACGACCAACGTTTTATACTTTAAAACAACCTTACGGTGGCGATTCACTGATATACACGTTTCAATACGATTCACTCAACAATTTGGTGGAATACAAACTATGGTCTCCCCACTATGTTACCTACCATGGAACCAAATACTTTGCACACAATGTCTATCGTTACGACGGCAATCGTTTGAAAACGTTTCAGATGTATGCGTACAATGAAAGCTGGTCCATGGAGCGCTTGATTCAAACCGATTCGTTGGTGTATGCAAACGATATGAAAAGCGTCATGATTCACACGGGGACAAATACAGTTGTTCTAAAGTCCGAAGTTACACTAGGTGCAAATGAAAAGTTGATCGATCGTGAAACCGATTGGAAGCAGCCTTGCAAACCGAATGATGCTGTTTTACAACCGATTCAGCGATTCTATCAGGTGGAATGTATCAGCGATATTATTCAACATTCAGGCAAACACTACACCATTTTTTATGAAGGAGAAATTGATCGCGGTGGTCGTTTGGTGTACACGGAATCCGAGTTCAAACAACTGTCAACAGGTTATTTCCTCGACACCTTGAAGAAAGAACTTTTCACCAAATCCCTCACCTCGATTATTGAACCAACGTCTTTGGAGGATAGACATACCAAGACTAAAACTGTATATCATTTTTCACCCGATTTACGCTTGGACTATACCATCGCTATTTGTGAAACTAGCCGCGGAGATCACGAATACGTAATAGACAGCATTCAAACGTTTTATGCTTACGCGTCGTTTGGCTGGCAACAACAGCGGATGGAGTACCATTATCCGTTAGGTTGGATGAAACATTTATCGCATGAAGGAGAAAATGAAAAACCGTCGCAGCTTCCTGTTTATGTTATGAAAGAGTGGATGGAGTGGAAGAGGAGGGAATAAATCTGCAGTTTCATGCTATGAGAGAAAAGAGGACCACAGATAATTCGAAACAAAAAAGGGCAGTTCTTTAGAAACCGCCCTTTTTGAATCAATACATGTTATGAGATTACCATGCTACTGCTTGATTCAATTTTTCTACTTTCCCATCTCGACCAGGTGAAGAATACGTTCCTCCGGAAGCACCACCTTTGTTGGAAATATTCAACATGTAAGACTTAACACTAGGATCAACGATCAATGTTACATCTCCTCCAGCACTACCGTCTTTTGGCGCGCGAGAACAACTTTCACCAGGAGTACCAGTCCAGCCCTTTGCTCCGTTCAACCAAAGGTTGATTGCTGTTGTTGGATTTACTCGGAAATGCTTTAATAAGGAACCGGATTTGATGGAGTATAATTTGAATTCGATAAGATCAGCTTTCGTAACACCGTGTTTTACACCTTTCAACTCAACACGAACTGCACCAGGAATCATTTGATGACACGCGGTACTTTGAGATTGACCGTTGTAATCCAAGGTCCATGCCTGACCATAATCCATGACAAATGTGGAAGTACTTGTTACAGCCGGGTGAAATTTTGACTTGATTTTAATCGTTACCTGGTCCCCACTAACCACAGCATTATCTGGAATAGTGATCGTTCCATTCCCAACCGTTTTCATGTCTCCGAAAGAGCTCTTGTAGGTTGCTGGAAGTCCACTTACTTCAATTTCAAATTCATCGTGGTAAGCTCCGGTGGCTGTTGAAAGTGTTGAGCCATCTTTCAATTTGATCACGATATCGTACTTCTGCGTTTCGCCTTGCTTGAATGTTTTCACCGGAGTAGACAAACTGATAGAAACAACGGCCTTATCTTTTGTTGTGAACTTGGCGCGCTTTTCAGCTTCAGCTTTATCGCCTTCTGCTTTTTTCTGATCAGCAATCTTTTGAGTCCCTTTGTTCACCTCAGTTAAATAGGCAACCAACAGGTCAACATGTTTATCTGCAGTTATTCCATAGATCATCTCTTTGTCATAGCCATAAACAACACCATCCAAACCAAATTTTCGTTCAGATTCTGCTTGTTCAGGTGTCGAGATGAGGTTTCCTTCATTGCTGTAAATCGCGTAATTTGCGTTGAAGTAAAAAGCACCCCCATTTTTTCCTCTAAAATATCTTGGCCATTCACCTTCCTCAATTTTAAATTCAGAATCTACACCGATACTGGAAGAAAAACTGATAACCTGGTTCTTCTCGTTGCGTTTGATATCTCGAATAATGTAATCCAACTTTTCTCCCGCATAACGGTAACTAGCACCATTTTCAACAGCTTGATAAAGTTTGCCTTTATTGGAGAGAAACGCTTCAATCATGTCAAATTGATTGGCTCCCGGATCAACGTTTACTACCGGTGTAGCGGAACTACTTTCTTCTGTTTTCTTTTTTCCTTTGATTCCGCCAACAAGGTCACCAACGGTTTGACTGTTAACGTGCAGCGCTGTACAAACTAGAACAGCCGCAGTGAATAGTGATTTCATGTGTTATTAATTGTGATTTGATTCGGGCTCAAAAATAGAGGGGACAGTTCCTCTCGAACACGTGTTTTTTCACCAATGGTTGAATCGAATTCATGAAGCGCGATCTAGCCTACGCGCAGGCCATTTTCTTTCAGAGAAGACTCGAATTCTTGCTTGCGTTCGCGAGAGATAGCAATAACTTGGTCGTTTTCCAACACGATTACACTATCAGACTTTGAGTATTTCTTGATATAGTTCACATTGATCATATAAGATCGATGTGAACGAAAGAAGTTGGGTTTATTGGCCAGGACCTCCTCGAAGAACCGCAGTTTTTTACTCACTAAAATTTTCGATCCGTCAGTGAGCCAAACGCGCGTGTAGGCCCCATCTGCCTCTAAAAAAGCAATCTCTGTGGTTTGAATGAACACGACCCCATCCGACATTGGTAAAGCGATCTTTGAAAATTGCTGATTTTGCAAACTTTCTTTCAATACAGTCAGGCGTTCTTGAATGGCCAATTGTCCCTTTCTGTCAAGTGCTTTCTGTACAGCACTCTTTAGCTTATCAATGTCAACCGGCTTCAAGATGTAATCAAGCGCCGAAACTTCAAAAGCCCGAAGCGCATATTCATTGTAGGCCGTTACAAAAATGATCTCGAACTTTATTTCCTGAAAAAAATGCATGATCTCGAAACCGGAATATTCCGGCATGTCGATATCAAGAAAAACCACATCTGGATTCCCCTTATTGATTGCGATCACTCCTTCCGGAATATTGTTTGCCGAGTCAATTATTTCAACTTCCGGACAGTATTGCTGTAGTAGGAGAGTTAGTGAACTTATTGCCCGTTGTTCGTCGTCGATCAATATGGCTTTCAGTTTACTCATGGCGTCAAAGATATATACATTGAAATAAAAAAGCCCTCCCGCAAGGGGAGAGCATTAAGTGAATAGTGGTAGTTTCAAAAAAGTTTGAACTTTTATCTTACGAAGGTGCAAATAAGTAGGAGATTAGGCATTGACTATTTCATAAGTCCTGCATTTCAGTTCATGAACGAAGATATTGAATGCGAAGTTGTACAATTGTTCCGCAATCATCAGCTTGATTATCTCCATCACTGATCTGTACTTCAATGTTGAATTCTCCGGATTCATTCAATATTTCAATACGTTTCTTAATTGCGTTTGTGGAAAATGACCGATGGGTCAATTTACGTCGTTCATTGATCGCAGCAGAAAGCACTCTTCCTATGCCGTTATCCGAAATTTTGATCAAGATCTCATCTTTAGAATTGGCATGAAACGCAACGAGTAGTTCCTTGTTTCCTTTTTTGTGCAAAAGGCCATGCTTAATGGCGTTTTCTACAAAAGGCTGTAGGATCAAGCTGGGAATGTACACCCGATCCTGGTCGATCTGCTCTTCGCAAGTAACTCGAAACGAGAAATCAGCACCAAATCGCAACTTTTCGAGTTCTAGGTAATTTGTTAGCATATCAACTTCCTCCGAGATCAATATCTTTTCCTGTTCTGAGAAGGATAGGATCTGGCGCATCAATTGGCTGAATTTTGACAAGTAATAGTTGCTGTTCTTTATGTCATTGTGCAAGATCAAATCCTGTATCGAGTTCAGGGTGTTGTACATGAAGTGCGGATTCATCTGTGCCCGAATGGCTTTTAATTGTGAATTTGCCAGAAGGGTTTTTTGTGCTTCTTTTTTCCGAATACCGTTAATGATGTATCGCACGATCAGGAAAACAATCATTGTCCCGCACATAAAGACCAGTGCAATGAACCACCAACTTTGCCAAAATGGAGGATGTATGATCAAGGGGATTGCAATGATGTTTTGTGAATCATATCCGTATGCGTCGATCGCTTTCAATTCAAGATCATAACGTCCATCAGGGAAGTTTTGAATGAAGATCTCTTTGGTGGATCCTGGTAAGAAGGTCCACTGTGAATCCTCCTTTTTTAAACGGTAAGCATACTGATGTTTGCCATTGCTGCTATAGGCTGAAACAGCAGGGTGTAGACGCAACGAACCGTCATGATCCAGTGAGATTGGCTTCGTTGATTCTTCCAAATAGATCAAACTTCTAACAGGTTTTTTGTTCTGTACTATCGGAATTCTTTGAATCCCCTTTCCGGTTGCCAGCCATAAAGAACGACCGCAAACCAATAAGTCCAATATATTTTCTGACGCCAGCCCGTACAAGGAGGAAATTTGCGACCATTTTTGGCTAGTTAAATTAAAGATCCAAAGCCCTCGGTTTGAAGCGACGTAAATCGTTTTTCTATAAAAAAGTAACTTATTTCCCTGAACATAGGAAGGCAGTTTGGCCAGAAAGGCATGCTTCCCTTCAGCGTCTACCTCTACAATAACACCATTGAAACAGAGTGCGAATATTTTTCTCTCAAAAGGATCCTTTACAACGGACAGAACCTGCAAACCTCGACACAAATGAACTTTTTTCAGCCAGTTATTCGCGCGTTTTTTAAACTGCATCAACCCATTGTTTGTCGCAATCCAAACATCATCCCCCTCAAAACCAGAAGTTATTTCACGTGACCAGGATGCGTCTAGCTTTAAGGTGTCTGAATGTGTTGGTAAGTAGGTTCCAAAGGAGCTCAGAATAAAGGTTTGGTCGTCAAAGGTGTATAGCATTTTTAGGGAGCTGATATCGTTTTTTGCTTCCTTTATATGATCATTGCTCAGGTAATATAAGTGCTTGTTTATATTAAAATATAATCGTCTTTCCTGCGCGATGTAATCAAAACTCTGGATGTCGGATTGGTGTCCGGTGGAGAATGAGGTCAGGACCTCTGTGGAACAATTGATATAACCGACTCCACCCGTACCGGTGCTGTAGTAAACATGTTCGCCATCTGTGTCCAGATGCGTGATCTTTTTCAGATCGGTATTTTCAGTCGTTTTATTCCACAACAAATAATTCAGGTTTGGAATTCGTAACATTCCGGTTTGTAAGGTAGAGAACCAATAGTTTCCTTCGCGGTCGATCAAACAATCGGAAAAGGAAAGGTCAGGATAAAGCAAGCGCGCAGTTTTGTTTTTCGGTGAATAAACGATTAAACCATTGTAGGTGCAAATCCATAGCCTACCGTCTGACAAGACCTTGATATTAGTGGGCTTTCGGTTAAACAGTAGTTTTTTCAACACCGGGACTTCCCAAGGCTTTACTTTTCCATTTTTTTCTGACAACAATAAGTTTTGATAAGCAGATAAGATCACATGATGTCCTTGAAAGCGCGTCATCATGTAAAAGCCGGTCTGTTCAAACAATGAGGAAGGGGTAAGGTTCAATGATGTGTTTTTACAGTGTAACACGCCTTTTTGAGTTAACAAAGAGACGGTTTTTTTTCCATCGAAAACACCCGCTGTTGCCGTACCATACTGATGGATATGCCGCCATTTCTTTGTTTTTTCGGAATAGACAGCCAAACCCGTTTCGTGCTGAATGTAAACATGGTGTTGATCATCTGCCGTAATTTTGGAGATCCGCTGAAGTTTTATGGGTAACTTCTTCAACATACCATTCTCTAAAAGAAACAGTTGTGATTGAAAATTATAACAATACAGTTTTCCTGATGTACTAAATGTTAGACCCGTTATTGCCTTTGAAAGTTGCGACGGACATTTAAAAGGCAGGTATTGAACACCATCAAACTTGTACAAACCTGCATCGCAGCCAAACCAGATAAAGCCCTGTTTGTCTTGAACAAGACTGTAGATCTCATTACTAGGAACCCCATTTTCGTCATCGTAAAGGAAGTAGCCCGGATATTGGGCTATGCCGCGAAGTGCCGTGAACAGCAAGAAATATGTAAGTGTGAGAAACCGCATCTTTCTAACGGCCAAAGATAATTGTTCGGCCTTTAAAATTGAATCCGCGTGATGAATTGAAAAAGACTGTTCACAGATTACCAGAGCTCTACAAAAGTTCGTACCTTTGATTCCAATAGGCTCAGTAAATTTTACAACTATGATGAACAAACGCATTGAAACTGCATTGAATGAACAAATTGAGAAAGAATCATCTTCCTCTCAATTTTATTTAGCCATGGCTTCTTGGGCTGAGAATAATGGCTTGAACGGGACCGCTAAATTTATGTACCAGCATTCGGATGAAGAGCGTTTTCACATGCTTAAGCTGATCAAATTCGTAAATGAACGCGGAGGAGTTGCTATCGTACCAGCAGTTCCACAACCACCTGTTCAATTTGATTCTATTGAGAAAGTTTTTGAACTGTTATTAGAACACGAATTAGGTGTGACACAGAGCATTAACAATGTGGTAGATGTATGTTTGCAAGAAAAAGATTATTCTACGCACAACTTTATGCAGTGGTACGTTTCCGAGCAATTGGAAGAAGAAGCTTTGGCTCGCGGAATCTTGGATAAATTGCGCTTAATTGGTGGAGATAAAGGGGGTCTTTATCTGTTCGATCGCGATTTAGAGACAACGGCAGCTCAAGCAGCAGCCACTATGACAGGAGAGTAAGGTTCGGTTTGTTTTTTATTTAGCTGAACCATTCTGCAAAAAAATACGTAGATTGGTTGTCTCTACTTGTTCATGCTGAAGCAATTACTCACATTTTTGGTTATCATAGCGATCAGTCAATCGGCCTTAGGTCAATTGTCCTACCGCTTCCGTAATTTCAATATCAGCAACGGACTTTCCCAAAGTTGTGTACTAACCGTATTGCAAGACGATGTCGGTACTTTGTGGCTGGGTACACAAGATGGATTGAATCGTTTTGACGGACAGCAATTTCAAGTTTTTACATCAGATGATACCCCAGGCCTGGAAAGTGAATATGTTTACACCTCACTTAAAGACCAAAACGGAGACCTGTGGTTTGGTACAGCAAACGGGCTCACTTGTTATTCAGCAAAAAAAGAAACCTTTAAAACCTTTCATCTCCGCAAGGGAAAAACCTTGTCTATTGAAAGCATGGCGCTTGCTCCAAATGGAGACATCTATTTGGGGACCTCTACGGAAGGACTCATGCTATTCAAAGCGTCGGAACAAAAGATCGTCCCCCTGGCGCTAAAAGTGCCTTCAAAGCGCATTCAATATTTATCCATTCTTTCGAAAAACTACTTATTGGTTTCTACAGAGGATAAAGGGGTGGTAAGGATTAATCTTCAAACAGGTAAATCCAATCAGCTTTTTCCAAAGAATCTGGATGCAGAAACTTGGATGGTCAATGATGTAGAGGTCTTTTCTGACGGAGTGCATTTGATGGCAAGTAACAAAGGGTTATTCCTTCTGGATGATGCCAGCGGAAACCTACTACCATTCTTGACGCAAATTGAAAAGAACTTCGGCATTTTCGAAATTTCTGATGTGCTGATCAATTCGCACAACGAAATGTTTGTAGCAACACAAAACAAGGGGTTGTTAACGATTCGCAAGGAAAATGGTGTATACAATATCATTCAAAGCCACCAAGATATTTTTCAAAAGAACGCCTTGTTGTATGATGAGTTGAACAAACTCATGTGGGACAAGAACGGAGTGATTTGGGTCGCTTCTCAACGCGGGTTGAGTTGTTTCGATCCGGAAAACCGCGGGTTTTTGGGAGTGGGACCATCCGGAAATTTAAAGCAAGGAATTCCGTCGCCTAGTGTATGGGGTTTCGCAGAAGACCCTAAAGCGAAATCCTTGTTTGTAGCATCGGACTTTGCGGTATCACACTTAAATCGTGAAACAGGAGAGTTTGAACAATATTACATCGCGAAAGGTTCCGGAAAAAACGAGACGACTATCCTTTCGATCTGTTATGTGAATGATCACCAATTGTTGGTTGGATGTACAGACGGAACTTACTTGTTGGAATTCTTCGGTCCGATGTACAAGATCAAGAAGATCCAGTTGAAGAAAATCGATAACCCGGGAGCTTTTACACGTGTTTATCGTATTGCACACTACAAAGGAGATAAGTTCTTTTTGGCAACAAAAAGTGGGGTGCTATTGTACGACATCAAGACAAATGTAGTTGTACCATTTGTAGCCGATCCTAAAAAACCAAGCAAGTCCATTTCTCCGGGAATATGTCGTGTTGCCTATAAAGGTCTTGATGGCACCATGTATTTCGCAACAAGTGCCGGAGGCTTGTATTATTTGAATGATAAAAAGGGCGATCCCCTGATCGTCCCTCATAAATGGAACAACAAGATCCTAGCCCTTTCGAAAGATTACATTTCGTGTTTGTTTCAAGAAACACGCGATGAATTGTGGATCGGTACTTCCGGTTCTGGAATGCTTTGTCTGAACTTGGTAACCGGCGACTTGAAACAGTTTAAACGAAAGAACGGGCTACCAAACAACTTCATTTACGGCATCGAAGCTGATCATGGCGGAAATCTTTGGTTAAGTACCAACAAAGGTTTGTGTCGGTTCTCTCAAACCAACTTTAAGTGTGAGAACTTCACTGAAATGAACGGGTTGATGAGTAACGAATTCAACACAGGTGCTTACATGGCCTCTAAAACGGGAGAATTGTACTTTGGTGGAATTGCGGGCTACAACTTCTTCAATCCGAATAAATTGGCAGTGAAGCAAAACACCGTTGATGTAGCCTTTTTAAAGTTTCGTTTTGACGATAAGTGGTTGATCCCGGGCGAAAAAGACGCTCCCTTTAAAACGGCATTTTCTGAAGTTCGTGAATTGATGCTTCCTTATAACAGACGAAGCTTTTCCATTCGTTTTGTTTCTTCAGAACTGATGAATCCGGAATTGATCGAATACAAGTACCGCTTATTGGGATCAGATCAGGATGAGGTACAGCTAGGTAACTCGAATGAGATTCGTTTTAATGCGCTTCAGCCCGGACACTATACGCTTCAGGTATATGCTCGGAAAGTTGGTGGTGAATGGAGTAAGGTGCCTGCCGTATTGGATATTGAAATTGCTGCGCCATTTTGGATGCGTTGGTGGTTCTTTGTGTTATTGGCATTCTTCATTTTCTTCTCAGTCATCTTCATTATTCGCAAACGCGTGGATCAAGCACGAAGAGAACAGGTGCGTTTGGAAATGAAGATCGTGGAACGCACAAAGGAAATTAGGGCCCAAAATGAAAAGATCGAGATGCAAAAACGCATCATTGAAGAAGAAAAGAATAAAGTAGAAGAGCAAAAACGTCTGTTGCAAATTGAAAAAGACAAAACCGAGAACGTCTTGCGAAATGTCATACCGGAATCCACGGCCGAAGAATTAAAAACGAAAGGTAGAGCCAGTGCACGAGCATATAAAACGGTTTCGGTATTGTTTACGGATTTTGTAGGTTTTACAAAGATTGCGGAAGGCTTAAAGCCAACGGAATTGGTAAACCGATTGGATGTTTATTTCCGCAAATTCGATGAGATCATCGTACGGAATAACCTGGAAAAGATCAAAACGATTGGTGACGCATATATGTGTGCAGGTGGTGTACCAGTGCGAAACAACACGAACCCGATCGATGCAGTTCTTGCCGCGTTGCAGATTCAGGATTTCATGCATAAGTTGAAACACGATGCAATCGCTAATGGAACAGAATATTGGGAATTGCGTTTGGGAATTAATACGGGTGAAGTAACGGCGGGTGTAATTGGTTCCGAACGTCTCGCTTACGATATTTGGGGCGCAACGGTAAATCAGGCCCAACGCATGGAAATGATGGGTGAACCAGGTCGTGTAACCATTTCCGGAGCGACTTTCAAACTCATTGAGCCTTATTTCGAATGCACTTTCCGCGGTAAAGTACAATCGAAAAGTAAAGGACTGATAGATATGTTTACGGTTGAGCGTATCAAACCAGAACTTTCGATTAATGGGGAAGGATTGATACCAAATGAGCGCTTCCAACAAATCGTAAACCTGCATTTGTATTCAAGTATCAATTACTACAAAGCAGAACGCCATATTATCAAAGTTCTGGAGAAAGGGCTTTCACCGAAGCTGCATTATCATAGTATTGCGCACACCAAAGACGTGGTTCGTGCCGTTGAACGATATGCCTTGTTAGAGGGTGTGACAGATGAAGGTCTCTTCTTACTCAAATCGGCAGCAACATATCACGATGCCGGATTTGTGGAAAGCTATGAAAAGAACGAACCGATTGGTGCGAGAATGGCTGAAGAGATCTTGCCGAAATATGGCTACTCAGAGCAGCATATAGCACAGATAAAAGAACTGATCTTCGTTACACAGATTCCACACAAACCAAAAAATAAACTGGAGGAGATTATTTGCGATGCTGACCTCGACTACCTTGGAAGAGATGATTTCCATGAGATTGCCGACAAGTTGCGCCGCGAATTACGCGAACACGGTAAGATCAACAGCGATCGCCAGTGGGATGAAATGCAAGTCGCCTTCTTGAATATGCATGCCTATTTTACTCCTACTGCCATTGCGAGTAGACAGGCTAAAAAAATGCAAAATCTAGAAGAGGTGAAAGCCCGTTTGGAGCGCAACGAATACGCCGATTAATGACCCTCGTCATAGTTTCTTCTACGAAAACGAACTAACTTCGCGCTATGAAAAAGCTATGGTTGTGGTGTCTACTTTGCAGCACCTCGGTTTTTGCCCAAGGCCCGGAACAATACACCCTTTCTTTTGAACCCGTTTCAATACCAGAAATGGTAGGTGTACAATCGTTTTCTTACGCGCGATCAGGCGACGAGATCCTGGTACTTGGAGGGCGATTGGATGGTTTGCATCAGCGCATGCCAAACGCAAGTTTTGATGCTGCAGGACATAATGATCTGTTGATCGTCATAAACATTTCTACCAAGCAAGTGTGGAAGACAAAGGTTACTGGAAGCGGATTAGACTTGGATTTAAGTGAGCAGCTAAAGGCTACCAATCATTGTTTCTTTCAGGTTAATGACAGTTTGATGTTGATTGGAGGCTACGGTATTCGCACTTTGGCGGATGATCATGCCACATTTACTACTGCGCTCTATTTTTCAGTTTCTGAAGTAATTGCGGCTGTGAAGAAAAACCAGTTGTCCAATGCTTTGTTTCAGCGATTTGAGAACGACAAATTTGCAGTGTGCGGAGGTCAGTTGAATCATATAAACAACACGTGGTATCTTGTTGGAGGACATCGCTTTGATGGTCGTTACAATCCGCGAAACGGCCCGTCATTTGTGCAGGAATACGCGAATGAAGTGCGTATGTTCACCATGGATCAGGGCAAGCCAAATTTCCAAAATGCAACGCGAAATGTGGAGCTTTTACACAAGCGAGATTATAATTTGGTGAAAGTTCCTACACCGGCGGGTTCATACGAGTTATTGGCACTATCCGGAGTTTTTCAGCAAGATTTCGACCTTCCGTTTCAAACGACTACCAGAATTTCAGCCGACGGTTCTGTTCGCTTGCAAGCTAATTTCAGACAATTCTACAACCATTATGAGTGTCCAGAACTGGTAGTTTATGATCCCACATCGAAGACAACACATTTGTTCATGATGGGAGGAATAGCCCAATATTATGATACGCTTGGAATTCCTTTACAAGATGATAACGTCCCCTTTGTCTCAACCGTAACGCGTTTGTCGATCTTACCTGATGGAAAAATGGAAGAATGGCTTTTGGAGGGAACAATGCCCACTTTGCTGGGTGCTGGTTCAGCTTTTATTCCAAACAAAGGCGCTTCTTGGGATGGGGCAATCTATCGCTGGGATACAACAAATCCGGAATCATTGGATTTGGGCTACTTGGTTGGGGGAATAGTTCCGAATGCACGCAACGTTTTCTGGATCAATGAAGGAATGGAAAGCAAAGCGGTTCCAACTGTTTATCGCGTACGATTGGTCAAAGCCAAAACCAAAGGCCGTTTAAACACCTATGCTTCGAATCCTTTGAATGTTGAATTTTTGAAGCACGGAAAGAAGAACCGATACATGGTGTTTTTTGACCTACAAGAAGACGCGCCGGTAACAGTAACATTTACTGATCATTCCGGAAAGGTATTTCATCAAAAAACGAAGAAGTTCAAAAAAGGTACTCAGTATTGGAAGACCTTCCTACCGAAAGAAAAAGGGGTTTATCTTGTAAAGGTTTATACCGAACAAAATGGATGGGCTCAAGAATGGGAACAATTCATTTTTGTCGATGAATAATTGTAAATTGCAGCGCATATCTTAATTGTTATGAAAGGCTTTTTACAAATTACGTTCGGAATTTTGTTACTCTCAGCATGTGTGAAAGAGGGAGTAGAAATAGAACCAACTTCTTCGTTTGAAGGATCTTGGAAGTGGTGGCAAAAAACCGGGGGAATTGGAGGCATTTATGAAGATACGGCTACCAGTTCGGATCGGATGACCCTTCAGTTTGACACTGACGATACCTACGACTGGACAAAGAACGACACCCTGATCCATAACGGTGGATATCATTCTAAGATGGATACCTCCGTTGTTTTGAATCAACGCGTAATGATGTTAACTCTGGAGAATTATCCCACGCGCATGATCGTCAAACACAAAAATGACACGCTAGAATTGGTGGAGGATGTTATAGACGGGTATACTTACAGATTTATACGGAAATAAAAAAAGCGGGATCCAAAAGGGTCCCGCTTTTTTTATTTTGTAAGCTAATTATTAACTGAACAATACGCTACTTCCGTATTTACCTTCAACCGGATTCACGATCAAAGTAGGAATTTGTGCGTCGTTAGTAAGAATGTACTGTTCGTGTGAAGCAGTGATCACACCCAACATGTTGTTGCGGTTCAGGTTCATGATCGCGATCAAATCCGCATCCAAACTAACAGCGTGTTTTACAACCTCCTTATCGAAACCACTGTTTGGAGCAACTTTAGTGGTTACTTCAATACCTCGCTCGTGGAAGAACTTCACTGCAAACTGAATGTTTGCTTTAACTTGATGACGCAAGAACTCATCTGTTTCATCCGGTGTGATTAAATGCACACGCGACTTGAAATAGGTAGCAATATTAGCAACATAAGCCAACTTTTGCTTGGTTTCTTTATTTAGATCCAAAGGAACAACGATATCATCGTAACCGGTTTCTTTAATGCCTTTTTCCTGAACAACGATAAACGGAACTGTAGAATGCGTGATCACTTTCAATGCGTGACTACCTGTAATGTGCTGCCAACCATGAGCACCATGCGTACCCATAAAGATTAGATCAGCTTTCGCTTCTGAAGCATAGTCACCAATATCATCAAAGATATTTCCCACACGAACTACCGGTGTTATAGCGATGTCAGTTTTTAAAGCATCAATGATTGCTTTTAATTTTTCTTGAGCTTCTGAAATGGATTTTTCTTTCGCAACAACGTGCAATAGATAAATCTCTGCACCAGTAGCTTTGGCCGTATTAATGGCATGAGCCAGGGCGTTGTCAGCAACCGATGTGAAATCATGGGGAACAATGATCGTTTTCTTTTCCATAAGGAGTGTGTATTGGGGTTCTAAATAGTGAGGCAAAATTAATGATAATGCCAAAAATTAAGTGCTCAAAATGAGGTTAATATTAAAAAATCAACGTTAATAAATCAATAACTCTTCAATTTTTGTGACATTTGTTATCGAATCTGTTAGTAGTATGGCCGTAATTGGAAAAATTGTCAAAAAAACATCTGAATTAGGGACAAAACGCAGTGCCGGAAAAAAACCCACCTTCAAAGGTCAGGTAAAAACACTTCATAAACTTATCAAAACGGCTGCAAAGACTGAGTTTGGTATCTATTACCGTTTTGACCATTGTTTGGAATCTGAAGATTTTATCCGCGCCTTTCAGAAACATGTACCATTTTCGGATTACGACTCCATGTACCGACATTGGATTCATCGTGCAATGGATGGAGCTCCAAATGTGATCTGGCCCGGAAAGATCAAGTATTATGCATTGTCTTCCGGAACCACCGGATCGCCGTCCAAAAGAATTCCGATCACGAAACAAATGATCCGCTCGTTCCAAAAGAACTCGATCAAACAATTTGCTTCTACTTCTCGTTTTGATTTGAGCGACGAATTCTATCAAAAATCATTTTTAGTTGTTGGAGGTTCTAGTCAACCCGAAAAGGTTGGACCGCGTTTCGAAGGAGATTTATCGGGGATTCTGAAAAAACATACCTCAGTAGTTTTGCAGCCCTTAACCAAGCCTGATCCAAAGACTGCGGCTATAAAAGATTGGTCGAAAAAACTGGATAAAATGGTGGAAATGGCTCCAAATTGGGATATTGCAACCGTGGCGGGTAGCCCAACTTGGTGCGTTATGCTGCTGGAGCGAATCGTGGAGCGCTACCAATTGAAACACATTCACGAACTATGGCCGCATTTTGAACTCTATGTTTGGGGCGGTGTGTACATCGAGCCGTATTTGGATCGTTTTGAGAAAATTTGCGGGAAGAAAGTTCATTTACTCAACACCTATTTGGCGTCTGAGGGTTACATGGCCTTTCAAAACAACCCCGAAAGTAAAGGAATGCAACTCCTTACTAAATCCGGGATCTTTTTTGAATTCATCCCGTTCAATTCCGACAATTTCGATGTACACGGATCTGTTTTACCACATGCCAGGGCCTATACCTTGGATGAAGTGAAAGAAGGTGTGGATTATGCCTTGGTGATTTCAACAAACGCAGGATTGTGGCGCTATATCATAGGCGATCTGGTGCAATTTACCGATGCTGCGAATTATGAGATTATCATTTCGGGAAGGATTAAGCAGTATTTAAGTTTAACTGGTGAACATTTGTCGTTGGACAATATCAACAATGCAATCAGACAAACTGCTGCGAGAACTGGTGTTTCAATTCCTGAATTTTGTATTTGTGTGGATGAGGCAAACCAAAAACATTGTTGGTACTTTGGAGTTGCGGATGGAGTTGCTTCTCAAGAGATTATGCATTCGATAGACCAAGAGTTGTGTGCCTTGAACGACGATTATGCCTCCTGCAGAAAATACAATACCCTTCGCGATCCGGAAGCACATTTTTTGCCGATCTCTAAATTCTATGAATTCATGGAAACGAGAGGAAAGTTTGGTTCTCAACAGAAATTTCCACGGGTGATGACCCAGCATCAGGCCAATGATTGGAAACTGTTTATTGGTGAGGTTTAACTGGACTTCTCGACCTTGTTGCTGTTGCGCTTCATGAGCCCCTTCACCACACCATTGGCTACAACAACCAAAATGATCAATGCCGCGCCAATGTAAAAATTTGTGTTCAGCAATTCATGCTCGTTCAAAATCGGAATAGCCAACAAAATCGTGTAAACCGGCTCCAGATTGATACTGAGAGAAACGGTGAATGCCCCCAGCTTTTTCATGACTTCAATCGTGGCAATAAAGGCAAATGACGTACAAATGATCCCTAAAAATAACAGCCACCAGAAATCACTCCAAGTCATGGAAAGGTTTTCCTGATTCAATTCTCCGCGAACCGCCAAAGCAATTGTCAGCACCACAAACCCAATGATCATTTCATGAAAAGTAATGGCGGGTGCCGGCGTGTCTTCGGCAATTTTGGCGTTGAATACCGAAAACAAGGCAGCGCACAACGCAGAGAATAGGCCCAAGGCCAAAGCAGTATATTGCTTCGGGTTGAAATCGGAAGACACAAAATAGATCCCGCCGATCACCAACAAACCAAAGGTGAATTCAAGAAAGGAGAAACGCTTTTTGAAAATGATCGGTTCCAGCCAAGTTACGTGCAAAGTAGCTGTGGATAAGCACAAGATCCCTAAAGAAGCCGTTGATAATTGGATCGATTCATAAAAGGTCAACCAATGAGTGGCAACTAAAATTCCAACGCCAAATACTTGCCACATGCGTTTTTTGGTTGGTATGCGCATGGGCAATCCCAAAAAGTACAGTCCGATCAACATGGAAACACCCGCGATCAGGATGCGGTACCAAACCAACTGTAAACTTGGTAAGTGGATCAATTTCCCCAAAATTCCGGTAAACCCCCACATAAAAATGATGAGGTGCATCAGGATATGATACCGAAATGTTTGCAGCATGGTGCAAAGATAGTATTCTCGCAGGTTTGGCATGCACGGTATTGAAAGCAAGGCGTCCATGACGTTTGACTTTTCCCTATCTTTGCAAAAAACACAGCATATGTCACATATCACCACACTGAGCGATTTTATCATGGAACGTCAAGCGGAATTTCCGGGGTCATCCGGTGAATTGTCGCGTATTTTGAATGACATTTCTATCGCTTCAAAGATCGTTTCTCGCGATGTGCGTCGCGCCGGGTTGGTTGACCACATTTTGGGAGCTCAGGGTGAAGTGAATGTGCAGGGTGAAGAACAACAGAAATTGGATGTCGTAGCCGACAATCAGTTCATCAAAGTGTTTGAATCCAGCGGTGAGATCTGTGGAATTGCTTCTGAAGAAAATGATGACTTCGTTGCATTTACAGGTGAGCGTGCTATGAACGGAAAGTATGTGGTTTTATTCGATCCATTAGACGGTTCTTCGAACATCGATGTAAATGTTTCGATCGGAACGATTTTTTCCATTTTCAAACGCAAATCCCCGAAAGGAACTCTGGCAACTTTGGACGATATGTTGCAAAAAGGCACGGAACAGATTGCTGCCGGATACGTTCTTTACGGTTCATCTACCATGTTGGTGTATACCACAGGTCATGGCGTGAATGGTTTTACACTAGATCCTTCGATCGGTGAATTCTGCCTTTCACATCCAAATATGAAAATGCCGGAAACGGGCCGTATTTATGCCATGAATGAAGGGAACATCCACGAGTGCGAACAAGGAATCCGTGATTATGTGCGTTTTTGTCAGGAAGTTCAAGCAGATGGCAAACCGTATTCTGGTCGTTACATCGGATCACTGGTTGCAGATTTTCACCGCAGCTTGATCAAAGGAGGAATTTATATCTATCCACGCACCAATCAAAGTCCAAAAGGAAAGTTGCGTTTATTGTACGAATGCAATCCCTTGGCAATGATCGCTGAACAAGCAGGAGGATTGGCAACAGATGGCTTAGACCGCATTCTGGAAGTGGAGCCAACACAATTGCACCAGCGTTGTGGATTCTTCGTTGGATCGAAGCAGATGATGGAAAAAGCGCTTGATTGCTTGGTTCAAGCACGTGCTTTGGAAAATGCCCGTTAAGACCAACTTAGATTCCAAGAGTTACTAAATTTTAGCTTTCCCAACTCCTTTATTTCTGTTAGCTTCGTTTTTCTGAAAAATTGAAGCATATGAAATGGGCAGTTATTTGCAGTGCGCTAACCTTCTCTTGGGCAGGATTTGCTCAAGAAAACCAACAAACGTATAAGGTTTCTGTTTCTGACCCATTGTGGGTTCAAAAACTCTATGAACCAAATCCAAATTTGTTCGAACTGCGCGAATTATACCATACGTATTATCAAACGCACCCATTCGTAAAAAACAAGCACACGCAATACTTCAAACGCCTCATGAAGGAGAATTGGAGTTATGTAGATGCCAACGGTTATATCGATAAAAGCATCAAACAGGCGGCGGAAGAACAAGCATATTTGGATCAAAAAACCGCTTTGGAGCAATCCAAAGCATCGAATTCACAGTGGGAGGAAATGGGCCCGTGGGAGTACGATCACGAACAAGCCATGGAATTCCAGGTTCAATCTCCGGGATCGGCGCATGTCTACACCGTAGAACAAGATCCAAACAATCCGCAGATCGTTTATGCTGGAACAGCAACGGCAGGGATTTGGAAAACCACAGACAAAGGACTGAACTGGAATTTACTATCTCAAAACTTGTTGATCAACTCTGTTTACTCCATTGCGATCGATCCGTCTAATAGTTCCCGAATCCTTTTTGGAGAGGAAAATGGTCAAATCTGGATTTCGGAAGATGCCGGGTTGACCTGGGTAAAAACGGGTACGCTGGCATTCCAAGGGACAAATAGATGGGTCCGCGATTTGAAATATTTGGGTCCAAACACGTGGTTGGCAGCAACTAATACGGGTCTTTACAGGTCTACAGATAATGGAACCAACTGGAATCTGGTGCAGGCGGGCGAACACATGGAGATCGAACTGAAGCCAAACGATTCACAGATCGTTTATGCCGTGCGCTTGAGCGGTCAGCAAACGGAATTTTTCAAGTCTTTGGACAATGGTCTTACCTGGACAATTAAAACCAATGGTTGGCCGGTTCCTGCTGTTGGTGACGAACAAAAGCGCACCGAGATTGCCGTTTCTGCGGCGGATCCGAATATCATCTACATTTGGACTGCCGGTGTGGTTGGAGTTGACGAAGGTTTGTACGGCGTATATAAAAGTACGGATGCCGGTGAATCTTTTCAATTTACCTGCTGTGGTAACGGTCCGGGTGGAACGGCTTCTGCACAAGACCCAAACATGTTGGGCTATGCCGAATTGGGAGACGAAAATGGTGGTCAATACTACTACGACTTGTGCATCGGAGTATCACCAACAAATGCAAACCGCGTTTTTGGCGCAGGGATCAATGTATGGCGTACAGAAGATGGCGGACAAAACTGGGAACAAAATGCGCACTGGGTAACGTGGGTCGGACAGCATACCGCTTACCGCTATAACCACGCAGACGTGCACGATATTAAGTTCTTTCAACACGCAGGTGGAGTGGACATGTGGGTTTGTTCAGATGGTGGTGTTTACTATTCTTCCAATCAGGGAGACACGCTAGTTCCGCGCATGCATGGTATTCAAGGAACGGATTTCTGGGGCTTTCAAGCCGGATTCAAAAGTGGCGATATTATGGTGGGAGGAACCTATCACAATGGTACGCTGATCAAATATAACGACATTTATCACGGTGGATTGAACACACCAAATTCCGGCGGATGGTTAGCAGAATTGGGCGGCGACAACTTCCGTGGTTTTGTCAATTTTGGCGACAACAATATTGGTTACCACGACAATGGTTCTTTCCAATTCTCTACAGATCGTGCGACTAGAATAAGTGGTCGCAGTTTTGATGGGTCCAAGAAATGCAACACCTCGTACATCGATGGAGAATACGGAAACTATGCTTTTGTGCCGACAAATTACAATTGCTTTTATTCACCGGTTGATGCCAAATTGTTTTATACAGACAATGGTGGATTGAGCTTTACAGAAGTTTTTGATTTCGGTGGGATCAGTGTGATTCAGGTAAAAGTGGCTTGGTCAGATCCGAACATTCTTTACGTGACGCACAAAATATCCGGATCAGCTACGAAGATCAAGAAAAGTATCGACCGCGGACTTACCTGGACGGATGTTACACCAACTGGCGCACAAACTGGGAACAACCAAAACCGCGCGAAATACATCGAAGTGGATGAGCAAGACCCGAACAAAATCTGGTGTATCTTAATGGGGTCCCAAGTGGGAAACAAGGTGTTTCAATCGCTTGACGGCGGTGCTACCTGGACAAATATTTCTTCGGCAAGCATTCAGAATGAGCGCGTAGTTTCAATTGCGCATGCTTACGGATCGAATGATGGTTTGTATTTGGGAACAAAACGCGCGGTGTACTACAAAAACTCAAGTATGACGGATTGGGTTTTGTTCAACAACAATTTGCCGGCAAGTACTGCCTGTGCCTTTTTGGAACCGTTTTACGGTGAGGGAAAGATCCGTACGGCAACACAACGCGGCGTTTATCAGTGTGATCTGTACGAAGACGCACCACCGGTGGCCATGGCGGCTGCAGACATTCAAGCCATCAATTTGGCTTCAGATTGTGACGGGGATTCTGTTCATTTTGTGGATCATTCAACAGTACGCACCGCTTCAGCAACCTGGAATTGGAGTTTTGAAGGCGGAAGTCCTGCCACTTCTACCCAAATGAATCCAACGATTGCCTACAATGCGCCGGGAACGTATGATGTGCAGCTGATCGTGGAAGATGCATTCGGTGCAGATACGATCGTATTAACAGATTTCATTACGGTTACCTCCAACTTTGCGAATCCGCATATTGCCGAAGGGTTTGAAGGAAGTTTTCCTCCGGTTGGATGGAAATTGTTGGATAGTGAAGGACAATCTTGGGAGCAAGACTGGCCGGAAGATAATCCGAACGACAAAGTTGCTTCCTTTCCAAATTATTGGGAAGACGCAACAAATCAAACGCATTTATTGGCATTGCCGGCTTTGGATTTTACAAACGCCATCGATCCGGGAATTTCCTTCGACTTCACTTACCACAACAATGGAAGTTATACCGATTCATTGGCCTTGGTGTATACCTTGGATGGATCTAACTGGCAGCGTTTGTGGATCAAAGGTGGAGCCGATCTTTCTGTTGCCGGGAATGACGTTTGGTTCTGGTACAATACCACTCCAACCATTGTGTGGGACAACACTTGGCTTGACCTAAGCTTCCTGAATGGGTCCTCTTGTGTTCAATTCGCTTTCCAAAACTTGGGAACTAATGGAAATCACATTTGGATCGATAATGTAAATCTGGATGGAAACTTTGTGGCGGTTACGGACCTTCAAGCCAATTGGGGAATCAATGTGTACCCGAATCCAAGTACAGACAAAACACTTGTTCGTTGGAATGCGGGCTTACAACCGGATGCAGTTGAATTGTGGGATATACAAGGAAGAATGATCGAATCATTCAAAACAAGCGCTGAGTTCAATGAACAAGTCATAGATTTGTCGGCACAAACGCAAGGAGTTTACCTGATTCGCGTGCTCAAAAACGGCTATGAACGATTGGAAAAAGTGGTTAAGCAGTAGTTTACTGATACTGGTTGCGGCACTGACTTCTGCACAGGAGAAGTTCCGTTGCGTGGAAGAAGTGACCAAAATGCCGGTTGAGGGTGTGATAATCTTTCACCAAGGCACCAAGATCTCCTTTTCCGATGGGGATGGATGGTTTGTGCTTTCAAAAGAAATTTCCGGGACACTCAGTGCGCTTTTACCCGACGGACAAGTATGCGTTACCACGACGGATGAGCTGCGACGTTCAGGCGAATTTGTGTTGTATCCCAATGCTTTTTCACTTAATGAAATCGTGATTTCTTCCAGTCGCTTTCAGGAAAAAAAACGCGATGTTTCCAGAAAGATCGAACAGATCAGTGCACGAGATATAGCTCAGTGGAATCAAACAAGTACGGCTGATGTGTTGGCCATGAGCGGACAGGTTGCCGTTCAAAAAAGTCAGTTAGGAGGTGGTAGTCCGATCATTCGCGGGTTTGAAGCCAACAAGGTGCTATTGGTTATTGATGGAGTAACGATGAACAACGCGATCTACCGTGGCGGACATCTACAAAATTCAATTACGATCGACCCGTCCATTTTGGAAAAAGCGGAACTTGTATTTGGTCCCGGAACGGTCGTTTATGGCTCGGACGCCATGGGTGGGGTAATGCACTTTGTAACGAAAGACCCGAAGTTCAGTGCATCCGAAAGAACAACGGTGCATGCCCGTGGATTCATGTGTTATCATTCGGCGGCTAATGGATTCACAGGACACGTTTCGGCCGAGATCAGCGGCAAGTCTTGGGCAAGTTTCACGGCGGTGAGTTATTCCAAACTTTCAGATTTACGCCAAGGAAGTGTGCGGTCAACTGCCTATCCGGATTTTGGTAAACGCATGTGGTACGTGGAACGCATCAACGATGCAGATTCCATGGTTATTAATCCAGATCCAAATGTGCAAGTTGGCTCCGGCTACAGTCAGATCGATGTGCTGCAAAAACTGAAATTTCAAGGAAAGAAGAAGGGTGAGCACTTAATAAATCTTCAATTATCCACCAGTACGGATGTACCGCGCTACGACCGCTTGACTCAACTACAAAATGGATTGCCACGCTTTGCGGAATGGTATTACGGTCCACAATTCAGATCCTTAGTGAGCTACAAATGGAATAAAGCCACAGCACGAGTTTGGTACGATAAGCTACAAATACAGGCATCAGCTCAATGGATCGAAGAAAGCCGTATCGATCGCCGCTATCAGAATACGGTCAAGAACCACCGCATGGAAGAAGTGCAGGTATACAACATCACATTGGATGCCGAAAAGCGAATTAACAAACAAGAATTGCGCTACGGGCTAAATGTTGGAATAAACCTGGTCAATTCAACCGCGTTTACGGAAGATATTGTGACGCATGTTGTAAGCTCTTTAGACACCCGCTATCCCGATGGGGGCTCCTCGACGGCTCAAGCTGCAGCTTATTTGTCGCATGCCTGGGAAATCAATGAGCAATGGGTTTTGAATGACGGTATTCGTTTAAACTGGACCTACCTACAAGCAGATTTCATGAGTAAGAGCTTTTTTGATTTTCCTTTTAATCGAGTGAAGCAACAGAACAACGCCATCAATGGACAAATTGGAATTGTCTTCATGCCCCGCGAATCTTGGAGGTTTACGCTCAATGGTGGTTCGGCCTTTCGTTCGCCGAATATTGATGATCTGGCCAAGGTGTTTGAAACGGTTCCAGGTAAAGTGATTTTACCAAATGAATTCTTACGTCCCGAATTCGCATATACAACGGATCTTACGGTTAGTTATCGCTGGAATCATCGCTTGCGCCTGTGCGGCACGGCCTATGCTACATGGATCGATAATATCATAACGGTGCTTCCAAGTTCCTTCAATGGATCAGATTCCATCTTATACGAAGGAAACATGAATCGTGTTTACTCCTCTCAAAACGCAAATTCAGGAACTGTTCTTGGTGTGGAGGGAAAAGTGGAAGTAGCTTTTTCAAAACACTGGCAATTTGTTGGAACCATCAATTACACCTACGGTCGCGTGCAAACAGAAACAGGAGAACAGCCTCTTGACCATATTCCACCGGTTTTTGGAAAAGCTGAACTTACCTACACCAAGAGAAAGTTTGGCGCCGCGATCGTTTCGCAGTTCAATGGCTGGAAGTATTTGAAAAACTACTCCTCAAGCGGAGAAGACAATCTACAATTCGCTACTCCGGATGGAATGCCATCTTGGCACGTAATCACCGCTCGCGTCCAATACCGATTGAATCGCTACATCCAATTACAAGCATCATGCGAGAACATTCTGGATCGCAATTACCGTACTTTCGCTTCCAATATTTCTGCTCCCGGAAGGAATTTTTTGATAACATTAAGGGTCGATTTATTTAACAAAAAGTAACATTGACTCAATCAAACCCGTTATCCACATAATTAGGCTGTCATATATTATTCAATGGCACTAATATTGTGACAATCAATTAAATACTTAATCACTACATGTTTCACAAGAAAACAAAGTGTTTAAAATCACAAACCTAATATTTATAACATGAGAAAAATTCTATGCTTAATATTGATTTTTCACGGTCTATCAAAGACAAGCTACAGCCAATCAATATTTCGAGACACACTAGTTAATTATCGGGTAGCAACTACATATTCACTGTTTAGTATTCGTGAACAGTTGAGAGATAAGGAGGGCTTTGGTCCTTGGGGTATAGAAGCCCAAAGGTTTATTACAGACAACTTTTCCCTTGGTTTACAGTACAACTTTCAAAAACGCCCTTATTCAGCAACAATTTGGGATTTAGCAATAGATCAAAATAATCCAATTAAATATATTGGTTCGGCCAGAGAAAGCCAGTTTTTAATTAAAGGTAATTACTACCTAACTTTCAAGGACGCAGAAAGCAGGGTATTGCAAAGTTTCAAGATTTACGGATCAATTGGATTAGGAGCGGGATTTTCTAGGTCTTTTGGAGTTTCAGATTCTTTGTATAACGGAGCTTTTCAGGAAAAAGAACTGAAGAATCAATACTTTGTTGCTCAGTTAACTGTAGGAGCGGAATATGAATTTCTAAGAAATTTTGGAGTTCATTTGGAAGCAGGTTATGCCTTGTCTTGGTTGCAGTTTGGAGTGTTTTATAAATTCTAAATTCTAGACAGATGAAACAAATTTACGCCTCATTAATGATGCTTATAACTGTTAAATCTTTTGGACAGTTAAACATGCCTCCGAACAGTTATTCTGCTGGATTAGGAACATCCATAACAACGAATATTGATTTCGCCGCACTTCTTAGTAACCCATCCAACCTGGGTTGGCAACACAATTACTACAAACACCAATTTTCTTTTAAGATATTTGATGTTTCTGGGTCATATTATTCTCCGGTGAACGCGAATTACATCTTGAATGAGGTGGTTGACGCAGACTTGATGAACGATGAATTAACTGTTAAAACACCATTTAATACGGTAGGTGAGATCTTGTGGAGTTACAACACAAAGGATTTCAGACATGATACGGTTTTTACTTTGAAGGAACGTGCAGACATGAGTAAACGACTGCAAGAAAAGTCTGCGTTGAGTTTTAATAGAGTATTGTTTGGGGCCAGCTATGTTAGCCCTGGTCATGGAACCTTTGCGGTCCAGGTAAGTAATGAAGTTTACAGCAATATTCAATTGAGTGAGAATGCCGCTAATTTGTTGTTACTTGGCAAGGTTAATCCATATTTTGATTCACTCGTTCTTGCTAATGGTACTGTTATTCCAAACACCTATCCATCTGTTAGTAATGATACTTTGTCACAAATTGTGCATGCGTTTTCAAACAATCCAATTACTGTAGGCCAGCAATTAAATGGTTCATTATTTCAATTCATGAAAACAAGAAATTTCACATTTGGATGGGGTAATACTTACAAGGAACTCTTTGCAGGATGGCAAACGTATATTGGAGCGAGTATTAATTTCATTCAAGGAGGTGTCTATCAAGACTGGAAAACTATTGATAACGAGTTCTACATGCGTGATGCGAGCGAAGTAACAGTTGAGAACACGAATAAAAAGCGAAGTCCGGGCAAGGGTCTTTCTTTGACATTTGGTTTGAGTTTGATAAAAAATGAAAAGTTGATTTTGGGAGCAAGTGTTAGAAATTTAGGGGGTATCAGATGGAAATATTCAGAAGAAAACGGGGTGATAGATTATAACTCAAAGGATGATAAACTTGTGTTTGATTATTTTTTTGGAGCATCTCCTGACGTCAGTTTTGATGACCAATGGGCTCAGTCTAATTTGTTCATTTCGACAGGAACGAATTATACGGAAAAAGGTAAATTCTACACGGCTACACCGGCCACTTTTGCAATTGGAGCCAAATATTTGGTCGCGAAACCATTCTATGTGTCTTTAGATGTAATAACTCCGGTCGTTCAAAGTGTTGTTGGGAGTATGGAAACCGTATATGCTGCATTAGGACTAGAATTAGAGTTGAATAAATTTGGGTTAACAACTGGTATAAACAACAATTTTGGACAGTTTAACGTGCCTTTTGGGATAACCTTCGGAAGTAAAAAGTCACGTTTTACGTTTAACATCTCAACTTTTGACCTCGCAAATTATTTCAGAGGGAAAGAAATGGAGAATTTAACCATTGGGGCGGGATTAGTGTATCGCGCGAAATAATTTTCACAGTACTTTTGTAATACTCTTAGGGGCTCCCAAAAAATGGGTGCCCCTTAATGGTTTTTACACAATATGGAAATAAGTCACTTCTTACAACAGTTCAAAAAGCTCCACGGACTAGACGAAACAGCGAACGTACTACAACAAGCCGAAATGCGCATCCATTGGAAGGGATTGATCGGGTCAGCGAAATCATTGGCCGCATCTTGCGTGGCCGAACAAGTTCCCGGACATCACCTGTTCATCCTGGAGGACAAAGAATCAGCAGCTTATTTCCTGAATGACCTGGAACAAGTGTATCCGGAAAACAAGCATATTTTGTTCTATCCCGCATCTTACCGAACGCCGTATCAGTTGGAAGAAACGGATAATGCCAATGTTGTTGCTCGCGCTGAGGTGTTGGAGAAGATCAATTCCGGGAAAAACACCTGGGTGATCACGTATCCACAAGCCTTGTTTGAGCGAGTACCTACCCAAAAGAAATTGTCCGAAAACACCATGCGCGTTGAACGTGGAAAAACCTATTCCATCGATTTCTTCAACGAATTGCTTTTGGAGTATGGATTTGATCGGGTTGATTTCGTGTACGAACCGGGGCAATTTTCCATTCGAGGCGGGATCGTTGATATTTTCTCCTTTTCGCATGACGAACCATTCCGCGTGGAATTTTTTGGCGATGAGGTGGATTCGATCCGTACCTTCGATCCGGTTTCGCAACTTTCTGTTGCTAACCACATCCATTTTTCGATCGTGCCGAATGTGCAACGCCAGCTTGTTTTATCCGGTACAGGAACCTTTTTGGAATTTATTGGAAAACAAGCCACGATCTGGTTGGCCTCTAACGATTTGGTGAAGAATGCCCTTGAGAAAGACTACGAAAAAGCTGTGCGTATCCACGAGCAATTGCCTCAAAATACCATTAAGCATAGCTTGCCTTCGGAGTTATACATGCATCCTTCGGATTGGAAAGAACAAGTAGCTCGCCACAACATCATCGAGATCGGACCGGAATACCATTTCAAAGCATCTGAAACCATTCAGTTTGAAACGCTGCATCAACCCACCTTCAACAAGGACTTCGATTTGCTGAAGGATGATCTCATCGCTCGAAAACAGGCCGGAGCAACAAATTTGATCTTTTCCAATCAACCGAAACAGATCGAACGCCTTTACCAGATCTTTGAGGACATCGGTGCAGAAGTGGATTTCAAGCCGGTCAATGTGGCACTTCACGAAGGATTTATTCTTCCGAAATTGAAATTGGTGTGCTACACCGACCACCAGATCTTCGAGCGTTATCACCGCTTCAAATTGAAAGAAGGATTCCGTCAGGCCAAACAAGCGTTGACCCTGAAAGAGATCTACAATTTGCAAAAAGGCGACTACGTAACACACATTGATCACGGTGTGGGACAATTCTCCGGACTGCAAACTATCGACGTGAACGGAAAACCTCAGGAGGCTATTCGTTTGGTGTATAAAGATGGAGATGTGTTGTATGTAAGCATTCACTCCCTGCACCGCATTTCAAAGTTTACTGGCAAAGATGGTCAGGCGCCGAAGATGAATAAACTCGGAACACAAGCCTGGGCAACACTGAAACAAAAGACTAAGAAGAAGATCAAGGAATTGGCTTTCGACTTGATCCAATTATATGCAAAACGCAAAAGTCAACCGGGATTTGCGTTTTCACACGACACGTACTTGCAAAACGAATTGGAAGCTTCCTTCATGTATGAAGATACGCCAGACCAGTTGAAAGCCACACAAGCTGTTAAAGAGGACATGGAGAAATCCACTCCGATGGATCGTTTGGTGTGTGGAGATGTTGGTTTTGGAAAAACGGAAGTAGCCATTCGCGCTGCTTTCAAAGCGGTAACAGATAGCAAACAAGTGGCGGTTTTGGTTCCAACAACGATCCTATCGCACCAGCATTATCGCACTTTCAAAGAACGCTTGAAGAACTTCCCGTGCAAGGTGGATTACATCAACCGTTTCAAATCGGCGAAAGAAGTTACAGAAACCTTGAAGAAAGTGGCCAGTGGCGAGATCGACATTCTTGTAGGAACCCACAAGATCGTGAGTGAAAAAGTGAAGTTCAAGGATTTGGGTTTGATGATCATCGATGAGGAGCAGAAGTTTGGAGTAGCGGTTAAAGACAAATTGAAAACCCTGAAAACAACCGTCGACACCTTAACCTTAACAGCTACTCCAATTCCGCGAACGCTGCAGTTCTCATTGATGGGTGCACGCGATCTGAGTATCATCAACACGCCGCCGCCAAACCGTCAACCGGTTTTGACCGAGGTGATCACCTTCAATGAGGAGCAGATCCGAGATGCGATAGCGTATGAAGTGAGTCGAGGCGGACAGGTATATTTCGTGCACAACCGTTTGGCAAACATTCGAGAAGTGGCCGGAATGATCTCGCGTTTGTGTCCGGGAGTGCGCGTGGCGATTGGTCACGGTCAAATGGATGGAAAACAGCTGGAGAAGATCATGATGGACTTCATTCAGGGAGAATACGATGTGTTGTTGGCCACAACGATCATCGAATCGGGAATCGACATTTCGAATGCGAATACGATCTTGATCAACGATGCCAATAACTTTGGATTAAGCGATTTGCACCAGTTGCGCGGTCGCGTTGGACGTTCCAACAAAAAAGGATTCTGTTACCTGATCGCGCCGCCATTTAGCATGATCACTACCGAAGCCCGCAAGCGTTTGGAGGCCTTGGTGCAATTCTCCGATCTGGGTTCCGGATTCAACATCGCTATGAAAGATCTGGACATTCGCGGAGCAGGAAACTTGTTGGGTGGAGAACAAAGTGGATTCATTTCCGAGATCGGTTTCGAGATGTACCAAAAGATCCTGAACGAGGCCATGGACGAATTGAAGGAAGAAGAGTTCAAGGATCTGTACGAAGACCGCAATACCGAAACAATGGGTCATTTCTTCGTAAAAGATTGTGTGCTGGAAACCGACTTCGAGTTGCGCATCCCGGAAGATTACGTGAACAACGTTGCGGAGCGCTTGAGTATTTATCAGGAATTGGATGGCTTGACTACGACAGAAGAACTGGAGCAGCATAAACAACAATTGATCGATCGTTTTGGTCCGTTGCCACGCGTGGTGAAAGAATTGTTCCGTTCCTTCGAATTGCGTTGGTTGGCGCAGGAGATCGGCTTTGAGCGCATGGTGATCAAAAGCGGAACGATGATCGGTTATTTCGTGAGTAATCCGCAATCAAAATACTACGATTCCACGAATTTCACGCGTGTGCTGAACTACGTTCAAACGGCACCAAAGGATTGTAAAATGAGTGAGAAGAACGACCGTTTGCGCTTGATCTACAGCAACGTGATGAACATGGATCAGGCATTTGAGCGTTTGCAGGAAGTGGTGAATGTGTGACGAATAATAGTCGAATAAAAAACCCCATCTTTTCAGACGGGGTTGGTTTTATAGAATATCGTCGAGCGATTTCTTGCTGTTGTAATAGCTCATGAGTTCGTTGCGGTTTCCATCGAAATAATCTTCCAACAAGGTTTCCGCTAGGTAATCGCGGTAAACGGTTTTAGCTACTTTTGGAATGTACAAATGTCCACGACCAACTTCTTTGTGGCGTACGAACTTCTTTTTCTCCAGGATACGCACGATCGTAGAAACCGTATTGTATGCAGGCTTCGGATCCGGATATAATGCCAGAATTTCCTTCACGCTTGCTTTTTCAAGTTTCCACAAGCGCAACATGACCTTTTCTTCAGCAGGGGTTAATCGCTCCATGTATATCAGATTTTCAACTTCGCGCGCAATTCTTTCGGCAAACCATCTTTGTGTAAGTACACGTTGATCGTTTTCAAACGGAAGTAATGCTCAGAAACATACAAATATCCTTGAGGCATGTTTTCAGTTCCCCATGAGTTCTTCACTAAGAAATAACGTGTGCCATTCTGATCTTTGTACATACCCACAATGTGCATTCCATGGTCGTCAGTAGTCAATTTTTCGTCGTATCCTTCCTGACGCATTTCTTGTGTCACCTTCAATTCGGTTACAGGCTCTAAAAACGCATTCGAAACACGTTCAGCTCCTGCATTGTTGAACGACTTGTTGTCGCGACCACGAACTTGGATGGTTGATGGATCTTCCGGAACAACAGCAATCCCTTGGCGGAAGTTAAATCCTCTTTCGCTTACGTCTGCACCCCAAGCCAAGGTGTAACCATTCTTCAAAGCATTTTCAACTACAGTTACCATGTCTTCCACTGGCACATTGTAGCTGTCTCCCCACGTCCAGTTATCCGGAATAGTGATCTCACAAGTTTCGTAGAACGGATCGTTTGTGAACGAAGTGATCGACACGTAATCGTTCATTTTTAGACCCAATGATTCGGCATAGGTCTTTGGCGTGTATTTTTTGCCGTTGTAGGTAAATTCCGTGATATCTTTTCCTAAATATGCATCCAAAATACCGTTGAAAGCCACTTTCCATTCGCTACCAATTCCTTCTCCTTTTTGTACTTGAGCCAAAATGGTTTGCATGAATGAGTTCAAAACTGAGAACAATTCTTCGTGGTCGTATTCTGTTTTTCCGTTCAATCCGGTGTAAACGTCTTTTGGTACGATACCGTAGCGCTTGATCACCCACGGAATGTCATGAAAAGCACCACCTTCACCAAAGTTCGTTTTTCCATCCATGCGAATGAAACGATCAGCTTTTGCCTCATACGCCTTACGCACAATGTACATCACCGAAAGGTTGCTTGGGTTCTTCACACCCAAACGGATCAATTCAGATTCAAAGAAAGAAAGTGAAGAGAAGCTCCAACAAGTTCCTGTCATTCCTTGATCTTGAACCGGAGTTGCATCCAAATGGTAAACCTTTGTAAATTGATATTTGCTATCAGGGGCATTGGTTACGGTTTGCGCTTCTGTGAGGAATGAACAAACCAACCCCAGAGCTAAAAGTGTTCTTTTCATGTGTGGGAATTTTCGACTAAGTTACAATTTTCGTTGTATTACAAACTTGTCTAAATGAGTGAAAAACGTCTGCCGGGCAAACACCTCACAACTCCTTTGAATTCTAGACCCAACAATTGGCTCGAAACGGAACTCACAGCTAGTTCCGCCAGATAAGCAATGGCATCTACAGAAAGTTCTTGCTCATTTTGCAGGATTTTCACGATCTGTTGCTCGGGTTCGGTAAGGTCAACGAATAATTGCCGTTGTGTGATAGCTGGTGTTTTCACGCCCCAATTCATTTCGCGAATCAAGTCGCTGGAAGAGGTGATCAATCGGGCTTTATCTTCCCGGATCAATTTATTACAGCCTTTGGAAGCATTGCGATGAACGTCACCCGGATAAGCAAACACATCCCTATTATAATCCAAGGCCAATTGAGCGGTGATCAAGGATCCGCCACTTTCACCACTTTCGATCACCAAGGTGGCGTCGGCCAAACCGGCTACGATCCGATTGCGCATCGGAAAATGAGGCGGTTCTGGTTTTTGCATCGGGATGAATTCCGAGATCAAGCCACCCTGTTCCATCATTTTAAGCGCCATGCCGCGATGTTCCGCCGGATACATAAAATCAAAGCCATGTCCCAAAACGCCCCAGGTAGGAAGCTTGTTCTTCAACGCTGCACGATGCGCAAAACCATCTATACCAGCAGCCATTCCGCTGACCACGGTAACATCGTGTTGCGCCAAACCATCGATCAATTCATCGGTGATCTGTTTTCCGTAATTTGTAGCATTGCGCGTACCGACGACGGCAATGATCCGCTCCGGATTCCAATTGAAATTTCCTTGCGCATAGAGTAACAAAGGAGCGTCCTCACACTGCTTCAATCTGCGTGGATAACTCCCATCGGTGAAAAACGAGGTTTGCACCTTGCGCGCTTCGAGGGCCTCAACAATTTTATCGGCTTCTACAAGCGCTTCAACGCGTTGTCTAAAGGAAATACTATCCACAGGAATTCCGGGTATTTTCGCAAGATTCAATCTTTTCTCGCTAAAAAAGGCCTCTAAGTCAGAAAAATGCCCGATGATTGTACGGGCTCGTCGGCTTCCAATTCCACTTAAAAGTGTGAGACCAATCTGGTGGTGTAAGGTTGTAAAGTTCAAAAGAAATGGTATTTTGGTCTATTGAATTTACAACAATTTACCATTATGAAGCAACTACTACTCCTGCTTTTTTGCATCCCTTTTGCACTTTTTTCACAACAACTGAAAGGGGTAGTTTTGGACGATGAATCGTCTGCACCGGTACCTTTTGCACAAGTGATCACACCAGAAAAATTGGCGGCTGTTGCCAATGAGTCAGGAGAATTTACGCTTGAATTGAAGTCGCTTCCGGCAGTGCTAATCGTTACTGCAGCGGATTATCAAACCGACACGATCGAGGTGAATTCCTGGACAGTACAAATACGTTTGAAATTGATCGAAGCGGAAGAGATCGGAATGGTGGTTGTTGCAGCATCACGGAGAAAACAAGCCATAGAGGAAGTTCCCATTTCACTGGAAATCATCAAACCGGATTTGATCACCAACAAAGGAATTACGGATTTGGAACAGGCCGTGGATCAAGCGCCAGGCGCCTACGCCATGGACGGACAGATCTCCATTCGTGGAGGAAGTGGATTCTCATACGGAGCTGGAAGCCGTGTGTTGGTTTTATGGAATGAAGTTCCGTTGCTTTCAGGAGACGCGGGAGATACGAAATGGAACTCGATTCCGATAGAACAAGCACAACAGATAGAAATTATCAAAGGAGCTTCTTCGGTTCTTTACGGTAGTGGCGCCTTGAATGGAATGGTTTCTCTTATCGAACGCGAACCAAGTCCCGAAGCGGCGTTTTCGGCACGTTATCAAACAGGAATTTACGACAATCCAAGACGCGCAACCTTGAAGTGGTGGGATAAAAACCCTATGCAACATCAAGCTGATGTGACATTCAGCAAGCAGTTCAAGCGCATCGGACTAAACGTGGGTGCTTATGGATTTACCAATGATGGATACCGCCAAGGGGAAACAGAGGACCGCATTCGTTTTAACGGAACTATTTACTGGAAACCGGCGAAGATCGAAAAATTGAAAGTAAGCTTGGGTTGGAACGCTCAGATACAAAAGACCGGAAACTTCATTATTTGGGCGAGCGATACTTTTGCCTATCAGCCGGCAGGAGGAGCAGACACGGCGGTTGCAGGATCTACACTTACGTACAATCGAGGAGATCGATTGACAATTGATCCAAGTTTGAAGTACTTTGACAAATTCGGGAACCGCCATCAATTGCGTTCGCGTTTGTATTACATCGACAACCGCAACTTTACCAACTTGGCGCAAAGTTCAAATTCACAAGTTTACTATGGAGATTATCAGTTCCAACGCTCTTTTGGTAAACAACCATTTGTGGTCACAGCCGGAACATCTGCCATACGGAGTGTTGTGAATTCCAGTCTCTTCGGCGATCATTATTCAAATAATTTTGCGGGTTACTTACAACTTGAAAAGAAATGGAAGAAGTTCGATATCACCGTCGGTGTTCGCGCTGAATACTTTGAAATGGACGGTCGATCTGTGGATACAACCGGCAAAAAAGTTACACCCATCTTCCGCACAGGTGTGCATTATGAACTATTCAAATTCACGCATCTACGTGCATCTTACGGACAAGGGGTGCGCTATCCGAGTGTAGCAGAACGCTACACACAAACCGCGGTGGGTTCTTTATTGATCTTCCCAAATCCGAATTTGCAACCCGAGACCGGACAAGCGGTTGAATTTGGTATCAAACAAGGAATTAAAATCAAAAACTGGAAAGGATTTTTGGATGCTTCAGTTTTCTTGAATCAGTATCAAAACATGATGGAATTTACCTTCGGAAACTACAAGCCAGATTCAATTCCGTATTCCTTCAATCCAAATGATCCGGGTTATCCATTAAAGTGGTTAGGTTTCCGTGCTGAAAATGCAGAGGAAGCACGAATTACCGGTTTCGAATTCTCATTGGCCGGAGAAGGTAAATTAGGTCCGGTAACGGTTCAAACACTGATGGGATACACATATATGAATCCAATTGCCTTGAACATTGATCAGGAATACAAAGAAACGTTTTCAGACACGAATTCCACAATGTTGAAATACCGTTTTCGTCACATGGCAAAAGCAGATGTGCAATTGCTTTGGAAAGGAATCAGCTTGGGTGGATCCATGCGCATGAACAGTTTCATGGAAAACATTGATGCGACTTTTGAGAATGGTGTTTTGGGACAACAGATCTTGGTGGGCCTGAAAGAATACCGTGCAGAGAACAATGGGATAAATTTGGTCTTCGACGCCCGCGTAGGCTATGAATGGAAAGAGCACTACAAAGTGGCGTTCATTATCAACAATTTGGCAAATGCGGAATACACGACCAGACCGGGAGATGTGCAGGCGCCGCGGACGTTCTTGATGCAAATTAGCTATAAACTTTAAAGCGTTTTCCAAGTGTTTGGCAATATTGCAATATTGCAAATTGGTGAGGTCATTTTTCTGAAAAAAATGCCGCAATAATACGCGCTTTCGCTGGCCCAACAACCCCCGCCAACGCCTCCTCGGATTGCTCTTTTACACGCTTTACAGATTTAAATGCCTTGATCAGATCCTGAACGGTCTTCTCACCAATTCCCGGAATTTCTTGTAGTTCATTGCTTATCGCTCCTTTACTTCGACGGTTACGGTGGTGGGTAATCCCAAAGCGATGGGCCTCGTTGCGTAAGTGCTGTATCACCTTTAATGTTTCCGATCTTTTATCCAGGTAAAGCGGCAAACTATCTCCCGGATAGAACAACTCTTCCAGACGTTTCGCAATTCCAATGATGGCAACTTTTCCACGTAAATTCAATTTTTCAAGTGCCTCTAATGCAGCGCCCAACTGACCCTTGCCACCATCAATGATTATAAGTTGCGGCAACTCCTGCTTTTCCTCCATCAAACGATGGTATCTGCGATAAACGACTTCGCGCATAGTGGCAAAATCATCCGGTCCCTCCACTGTTTTCACATTGAAATGACGATAATCCTTTTTGCTCGGTTTGGCATCTTTGAAAACAACACAAGCCGAAACAGGATGTGTACCCTGAATATTTGAGTTATCGAAACATTCAATGTGTCGCGGCAGTTCTTTCAAGCGAAGGTCCTTCATCATGGTTTCCAAAATGCGATTGGTATGGCGCTCCGGATCCTTGATCTTTTCTTGTTTTAATTTTTCTAAGCGGTAAAATTTGGCATTTCGTAAGGATAATTCAACAAGTGATTTTTTATCTCCACGTTGCGGGGCAAAAAAGCGATATCCCTCCATTTCCCAGTTTATAGGATTTTCTACCAAAATTTCTTTAGCTACACTGGAAAACCGTTCACGCAATTCGGGCAATACGTAAGTAATGATGTCTTCCGGTGCTTCGTTTAATTTTCGTTGCACTTCCAAGGTAATACCATGAACGATGGCACCATTGTTTACAACGAGATAATTTACAAAAACCAAATCGCCATCTTCTACGATGGTCAGTACATCTACTTCGTGAATTGTTGGTGAAACAACTGTAGATTTGGCTTTGTAATTCTCTAGGATTGCAATGCGCGTTTTCAATAATTGCGCCTCCTCGAAACGAAAAGCATCAGCGTGTTCCAACATTATCCGTTTTAATTGCGCAATGACACTTGAAATATCTCCTTTGAGAATGCCTTGTATCTGTTCAATGTATTCGTTGTATTCGTTGGGAGTTTGTTTTTTTTCACAAGGACCAAGACATTTTCCGATGTGATACTCCAAACAAACTTTGTAGTCGTATTTCTCAATTTTGTTGGCGCTTAAGTCCAAGGAGCAAGTACGCAATGGAAACAATTCTCGGATGAGGTCCAATAAGGCGTGCATGACCTTTCCACTTGGATAGGGCCCAAAATAGAGTGATCCGTCTTTGATCATTTGACGGGTGCTGAAAACACGCGGAAAAGCTTCTTTTTTAATACAGATCCAAGGATAAGTCTTGTCATCCTTCAGTTGAATGTTGTACTTCGGCTGGTACTTTTTGATGAGATTGTTCTCCAGGAGCAAGGCATCCATCTCGGTTTCAACCACGATATACTGAATATCTGCAATACGCTTAACCAACAACTGGGTTTTTGCCTGATCGTGTTGTTTGGTGAAATACGAATTCACCCGCTTTTTCAGATTCTTTGCTTTTCCGACATAAAGGATCGTACCGTTTTGGTCAAAGTACTGATACACCCCTGGTTTTTCGGGAAGTGTGCGCAATTTGATAGATAACTCGTTCAATCCTGATTTCATCTCGCTAAAAATAACCAATTCATGGCTTTCTTGTGTGGCCCGTTGTTTGATAAACCAATTCTGGTCTTCCACGAAAAAATCTATTTTTGTAAAAAAACTGCCATGAAAAGAATTGCTTTTATCATCATTACGGCATTGAGTTTGAGTTCGATGCTTACCAACTGCAACAACAACAAGGAGTTGGGAAGCGGTTTCAATTTATTCACGATTGATCAAGACCGTCAGCTGGGAGCACAAGTTGCTGCTGAGATCGATGGTAATACCAAAGAGTATCCGTTACTAGATAGCGCATCGAACAAAGAGGTTTACGCATACTTATACAAAATCCGAGACAACATTTTGAACAGTGGCAAGGTGAAACACAAAGAAGATTTTGCATGGCGTTTACGGATCATCCACGACGATTCTACTTTAAATGCATTCTGTACTCCGGGTGGATACATCTATGTGTACACGGGGATCATGAAATATTTGGATAATGAGGCTCAGTTGGCGGGTGTACTTGCTCACGAAATTGCCCACGCAGATTTCCGCCACTCCACACGTCAAATGACTAAGATCTACGGCATTCAAACTTTGGTTGGGATCATTGCAGGCAATCGTGAAATGATCGGACAGGTTACTACAGCAATTATTGGTTTGAAATTTTCACGGGAACACGAATCAGAGGCAGATAAAGGATCTGTTACCTATTTATGTCCAACACCTTACTTAGCAGATGGTGGTGCCGGATTCTTTGAAAAACTAACCGCTTCAGGTTCAGGGCGTGTTCCGGAATTTTTAAGCACACACCCAAGTCCTGAAGGACGTATAGAAGCTTTTCACAATTACAAGTACGAAATGGGCTGTCAGGGATCTGCTGATTATGCCAGTATTTACAAACAGATGGTAGCTAAACTACCGAAATAGATCATGCAGTTATTTCAAGAAGACGGCAGTTATATTTTAATGAATGAAGGACTGGATATTTCCCTGTCTCTCCGACCGACATCCGATAACCCGACGGCATGGTACGTTTCAGAACCGCGTTTTGAGCCTGTGCGGGCAAACGGCTGGATTGGTGCCGTAGCTGAAGGAGGATCCGTGAACTTTAGAGACATCTTCTTCAATCCTCATGGACATGGAACGCATACGGAATGTTTGGGGCATATTACTCCAAAGGTATATTCGGTGAATGGCATGATTAAAAAACTGTTTTATCGAACCATTTTGATCAGCGTAACTCCGGAAAAGCGATTACATGCCGATGGTGATACGGATCATGTGATCACCAGAGCCGTACTGGAACCTGTTTTACAGGATGTTTCAGTGGAAGCATTGGTAATTCGAACATTGCCCAATGATGCACAAAAATGTTCAAGACACTATTCGGAAACGAATCCAGCTTACATGGATGTGGATACGATTGCATTACTAAACGAGTGTGGCATTCTTCATTTATTGATTGATACACCATCTGTTGACAGAGAAAAAGATAACGGAGCGTTGGCTTTCCATCATGCTTATTGGGGTGTTCCAGGAAATGAAAGATTTGACCGAACAATTACGGAGTTAGTCTTTGTTCCAGAGGAGATCAAGGATGGTGAATACCTGATGAATCTTCAGACTGCGCCCTTTGAAAATGATGCCACTCCAAGCAGACCACTTTTGTTTCCATTGCATAGAAATCAGGAAGAGGTTTAATCTAATTCAAAGAAAGTGAGCAGAGTGGCACTTTATTTGTGTTCATAATTTTACATTTGCAAAAAAACACGTACAACATGAGAGTATTTCTAGGATTGGCTTTTGTAGCTTTATTGGTTTCCAGTTGTGGTACAATGGTTCCTTATACAGAATCATTGAAGGAGCAATACGATCTGTCTCCGGAGAACTTAGTAAAAGTTCAATTTTACACTTCAGCGAACGTTATTCTTGAAAAAAGTAGTAGCTCAGGCAACCAAACTACAGGAAACGACGGTACTTTGGTGTCCAATACAAGTTCAACACAAGAACGTGTGATCATTCCGAAAAACACCCCGGGAAGATTTGAAAAGATAGGTCCTAACAACGAAATCATAGTTCGTTTCGAAGTTGGAAATGGTAAAACCTTGAGCTTTGCTACAAGACCAACTCAAACAAATGGACGTTTTTACCTGGTTGCTGATTGGAAGCAAAACGGAGGGACAGTTGAGTATGGTAACATTACCTACAACGTTCAATCAGGCGGAAGTTCAGCTTTCCTTGTGGTAAAACAACGCAAATTAGCTCGTAAAAAACGCAAAGACAGAATTGTAAAAGGAATGAAGGTGTAAGCCTCATCTCAAACGCATAGAAAGGGACATCAAATCGATGTCCCTTTTGTTTTGCTATATTTGTAGGGTATGACAACGTTTCTGATCGAGAATTATGCTGTTTGGAAATCACTGCACATCATATTTGTGGTGAGTTGGTTTGCTGGCCTGTTCTACATGGTGCGCTTGTTCATTTATCATACCGAGGCAAACACGAAAACTGAGGTGGAAAAAACCATTTTGCATCAACAATTCAACCTGATGCAATGGCGCTTGTGGTATATCATTACCACTCCGGCAATGATTCTAACTGTGTTATTTGGAACCGTCATGTTGCTGGCTAATTCGGCCTTGTTGCAACTTCCCTGGATGCATTTGAAATTAGGTTTTGTGATGATCCTTTTGGTTTATCACTTCATCTGTCAAGGATTGATGAATAAACTGAAAACGGGAACAAGTAGGTGGACTTCCGGACATTTGAGATTGTGGAACGAAGTAGCCACCCTGCTGCTTGTTGCAATTGTTTTTCTGGTAGAATTACAATCAACGCTGGGCTGGATAGGTGGCATTGTTGGGTTTTTTGGAACCGGTATCGCATTGATGCTGGGAATTCGTTTGTATAAAAAGTATAGAAAACAATAGATATGGCTTTTGAGAATATTTTGGTAGAGCAAAAAGGACAGATCCAAGTGATTACGATCAACCGTCCGAATCAATTGAACGCGTTGAACAAGCAGACAATTAGCGAATTGAATGCGGCATTGAGCGCGGCTGATGCCGATGCATCAACAGGAGTGGTTATTTTAACTGGATCTGGCGAAAAATCCTTTGTAGCCGGTGCTGACATCAAAGAATTTGCGGATTTTGACGTGAACCAAGGGAAAGAATTAGCAGCAAAAGGTCAAGAGTTATTGTTCTCGTTTATTGAGAACATGACAACTCCGGTAATCGCCGCTGTAAATGGTTTTGCCTTAGGTGGAGGATTGGAATTAGCGATGGCTTCCCATATCCGAATTGCATCTTCCAATGCAAAGCTTGGTCTTCCGGAAGTTTCACTTGGAGTAATTCCCGGTTATGGTGGAACACAACGTTTGGCCCAACTTGTTGGAAAAGGGAAAGCAAATGAAATGATCTTCACAGCTGGAATGATCGGTGCTGATGAAGCACTTTCTTGGGGCTTGGTGAATCATGTTTGTGCGCAAGAGGAATTATTGGAATTAGCTGAGAAAATGGCTACAAAGATCCTAAACAATTCAGGAACCGCTATCGCGTCTGCTATCCGATCAGTGAATGCTTTGTACTCCAAAGGAGGTCAAGCCGGTTTTGATACAGAGATCGATGAGTTTGGTCGTTGTTTTGGGACAGCAGATTTTAAAGAAGGAACCGGCGCATTTCTAGAAAAAAGAAAGCCAAATTTCAGAAATTGATCTCTTGAATCCACTCAAGAAGCTGCTGGGGCAAACAGCCATCTATGGGCTTTCCACAATTCTGGGACGAACGCTCAACTACTTGCTCGTTCCGCTGTACACCTACGTGTTCGTGCAGCCTAGTGACTATGGAGTGATCTCTCAGCTTTACGCCTTCGTTGCTTTCTTGATGGTGGTGCTGACCTTCGGGATGGAAACAGCCTATTTTCGATTCATTCAAGATGCTGAAGACAAGCAACAAGTGTTTCGAAATAGCTTTTTGACAATACTTTCGTTGAATGCTGTTTTCTTTCTGTTCGTTTATTTCTTCAATCAATCACTAGCAGATGCGCTCCTGTTTTCGGATCATCCGGAATACATCATTATCATGTGTGCGATCGTGGTAGTGGATGCTGTCAGCGCGCTTCCCATGGCACAATTACGTGCTGAAGAAAAAGCAAGGAAGTTCGCCCTTATTCAGTTTGCAGCGATAGCAGTCAACATATTGCTCAATGTGATCCTATTACTCGGGTTTTTTGATCCGTCACGTCCTGAAGAAGGCATTATGTTTATCCTGATTGCCAATCTGCTTTCCAGTTTGGTCAAACCACTCATGCTCTACAAGAGTTTTGTGGGCATCCGCTTTCAATTCGATTTTATACTCTTGGGCAAAATGCTACGTTATGCGTATCCTATCGTGATTGCTGGATTTGCTGGAATTATTAATGAGACGATCGACAGGATTATGCTCAAACAACTCCTTTACACCGAAGGGTCTGATTACGCGGATGAGCAAATCGGTATCTACAGTGCATGTTACAAACTGGCTATGCTTGTTACCATTTTATTACAAGCGTACCGATATGCTGCCGAGCCATTCTTCTTCAATCAAATGCGGAACGAAGATCGAAATAAGGTCTATATCAAAGTGATGAACTACTTCGTGGCGACTGTTTGTTTTGTTTTCTTGTTGGTTAGTTTGAACGTAGATATTTTCAAACATTTCATTTCCCGAGAGGCTTATTGGGTTGGGTTGGATATTGTTCCTGTTCTTTTATTGGCAAATGTTTTTCTGGGAATTTACCTCAATCAAAGTATCTGGTATAAACTTTCCAACCAAACCAAGTTTGGAGCTTACATCTCCTTGATTGGTGCAGGGCTTACGATTATCATCAATTGGTTATTCATTCCCGAATTTGGTTTTCGGGCAAGTGCATGGGCGACGATGATCGTTTATGCGGTTCAGATGGTCTTATCTTATTTCTTGGGTCAAAAATATTATCCAATAAAGTACAACCGCCGCAAGTTTGCCATGTATGTAGGGGGAAGCATCGTGATCTACTTCATTGCTAATGCCTTAATGCCGGATTCTATTACCTGGTTAAGTTTGCTGATCGGAAACATATTTGTCCTATTATTTATAAGGCTAGTTTTTTTCGTGGAAGGTATTTCTCCTAGGGCTTTATTGAAGCGTATTCGATAATCTGCTTTTTTCTGCAACTCTTTTGTTAAAACTGCGTATACCCACAGGTTCATTTCCTAACTTTGTGATATGATGACAGTTGAAACCCTGATCGGTGATTTATTACTCCAGCACAATTGTGTTGTGGTTCCCAATTTTGGGGGCTTTGTGGCTCAACGTGTTTCTGCTCAGATCGATTTTGAGAAGGGGGTTATGCTACCTGCTCGAAAATCGGTGTTGTTCAATCGTTCCTTGATCAATAATGATGGCTTGTTGGTCACAGCATTGGCGCAACAAAATGAGCTTTCATATCCGCAAGCAACGAACGAGGTTGATCATGCGGTTGCCAATTGGCAGCGGCAATTGCAGGAAGGCCAGCGCATTACGATTGATCGTGTTGGAATCTTGTACATGGACGCCGAAAGAAACTTGTGTTTTGAACAAGATCGCTTTTTCAATCTGTTGCTTGAGTCTTATGGATTAAGTGCCGTACATTTTATAGCCACAGAAGATGTTGTAGCTACTGAAACACTCTCAAATACCAAAGAGTTAGCCGACCAGCTTACTGAAAATCACGAAGTAATTGCCGAGCAAACGGCTCCTATTTTACATGTGGTTGAAGAAACGCGCATTGTACCGATTGGGCGTACACGTACCAGAAAAGCCATGCGCTACGTGGCGGCAGCTTGTCTTTTACCCATTGTGTTCTATTCGGTTTGGATTCCGATGAAAACAGACGTTTTAGAGTCGGGAGTACTGACCCTTCATGATTTCAATCCTTTTTACAAGGTCCCTGCACCAAGTTATAAAAGTACAGGTCATTACGAAATTGCAACGGATCGTGTGGAGCCACAATTAAAAGATCTACCAGCCCATGTTTCGACCTTTGCTTATGAATTAGATGAAGACACGTATATTCCAATTCATGTGAATGAGCGTGGAAACTACCAAGCAAAACTGGAAGTTACTTCCAATGAACCATCTGAAGCGGTTATCGAAGTTCCTCAAAGCACTGGCACACCATCAACATCTGGAAGCCAAATTATCGTTGGAAGTTTTTCATCTCGAGCCAATGCCGATATTCTTGTTCAATCCTTGCGTCAAAAGGGATTTGATGCCGTGATTTTGGAGAACGGTTCTACCATTCGTGTTTCTGCCGGATCAGGTTCTGCCTACAACTCCTTGGCTCCGAAGTTGCGAGCTGAAGGTCTAGAACCGTGGTTGTTGAAATAACATTCGCACTACTTTTTCTTGCTTTTTTGATGAAAATGATTAAATTGGTTCATGCCTTTCAATCGTTTACATCATTCCGTGATGGGCGAGTTGCGTCCGCGATTTGTGCTCCGAATTGACACAGATCCAGAAGAAGCCATGCAACATGTTTCCAAAAGATTATTGGATGATAAAACCGTTTCTGGCGTTCGTTCAAGTGGATACATCTTCATCAAGATCCCGAGTTGGGCTCAACACTATTGGTCTCCGGAAATGTCTGTGAGAATAGAAAAGGAGGATTATCTCGATTATACGACTGTTCATTGTTTGATCGGTCCGAGACAAGCTGTTTGGGCTATGTTTGCGCTGATTTACGCAGCACTCACATTAGCAACACTTTTTGCAGGAATGTTTGGAGCGGTTCAATACCAAACTTATGGGAATCCGTTTTGGTTGTGGTTCATTCCGGTAGGCGCAGTCCTTATTTCTTCGGTATTTATTTTTGCTAAAATGGGTCAACGCAAAGGAAGGGATGAAATGTTGCATTTAGTGAGTTTCCTTTACCATAGTTTGGATGAAATTGCCGAAGTCAAACGCATCGAGGGCTAATTTCTCCAAAAAAGCGATGTAGGTCATTTTATTACAACTTAACAAAGTTTACTTTCGTAAAAAATTAACCTCCATGCGTGTTCTTGCGAGTATGTTTCTGATGTCACTTTTAATCGCTTCTTGCGGGAAAGATCTTGAAACGACAAAACCCAAATATGCGGAAATAACTGAGTCTGTTTATGCCTCTGGATTTGTGCGAGCAGACAATCAGTATCAATTGGTTCCAACAGTAAACGGGACCGTTCAATCTATTCTGGTAGAAGAAGGCGATATCGTCAAAAAAGGACAACCATTGATCGTCCTTGCCAATCTGACACAGCGATTGAACAAAGAAAACGCACAGTTATCAGCCGCCTTCTATGATCAGGATGCCAACAAGCAAAAACTCGAAGAAGCCAGACAAGCAGTAGCATTAGCACGTGAAAAGTTGCGAAATGATAGTCTGATGTTTGTCCGACAACAAGTGTTGTATAAGCAAAACGCTGTATCGCAAGTAGAGTTTGAAAACCGACAATTGGCTTTCGAAAACGCTAAGAATGCATATCATTCGGCGGTCGTACGGTACAACGATTTAAAACGTCAGATCAATTTTTCGGCGGCCCAAGCACAGAAATCCTTGGAGATCTCTGAAAAATTGGAATCGGATTTTACACTTAGAAGCGACATTGATGGAAAAGTGTATTCGTTGAACAAAGAAAAGGGAGAGCTCGTTGGTCCGCAAACTGTAGTAGCGGTTATCGGAGATCCGTCTACATTCGTCTTGGAAATGCAAGTGGATGAATACGATATTGTAAAAGTTCATAAAGGCCAACGCGTGATCATTACCATGGACAGCTACAAATCTCAAGTGTT
>JACCEA010828809.1_pt1 | contig 45178 bp, 43 predicted proteins | sample 7449851 | NCBI WGS metagenome assembly JACCEA01 (sample SAMN15323453, study PRJNA562643) | freshwater metagenome | isolation source: river surface water | place: USA:Blue River Watershed | collected 2017-08-18 | reverse complement strand
TTTCATCTGGAGGAGGAGGGCCTGCCCACTGACTCCACCCCACCCACCCTATTTGTCACTTCAACGCCCACTGACTCCACCCCACCGACCTTCTTTCGTCAGATCAACGCCCACTGACTCCACCCCACCAACCAACTTGCCTCATTCCAACGCCAAGAGCGTCAAACCAAAAGCGGCTCCATCTCCAGACGGATGCCAAAACGCTCATACACACTGGTTTGAATCGCTTTGGCCAACGTGATCACCTCACCCCCCGTGCAAGGATGCTGCGCATCACCCCGGTTGACCAAAACCAACGCCTGCTTTTCATACACACCAGCGTGCCCCAAGGTCTTGCCGCGCCATCCACAGGCATCGATCAGCCAGCCCGCCGCCAATTTGAAACGCCCATCGGCCAGCACGTAATGCACCACCCCCGGATCACGCGCAATGATGTCCGCGCACTGCTCTGCACTCACCGTCGGGTTCTTGAAAAAACTGCCCGCATTGCCCACCACCTTGGGATCGGGCAACTTGGAGCGACGGATCTCACACACCCAATCGAACACCGTTTTGGCATCGGGATTGAGATTGCCGCAGGCCTCGGCCTTGCGCGACAAATCCAGATAGCTGATGTCACGCCGCCATACCTTGGGCAGACGAAACCGCACACGGGTGATGAGCACACGCCCAGCCAGCCCCATGGGGCGAATCTCGCCCGAGCTTTGGCCCCAGTCCAACGGGCCAGGCGCGCTGGCATGCTTGAACACCGAATCGCGATAACCAAAGCCACAGTGCTCTGCCCTGAGAGTGAAGCGCTCGCCGGTGTGCAAATCCATCGCGTCGAGCGAGTCAAAACGGTCCTGCAACTCCACGCCATATGCCCCAATGTTTTGTACAGGTGCAGCACCCACAGTGCCAGGGATGAGTGCCATGTTCTCCAGACCCGGCCAGCCTTGGCTCAGGGTCCATTCCACCCAGTCGTGCCAGGATTCACCCGCACCGGCCTCGACCACCCAGGACTTGTCGTCCTCGCTCACCAGACGGCGACCCATGATTTCGACCTTGAGCACCACGGACTTCACATCGCCTGTGAGCACGATGTTGCTGCCGCCGCCCAAGATGAGCGATGGGGCTGACCGATGCAGGGGGTCGGACAACCAGGCCTGCACATCGTCCTCGCTTTGGATGCGCACCAATTGAGCTGCCCTGGCAGAGATACCAAAAGTGTTCAGGGCATTCAGGGGGTGGTTGTGTTGAACAATCATGTGAGAATTCTCTCATCGCTCATTCGCGGAGACCGTCACATGCCATCTTTTGACACCGTTTGCGAAGCCAATGAGGTCGAAGTGCGTCACGCAGTGGAAAACACCGCCAAGGAAATCACGACCCGTTTCGACTTCAAGGGCACCAGCGCTGCCATCGACATCAAGGACAACGACATCACCCTCACGGGCGACGCCGATTTCCAGCTCCAGCAAATCATGGACATCTTGCGCAACAAGCTCACCAAGCGCAATGTAGACGTTCGTTTCCTAGACGAGGGCGAGGTTCAAAAAGTGGGTGGCGACAAGGTCAAGCAAGTGGTCAAGGTGCGCAATGGCATTGCCAGCGACGACGCCAAAAAAATCCAGCGCCTGATCAAGGATTCCAAGCTCAAGGTCCAGGCCTCGATCCAGGGTGAATCGGTGCGGGTGACTGGCGCCAAGCGCGACGACTTGCAAACCGCCATGGCCTTGATCCGCAAAGACCTGAGCGATTTGCCCCTGAGCTTCAACAACTTTCGCGATTAAGTTTTCTTTTGCCCGATGCGGGTTTCCTCGCCCCGCAGCAAGCGGCGCAGGTTGTCGGTGTGGCGCTGAATGAGGATGGCGCTCATGATCACCAAGCCCCCCAGCAAAATGACATTGGGGGACCATACCAGACCCTGCCCCAGGGCAAAGTAAAAGGGCGCAAACACGGCTGCACACAAGGCTGCGAGTGAGGAGTAGCGGAAAAACACAGCCACGATGAGCCAGGTGACCGCAGTGGCCAAGCCCAGCACGGGATGAACCCCGAAGAGCACGCCCGCTGCCGTGGCCACGCCCTTGCCCCCTTGGAAGCGGAAAAACACGGGCCACACATGACCTACAAAAGCAGCCAGGGCAACGCCCGCGACGAGAAAGGCCGGTGCCTGCTCGGGCATCCAGGCTTGCACAGCCCACACGGGCAACCAGCCTTTCAAGGCATCGAGCAACAAGGTCAAGGCTGCGGCCCGCTTGTTGCCGGTGCGCAAGACATTGGTCGCGCCCGGATTCTGGCTGCCATAGGTTCTCGGGTCATCCAGGCCCATGACCCGACTCACCACAATCGCAAACGACACCGAGCCCAGGGCATAGGCCAGGGCCAACCACATCACCACATACCAGTCATCCATGTTGTCGCTTCATCCTCATTGATGGGTGGCCTGGCCAACTTGAGCCTTGGCAAATCGCTCTTCCTCTTGGAGTCGCAACACCCTGCGCTGAACCTTGCCGGTGGTGGTCATGGGCAGCGCAGAGATGAATTCGATCTCTTTGGGGTACTCGTAAGGCGCCAATTGTCCACGAACATGCTGTTGCAAGGTCTGCACCAACTCGTCACTGGCCTCGTAGCCCGGTGCAAGCACGACATAGGCTTTGACCAGGGCGCCACGCTCGGGGTCAGGCTTGGGGACCACGGCCGCATTGGCCACGGCGGCATGCTTGACCAGACAGTTTTCGATTTCACTCGGACCAATGCGATAGCCGGCTGACTTGAACACATCATCGGCTCGCCCCTGGTACCAGAGGTAACCGTCTTCATCGGCATGGGCCAAGTCGCCGGTTCGGCACCAATCGCCGGTGTATTTCTTGGCAGTGGCCTTGTCGTTTTTCCAATAACCCAGGAAGAAGACGGGATCCGCATGCCCATGACGATCCAGTCGGTGTACCGCCACCTCCCCCACCACGTTGGGTGGGCATTGCACACCCTGATCGTCGATCACTGCCACGCGATGCCCTGGATAGCCCTTGCCCATGCTGCCAGGTTTGGCGGGATAGCCCACGCCATGGCTGCGCTCATCGTTCATCGCGCAGTTGCCCACGATGTAGTTCACCTCGGTCTGGCCAAACATTTCATTGACCACCACGCCCAGCTGGTCGCGACAGTAGTCAAAGACCGCATCACCCACAGCCTCGCCCGCACTCATGATGGCCTGCAACTTGAAGCGGTAGTGATCTCGGGGGCGGGGGTAGGCCTTCATCATGGCCTTGAGGGCAGTGGGGAACAAAAAGCTGTGGGTCACGCCGTGCCGCTGCAAGATCTCGAACGCCACCTCGGGGGAAAAACGGCCACGCCAAGCCACGATGGGGCGGCCAAAGTAGAGCGTGGGCAACAAGGCATCCATCAAGCCACCCGTCCACGCCCAGTCTGCTGGCGACCAGAACACGGCCTTGCTTTTGAGGGGCAATGCATGGGGCTTGATGGGGCGCTGGCGCTGCACCGGAAAACCAAACCAGTTTTGGCTGCACAAAAAACCGGTGAGGTTGCCCAGCAAAGCCCGGTGAGGAATCAGAGCGCCTTTGGGTGGACCCGTGGTGCCGCTGGTGTAGATGAGCACAGCAGGGTCATCGGGTCGGGTTGCTGCTGCCACAAAGCCACCCTGATGACTGGCAATGGCCCGGTAGAAATCCACATCGGCCTGGTGAGCCGCCTCGCCCATGCCCATGACGCAGCGCAGGTCCGCGCACATCTCGCGCACCCCCATGACCGCCTCCACCGTGGAATCGTCCACGATGGCCAGGACCGCTGCGCTGTCTTGCAACCGGTAACTCAGGGCATCTGGGCCAAAGAGCTGAGACAAGGGCATGGCCACCGCACCCAGCTGCAAGACCGCCATGTAGGCCACAGCGGTTTCAAAGCGCTGGGGCAACACAATGGCCACGCGGTCCCCAGGTTTGACGCCATGCTCGACCAGGGCATGGCTGAGGGCATCGGCTGCGCCTTGCAGTTGTGCGTAACTGTGCGTGCGCGGCGCCATGCCGCCAGGCGCGTGCTCGATCACGGCAATGCGCTCTGCCGCATCGGCGTGTTCTGCCCAGCGGGTGGCGCAGGCCTGCGCCATGTTGAATCGGGCTGGCACGAGCCAGCCAAGCCCCTGGCACATCGACTCGTAATGGTCATCCAAGCGTTTGCGCGACATGCGTCCCCCTGCGCATTTCTTATGATTGCGCGAATGTACCAAGCCAAACGCCCCTCCCACAGCGAATTTGTCACCGTTCGTCACACCCCCTTGCACGTGCGCCACTGGGGTCAGCCCCAGGCGGGTCAGCCCACCTTGTGGCTGCTGCACGGCTGGATGGATGTGGGCGCTTCGTTTCAATTCATGGTGGATCACCTCAGCCAGACCCATCACCTCATCGCCCCCGACCTGCGCGGCTTTGGCCTGAGCCAGGCTCAAGGCGTGGACCACTTTGTCTTTCCAGACTACATGGCCGACCTCGATGCCTTGCTGCGCCACTACCAGCCCGAAGGACAGATTGACCTCCTCGGGCACAGCATGGGCGGCAACGTGGTCATGATGTTTGCCGGTGCGCGTCCCGAGCGCGTGCACCGACTCATCAACCTCGAGGGCTTTGGCATGCCCCGCACCACGCCCAGCATGGCGCCTGGACGCTATCGGCAATGGCTCAACGAGTTGCAAGCCATGGATGCGGGCGACATGAATTTCAAAACCTATCCCAGTCTGGATGCCGTGGCCCAGCGACTGCAAAAAACCAACCCCCGTCTGCGGCTGGATCATGCTCAGTTTCTGGCCAGCCACTGGGCTCAACCCACCGCCGACGGCCAATGGGCTTTGCTGGGGCATCCCGCCCACAAAGTGGTCAACCCCAGCCTGTATCAGGTGGACGAAATGATCAGCCTCTACAAGGCCATCACCGCGCCCACCCTGTGCGTGCTGGCACAGGACAACGAGATGGCAAGCTGGTGGAAAGGCCGCTACGACCTCGCGGAGTTTCGCGAACGCATCGGCCACGTGCCGCAACTCCAACTCATGGAGCTGCCCGAGTGCGGCCACATGATGCACCACGACCAGCCCCAGGCCTTGGCTGAAGCCATCAGTCACTTCTTGTATGCCGCTTCATGAAGCCAAGCCACGATGTGCTCATCGTCGGCGCAGGGGCTGCAGGCCTCTTTTGCGCTGGCCTGGCCGCCCAGATGGGCTTGCGCGTGGCCTTGCTCGATCACTCCGACAAACTGGCTGAAAAAATCCGCATCTCTGGCGGCGGGCGCTGCAACTTCACCAACCGTGACCTGGACCTGAGCGCACCAGATCGGCATTTCTTTGGCCGCAACCCCCGCTTTGCCCGCTCTGCCCTCTCGCGCTACACCCCAGCCGACTTCATGGACTTGCTGCGCAGCCATGGGGTGGGGTTTCACGAAAAGCACAAAGGCCAGATGTTTTGCGACGACAACGCCCAGGCGGTGATCAAGGTCTTGCAGCAGGAATGCAAAGGCGGTCCCCAGGGCGGCTCGGTTCAATGGTTTCAACCCTGCCGTTTGCAACAGCTGATTCACCATGCCGGGCAGGAAGCCGCCTATGAGGCGCACACCGAAGCCGGGGTCTTGCATGTGCCATCGGTGGTGGTGGCCACGGGTGGCTTGTCCATCCCCGCCACGGGTGCCACCGGCCTGGGCTACGACTTGGCCCAGCAATTTGGCCTGGCGCTTGAGCCCACACGCCCTGGCCTGGTCCCGCTGACCATGGCCGCCACGGCCTGGACCGACTATGCCGAGCGCTCCGGCGTTTCGTTTCCTGCCCGAGTCAGATACGGCACAGGCCGGGGCGCGGTGTCATTCGAGGACGACGTTTTGCTCACCCACAAAGGCTTGTCTGGTCCGGCCATATTGCAAATTTCCAACGCTTGGCTGCCGGGCCAGCCCCTCGAAATCGACCCCTTCCCCGACACGTCGGTCGCCGATTGGCTGCTCCATCTCAAGGCAACCGGCCGATCCAGCCTCGCCCAGGCGCTGGCCGAGCGCCTGCCACAGCGCCTGGTGCCGCTTTGGTTGAACCAGGACGAGCGGGTTCACAAGCCCCTGGCTGAGTGCCCGGACCGCTTCATCCGTGAGCAAGCGGAGCACTTGCAAACCTGGAAAGTCAATCCAGCCGGGACTTTGGGCTACGCCAAAGCCGAAGTGACTTTGGGTGGGGTGAGCACACAGGCGCTGTCACAACAAACCCTGGAGTCGCGCCAGCCTGGGCTGTACTTCATTGGCGAGGTGGTGGACATCACGGGCTGGCTGGGCGGCTATAACTTCCAGTGGGCCTGGGCGAGTGCCCATGCCTGCGCCCAGGCACTGGCGGCCAAGGCGGGCAAGGCCTGAGCCGTGGCTATAATGCCCGCTTTGCCTAAACCTAACCCCTTCACACAATGACCACGATTCGCGTCAAAGAAAACGAGCCGTTCGATGTGGCCCTTCGCCGCTTCAAGCGCACCATCGAAAAGCTGGGCCTGCTCACCGAGCTTCGCGCCCGCGAGTTCTACGAAAAGCCCACGGCCGAACGCAAGCGCAAGAAAGCTGCTGCCGTCAAACGCCATTTCAAGCGCGTTCGCAGCATGCAGTTGCCCAAGAAGCTGTACTGATCCCTAAGATCTGCCGCTCTGGCTCGCCCGGTCACTGCCGCGCGGGCCTTTGTTTTTTCCCATTTGGAGAATCAGCATGGACCTCAAAGCCCGCATCACCGAAGACATGAAAAACGCCATGCGTGCCAAGGACAGCCTTCGCTTGGGCACGATTCGCTTGTTGCAAGCAGCCATCAAGCAAAAAGAGGTCGACGAGCGCATCACCCTGGATGATGTGGCGGTGGTGGGTGTGATCGACAAGCTGGTCAAACAGCGCAAGGACTCCATCACAGCCTATGAGCAAGCCCAGCGCCAGGACCTTGCCGACCAGGAAAAAGCCGAGATGGTGATCCTCCAGGCCTATTTGCCTGAACGCATGGACGAGGCTGCAATTGCTCAGGCAGTGGCTGCCATCGTGGCCCAGGTCGGGGCTCAAGGCCCACAAGACATGGGCAAGGTCATGGGCGCCGTCAAAACCCAGCTGGCCGGCAAGGCCGACATGGGTCAAGTCTCAGCGGCAGTGAAGGCCGCTCTCCAGCCCAAATGAACCAGTGACCTCGCCCGGCCTCACAGGCCAGCGACGGTCATTCGGTCAATCAGCACCGAACCCACGGTTTTTGCCCCCTGGTTGTAGGCATCGGCACCGATGGCGACGATGCCCTTGAACATGTCTTTGAGGTTGCCAGCGATGGTGACCTCGTGAACGGGGTAGGCGATCACGCCGTTTTCGACCCAGAACCCACTGGCACCACGTGAGTAGTCGCCTGTGACGCCATTGACCCCCTGCCCCATGAGCTCGATGACAAAGAGGCCCGTGCCCAACTTGCGCAGCATGGCGGGCAGATCGTCCTCGGGGCGGGTCAGCCGCGAGCGCATGAACAAATTGTGGGAACCACCGGCATGACCCGTGGTGGTCATGCCCAGCTTGCGCGCTGAATAGGTGCTCAGGAAATACCCCTGCACCACGCCCGCCTGAACCACATCGCGAGCCTGAACCCGCACCCCCTCGTCGTCAAACGGCGCGCTGCCTTTGCCCAAGGGAATGAAGGGGTCCTCGAAGATGTCCACGTGTGGTGCAAACACCGCCTGACCCAGGCTGTTGTTGAGGAAGGTGGTCTTGCGATAGAGCGACCCGCCGCTCACCGCATGCACAAACGAGCCCATGAGGCCGGCTGCCAGCGGGGCTTCAAACAGGATGGGGCATTCGGTGGTGGGGATCTTGCGGGCTTGCAGGCGGCTCAAGGCGCGCTCGGCGGCATAGCGACCGACGGCCTCGGGCGAGGCCATGTCTTGCGAGCGGCGCATGGAGGTGTACCAGGCATCGCGTTGCATGTCCTCGCCCAGCGAGGCAATGGGCGCCACCGACAAGGAGTGACGCGTGCTGGCAAAGCCGCCCTCAAAGCCACGGCTGTGGGCACTGAAGAAGTGGCTGTGCTGAGCCGAAACGCCAGCGCCTTCGCTGTTGGTGATGCGCGCATCGGTGTCCAGGGCAGCCGCCTCTGCGGCGCGCGCGAGCTCGGCAGCCTGGCTGGCCGTCACATCCCAGGGGTGGAACAAATCCAGATCCCGGTGATCGGTGGCCATCACATCGGGTTCGGGCAAGCCAGCAGCCGGATCTTCAGCGGTAAAGCGGGCGATGTCATACGCGGCTTGCACCGCTTGGTGCACGGCCTCGATTGAAAAGTCCGAGGTGCTGGCGTTGCCCCGCCTTTGCCCCAGGTAAACGGTCACGCCCAGGGCTTTGTCGCGGTTGCGTTCCACCGTTTCGAGCTCGCCTTTGCGCACCGACACCGACAGGCCAAAGCCCTCGGAGGCCTCGGCGGCCGCGTCGCTCGCGCCCAGGCGCTTGGCGTGTTGCAGGGCGTTGTGGACCAGATCCCTGAATTGGTCTTGGGTGTAGTCAAAAGTGGGTTTCATGTGCGACCTATGATAGCGGCCGAGCCAAGGACCCACGCATGTCAAGAAAACCCAAAGCAGGTTATTACGTCAAAGGCCATTTCGTTGCCCAGGGCAGCGAGATGGATCTGGCCTTGCGCGCCGAGGCCAAGGGCGACACCGGGGTGAGCAAAACCGACCTCAAGCGTGAAAGCGATCACCGCCAACTCATTGGCAAACGCCTGTGCGACATGAGCCGCGACCGCTTTCAGGAGCTTGTCCAGGCGGGTCATGTGCCGGACCGACTCGCCGACGGGATCAACGAACTCAAACGCATCACCGACTTTGAAGGCAAGCGTCGTCAGGAGCAATACGTGGGCAAGCTCATGCGCTTGCTCGATGAGGACCAGTTCACCGCCATCGAATCTGCCCTTGACGAACAGCACCATGCCCGGGCTGACGAGTCCTTGCTGCTGCACGAACTCGAAGGCTGGCGCGATCGGCTGCTGCAAGACGATGCCGTGCAAAACGACTGGTTTGCCCAATTCCCCGATGGCGACCGCCAGCAACTGCGTGCCCTGGTGCGACAAGCGCGCAAGGACCAAGGCCCCAGTGCCCACGAAGTTGCCCAAGGCCAGTGGCCGCGTCACAGCAAAGCCTTTCGTGAACTGTTTCAATGGCTCAAAGCCAATCGCACCTTTCCCGAACCCGAATGAACGACGACGCATTGCAACCTGACCCCGGTGCGGATACCGTTCGCATTGGCATCGTCTCCATCAGCGACCGCGCCTCCAGCGGCACGTATGAAGACAAGGGCTTGCCTGCCCTGCGCCATTGGCTAGAGCGCGCCCTCCTCAACCCGATTGACTTCCAGCCCCGACTCATCCCCGACGAGCAGGCCCTGATTTCGCAAACGCTGATCGAGCTGGTGGATGGCGAATGCCACCTGGTGTTGACCACCGGCGGCACAGGCCCCGCCTTGCGCGATGTCACGCCCGAGGCCACCTTGGCCGTGGCCCACAAGGAAATGCCAGGTTTTGGTGAGCAGATGCGGCAAATCTCCCTGCAATTTGTGCCCACCGCCATCCTCTCGCGGCAAGTGGCCGTGATCCGCGACCGCTGCCTGATCATCAACTTGCCGGGGCAGCCCAAGTCCATCGAAGAGACCTTGCAAGGCCTGCCCCACGTCAACGGCATTTTTGCTGCTGTGCCCTATTGCATCGACCTCATTGGCGGTCCCTACCTCGAAACCCGCGACGCGGTGTGCAAGGCCTTCCGCCCCAAAAACGCGATTCGCCCGCCCCGCTCATGAACCAATCGACGCCCGTGTGGGGCCTCATGGCCGCTTTGCCCGAGGAATTGGGCGACCTCGTTCATCGCCTGCAAGCGCCCACCACCCACCGCATCGCGGGGCGCGACTTCATTCAAGGCCAACTCCAAGGCCAGACGGTGCATGCCGTCACGGCTCGCATTGGCAAGGTGGCCGCAGCGCTCACTGCCACCACCCTGATCGAACGCTTTGGGGTCAATCACCTGGTGTTCGTGGGCGTGGCGGGTGGATTGGGGCAGCAGGTGCGTCGCGGCGACGTGGTGGTGGCCCATGAACTGGTCCAGCACGATTTGAGCGCCTGGCCTTTGTTTCCCCGCGGCGAAATCCCCTTGCTGGGCAAAACACGCCTGAGCTGCGACCCCACACTCACCCAGGCGTTGCAAATCGCAGCCCAAGAGGCCTTGGTGGGCGAGCAGCGTTTGCACAGTGGCCTCATTGCCAGTGGGGATCAGTTCATTCAAGGCCATGACATGGCCCAGCGCATCCGCGACCACTACCCCGATGTGCTGGCAGTGGAAATGGAAGGCGCAGCGGTGGCGCAAGTCTGCGAGGAATGTGGTGTGCCATTTGCCGTCTTGCGCACCATCTCGGATGTCGCCGACGATGGCGCTGCCCACGACTTTGTGGCCTTCATGCGCGACACCGCCGCACCCCTGGCCAGTCGGGTGTTGGCCAGGTTGTTTGCGGGTTGAGGGCGGCGCTCAAAGCACCCTGACCTTGAAAAGCCTCAACGGCGCAAAGGCGCAACGGCGAAAAGGCGTAGTGGCCTAGCCGCTCACTTGCCAATGAGCTGGTTGATGCGCTCGGCTTCGTAGTGGGCCTGGCGGGCGGCCTCATCGGGCACGCACGACTCGGCACCCTGGACGCGGGCTGACAAGGTTTCGATGGTCTTCCACAACAAGGCAATCTGATGCTCCTGACTTGCTGTGGTGTCGCTCAGGCCGCGCAAGGCCAGGCTCAGCGGGTCATCGCCCTGGGTCACGCCATAAGCCGAGAAGGCGGCAGCGGTTTTTTCTGCGTCGCGCTGCTCGGCCAGAATGATGCGGGCCGGATTGCCCACGGCCGTCGCCCCTGCGGGCACGGGCTTGGTCACCACCGCATTGCTGCCAATGCGCGCGCCGTCGCCCACGGTGAAGCCGCCCAGCACCTTGGCGCCTGCGCCCACCACCACGTCACGCCCCAGCGTCGGGTGGCGCTTGGTGCCCTTGTAAAGCGAGGTACCGCCCAAGGTCACGCCCTGGTAGATGGTGCAGCCATCGCCAATTTCCGCCGTCTCGCCCACCACCACGCCCATGGCATGGTCGAAAAAAACCCCCTCGCCAATGGTGGCGCCAGGGTGAATTTCTATGCCCGTCATCCAGCGCGACACATGCGAAATGAAGCGACCCAGCCACTTGAATCCGTGGTGCCAGCACCAGTTGGCGCGGCGATGCAGGATGAGCGCATGCAAGCCGGGGTAGCAGGTGAGGACCTCCCAGGTGCTGCGGGCAGCGGGGTCGCGCTCCAGGATGCAGCGGATGTCAGAGCGAAGGCGGGCAAACATGGCCAGAGTCTATCTGTTGTGGCTGTTCAGAGCAGGCCAGCGGGTCAACCCCGCCGGGGTGGTGTGCTCTCGAGCATCTGCTTGGCCACGCCGCGCAGGATGTGGATGTCCTCCTGCGTGAGTGCCGCACGGTTGAACAACTGGTTGAGCCGGGGCATGAGCTTTTTGGGCGCCTGGGGATCCAAAAACTGCAGGTGAACCAGGGCTTGTTCCCAGTGCTGGAGCAGACCCGCCACCTGGCGCGCATCAGCCAACTGGGGCTCGGGGGTGGCTGGGCGCACCTCAAAGCTGCCCAGCGCCAGCCGCCACTCATAGGCCACCAACTGCACTGCGGCGGCGAGATTGAGCGAGCCAAACTGGGGATCGGTGGCAATGGTGAGCACGGCATGGCTGCGGTAGATGTCCTCGTTGCGCATGCCAAAGCGCTCGGAGCCAAAGAGGAAGGCCACACCTTGAGGCCCAGACGGGTGGTCTCTTGGCGCAGTGGCTTGGCCTGCCGTCTGCGCGCGCGCCACCCAGGCCTGCGCCCATTCGCGCGGGGTATAGGTGGGCGGGCCAAAGTCACGCGGCACCATGGCAGTGGCACACACCGTGGTCATGCCGTCCAAGGCCTCCTCCAGGGTGTCCACCTGGCGTGCCTTGTTGAGTACATCCAGGGCGCCACTCGCCCTTTGAATGGTCTCCTCACGGCGCAAGACATTGGTCCAACGGGGTTGCACCAGGACCAGGTCATCAAACCCCATGACGCGCATCGCGCGGGCGGTGGCCCCCACGTTGCCGGCATGGCTGGTCTGGATCAAAACGAATCGGGTCTTCAAAGACATAAAATTTGAACCTTGCGGGTCATCGGACCGGCAAACCAGCCCAGGCCACCTGAGCTGGGCGCAATGGTCAGGCCCAGGCCACGCTGTTGACGCATTGTTCCATCAAAGTTCAAACCTGCTGCGCTTGTCGCCCAACGCCATGACTACATCAACGGTCTCCAATTCTTTGCATCCCATGCTCAACGTGGCCATCAAGGCCGCCCGTGCGGCCGGTGCCATCATCAACCGCGCCGCCCTGGATGTGGAGTCGGTTCGGGTCTCGCAAAAGCAGGTCAACGACTTTGTCACCGAAATCGACCAGGCCAGCGAAGCCATCATCATCGAGACCTTGCTGCAGGCCTACCCCGATCACGGCATCCTGGGCGAAGAAACCGGCCAGACCCACGGCAACCCGCACTCTGAACACATCTGGATCATCGACCCGCTCGATGGCACCACCAATTTCATCCATGGCTTCCCGGTCTATTGCGTGAGCATTGCCCTGCAATCCAAAGGGCGTCTGGAGCAGGCCGTGGTCTACGACCCCAGCCGCAACGACCTCTTCACCGCCACGCGCGGACGCGGTGCCTTCCTCAATGACCGCCGCTTGCGGGTGAGCAAGCGCACCCGCTTGCAGGAGTGCCTGGTGTCCACGGGCTTTCCCTTCCGACCGGGCGACGACTTCCCCACCTACCTGAGCGTCATGGCCGATGTCATGCAGCGCACCGCGGGCTTGCGCCGCCCGGGTGCGGCCGCGCTGGATCTGGCCTACGTGGCGGCAGGCTACAGCGATGGTTTCTTTGAAACGGGTTTGTCGCCCTGGGACATGGCAGCGGGCGCCTTGCTGATCACTGAGGCGGGTGGCCTGATTGGCAACTTCACCGGTGAATCCGACTACCTGCACCAGCGCGAATGCCTTGCAGGCAACCCAAAGATCTATGCCCAGTTGGTCAACCTGCTCAAGCCCTATTCCAAATTCGCCAGCGCCCAGGACAAAGCCCGCGTGAGCCAGCATGTGATGGCGCTGGGCTCGCTGCTGCGACAGCACAACGCCGCCAAAGACGGGCAGGGAGCAGCCTGAGATGACCGCCTCGGCTGCGGCTTCAAGCAAGCCCTGGGAGCAAGACCTGGCCGGGCACACGCCCATGATGCAGCAGTACCTGCTCATCAAGCAGCAGCATCCCCACACCCTGGTCTTTTACCGGATGGGGGATTTTTACGAACTCTTTTTTGACGACGCGCACAAGGCAGCGCGTTTGCTCGACATCACCCTCACCCATCGTGGGCAATCGGCTGGCCAGCCCATTCCCATGGCGGGCGTGCCCTTTCACGCCGCCGACAACTACCTCGCGCGCCTCATGCGCCTGGGCGAATCGGTGGCGATTTGCGAGCAAGTGGGCGAAGTGGGCGGCAAAGGCCCGGTGGCTCGCGAGGTCGTGCGCGTGGTCACGCCCGGCACCCTCACCGATGCCTCCCTCATGCCCGACAAGCGCGAGGCCGTGCTGCTGGCCATCCACCTCAACCCCAAATCCAAAGCCAACCGGGGCATGGGGCTTGGGCTGGCGTGGTTGAGCGTGACCGAAGGTGTGATCCGCCTGGCCGAATGCAGCCTGGACGATTGGGCCAACTGGGCCACACGCATTGCCCCGAGCGAAATCATTCATGCCCAGGAGTTGCCCAGCGACACCACCCAGTGGTTCAAGGGCAGCTGGGCCACCAGCCCCAGGCCAGGCTGGTCTTTCGACGCAGGCTTGGGTGAGCGCAAGCTGTGCGAGCGCCTGGGCACCCAAAGCCTGCAGGCCTGGAGCGCGCAAGAACTCACCCAAGCCCATGCTGCGGCCGCCGCCTTGCTCACCTATGCCGAGCACACCCAAGGCCAGCCGCTGCACCATGTGCGCAACCTCCAGGTTGTGCGCAACGACGCCCAGGTGATGCTCAATGCAGCCACCCTGCGCAACCTCGAGCTGGTTCAAACCCTCAAGGGCGAAGACAGCCCCACCCTCTTTTCTCTGCTCGACACCTGCATGACCCCCATGGGCTCGCGCTTGCTGCGCCGCTGGATCACCGAGCCGCCGCGTGATCACGATCTGGCCAAGCAGCGCTTGCAGGCCATCCAGGCCTTGCAGGGTCACGAAGGCATGGGGCCGTGGCAAAAGCTGCGCGCACGGCTCAAAGACATCAGCGATGTGCAACGCATCCAGGCACGCATTGCCCTGCGCCAGGTCAAACCCCGCGAGCTGGTGGCACTGGGGATGGCCTTGCAACACGCACGCGAGCTGCCTGCCCTTTTGCCCACCGACGAGCTGTTCGTGCCCAGCATCATGGCGCTCACGCCCAATCCGCACATCCAGTCGTTGCTCGCGCATGCCCTGCTCGACGAGCCCTCGGTGCAAATCCGCGATGGCGGGGTGTTTCGTGCCGGCTTCGACGCCGAGCTCGACGAGCTGCGCGGCATTCAGGACAACGCCGACAGCTTCTTGCTGCAACTCGAAGCCAAGGAGCGCGAAGCCACGGGCATTGCCAACCTCAAGGTCCAGTTCAACCGGGTGCATGGCTTTTACATCGAGATCTCGCAGGGGCAACTCGACCGCGTGCCCTTGCACTACAAGCGACGCCAGACCCTGAAAAACGCCGAGCGCTTCATCACGCCAGAGCTCAAGGATTTTGAAGACAAGGCCTTGTCCGCGCAGGAACGCGCCCTGGCCCGCGAGAAATGGCTGTACGAACAGCTGCTCGATGCCCTGCAAGCCCATGTGCCCGCGCTGGCTGAACTGGCACAGGCCTTGGCGCAACTCGATGGGTGGTCCACGCTCGCCGAGCGGGCGTTGAGCCTGGGCTGGCAAGCGCCCGAATACGTGGCACACCCCTGCATCCAGATCGAAGGCGGGCGGCATCCGGTGGTCGAGTCACGCCTGGCCGAGAGTGGCATCTCCTTCATGGCCAATGACACGGATCTGGGACACCAGTCGCGTCTGCAAATCATCACCGGCCCCAACATGGGCGGCAAGTCCACCTACATGCGCCAGGTGGCACTCATTGTGTTGCTGGCCTGCATGGGTTCACCCGTACCGGCCAAGCGCTGTGTGATTGGCCCCATCGATGCCATCTACACCCGCATCGGCGCAGCAGACGACCTGGCCAATGCCCAGTCCACCTTCATGCTGGAGATGACCGAGGCCGCACAAATCCTTCACGCCGCCACCCCAAATAGCCTGGTGCTCATGGATGAAATTGGCCGGGGCACCTCCACCTACGACGGCCTGGCTTTGGCGGGCGCCATTGCCACCCACCTTCATGACAAATCCAAATCCTTTGTGCTGTTTGCCACGCATTACTTCGAGCTCACCGACTTTCCGCTGCAACACCCTGCCGCATTCAATGTGCATGTGAGTGCAGCCGAGCAAGGCAAAGAGGTCATCTTCCTGCATCACATCGAGGCCGGTCCTGCCAACCGCAGCCACGGCATCCAGGTGGCGCGGCTTGCGGGCATGCCCCAAGCCGTGCTCAATCAGGCCCAGCATGCCCTGGCGCAACTCGAAGCAGCGGCGCAGGCCGGACAGAGTCAGGTCGATTTGTTTGCCACACCGCCCGAGGCCAGCGCCCCCGCACCCAGCGCCGCCGAATTGCGGCTGGCCGACCTCGACCCCGATGCCATGAGCCCGCGCGAAGCCCTCGAAGCCCTCTACGCCCTCAAAAGACTGCTCTGAGCGCCAAAAAAATCAGGGTCAGATGGGCATCAATTGGCCCAATTCACCCAGCCCAGGCCATGGGTGATCAGGATGAGCAGGCCAAACACAATGCGGTAGTGGGCAAAAGGCACAAAGCTGTGGGTGGACACAAAGCGCAATAACCAGCGCACGCACACCCAGGCGCTCAGGAACGCGGCCACCAGCCCCACCATGAACATGGGCAGGTCGGCGAGGTTGAGCAAGTCTCTGGCCTTGTAGAGGCTATAGACCCCGGCACCAATCAGGGTGGGGATGGCCAGATAAAACGAAAACTCGGTGGCCACCGTGCGGCTCAGACCCAGCCACAGGCCGCCCATGATGGTGGCTCCGCTGCGGCTGGTGCCCGGCACCAGGGCCAGACACTGCAGCAAGCCCACACGCAAGGCATCGCCTGCGGTCATGTCGTCCACCGATTGCACGCGCGCAGTTTGCCCCAGCATCTGGGCTTGCCGGGCGAAGCGACGCTCAATCCACAAAATGGCCAAGCCCCCCAGGATGAAGGTGGTGGCCACCACATGGGGTGTGAACAAATGCGCCTTGATGGTCTTGCCCAGCAACAAGCCCAGGACCACCGCAGGTACAAATGCGATCAGCACGTTTTGCGTGAAGCGCCAAGCCTGGGGCTTGCGTTGCAGCAAACCGCTTCCCGTGGCGTAGAGGCGGGACCAAAAAATCAGGATGACTGCAAAGATGGCACCCGTCTGGATGGCAATCTCAAAGACCTTGGTTTTCTCGCCATCCATGCCCAGCAATGCACTGGTGAGGATGAGGTGGCCGGTGGATGAAATGGGCAGGAATTCAGTCAATCCTTCCACCACCCCCATGATCACAGCATTGAGCCACCAAGCGTCCATATCGGTCTTCCTCTCGAAAATGAGATTATGGCCATCGCGCGCCTACAATTTCGGCCATGAACGAATCAGCCCGTCCCGCCAGCGAAGCCTCTGAGAGTGGCAAGCCCAGCCACTTCCTGAGGCAAATCATCGAGTCCGACTTGGCCCATGGCACGCACGCCCAGCGTCGCTGGGCTGGCAGCCCCGGCGAGGCTGCACACCATGCCCAAGCTGCGCTGGACCCAGCCCGCATCCGCACCCGGTTCCCGCCCGAGCCCAATGGCTATTTGCATGTGGGTCATGCCAAGAGCATTTGTCTGAACTTTGGTTTGGCCAGGGAATACGGCGGCGTGTGCCACATGCGCTTTGATGACACCAACCCGGAAAAAGAAGAACAGGAATACGTGGACTCCATCCTGGACGCGGTGTCGTGGCTGGGTTTTTCGTGGGACAGTCACTTCAACGGCCAAACTCAAAGTCACCTCTACTTCGCCAGCAACTACTTCGACGTCATGTACCGCGCGGCCGAGCACCTGATCGAAACCGGTCACGCTTATGTGGACGAACAAAGCGCAGAAGACATGCGCATCAACCGGGGGGACTTCGGCAAGCCGGGTGTGAACAGCCCCTTTCGCTCGCGCACACCTCAAGAGAACCTTGCCCGTTTTCGCCAGATGCGTGCAGGCGAATTGCCCGATGGCGCTGCGGTGTTGCGTGCCAAGATCGACATGGCCAGCCCCAACATCAACCTGCGCGACCCGGCCATCTATCGCATTCGCCGCGCCACCCACCACAACACGGGCGATGCCTGGTGCATCTACCCCATGTACACCTTCGCGCACCCGATTGAGGATGCGCTGGAAAACATCACCCACAGCATTTGCACGCTGGAATTCGAAGACCAGCGCCCCTTTTACGACTGGCTGATGCAACGCCTGGCCGAAGGCGGCCTCATCAACACCCCCGCACCACGCCAGTACGAATTCGCGCGCCTGAACCTCACGCACGTGATCACCAGCAAGCGCAAGCTCGCGCAACTGGTCCAGGAGCAACGCGTCACCGGCTGGGACGATCCCCGCATGCCCACCATCGTGGGCTTGCGCCGCCGCGGCTTCACCCCCCAGAGCATCCAGCTGTTTGCCGAACGCATTGGCGTGAGCAAAAGCGACAGCTGGATTGACTACAGCGTGCTCGAAGGCTGCCTGCGTGAAGACCTGGAAAACAAGGCCCATCGCGGCATGGCCGTGCTCGACCCGGTTGAACTCGTGCTCACCAATTGGGCTGAGGTGTTTGGTTCTGCCGATCATGTCGAGGTCTGCACCCAGCCCGCGCTGCCCCACTCTGCATTGGCGCAAGGCCAGACCCCGCCGCCCGAGCGCGTCTTCCAGCTCGGGCAGTCGGTCTGGATCGAACGCGAAGACTTTGAAGAGACGCCGCCCAAGGGCTACAAGCGACTCTTCCCCGGCAATTTGGTGCGCCTCAAGGGCGGCTATGTGGTCGAGTGCACAGGTTGCGTGCGCGATGACAACGGCCAGGTCACGCAGGTGCTGGCCAAGCTCATCCCCGATACCAAGAGCGGCACACCCGGCGCCGATCTCGTCAAGGCCAAGGCGGCCATCACCTGGGTGAGCGTGGGCGACGGTGTGGCCGCGCAAGTGCGCTTGTATGAGCACTTGTTCATCGACGCCCAACCCGATGCCGGAGGCAAGGACTTTTTGCAAAGCCTCAACCCCAACAGCCTGCGCACCGTGACCGCCTATGTGGAGCCGTCACTGGCGCAAGCCCAGCCCGATCAGAAATTCCAGTTTGAACGCCATGGCTACTTTGTGGCCGACCGCGTGGACCATCGCCCTGGTCATCCCATCTTCAACCGGGTCACCGGGCTCAAAGACAACTGGAGCAAGTGAACCCCATGTCCACCGCACTGGCTCAACTCAAGGCCTGCCGCGATGCCCTCGCAGCCTGGCGTGAAGGGCGCATGTCCATGACGGCGTTTTGCCAGCAAGCCCGCTCAGCACAGGACTGCCTGGATGCCCTGCCCGAGCGTTACGCCCAGGTGTGGCACAACTTGCTCGACCGCCTGGAGTCGAGTGCGCTGTTTGCCGAGGAGAGTTGTTCGTTCAGCCAGACCGACTTGGTCGATGGCTTGAGCCAGTGGCTGGATCAGGCTGAAAAGCGACTGAGTGCAACGCCGGCTTGATGGCGCGAGAAGGCCACCGCCCTGGTGGGCCTATTGCAATGGCCCTTTGAGCGCCGCAGGAATGGGCAGCGCCACCACCTGAATGCCCTCTTCTTCCAAGGCCTGGGCTTGCTCGCGAGAGGCCTGTCCCCGAATGCCTCTGGCCTCGGTTTCACCGTAGTGGATTTTTCGTGCTTCTTCGGTGAAGCGCTCGCCCACGTCCTCGGTTTGCGCCATCACTTCCTTGACGGCTTTCATCCAGGCCGCTTGCAGTTGCTGGGGATTGAGCTGGGCCAAATCGACCGCCTCGGGCATGGGAGCAGCCGGGATTGAGGTGGTGGTGGGTGCCGATGCGGCAGCGGGCTCGCTGGCCCCCAGGTTGAGGCGTGGCGCACTGAGCTTTTTAGAAAGGGACTGGCTGCCGCACAAGGGGCAGGTCAGCAAGCCGCGGGCGAGCTGGCTCTGGAAGTCGTCTTCGGAGGCAAACCACCCCTCGAACACATGTTGATGCTCACATTGAAGGTCAAGGACTTTCATGCGGGCATTATGTCAGGCAGGCATCTCACCTGTGATCATGAGGACAATGCCTGGACCATGGCTTGCGCGCACAGGCTCATGAGCCAGCCCGGCAACACGCCCACCACCAGCACCAAGGCGCCATTGAGGGTGAGCAGCCACCGCACATCCGCACCAGCCGTGACGGGCGTTGCAGTGATGGGGGTGTCAAAGTACATGACCTTGACCACGCGCAGGTAATAAAACGCGCCGATGAGGGACATGGTCACAGCAAACACAGCCAAGACAATGCTGGGCGTGTCGCCACCGGCCACCAGGGCTTGCAACACGGAGAGCTTGGCCGCAAACCCCACCATGGGGGGAATGCCCGCCAGCGAGAACAGGCAAATGGCCATCACCGCCGCAAACAAGGGGCTGCGCTGATTGAGGCCTGCAAAGTCTGAAATCTCTTCGCTCTCAAAGCCACCACGGGCCAACAGGAGGATCACGCCAAAGACAGCCAGCGTGGTGAGCACATAGCTCACCACATAGAACATCGCGGAGCTGTAGGCGTTGGCGGTGTATTGAGGTTGGCCATGCACCACGCCGCTGAGCATGCCCAGCAGCACAAAACCCATTTGGGAAATGGTGGAAAAAGCCAGCATGCGCTTGATGTTGGTTTGGGCAATCGCGGCCAGGTTACCAATGAGCAATGAGGCCACTGCCAGCACGGCCAACATTTGCTGCCAGTCCAGCGCCAGGGGCAAGAGCCCGTCGACCAGCACACGCATGATCAGGCCAAACGCCGCCAGCTTGGGCGCGCCGCCGATCAGCAGGGTGACCACCGTGGGCGCACCGTGATAGACGTCAGGCACCCACATGTGAAACGGCACCACGCCCAGCTTGAATGCCAGGCCTGCGACCACAAACACCACGCCCAGCACCAGGACCTGGGAGTGAATCTGACCAGTGGCAATCGCCTTGAACACGGTGTGCAAGTCCAGACTGCTCGTTGCGCCGTAGAGCATGGACAAGCCATAGAGCAAAAAGCCGCTGGCCAATGCTCCCAGCACGAAGTACTTCATGGCGGCCTCAGTGGCAATGGCCGAATCGCGGCGCAAAGCCACCATGGCGTAGCTCGACAGGGTGAGCAATTCCAGGCCAAGGTAGATGACCAGGAAGTTGTTCCCGCCAATCATCACGTACATGCCCAAGAGGGCAAACATGGCCAGGATGTAGAGCTCGCCACCCTTGAGCATGTCGCGCTCCTGTGCGTAGGCGTGACCGTAGACCAGCGTCACCGCCACCGCCAGGGTGGCAAAACACTTGAGCCAGCTGCCCATGCCGTCGACCACCACCAGATTGCCAAAGGCATACACGGTGTCGGACTGCATACCGCCTTGCGCCAGGATCACCACCAGGCCCAGCAAAGAGCCCAGGGTGAGGTAGTGGGTGAGTTCGCGGCCACTGGACTTCACGCCCAGGTCAATGAGTGCAATCAGGCAAGCCAGGGTCAGCAGGATGATCTCTGGATAAACGGCCTGCCACAGTAGCGATTCGGTCATGATGAAGTCCTGTCAGTTGGGCTCGTCATTGAGGCAATTTGGAAACGGAGACATGGCGCAGCAACTCGGCCACGGACGCATCCATCACATCGGTGAAAGGCTTGGGATGGATGCCCATCCAAAGCACGGCAATCGCCAGCAAAGCCAGCATGAGGAATTCGCGCGCATTGATGTCGGTGAGGGTTTTGACATCCTCATTGACCACAGGTCCGAGGTAGACGCGCTTGAACATCCACAGGGTATAGGCCGCACCAAAAATCAGTGCGGTTGCGGCTCCAAAGCCCAGCCAGAAGTTGGCCTTGACGCTGGCCAGGATCACCATCCACTCGCCCACAAACCCTGCCGTGGCAGGCAAGCCGCAATTGGCCATGGCAAAGAGCAAGGCAAACGCCGAGAACTTGGGCATGGTGTTGACCACACCGCCATAGCTGGCAATCTCGCGCGAATGCACGCGGTCGTACAGCACGCCAATGCACAGGAACATGGCACCCGACACAAAACCGTGGGCAATCATCTGCACGATGCCACCGGCCATGCCCAGGTCATTGAAGATGAAAAAGCCCAGGGTCACAAACCCCATGTGCGCCACCGACGAATAGGCCACCAGCTTTTTCATGTCTTGCTGAACCATGGCCACCAGACCCACATAAATCACCGCCACCAGCGACAAGGCAATGATGAGCCACGCCCACTCGCGACTGGCGTCGGGGACGATGGGCAATGAAAACCGCAAGAAGCCATAGGCACCCAGCTTGAGCATGATGGCCGCCAGCACCGCAGAGCCACCTGTTGGGGCTTCGACGTGCACGTCGGGCAACCAGGTGTGAACCGGCCACATGGGCACCTTGACCGCAAAGGCTGCGGCAAAGGCAAAGAAGATCAGGGTCTGTGCCGAAGCGGGCAAAGGCATCTTGTACCAGGTGGCCAGATCAAAGCTGCCACCCGACTGGATGTAGAGGTAGATCAGCGCCACCAGCATCAACAAGGAACCTGCCAGGGTGTAGAGGAAGAACTTGAAGGCCGCGTAGATCTTGTTGGGACCGCCCCAGATCCCGATGATCAGGTACATGGGGATGAGGGTGGCCTCGAAGAACACATAAAAGAGCATGGCATCGATGGCGCAGAAGACCCCGATCATCAGGCCGCTGAGGATGAGGAACGCACCCATGTACTGGTTGACCCGCTCGGTGATGACTTCCCAGCCGGCGATCACCACCACCACGGTGATGAAGGCCGTGAGCGGCACGAACCAGAATGACAAGCCGTCAAGTCCGAGGTGGTAGTTGACGTTGAAGCGGGGAATCCACGGTGCAATCTCGATGAATTGCATGGCCGCCGTGCCCGTTTGAAACTGACCCAGCAAGGGCAAGGTGGCCGCAAGACCTGCCAAGGCGCCCAGCAAGGCCAGCCAGCGCACCAGCCTGACCTGTGATTCCTGGCTCAAGGCCAGAACGATGACCCCCGCCACTATCGGGGTCCAGATCGCAAGACTCAACAATCCCATGATGCTTCTCTTTGTTCGTGTCGTTGGCAGCGGCTCATGGATTGAGCCAGACGAACCAGGTCATGAGGACAAAAATGCCCAGGAGCATGACACCGGCATAGTGATACAGGTAACCGGATTGCAAGTGGCGCGCAATCGCGGACACCACCCCCACCAGTCGCCAGGATCCATTGACCACCGCACCATCAATCAGGGCTTGGTCACCCCCCTTCCACAGCCCAGTGCCCAGCAAACGGGCCAGGCGGGCAAGGATGTTTTCGTTGATCCAGTCCATGTAGTACTTGTTTTCAAGCAACTGGTAGATCCAGGAGAAGATGCGACGGCATGCCTCGGGCACGCGCGGGTTGATCATGTAGCAGTAATAGGCCACCACCACGCCCGCCAAGGCCAGGTAGAAAGGCAGGGTGGTGAAGCCGTGCAAAGCCATGGCCACCGGACCATGGAAGGCTTGGGCCAGTTCATGCATGGCCGGATGGCGTGCTGCATCGACCACGATGGCGCCGTCGAAGAATGTGCCAAACAGCATGCCGCCCATGGTCATGAAGCCAATCACCACCGAAGGAATGGCCAACAAGATGAGCGGAATGGTCACCACTGCTGGCGACTCGTGGGGCTGGGCATCGTGATGCCCATGGCCGTGGTGGTCATCGTGGTGGGCATCCGGGTTGAGGTGATGACGCGGCGCACCGTGGAAGACCAGGAAGTACATGCGGAAGGAATAAAAGGCCGTGACAAACACACCGCAGATCACGGCAAAGTAGGCAAAGCCCGCGCCCGGCAAATGCGACTCGGCCACGGCTTCGATGATGCTGTCCTTGGAATAAAAACCCGAGAAGAAAGGCGTGCCAATCAAAGCCAGCGACCCGAGCAAGGACGTGATCCAGGTGATGGGCATGAACTTGCGAACGCCCCCCATCCAGCGGATGTCCTGGTTGTGGTGCATGCCCATGATCACCGAGCCCGCCCCCAGGAACAACAAGGCCTTGAAGAAGGCATGGGTCATGAGGTGGAACACAGCCACCGAATAGGCTGAGGCGCCCAGGGCCACGGTCATGTAGCCCAACTGAGAGAGCGTGGAGTAGGCCACCACGCGCTTGATGTCGTTTTGGATGATGCCCAGAAAGCCCATGAACAAGGCCGTGATGGCGCCGATCACCAAAATGAAATTGAGCGCGGCGTCAGACAACTCGAACAGGGGCGACATGCGAGCCACCATGAAGATGCCCGCCGTGACCATGGTTGCAGCGTGGATCAGTGCGGAGATCGGGGTCGGGCCTTCCATGGAGTCGGGCAACCAGACGTGCAAGGGAAACTGGGCTGACTTGCCCATGGCCCCCACAAACAAGGCAATGCCGGTCACGGTGACCAGCAGCCAGTCGGTGCCGGGGAACAAGGTGGTGGCCAGGGCGGGCATCTTGGCAAACACCTCGGTGTAATTGAGGGTGTCGGTGAACGCAGCAATGAGGCCAATGCCCAGGATGAAGCCAAAGTCACCCACCCGGTTGACCAGGAAGGCCTTCATGTTGGCAAAGATGGCACTGGGCTTGTTGAACCAAAACCCAATGAGCAGGTAAGACACCAGACCCACGGCTTCCCAGCCAAAGAACAACTGCAGCAGGTTGTTGCTCATCACCAGCATGAGCATGGAGAAGGTAAAGAGCGAGATGTAGGCAAAAAAGCGGTTGTAGCCTTCGTCCTCGGCCATGTAGCCGATGGTGTAGATGTGGACCATCAACGACACGAAGGTGACCACACACATCATCATGGCGGTGAGGCCATCGACCATGAAGCCCACCTCCATCTTGAGGCTGCCCACCACCATCCAGGTGTAGAGCGTTTCATTGAAACGGGCGCCGTCCTGAATGACCGACCACAGGGTGCTGGCCGAAATCAGGAAAGCGATCAACACGCCCAGGATGGTGAGCGAATGGCACACGCGCCGGCCCAGCTGATTGCCCGCAAAACGGGTGCCGAACAGGCCTGCCAGGGCAGAACCCACCAGCGGTGCCAGGGGCACGGCCAGCAAAGTGGAAGCGTTCAGGGTTTGACTCATGATGTGCAGTGGCTGTTCGGATCAGCCTTGAAGCGAATTGAGTTCATCCACATTGATGCTGCGGCGATTGCGAAACAGCAAGACCAGAATCGCCAAGCCAATGGCCGATTCGGCCGCAGCGACCGTGAGGATGAAAAAGACAAAAACCTGTCCTTGCATGTCGCCCAGGAAATGCGAGAAGGCCACGAAGTTCATGTTCACCGCCAGCAACATCAGTTCGATGGCCATGAGCAACACAATGAGGTTCTTGCGGTTGAGAAAAATGCCCGTGACAGACAGCGCAAACAAGATGGCGCCCAGCGTGAGGTAGTGTCCAAGCGTGAGGGTCATGACGGGTTCTCCTCGGTTTTTTCAGCGGCCACAGCGGGCTTGACGGGGGCCACCTTGACAATTTGCAGCCTGTCCTTGGCACGCACGCGCACCTGGTCAGCCACGTTCTGGCCTTTGACATCCTTGCGCTCCCTCAGCGTCAGGGCAATGGCCGCCACGATGGCCACCAAGAGGAGCACCGCAGCAATCTCGACCGGATAGATGTAGTGGGTGTAGAGGGCAATGCCCAGGCTTTGCGTGTTGGAGTCGCCCGCGGCCACCATGGCCACCGGGTTGGGGATGCTCGGTGCAGAGGTGGAGCGGAAGGTGCCCAGCAAGACCGCAGCGAGTTCAAGTGCAATCACGGCACCCAGCGTGGCCGCGAGCGGAAAGTGATTCCAAAAGCCTTTGCGGATGGAATCGATGTTGATGTCCAGCATCATCACCACGAAGAGGAAGAGCACCATCACCGCGCCCACATACACCAGCACCAGGGTGATGGAGAGGAACTCGGCTTTGAGCAACATCCAGATCCCCGAGGACTGGAAAAAAGCCAGCACCAGGTAGAGCGCCGCATGCACGGTGTTGCGCGCGGTGATGACGCGAAAGGCGGCAAACAGCAAAACCGCAGCGAAGACGTAAAACAGGACAGACGTGTAGTTCATGCGTGGCCTCAGCGGTATTTGGCATCTGCCGCTTTGTTGGCGGCAATTTGCGTTTCGTAGCGGTCCCCGACCGCCAGCAACATGTCTTTGGTGAAGTACAGGTCGCCACGCTTTTCGCCGTGGTATTCAAAAACATGGGTCTCGACGATGGAATCCACCGGGCAGCTCTCTTCGCAAAAGCCGCAAAAGATGCACTTGGTCAGATCGATGTCGTACCGGGTGGTGCGGCGGCTGCCGTCATCGCGCACGTCGGACTCGATGGTGATGGCCATGGCCGGGCACACTGCTTCGCACAGCTTGCAGGCAATGCAGCGCTCCTCGCCGTTGTCGTAACGGCGCAGGGCGTGCAGGCCACGAAAGCGCGGGCTGGCAGGGGTCTTCTCTTCCGGGAATTGGATGGTGATCTTGCGGGCGAACATGTATCGGCCCGTGAGCGCCATGCCCTTGAAGAGTTCCAACAGCATGAAGCTGGAGAGGAAATCCTTGAGAGAAAAAGGCAAACGTGTAGCGGTTGTTGTGCTCATCTCAGACTCCGATCAATGCCAGATGGTCCAGGGGGATTGCATCCACAAGCCCACCACCACCAACCACACCAGGGTCACTGGAATGAAGATCTTCCAACCCAGACGCATGATCTGGTCGTAACGGAAACGCGGGAAGGTGGCGCGCACCCACAAAAAGAGGGTCACCACCACAAAGGTCTTCAGACCCAGCCAGATCCAGCCAGGAATGAAATCGAGGGCGGCAACCGGTGACAGCCAACCGCCAAGGAACATCAGCACAGCCAGCATGGACACCAGAATCATGTTGGCGTATTCGGCCAGGAAGAACATGGCAAAGGCCATGCCCGAGTACTCGATCATGTGGCCTGCAACGATTTCGGATTCGCCCTCCACCACATCGAACGGGTGACGATTGGTCTCGGCCAGGCCAGAGATGAAATACACCAGGAAGATGGGCAGCAGGGGCAACCAGTTCCAGGAGAGGAAGGACAAGCCCATGCTGGCAAATTGCCCCTGGTTTTGCGACAGGACGATTTGCGACATGTTCAGGCTGCCCGTGACCATGAGCACCACGACAAAACAAAAGCCCATGGCGATTTCGTAGCTCACCATTTGCGCCGAGGCGCGCATGGCACCCAAGAAGGCGTACTTCGAGTTCGAAGCCCAGCCCGCAATGATGACCCCATAGACCTCCAGCGACGTGATGGCCATGAGGAACAACAAGCCCGCATTGACGTTGGCCAATGCCACTTCAGGCCCGAAGGGCACCACAGCCCATGCCGCCAGGGCAGGCATGATGGTCATGATGGGACCCAACAGGAAGAGCGAAGTCTGTGCGCGCACCGGAAGAATGATTTCCTTGGTGAGCAACTTGAGGGCATCTGCAATGGGCTGCAGCAAACCAAAGGGACCAATGCGGTTGGGGCCTAGGCGAACCTGGGTAAAGCCAATGGCCTTGCGCTCCCACAGCGTGAGGTAGGCCACGCAACCCATGAGGGGCAGCAGCACAGCCACGATCTTGATGAGGTTCCAAAGGATGGGCCAAGCCAGACCGGCCCACCACGACTGCGTGGATAAGCCCAGACCAAAGGAATAGATCTCGTTGACCATGATCAATGTCCTCCCTTGGCATCAGCGGTTCGCTGCAAGGCGGGTGCGCGCCGCACCAGGCCATCGAGTTGATACAGGCTGGCCGTGACCGGCTCGGCATTGACGGGCAAGGCATCGATGGGCATGCGCGTGGCGTTGGAGAGTTTGCTCTCCCAGCCCTGGGGCAAGGCCTGCTCGCGAACCTGCTCGACCGTATCCTGATCAAAACCCTGCAAGCCCAGGAGATTGCCCAACACGCGCAAGACCTTCCAGGCCGGGCGCGTATCACCCAAAGGCCGCACCACGCCGTGGAAGGACTGAGCCCGACCTTCGGTATTGATGAAGGTGCCAGCGGTTTCGGTGAAAGGGGAAATGGGCAGCATCACATCGGCCACATCGGCATTGGCCTTGAACGGCGAGAGGCTCACCACCATGCCGACATCGGCCAGACCAGCGCCGGTGCTGGCAGTGTCCAGGCCGGGTTCGACTTGCAGCAGGAAAACGGCCTTGAGGGCACCGGGCTGCAACATGTGCGTTGCGGTCTTGCCCTTGCTGCGGGGCACAGCGCCCACCACCTGCGCACCCACGGTGTTGGCGGCTTCGCCCAAATGGCCAAAGCTTGCACCCGTTGACTCGGCAATCCACTGGGCCAAGGCCAGAAGGCTGGACGCGCGCACATGGTGTGCGGCGGCATTGCCCAAAAGAATCGCCTTGCGCTCGCCCGAGCACAGCGACTGTGCGATGGCGCGCGCCGTTTCACTCACACTCGCTTGCACGGGTGCTGGCACCCCTTTGATCTCGGCCACGGCTGAAGCCACAGAGGCCAGCGCCTGCACCCAGTCGGCAGCGGGCGTCACCAGTTGCTGACGGATGGGCATGGCCCAATCCTGAACCTGGGCATGGATGGCATGGACCTGGGCACCCCGGCGTGCGGCCTGACGGATGCGCTGGGCCATGAGCGGCTGGTCTTTGCGCACATTGCCGCCCACGATCAGCACCCGCTGCAGGTTGGACAACTCGGCCAGGGGCATGCCCAACCAGCGAACGCCTTCTTGGGGGTTGACGGGTTCAGCAGCACGCAAACGGCTGTCGATGTTGTCGCTGCCCAAAGCGCGGATGAGTTGCTGCATGAGGTGCAGTTCTTCCACGGTGCTGTGGGGGCTGGCCAGCGCACCAATGGACGCGGGGCCGTGCTGATGATGCACATCCTGAAGTCCACGCACGACATAGTCCAGCGCGGCGCTCCAGTCGGTCTCTATCCATTGACCGCCTTGCTTGATCATGGGTCGGGTCAGACGGTCTTCGCCATTGAGGGCTTCGTAAGAGAAGCGGTCACGATCTGCGATCCAGCACTCGTTGACGGCCTCGTTCTCGTAAGGCACCACGCGCATGACCTGGTGGTTTTTGACCTGAACAATCAGGTTGGCTCCGGTGGCATCGTGCGGGCTCACCGATTTGCGCCGACCCAGCTCCCAGGTGCGCGCCTGATAGCGAAAGGGCTTGGAAGTCAAGGCGCCCACCGGGCACAAATCGATCATGTTGCCCGAGAGTTCGGAGTCCACGGTCTGACCCACAAAGGATTCGATTTCGGAGTGTTCGCCACGGTGAGACATGCCCAGCTCCATGACGCCGGCAATTTCCTGGCCAAAGCGCACACAGCGCGTGCAGTGGATGCAACGGCTCATCTCTTCCATGCTCACCAGCGGCCCCACGTCCTTGTGGAACACCACGCGCTTCTCTTCTTCGTAGCGCGAGGCGCTGCCACCGTAGCCCACCGCGAGATCCTGCAACTGGCACTCACCACCCTGGTCGCAAATCGGGCAATCCAGCGGATGGTTGATGAGCAGGAACTCCATCACAGACTTTTGCGCCTTGGTGGCGCGCTCGGATTGCGTGCGCACCACCATGCCTTGCGTCACGGGCGTGGCGCAGGCGGGCAATGCTTTGGGGGCTTTTTCCACCTCGACCAGGCACATGCGGCAATTGGCCGCGATGGACAACTTCTTGTGATAACAAAAATGAGGAATGAAGGTGCCGATCTTTTCGGCTGCATGCATGACCATGCTGCCTTCGGACACTTCGACCTTGCGGCCATCGATTTCAATTTCAACCATGGTTCGTCATCCGATCAGACATAGGCTGGGACCATGCAGGTCTTGTGGGTGATGTGGTGTTCGAATTCAGGCCGGAAATGCTTGATCATTCCGCGCACAGGCATGGCCGCCGCATCGCCCAAGGCGCAAATGGTCCGGCCCATGATGTTTTCAGCCACGTTATCGAGCACGGCCAAATCGCTTTCGCGTCCCTGCCCGTTTTCAATGCGATCCACCATGCGCCACAGCCAACCCGTGCCCTCGCGGCAAGGGGTGCACTGGCCACAGGATTCGTGCATGTAGAAGTAGGACAGGCGCTGCAGGCTCTTGACCATGCAGCGCGTGTCGTCCATGACGATGACAGCGCCTGAGCCCAGCATGGAGCCCGCCTTGGCAATGCTGTCGTAGTCCATGGTGCAGTCCATCATGATCTTGGCGGGCAGCACAGGCGCTGACGAGCCACCCGGAATTACCGCCTTGAGGGCGCAGCCACCGCGCACACCGCCAGCCAACTCCAAGAGCTTGGCAAAGGGTGTTCCCATGGGCACTTCGTAATTGCCGGGGCGCTCCACGTCACCGCTCACCGAAAAGATCTTGGTGCCGCCGTTGTTGGGCTTGCCACAGGCCAGATAGGCTTCGCCACCGTTGCGGATGATCCAGGGCACCGCCGCAAAGGTTTCGGTGTTGTTGATGGTGGTGGGTTTGCCATAAAGGCCATAGCTGGCTGGGAAAGGCGGCTTGAATCGCGGCTGGCCTTTCTTGCCTTCGAGTGATTCGAGCAAGGCGGTTTCCTCGCCACAGATGTAAGCGCCAAAGCCATGGGCGGCATGCAACTGGAAACTGAAGGAGGAACCCAGGATGTTGGACCCCAGATAACCCGCAGCGCGCGCCTCTTCGAGGGCGGCTTCGAAACGCTCATAAGCCTGGAAGATTTCGCCGTGGATGTAGTTGTAGCCCACGGTGATGCCCATGGCGTAGGCCGCAATGGCCATGCCTTCGATGACGATGTGGGGGTTGTGCATGAGGATCTCGCGGTCCTTGCAAGTGCCCGGCTCACCCTCATCGGAGTTGCACACCAAATACTTTTGTCCAGGGAACTGGCGGGGCATGAAGCTCCACTTGAGCCCTGTGGGAAAGCCAGCACCACCACGCCCCCTGAGGCCCGAGGCCTTGACGGTGGCAATGACATCGTCTGCCGTGAGGCCGGCACCGCCGTCCTTGGCCAAGATTTTTTTCAGGGCTGAATATCCGCCGCGGGCCTCATAGTCCTTCAGGCTCCAGTTGGCTCCGGTGAGTCCCGCATAGATCTGGGGCTCGAGGTGACGGCCATGGAAACAGGTGCTTTGCCCATCGGCGCGGTAAGCCGCCAACAGTTCGTGCAGGTTCATCACGCTCATGGGTTGCCTCCTTGCTTGCGCAGCAGCCCGATGAGGTCGTTGAGGCGCTCATGGGACATGAAGCTGCACATGGTGCGGTCATTGACCAGGGCGACTGGCGCATCGGCACACGCGCCCATGCATTCGCTGGCTTGGACGGTAAACAGGCCATCGGCAGACGTTTGGCCAGGAGCCACGCCCAATTGCGAGCACACATGCTCCAGGGCCGCTTGACCACCGCGCAATTGGCAAGGCAGGTTGGTGCAGACGTTGATCTTGAAACGCCCCACCGGCTCCTGGTTGTACATGTTGTAGAAGGTGGTCACTTCGTGCACGGCCATGGGCGCCATGCCCAGGTAATGCGCCAAGGCCAATTCGCTTTCATGGCTCACGTGACCCATCTCCTGCTGAATGATGGCCAGGCAGGCCATCACAGCGGATTGGCGCTGGTCGGCGGGGTACTTGGCCACTTCGCGGTCAAACCGGGCCAAGGTGGCCGGCGCAAATTCAATGGCCTGCAACTGTGCGGGCTGGGCTGCGGCATTCATCGGTCGATTTCCCCAAACACAATGTCCATGGTGCCAATGATGGCGACAGCGTCGGCAATCATGTGGCCACGAGTGAGTTCATCCATGGCCGCCAAGTGTGAAAAACCGGGCGCACGGATCTTGAGGCGGTAGGGCTTGTTGGCGCCATCGCTCACCAGGTAGATGCCGAACTCCCCTTTGGGGTGTTCGACGGCGGCATAGGCCTCGCCGGGTGGCACATGGAAACCTTCGGTGAAGAGTTTGAAGTGATGGATCAACTCTTCCATGCTGGACTTCATGTCCTCGCGGCTGGGCGGCGCGACCTTGTGGTTGTCGGTGATGACCGAACCCGGGTTGTCACGCAGCCAGCGCACGCACTGCTGAATGATGCGATTGGACTGGCGCATCTCCTCGATGCGAACCAGGTAGCGGTCATAGCAGTCGCCGTTTTTGCCCACCGGGATGTCAAAGTCCATCTGGTCGTAGACGTCGTAGGGCTGGTGCTTGCGCAAGTCCCACACCACACCCGACCCCCTCAGCATGGCACCCGTGAAGCCCAGGTTCAAGGCACGCTCGGGGGTGACCACGCCAATGCCCACCGTGCGCTGTTTCCAGATCCGGTTGTCGGTGAGCAGGGTTTCGTACTCATCCACCAGCTTGGGGAAGCGCTGGGTGAAGTCATCGATGAAGTCGAGCAAGGAGCCCTGGCGGTTTTCGTTGAGCTTGGCAATCGCCTGCGCATTCTTGATGCGGGAGGCCTGGTATTGGGGCATGGTGTCGGGCAAGTCCCGATACACACCGCCGGGTCTGAAATAGGCCGCATGCATGCGCGCGCCAGAAACGGCCTCGTACATGTCGAACAAGTCCTCGCGCTCGCGAAAGCAATAGATGAGGATGTTCATGGCACCACAATCAAAGCCATGGCAGCCCAGCCACAGCAAGTGATTGAGCAAGCGGGTGATCTCAGAGTACATGACCCGGATGTACTGGGCACGCACGGGCACTTCGATGCCCAGGAGCTTTTCGATCGCGAGGCAATAGGCGTGCTCATTGCACATCATGGACACATAGTCCAGGCGGTCCATGTAGGGCAAGGATTGAATGTAGGTCTTGGTCTCGGCCAATTTTTCGGTGGCGCGGTGGAGCAGGCCAATGTGGGGATCGGCGCGCTGGATGACCTCGCCATCGAGTTCGAGCACCAGACGCAGCACACCGTGTGCCGCCGGGTGCTGGGGACCAAAGTTCAGGGTGTAGTTCTTGATGTCAGCCATGTCTCACCCTTTCAGTGCAAACCGCCATAGTGCTCTTCGCGAATGATGCGCGGCGTGATTTCGCGAGGCTCGATGGTGACCGGCTGATAAATCACGCGCCTTTGCTCTTCGTCGTAGCGCATCTCCACATGCCCGGAAACAGGGAAATCCTTGCGGAAAGGGTGACCAATGAAGCCATAGTCCGTCAGGAGTCGGCGCAAGTCCTCATGACCCTCGAACACGATGCCGTACAAGTCAAAGGCTTCCCGCTCGTACCAATTGGCCGCGCCCCAAACCCCGTTGAGCGAAGGCACCACAGGCCAGTCTTCGTTCTCGGCCAGGTAGCGCACGCGCAAGCGCCAATTGCGGCTCACCGACAAAAGGTGAAGCACGACACCGTAGCGCGGACCCTGGGCCAATTCGCTCAAACCGTCCTGGTGGGCGCTGTAATCCATGCCGCACAAATCGATGAGTTGCTCGAACTGCAGCTTGACATCATCACGCAAGCGCAAGGCCACGCGTTCAATGTCTTTGACAGACACGGTGAGGGTGAGTTCGCCGCGATCGAGCACCAGGCTTTGGACGGCATCGCCCAAAGCAGCGCGCAGGGCTTGCTCTAGGTCTTGAAGGGTTTGTGTCATTGCGACTTCCTTGATGGGGTCCGCATGCAATCAGCGGGCAATGGTGTTTTCGCGACGAATCTTGTTTTGCAATTGCAAGATGCCATAGAGCAAGGCTTCAGCCGTGGGGGGGCAGCCTGGCACGTACACATCAACGGGCACGATGCGATCGCATCCACGCACCACCGAATAGCTGTAGTGGTAGTAGCCGCCGCCATTGGCACAAGAACCCATGGAGAGCACCCAGCGCGGCTCGGACATCTGGTCATACACCTTGCGCAAGGCCGGCGCCATCTTGTTGCACAGGGTGCCCGCCACGATCATGAGGTCGGATTGACGCGGGCTGGGGCGAAACAACATGCCAAAGCGGTCGATGTCGTAACGCGCTGCACCTGCATGCATCATCTCGACCGCACAGCAAGCCAGGCCAAAGGTCATGGGCCACAAAGAGCCTGTCTTGGCCCAGTTGACCACCGTGTCGTAGGAGGTGGTAATGAACCCTTCCTTGAATACACCTTCAAGAGACATGCTTCACTCCCAATCCAAAGCGCCTTTTTTCCACTCGTAGGCAAAGCCCACAACCAGAATGGCAAGAAAAATCATGACCGACCAAAACCCCACTGGGCCAATCTGCTTGAGAGAAACAGCCCAAGGGAAGAGAAATGCAATTTCAAGATCAAAAAGAATGAAGAGGATGGCCACCAGGTAATAGCGCACATCGAACTTCATGCGTGCGTCTTCAAAGGCTTCGAAGCCGCATTCGTAAGGGGAGGTTTTGGCCGCATCGGGCTTGCGGGGACCGAGCAAGAAGCCGAGCACTTGAGGGGCAACCCCCACAGCCAATCCGACAAGGATGAACAACAAGACGGGGAGGTAGTTTTCGAGACTCATGGGCAACCTTTGCTTTGAAAGCGTCGATTCCCTGCCCAATTGACTGGTGCCGTCGGCGAGACTCGAACTCGCACAGCTTTCGCCACTACCCCCTCAAGATAGCGTGTCTACCAATTTCACCACGACGGCTTTGCAGGAAAGAACACCTAGTGGTTAACAAGGTGCTCGACAGCTCATGAGTTTACTCCGAATCGACCTTCACTTGGAGGGAATTTGGTTGACGGGAGACTCAACTGAACCAGAACTGACAGGCGCACCAGGCACAGGTGCCGACGCAGAACCGGCAGGTGCTGCATCCTGCGCGGCAGGGGCAGTGGGAGCCGGCTGGGTCACTTTGTCCAGCACAGATTGCGAGCCCGTGGGGCGGACATTGCCCAAAAAGGCCAAGCCCAAGGTGCTGCAGAAGAAGAGGGTTGCCAATACAGCTGTGGAGCGAGACAAAAAGTTTGCGCCGCCCGAGGCACCGAATAAACTGCCCGAGCTGCCACTGCCAAAGGCTGCACCCATGTCAGCGCCCTTGCCGTGTTGAATCAGGATCAAGCCAATCATGGCCAATGCACTGAGCACTTGCACCACGATGAGAAGTTTTTGAAGCCAGACCATTGTGGGTTTCCTTTTAGTCAATCAGGCCGTCAAGGCCTGAGCTGTCGAAATCATGTTCAAAAAGTCATCGGCCTTGAGCGATGCACCGCCCACCAGGCCACCATCGATGTCGGGTTGCGCCAGCAAATCCGCTGCGTTGGCCGCATTCATGCTGCCACCATACAGGATGGTCATGGCCTGTGCGCGGTCGGTTGCAGCACTCAGCTGAGTGCGCAACACCGCATGCACCGCCTGCGCCTGCTCGGGCGTGGCCGTTTGGCCGGTGCCAATCGCCCACACCGGTTCATAGGCCACCACCATCTCGCTCACACAGTGGGCCACCACATGAATCACAGCGGCCAACTGGCGTTTGACGACTTGTTCAGTCTGACCCGCCTGACGCTCAGCCAGGGTTTCTCCCACGCACACAATGGGCGTGATGCCATGGGCAAGGGCTTGCTTGGCCTTGTTGGCCACCAGGTCGTCGGACTCGCCATGGTACTGACGGCGCTCGGAATGGCCAACCAGCACATAACGAACCGCGAACTCGCGCAACATGGCAGCCGAGACCTCGCCGGTGTAAGCCCCTTTGTCGTGCACAGAGAGGTCTTGCGCACCCCATGCCCACCCGCTGCCCTGCCATTCCGCCTGGGCTTGGGACAAGTAGGGAAAGGGCACACAAGCACCGGCTCGCACCTGGGCTGAACAATCCACCGCACGCAATGCCCGCAACAGGTCCTGATTGGCTTGCAATCCACCATTCATTTTCCAGTTGCCCATCATCATGGGCTTGCGGGCTGCGCTCATCGCTGGGCCTGCTCAGTGCGTAGGTGCGGCATCGCCAGCTGCACCCGCTGCGGGTGCAGACTCGTGATGCTCGGCGGGGGCTTGCTCGGTCACCGCAGGACGGTCGAGCAAGGCCTTCATGGACAGCTTGACGCGGCCTTTTTCATCGGTCTCGAGCACCTTGACGCGCACGACCTGGCCTTCGGCAAGGACGTCGGTCACTTTGGCAATGCGCTCGTGGCTGATCTGGCTGATGTGCAAGAGTCCGTCCTTGCCGGGCAGCAAATTGACCAGAGCACCAAAGTCGAGGATCTTGGTGATGGGGCCTTCGTAAATCTTGCCCACTTCGACTTCAGCGGTGATTTCCTCGATGCGGCGCTTGGCTTCGTCGGCCTTGGCGGCTTCGGTGGCTGCAATCGTGATGGTGCCGTCTTCCTCGATGTTGATCTGGCAACCGGTTTCTTCGGTCAGCGCACGGATCACGGCACCGCCCTTGCCGATCACGTCGCGGATCTTCTCGGGGTTGATCTTCATGGTGTAGAGCTTGGGCGCAAAGGCGCTCACCTCGGTGTTGGCTTCGCTCATCGCGGCTTGCATCTTGCCCAGGATGTGCATGCGGGCTTCTTTGGCCTGGGCCAATGCCACTTGCATGATCTCTTGGGTAATGCCCTGGATCTTGATGTCCATTTGCAAAGCAGTGATGCCGTTGGTGGTGCCAGCAACCTTGAAGTCCATGTCGCCCAGGTGATCTTCGTCACCCAGGATGTCAGTCAACACGGCAAAGCGATTGCCTTCCTTGATCAAGCCCATGGCAATGCCCGCCACGTGGGCTTTCATGGGCACGCCGGCGTCCATCAGCGAGAGGCAGCCGCCGCACACCGAGGCCATGGAGGATGAGCCATTGGATTCGGTGATCTCGGAGACCACGCGCAGGGTGTAGGGGAACTCTTCCTTGCTGGGCAAGCAGGCCACCAGGGCACGCTTGGCCAGGCGGCCGTGACCCACTTCGCGGCGCTTGGTCGAGCCCATGCGACCGACTTCGCCCGTGGCAAAGGGAGGCATGTTGTAGTGGAAGAGGAAGCGGTCTTCGAATTCGCCAGCGAGTGCATCGATGCGTTGTGCATCCCGCTCGGTGCCCAGCGTGGTCACCACCAAGGCCTGGGTTTCGCCGCGCGTGAACAGCGCCGAGCCATGGGTGCGGGGCAACACGCTGGTGCGGATTTCGATGGGGCGAACGGTGCGCGTATCGCGACCGTCAATGCGGGGCTCGCCCGAGAGGATCTGGCCACGAACAATCTTGGCTTCGATCTCGAAGAGCAGGTTGTCGACTTTGACGCCGTCGAACTCGACCCCTTGTTGGGTCAGGCCTTCTTTGACGGCATCGTAGGCAGCGCGGCAAGCTTGCGTGCGAGCTTGCTTGTTGCGCAGTTGATAGGCTTCGCGCAAGGGCGTTTCGGCCAGGGCATTGACCTTGGCTTCAAAGTCCACATCGCGGGCAGGCGCTTGCCAATCCCACACGGGCTTGCCGGCTTCGCGCACCAGCTCATGGATGGCCTCGATGGCCACTTTGCCCTGCTGGTGACCAAACACCACAGCGCCCAACATCACATCTTCGGGCAACTCCTGAGCTTCGGACTCGACCATCAGCACGGCAGCTTCGGTGCCAGCCACCACGAGGTCCATCTTGCTGCCCTGACGCTGGGTCTGACCGGGGTTGAGCACGTATTCGCCGTTGATGTAACCCACGCGGGCTGCGCCAATGGGGCCATTGAAAGGGATGCCGGAGATGCTCAAAGCGGCCGAGACTGCAATCATGGCGGCGATGTCGGCATCGACTTCAGGGTTGAGGGAGATGGTGTGAATCACCACATGCACCTCGTTGTAGAAGCCTTCGGGAAACAAGGGGCGAATGGGGCGGTCGATCAGACGGCTGGTGAGGGTTTCGAGCTCGCTGGGCTTGGCTTCACGCTTGAAAAAGCTGCCCGGAATGCGACCCGCTGCATAGGTTTTCTCGATGTAGTCCACCGTGAGGGGGAAGAAATCCTGGCCGGCCTTAGCATTTTTGGATCCCACCACAGTGGCCAGCACCACGGTGTCGTCCATGTTGACCAGCACAGCGCCGGTGGCCTGGCGAGCGATCTCGCCGGTTTCCATGGTGACCGTGTGCTGGCCCCACTGGAAGGATTTGGTGACTTTGTTGAACAGGCTCATGTGAGCTCCTTATCGTGTGAATGAACGCACGCCCTTGGCGTGCCTGAGTGCGGTGGGCCGCTTCACAGAACACGATGCCATTCCAACAAGCCAGACCAAGCCGCAGTCGCTTGGATTGATGGAATGACACAGCTTCGCTCCGTGGCAAGCAGTGCCCGATGGAAGGTCCGCAGGCTTGGACCCCGTCCAAGCACTGCAAGACCTTACAGAATCACTTGCGCAATCCGAGCTTGGCAATCAGCGCGGTATAGCGGTCAGCGTCCTTGTCTTTGAGGTAGTCCAGCAACTTGCGACGACGGCTCACCATGCGCAAAAGGCCACGGCGACCATGATGGTCTTTGTTGTTGGCCTTGAAGTGGGGGGTGAGCTCGTTGATGCGAGCGGTGAGCAGTGCAACCTGAACTTCAGGGCTGCCCGTATCGTTGGTGCCGCGAGCGTGCTCACGGACCACATCGGCTTTGACGAGGGTCATGGTGTTTCCTTGAATATTTGACTTGCGTCACCAGCCGGAAATGCCAGGTGACGTGCGGCTTTTCAAACGAAAAGTTCGCAGATTATAGGCCCAGCCACCTCTGCAACCGGCCAACCCCCTGGCCAAGGCGGTCCAAATCCTGTGTCGCAAAGCACCACCTGAGCCATCCGCCCGAGAAGTCGCCAAAGGCTTCGCCAGGTGCAAGTCCCAATCCCGCCTCGCGAACCAATCTTTTGGCCACATCCAGGCCATCGGAATGACCGGGGATGCGAAAAAAGGCGTACAGGCCTGCGGCTGGGGTGGCCACCTGAAATCCTGGCAGGGCATTGAGTGCAGGGATGAGGGTGTCGCGGCACTGGCGCAAATGCTGGCGGGTCTGGGGCACCAGGCTGTGCCGCTGCGACAAGGCCGCCAGGCCTGCTCGCTGAACGAATACGCTCAGGCACGAGGTGTTGAATTCAATGAGCTTGCCCACTTGCTCGGTGAGCGACTCGGGCAAGACCAGCCAGCCCAGCCGCCAACCCGTCATCCAGAAGGACTTGGAAAAACTGCCCACCACGATGAGCCGGTCGTCGGGGTGTGCGTGGTCCAGAAAACTGGGCGCACAACCGTTGACGCTGGGCTCGTAATACAGATGGGCATAGACCTCGTCCGAAAGAATCCAGGTGCCATGGCGGCGGCAGTGCGCCAGCAGGGCCTGTTGGTCTTGCGCCCGCAGGGTCCAGCCCGTGGGGTTGTTGGGCGCATTGAGGATGAGCAAGCGGGTGTCTGTGCCCAGCTGCTGGATGAGTGACTGCACGTCCAGGGTCCATGCCCCGTCTTTCACCACCAGGGCATGGCTATGCAAGTCCGCGCCCAGGATCTGGGCTTGGCCAGGCAAATTGGGCCACACCGGTGCCACACACACCACTTTGTCACCGGGATCAACCAGGGTCTGCACGGCCATCATGAGGGCGCTCACGCCGCCCGAGGTCATGGCGATGCGCCGGTCACTCACTGCACCGTGCTGCTCGCTGAGCATCTCGGCCACGGCCTGGCGCAACTCGGGCATACCCAGGTTGTGGCTGTAGAAGGTTTCGCCACGCTCAATGGATTCGATCGCCGCCTGGCGAACAAAGTCCGGGGTCACCACATCGCCCTCGCCGAACCAGAAGGCCAGCACATCGCTGCGTCCCAGGCCGGCATTGGCCACTTCTCGGATTTTGGAGCCTTGCAACTCGGCCACGGTGTGTCTCATCCATTCACTCCCTGGCCATCAGAGGCCATCTCGGTTTCACATCAAATGCACCAGGCAACACCGCAGACTCCACCGAGGATTGCAACCGCATGGCGGCAGCCAGCGCAATCATGGCGCCGTTGTCGGTGCACCAACTCAATTCAGGAAAGTGCAGGCTCGCACCTTGGGACTGGCAGTAGAGGCTCAGCTGGCGACGCAGCTCGGCATTGGCGCCCACGCCACCGGCCACGACCAGTCGTTGCCATCCGGTTTGCGCCAGTGCCGCCATGGACTTGCGCACCAGCACCTCAACGATCGCGGCCTGGGTGCTGGCCGCCACATCGGGGAAATGTGCAACGGCTTGATCGCCCAATTTCTGGATCTGGGTCCACACGGCCGTCTTGAGGCCGGCAAACGAAAAATTCAAGTCGCCGCTGTGCAGCAAAGGCCTGGGAAACGCAAAGGCCTTGGGGTTGCCCTGTTCGGCCATGCGCGACAGGGCGGCACCTCCTGGATAGTCCAAGCCCAGCAGCTTGGCCGTTTTGTCAAAGGCTTCGCCAGCGGCATCGTCAATCGATTCTCCAAGGAGGTCGTAGTGACCGACCGAATGCACGGCCATGAGCTGGGTGTGCCCGCCCGACACCAGCAAGGCCACGAACGGAAATTGTGGAGGGTCGGCGCTGAGAAAGGGCGAAAGCAAATGCCCTTCCAGGTGGTGAACGCCCATCACGGGTTTATGAAGTGCCAAGGCCAGGCCTTGCGCCAGCGCCGAGCCCACCAGCAAGGCCCCTGCCAGCCCCGGACCCCGTGTGTAGGCCACCACATCGATGTCGCGCCACGTGGTGGCGCTGTGCTGCATCACTTCGCGCACCAGCGGCACCACGCGTCGGATGTGGTCCCGGCTGGCCAATTCGGGCACCACGCCGCCGTACTCGCGATGCATGGCGATTTGGGTGTGCAAGGCATGCCCCAGCAAACGCGGCAGCTCGGCGCGCCCCTGCTGGGTGGGCGACCAACCCACCAGAGCCACGCCGGTTTCGTCGCAGGAACTCTCAATGCCAAGCACTCGCATGGCCTCAGTGTAGGACAGCCCATGCGGGCATGCGAAAATTGCCCGCTTTAAAGAATCAAAGAGATGTGACCCATGGACGCTGAAGCCATCAATCAGATCGGTTCCACCTTGCAGGACTTGCATGCGCGCGTGCAAGACCTTCGGAGGTATCTTTGACTACGATGCAAAAGCGGATCGCTTGCGCACGGTGAATGCGGCGCTGGAAGACCCCGCCGTTTGGAACGACCCCAAAAAAGCCCAGGAACTGGGCAAGGAAAAACGAACACTGGATGACATCGTGGGCGTCATTGAGCGCCTCGAGTCCGACATTGGCGACAACCTTGAGCTCTATGACATGAGCAAGGAAGACGCTGACGAAGCGGGTCTGGGCACGATTGCCGAGGATGCAGCGCGCCTCACCGGCCTGGTCGAGCGGCTCGAATTTCGCCGCATGTTCAACCAGCCGGCCGACCCCAGCAATGCCTTCTTGGACATCCAGGCGGGCGCAGGTGGCACCGAGGCCTGCGACTGGGCGTCGATGTTGCTGCGCCAGTACCTCAAGTACGCCGAACGCAAAGGCTTCAAGGCCACGCTGGAAGACGAGTCCCCCGGCGATGTGGCGGGCATCAAGGGCGCCACCATCAAGATCGAGGGTGAATACGCCTACGGCCTGTTGCGCACCGAGACGGGGGTGCATCGCCTGGTACGCAAATCCCCCTTTGATTCATCGGGCGGTCGGCACACCAGTTTTGCCAGCATCTTTGTCTATCCCGAGATCGACGACTCCATCGAGATCGACATCAACCCGGCCGATGTGCGTGTGGACACCTACCGCGCAAGCGGCGCGGGCGGACAGCACATCAACAAGACCGACTCTGCCGTTCGCCTCACCCACGTGCCCACGGGCATCGTGGTGCAGTGCCAGGACAGCCGCAGCCAGCACAGCAACCGTGACGTGGCTTGGCGGCGTTTGCGCTCGCGCTTGTATGACCATGAGATGAAAAAGCGCATGGCCGAACAGCAAAAACTCGAAGACACCAAAACCGATGTGGGCTGGGGACACCAGATCCGCAGCTATGTTCTGGACCAAAGCCGCATCAAGGATTTGCGAACCAGCGTCGAAATCTCCAACACGCAAAAAGTGCTGGATGGCGATCTGGATGCATTCATTGAGGCCTCGCTCAAGCAAGGGGTTTAAGCCCCGCTTCTCACTCTGGGAGATACATCATGGCTCGTGAAGGGAATGCAACGGTGGTTCACCGAAGCGATTACAGCCCCGTGCCTTTTTTCATCGACGACGTTCGACTGACATTTGATCTGGATGAGCAAAAGACCCGCGTCCTCAATGTGATGCGGGTTCGTCGCAACCCCGAGGTCAGCGCCCAGGCCTTGCGACTCGACGGCGAGGAGCTCAACCTAGCGCGCGTCATGGTCAATGGCCAAGGCACCAGCTTTCGCATGGACAACAACCAGTTGGTGCTGGAAAACCTGCCCGAAGGCAGCGAGCCCTTTGAGCTGGAAATCTTCACCACCTGCAACCCCAGCAAGAACACCCAGCTCAGCGGCCTCTATGTGAGCCAGAACTCATTTTTCACCCAGTGTGAAGCCCAGGGCTTTCGTCGCATCACCTACTTTCTGGATCGCCCCGATGTGATGTCCACCTACACGGTGACCCTGCGCGCAGATCAGCAACGCTTCCCGGTGTTGCTCAGCAATGGCAACTTGCGCGAGCAATCTGTTTTGCCCGATGGCCGCCATCAAGCCGTTTGGCATGATCCCTTCAAAAAGCCCAGTTACCTGTTTGCACTGGTGGCAGGCCACCTGGTGTGCCGCGAGCAGCGCATCCTCGACGGCAGCGGTCAATCCCGCCTCTTGCAGGTGTTTGTTCGCCCAGGCGACCTCGACAAGACCGAACACGCCATGAAGTCGCTCATGGCCAGCATCGCCTGGGATGAAGCCCGTTTTGGCCTGCCGCTGGATCTGGATCGATTCATGATCGTGGCCACCTCGGACTTCAACATGGGGGCCATGGAAAACAAGGGCCTCAACATCTTCAACACCAAATATGTGTTGGCCAGCCCCGCCACCGCCACCGATGCCGACTACGCCAACATCGAAAGCGTGGTGGCACACGAGTACTTCCACAACTGGACCGGCAACCGCGTGACCTGCCGCGACTGGTTCCAGCTCTCGCTCAAGGAAGGCCTCACGGTGTTTCGTGATCAGGAGTTCAGCCAGGACATGTCGGGCTCGGCCTCCGCCCGTGCGGTCAAGCGCATCGAGGATGTGCGCTTACTCAGGTCGGTTCAGTTCCCCGAGGATGCCGGCCCCATGGCGCATGCGGTACGCCCCGACAGCTATCTGGAAATCAACAACTTCTACACGGTCACCATTTACGAAAAAGGTGCCGAAGTGGTTCGCATGATGCAAACCCTGGTGGGGCGCGCAGGCTTTGCCAAAGGCATGAGCCTGTACTTCCAGCGCCACGATGGTCAGGCCGTGACCTGCGACGATTTCGTGCAAGCCATTGCCGATGCCAACCCAGGCTCCGCCCTGGACACCCATCGCCAGGCCTTCATGAACTGGTATTCGCAGGCCGGCACACCCTTGTTGCGCCTTCAAGGCCATTACCACCCCGAATCCCAGCGCTTTGAAGTCAAGGCCTCGCAGTCCCTGGGCAGCGCCAACCGGTCTGCCGCGCACGAAACGCCCAGCACGCACGTCATCCCGGTGATGCTGGGCTTGCTCGATGCCCAAGGGCACGAACTCATGCCCACGCAACTCAAGGTGCTCACCCAAAGCGAAGACACCTGGGTGTTCGAGGGCATTGCTCAGCCACCCATCCTGTCGGCACTCAGGGGCTTTAGCGCGCCAGTGCTGCTCGAACTGGAACAAACCGATGCGCAATGGCGAGTCCTCATGGCGCACGACAGCGACCCCTTCAACCGTTGGGAAGCTGCCCAGCGCTTGCTGGGTGCGGCCGCGCGCGACGCCATTGCACAGGGTCAAACGCAGCAGGTGTTGGCCGCTGACCTGGTCGAGGGTTTGCGGTCGGTGTTGCGCGACCCCGAGCTCGACGCCGCCTTCAAGGACCTGATGCTCACCCTGCCCTCTGAATCCCTGCTGGCTGAACAACTCGACGAAGTCGATCCCCAACAGGTGCATGCGGTTCGTGAATCCATGCGCCTGCAACTGGCGCTGGCCTTGGAGCCAGATTGGGAATGGGCCTTGACGCACCATGTGGTCCAGGGTCCCTACACCCCCGATGCCAAAGGCAGCGGCTGTCGGGCACTGCAAGCCCTGGCTTTGCTCAACCTGTGTCTGGCAGAAGCCACACGCGGCCAGCATCGCTGGGCTGAATTGGCCAAGCAACGCTTTGATCAGGCCAGCAACATGACCGATCGCCTGGGCGCTTTGCAAGCCCTGCTGGTGAGCGACCATGCCTTGGCCACCCCGGCTTTGCAGGCCTTTCACCAGCGCTTTGCCCATGAGGAGCTGGTGGTGGACAAATGGTTCTCGCTGCAAGCCACCACCTGCAGCAAGCCCGAAGCAGTGCTCGATCGGGTGCGCCAACTCATGCGTCATCCCGATTTCAATTTGCGCAATCCCAATCGCGCCCGCAGCCTGATCTTTGGCTATTGCCAGGGCAACCCCGCTGGCTTTCACCGCCGCGATGCCGCTGGTTATGTGTTTTGGAGTGAGCAGGTGCTGGCGCTCGACGCCATCAACCCCCAAGTGGCCGCTCGGCTGGCCAGGGCCTTGGACCGCTGGCGCAAGCTCAGCCCCGCCTATCGCCTGGCCGCACAAGAGGCCTTGCAACGCGTGGCGGCGCACCCATCCCTGAGCAACGATGTGCGGGAAATCATCTCCAACGCCCTCAAGTCCTGATCCACAGGTGAAGCATGAACATTTCTCTGTCCCGTTTTCTGGTTGAACAACAACGCGCCAAAGGGCACATCAGCGCAGAGTTGCGCCTCTTGCTCGAAGTGGTGGCCAGGGCTTGCAAGAGCATCAGCCACGCCGTGAACAAAGGGGCGCTGGGTGGTGTGCTGGGCAGCGCCGAAAGCGAAAACGTGCAGGGCGAGGTACAAAAAAAGCTCGACATCATTGCCAACGAAGTGCTGATCGAGGCCAATGAATGGGGCGGCCACCTTGCGGCCATGGCCTCCGAAGAAATGGACAGCATCCACATCGTGCCCAACCGCTATCCCCAGGGCGAATACCTGCTCCTGTTCGATCCTTTGGACGGATCGAGCAACATCGATGTGAACGTGAGCATCGGCACCATCTTCAGTGTGCTCAAAAAGCAAGACAGCCAAGAGGGCGTGAGCGAGTCGAGCTTTTTGCAGCCCGGCCGCCAGCAAGTGGCGGCTGGCTACTGCGTCTATGGCCCCCAGACCACCCTGGTGCTGACCGTGGGCGATGGCGTGTTCATGTTCACCCTGGATCGCGAGCAAGGCAGTTTTGTGCTCACCCAGTCGGATGTGCAGATCCCCGAGGACACCAAGGAGTTCGCCATCAACATGTCCAACATGCGCCATTGGGACCAGCCGGTTCGCCGCTACATTGACGAATGCCTCCAAGGCAAGGAAGGTCCACGCGGCAAGGACTTCAACATGCGCTGGATCGCCTCCATGGTGGCCGATGTGCATCGCATCCTCACACGCGGCGGTGTGTTCATGTACCCCTGGGACAAGCGTGAGCCCCACAAGCCCGGCAAACTCAGGCTCATGTACGAGGCCAACCCCATGAGCTGGCTGATTGAACAAGCCGGTGGTGCCGCCATCAACGGCCAGCAACGCATCCTCGACATCCAGCCGACGCAGTTGCATGAGCGGGTGAGCGTGATCCTGGGCTCCAAAAACGAAGTGGAACGCTTGCACAGCTATCACTTGCAACAGTCTTGAAGCGGGCTGCGCAGATCGGCTGGCTATAATTTTGACCAACGCCGGAGTAGCTCAGTCGGTAGAGCAGCTCATTCGTAATGAGAAGGTCGGGGGTTCGATTCCTCTCTCCGGCACCAA
>JACCEA011729771.1_pt1 | contig 45179 bp, 38 predicted proteins | sample 7449851 | NCBI WGS metagenome assembly JACCEA01 (sample SAMN15323453, study PRJNA562643) | freshwater metagenome | isolation source: river surface water | place: USA:Blue River Watershed | collected 2017-08-18 | reverse complement strand
TTAGAGGATCCATTAGAAGACTCGTTAGAGGATCCCTTAGAAGACTCGTTAGAGGATCCCTTAGAAAGCGAGCCAACTGTTAAATTTGGAGGCGCATCAGATACGGCTATCAAAATAATCGATGATACCAAAAATGAAGTGAAAACTTCAGATGATTTGGTGAGATTAGCGAAAGAAAAAATACCGAATGAATGTGCAATTCATCACGAAAAGGGTCAGCCTAATGTATGTAGTCCGGCACATGTAGTTGAAGTAGTAGCGAAATTTGTCAATGCAAAACAAGGCGAAACGAAACAAGGTAACATAGAACAGTCGAAGTCTGTGTCGCAAAATAAACGTTTTAAAGATGCTGTTAACAAAGTAATCACCAGCCAAAAAGTAATAAAAAGTGCCAAAGAATTGTTAAATTGCAACAGCGAATCGTGCGTTCTAAATAACTCTGAATTTCGTGATTTTGCAAAGCAAGCAGGGTTTAAAGAATCGCTAGATGCAGTAATTGCCGAATTTTTCAAACCCGATGGTCCTGCGGCAGATTTTGGCCTACTTAATAACATAAACATTGATAATGTGCTAAAACAACTGGAAAAAAAATTCCCAACTTTTTACCATATTCCATACCAGATGCGTGATTTCGACAAATATAACACTGAACTTGCAACTATAGACCTCGCTAAAGTTTTCCAATCAGGAAAGAGATCATTCGGCGTAGTGCTGAATACCGATTATACAGTTGGCCCCGGTATTCATTGGTTTTGCCTTTTTGGGGAATATTATCCAGAAGAAAAGAGAGTTACTATTGAGTATTTCAATTCTAGCGGCGAAAGTCCTTTGCCAGAAGTTCAGGCGTGGATCCATAAAACCGAAAACTGGCTGAAACATCAAATGGGCGTAGAAGTGGATATAAAATATTCGACAGGTATACGACTACAAAATGACGATCATTCTTGTGGTGTGTATTGTTTGATGTATATTTGGTTACGATTAGAAGGTAAAGATTTCAAATGGTTCACTGCCTCCAACATACAAGACAAACTTATGCATAATGCTAGAGGTGTTTTATTTCGTCAAACTGCTTAATTTTTCCGTCTAAATGTTCTTTTTGATAATTAGTATAATATACTTTCGAAATGTCCGATACAAAAACGAATGGTCAAACTGTGGTTGATGATTTTCAACCAGCAGAAGATGAAGGTCTACATAATATTAAGCCGTTGACCGACGAGGACTGTGACCAATATTATAAGAAAATGCAAGGCAGTAAAGCAGAGGCATTTGAGAATATTTGCCGTGTTTTTGTTTCCAAAATCAAAGATATGCTAAAAATTGTGGAAAGTAAATGTCGAACTGATAAAGAAAAAGCACGCATAGCGCAAATTAATCAATTGGCGCGATTAGCACCGAACAGGGAAATTTTTATTCGTTGCTTTCAGAAAATTTGGGCCCTCAGAACATCAATTGCCAAAAAACGAAGCGAATGGATTAAAAACCAAGACTATTCGCATTTAATTAAACCTGATAGTAAACAGGACATAATATCTGGGACTATATCTATAGTTAAAGATAGTTGGGACACTTTGACAGCAGCCGAAATGGAGAAATATTGGAAAGTCATGCAAGAGCTTTTAGTAGAAACAGCAAAGTTTATTAAATTGTATCACAGCTAACTTAGAATGAACACAAAATCACAAATAAATGCCATAACCAAAGTAATATTATTTTTTTGCTTAAAACAAAGAGAGAACTATTATATAAAGATCTCCCTCTGATCTGTAATGTCCCGAGTAAAGATTAAAGTTAAGAAAAGTTCAAATGAGAGTGGTGCCAAAATTGCGGCATTATTTGATGCAATGTCGGGTGTCGGCGAATCTGATCCATCTGTCATTATTCCTAAAATCTGCAAAGTCCGAAATAAAGTTAAACATATTTTGAAGGTTCTGGGACAGTTCGCCACAATTAAGTTTCTCATTGTGCCTTTCGAGCGTCATATTAGCAAATTCAAACAAATTCTAGAGTTTTGCGACAAATGCAAAGAAGAATTGGTTTTGAGAGACGATACAGAAGAAAAACCAAGCGACTACAAACAATTACCCAAGGAAAAGGTTAATCTAATTTACAAAGGCATAAAAAACAGTGAAGTTATTCAGCAAATCATGATCCTCACTTCCATTTTGAAGAAATTTAAGTTTGCTTTGGAAAATTACGATGAAACCAAAGAAAACTTTATCAATGCGGAGCCAGGATCAAATTTGTTTATTTTTCGGTTTTCCGACCTAGATTTCAAAGTATTATGGGCCGATCCAAATATGGATAGTCAGCGCAAACTTTATATCGCGACCGTCCTTAAATTAATTTATGAGGACGGCGAAGCTATTTATGAAATAATTACTTCTGCGGATGTCGATCCAGAGGAATTTGCATCTGTTATGACTAATGCTTTGGCACAACTTGAAAATCAGCGAGAAATCTCGAACTGTCGAGATGCCTTTAGAACTATCAGAGATAGCGCAAATATGCTCAAAGAAAACATGAATAACTATTACAGAGAATCCGTAATTGCCGATAATCCATCACTAATGTTTACTAGTTTTCTGAGTGACGTAATCAAAAATAAAGTGCAAACCGAAGGTAAACAATCGCAAAGAGTCCGAGCGCAATTTATGCGAATTTGTGGATATATCCAAAAAGAGTCACAAAAACGTGGATCTAACGATCCTGTTATGAAAAAGATGATGAGTAATATTAAATCCATGTATAAAGCAACAAAATCAGACGATATAAACGTCAAAAAAATGGTTATTGCGCAAATGTCTGGTATTAATGTTGATGATAAACTTAACATTGATCTGACTCGAACTGGTAATATGTCACAGCAAAAACCTACCGATACAGAAATAAAAACGCCAAAATTAACCAAAAAATCCAACGACGAAGACAAAGACAGAAATATCGATGACCAAAGTGATGATCTCGAAGAAGACGACGAAATTATCCTCGATTCTTCTGACGAGGAGCTTCTCAAGGAAGATGAAGAAGCCGCCAAGAAAGATCAAGAAAATCCAAGTCTGCGTGAGGTTCCTCTGGGGTCTTTAGACATATCAACTAAAGACTAAAAGTTAGTGAATCAAAGTTCACATTGAGCCGTTAGAGTTATAAATTAAAACCACACTTTATTTTTTTATATCATATACGTAAACTAAAATGTCAAATGAAATGTTAGGCCTTGATGAAGAGCAATGGTTTTTTATTATTCTCTTTATCTTAATCATTGTTTATCTTGGAAATATCAAGGCAAACAATATGGCAGTATCTTTTTGGCCGTTGATAATACTTGTTTTATACGGAGTTAAACGCGGCTTCTTTTCATTAAAACCACGCGATGAAGTTATTTTGGGGGAAAAAGAAGAGAACAACGAAGTAGAGGGAATGGACAACAAAGTCACACAAAATGAAACTGTCCCCGAATGGGAAAATACACAAGTCGGAGTTGACGACCTTCTGAAATATAAGGAAACAGAAAACATCAAACCGCTTCATATGGGAGAAGTTGACATAGATTTTTATCTTGAAGGTAAACCAATACAAGAAATTCACGAAAAAATGGGCTCTCTGGGAGATAACAGGCTCGCCAACAGAATGAAATATAGTTCGGTTCAGGCAAAAGAAACACATGATTCATGGGCACGTATGAATTCAGAAAAAATGCGTCGCGTATTTGAAGAAGAGCTGCAAGAACAAGAAAATCGCGATTGGTGGGACGCCGAACAAGACTATTTAGATGAACTGATGTAAAAAAAATAAGCATTGTTGCACTTTTAATCGTCATACTGAACACTATCTGTAATAGTAAAATAAGTCTCAGAATCATCGCTTGCATCGCTCCATTCATTATTAATTTCCGGTGCGGTTGTTTGTCGCACTAGTCCTAAACGTTTCACACTAACTCCGTCCATTGTCATCTCTTGCTTGATATTACCTTTTATTTGATTGTTCATTTGATCTTTCATTTGATCTTTCATTTGATCTTTCATTTGATCTTTCATTTGATATTTGACTTCATCATTGTTGCTTTCTTTTTTTGCCGCTTGTTTTTGCTCTTCTGGATTATCTTTGGAGATTTCGAACTCTTCGGTTTGAATCTGTCTATTTGTCTCGTTCATATCATCCAGAGAACATTCATTAAACATATCATCGAGAGTTGCTTTGCCGGACTTGTCGAAAAGGGAACGACAGTAACTCGATAACATAGGAACATCTGGGACATAAATTTTAAGAGTATCATAAACGAGAGTATTACCCATTTTTAGAATAAAATTTGGTTTAGGATTCACATTGAAAGCTTTCGTCGGTTTGATCTGATTCTTGGCAATATCAATAGTAATGTTCTTAAGGCCATATCTAATTCCTCCGGCCCATTGATCGGGGTAGAAGAAAACATGATTGAGACTACAAACGCCAAACCATTTATCGGTCGGTAACGTTTTCCATCTTCCATTTGATTTGATATATTCTTGCACGATAGTTCTTTCTTGTTCGTTTAAGATAATACTAATACCTCTTTGGGCGTATTTCAGCATGACGTCTGCTGCAATTTTATTAGAACTGAACCATTTATATGCTTCGCAAACACCAGACATTAATGCCGAAATACATGACCTCAACATAGTAACATCCTGACCATCGTAATACATTCTCACCAACGGTAAGTGGAATTTTTTAACCATTTTGATATGAGTAGAATTAAAAATGTGGAAAATTTCGACTGGTCTGTTGAGTTTACCACCGCTCAAGTTGAATTTTTTCATACGACGATGGTTTTCTGTTGTTTTGACTTGGATATCACCTGCTAATTTTTTGATTTCTTCGATAAGTTCAATTGCGTGTTTTTCATAGTCCTCGATCTTTTCGCTTCTGATCGCGATGTCAACATCTGTCAGTAAGTTATACCCAAAGGTTTCTTCTGGTTGATTATTTTCTATCAGACTTTCATTGCCTGGATAATAATATTCCAAATATTGTTGGAAAGTTTTGAAGTTCTTTTCTAATGGTGATTTATGAACACATGGCACAAGGATAGAACCACTAACACATGCACCAAATTTACTAAAATCGATGCCTTCAAATACACCATTAGTGGCAATGCGGAAACGTTCTTTAAATTCTGCCAAATTGCATAATTTGCGCTCCCCGACTAAATAAAACGGAATACAACGTGATAAACTGTCGCCGCCAGTTATATGAACTATATATGGATTCATTTCTATCGAGTTTGCGTAAATAGAAGGCAGAGAATATGCCTTTGACAAAGTGGTGACTATTCGGTTCTTAACATGTGCTTCGGACATCATAATGGTTTCTTCGTGCCTCAAAATATAATTGGCGTATTGCAAACAATAACGCAACATCTGCGAATGTGCATTTGTGCGTGCGATAAATTGCCAAAACGAAGGTTCGAATATGATATGGCAAGTCCTATAATTATACATAAGTTTCATGGCAAATAAAAGAGATTCCGCTTTCATACCAAAATCAAAGAATAAATTTAAGTTTCGAATGATAATATCGAGTTTAGGAACCGCATTCGGCGAAATAACTGCGACAGAACGACCATTATTCGCTGGTTTTTCCAGCAATTTCTTTTCAATAGCATACTCGTCTTTTTTATTGAGAATTTTACCATCATTGTTGTCGTATAGTTCGGCAATACTTAGCTCCTTCTTTTCGCCTGGTGCTGCGTTTTCTCTTCCAGTATTTACTTCTGCCTGCTTAAGTTCTACTGTTTTTGCTTTGGGTTTAGGCTCCGCTACAGCCACAGTTTTTGTAGTAGACTTAGTAGTAATCGTTCCTTTTTTCACTGTCGTTTTTAAAGACGATTCTACAACCGTTTTCGACTTAGCTGAAGATTTCTTCACAATTCTTTTTTTCTTGGGACTCCTATGTTTGGTTTCTTCGGCTGATTCTTCAGTGGGCTCTTTGATTTCTTCTTCGGCTTCTGTAGTTTCTTCGGATTCTTCTTTGGTAGTTGATGGCTTTGTTGTAGATGATTTTTGAATTTTTTCGATAATACCATCGATCTTGAGTGGCGTTTGTTCTTTGCCATACTTTACTCCAATGTTGATTTCTTGCCATCTCGGATCATTCACGTTATAATAAGGCATAGAACGTGTCTTAAAAAGTTTCATACAATAATCTTCCGACTGAGTTAGGAGACTCCATTCTATCGAATTTTTGTCATAGTCATTGATAAAATCAACAATAATTTGATAAATTTCTACGGTCAGTTTAAATTCCGGGTTTGCCTGTTTTTCTTCATACAGCAAATTTAGCATTCTGGCAATACCTATTTCTCCCCTTTTGTAACATGCATAAATCTTTTCGGCAGACATTTAGGAAAGTTTCGAAAGCAAAATCTTAATATATAACAAAAAAACTTTTCACATTTTAATACCACAAATAAAATTACATTTCGTTTAAAAATTGAAAACTTATATACCATATATTCACTACTTCAGGGACATTGACCTTTGAATGGTAAAATACTTCAAGTTACCGATCAAACAGTTGCAAAACTTCGATTACGCAAAAATAAATGAAGTCGCTGAAGAAATAACCAATCTAATTTTTTCAAAACAGCACTTTATTAATGGACAAGTGGAAAAAAACGCAAAGCCAATTTTGTATCAAACGGACATTTTTGATTACGAATTTCACAGCAATGTTATGAATATTCTAGTTTTTATTAATTCTGAAATCGAAAGTAGTTTTAATGCTGCGATATTTGGAGCCATCAAAGCAAAAATCGATATGTTACAAAAGTTCGACATTAAACTGCCGTTTTGTTTACCAGTCTGTTCGCATTATACAAGCATCGAACTATTAGGAGTAAATTTGGCAATGACAACATCTAAAAATCCGATTCCCCCAGGACCTTTCGAATTTGCCATTAATTTCGTCGATTCGAGTGCGTATATAAAGTCGATTATCAGCAATCATTTTCCATGTGTGCAAGATCCTTTATGGACATGTATAATAGATTGTAATGATGTTTTCGCAATCGAAGACCGGAAGATGATGGTTGAATTTCCAAAATTTAAAGATTTGAATATTGTTGCAAATGGTAAAGTGCATCCGACAAAAATACAATTGAATGGTAAGAGGCATATTTTGGTAGAAGAATTTGCGAAAATTTTCGGGTTTGAAAAGCGTCTAAGTAATGATCAACCCACAATCTTTGACCCTAACTTGGACGTAACTAATTACACTGACAGTTCGACTAATATGTTCGATCACGATATTTATTACGAATTGCATAATTTGGACTTTAATGATCCAGATTTTCAGCCAGTTAATAGACGTCCCGATACAACAAATCCAATTATTGATATTATAAATGGCGCGTTGTTGGAGGATTCAAAAACAAAAACAGATGATGGATTCGAGTATGAAGAAAACAAAAAAGACTTGCATTGTTATATTACGGGGTTACCGCTTTACGATAAAGCGTATGTATTCACCATATATGAACAAAAATTCTTCAAAAGAATCAAAAAGGAAGAGCTGAAAAATTACCCAGATGCACAAGAAATAAATGAGATATATTGTCCACATATCGAATCAGCTCTCGAAATGCAAATTTATGTCGACGAAAGAACTACAGTAACGCCACTATTTGAATTTCGCACATATGATGAATTGCAAAGAGACATTAATTTTATGCAAAATGAGGTTAAAAAGAAGAAAGGCAAAGAAACACAATTGGATATCAGAAAAATGATAAATGCCAAACGTAAGAAAATACCGAAAGCTGGCGATATGATAGAAATCGAGTATGTCGTTAAATATAAGACCCCTGTATCAATTTTAGTTTCGCCTTATTTCGTTCATAGCAGAGGTGGCGATAACAATCCACTCAATCTTTTCGCACAATCGACGTATTGTAGTTTTATCTTGTGGCAAGTTAATATTCCTCAAAAGTTCGAAGACATAATTGATACTCTTTCTATTACTCCGGAGAAAAAGGAAATTTTCAGAGAAATACATGAGGTATCTAAGAAAAAGAACCAATTTACCGGTATTGAAGAAACAGAACAATTCAAATTTTTCACCAACGAAACTTTATTCTATAAATCAATGGTAAATTTAATATTCGATTCTAGTCCCCAACAGAAAAAAATAGCACTCACAGAATTTACGGTGCTCTAAACCTTAAGTTTAAAATGAACAATAAGTATTTTTTGTCCCAAATATAGAACAAATGGATGTCATACTTTTTGCATTTTTTGTGCTTTTGTTGATGGTGCTTATATGCCATAATAAAAAAGCCGAACGATCCGGATTTGTATCAAAACCGACCGAAGCAGAAATAGCAAAATATGGCGGCGAAATTATCAAAAATCAACATCTTTTGCAAGTAGGCTTTAGTGAAGCAAAAAATGCCATGCCGTGGATGGATGCTGTTGTTTACGAAGAAGCGCGTGATTTAGCAAGAAAAAACAAACTGAACTCTTCTTCTGTTGGGTTGCTCTTCCACTAATTCGAAAAACTATATAATCACATAACTTAATAATATATATAGTGCTTTTAAACTTCGCGAAAGATGACTGACGTTTATGACCAATTCGAAGATAGCCCAATAGCACTTTCAACAGAGCAAATTCAAAGAAGTAAGGCACAAGCAGACACATTTTATAACATATTTTTAATTGTATTACTACTAATATTGGTATTTGTCATTCTTTACTATTTTATGAAAAATATGAAAAGACAGTCGAGCAGTCCAGTGGAAATTGGATATAATAGAGTTTTCGGTGATGCATATGATGATAATGTAGAAGAAGTTCTACGTGTAGCCGAAGAAAAGAAAGATTTGCGTCCCATTGATAATTATCGTGTTGGTGTGATACAAATACAAAATGTGGGTGATGTCGACGCTGGAAACAACTTTTTCCATAGAGCAATTCAAGGTGTTATTGAGCGTCCGAATGACGAAGATGCTGTTTTTATACTCGGAGGCATAGAAGATTTTAAACGTGCCGATAATGCCGAACTGTTTCAATTGTTAGATCAAGCGCGTGAAATGGTATTTGACAATCACATAAATACAATACATGAAAGAAAAATTAACGAGATGCCGAAAGCTGGCGACCCACAATATGTCCAAAAGGCCGTTTTGTCCAAGCAAAAATGGTATAGCGATTCTCAAAATGTTCACGACGCAAAAATGACTGATGTTATGTTGATGCAATATAAACAAGTGAAAGAAGAAAACAAACAGAAAGGACTAACTATGTCATATGAAACAGCCAAAAAATTCATACTTAACAATATTCCTCCCAAAGAACAACACAAAAAAGAGTATATACAAAAAACTCTCGACACAATGGAACGTAATGTTTCTTCTTTAGATTATGTGAATGAAATCGATGTGCTTGAGACAGTGGTTGCACGTGCAATGGATCCTGCAAACGAACAGAATCGTCTCAAAATCATCCAAGCACTGGCAAATTCTTTGGCAGATGGATCGAACGATTATGCCACTGTTTGCTTGACAGGGCGATCCAAACTTATTTGGCAATCTCTTGCATTACTTGATTTTAACCCAGAAATAGGAATCATGAAATCGACGCAAATGATTCGTAATGAAATCTTAGAAAAAGTGGCAAAAATCATATCCGAAGAAGAGGGAAAAGAATCGCCAGAAACCATAAAAGAATATGTAAGTGGCGGCGATAATCAACAAATCAGCGAAATGAAAAATCGTATCTTAGAAAGAATCGAACTTATACGTGATGTATATAAAGATATCGCAGATCCTAAAGATTTAAATCTAATCATTTGTGAATGTAAAGCCGAAATAAGTTAAAAGTTAGATCATTTGTTGCCAATTTTTATTTTTTGGCCTTAATATAAAGATGGCATCGATCGATCGTTATATTTCGGATATAGATCAAACATTATTATTGATCAAAAACACGAAAGGTATCCCAGAAGATGTCCGAAAAAATATAAATGAAATGGCGACACAGGTCAAGAAAAAACTTAATGAGTCCAGGAACGTAGTTAAAAAAGAAGTTTCGCAGATTATCAATGGCCAATTTAATATGGAAGAGTCTGGCACTAGGAAATTTGAACAGGCCGAACAACAATATGAAAAATTGATGAAAGAAATGCGCGAAATCATATCGAAAGCCAACCGCAGTATTATTAGAGAAGTTGAAGTTTATGAAGTTGATAATTACATTTACAGTTCTAAAGCCAACGATAGACTGCTAACGGAAATAAAGGCACATAAGAAACGTCTGAAAGAACTCGAAGACGAAATGCAATTATTAAGGGACAAACTGAAGGATATAGAACGCAAAACGGCAGAAGGCAAAACGGCAGAAGGCAAAACGGCAGAAGGCAAAACGGGACCTTTAGGTGAAGAACATGATTTATATGCGTTGCCCGGTTCACGGCGTTCGTCTAGCAGTTCTGCGGACAGTTCACGGCGTTCGTCTATGCCTGGTCTAATATTTGGTCCAGAGCGTCAACCAACCGTCCCAATAACAGCATCAGTAGTAGCACCGAGTGAAGGATTAACTCCAGAAACGTTAAGAGTTTTTACTCAAGTCAAGCAACAATTTATGTTGTTTTTACGTCAAATACGTGAATCTGAATTTACATGGGCGAATGAAATTCAAATCGCTACTAATAGAATAAATTGGCAATCTCAACAAATAGCACATTTTACTGATATGGTTCGCAATAAATTACGAAAGCTAAATGACACAATTTTCATTCAATCACAGAAAATTGAACAATTGCAAACGGCACATGATCAATTGGTTGAACTACATAAGTTTCCAAAGGCCGAAGATAAAATGATTGTGGAACAATATGTCCAACAGTTGGAACGCCAAAATAGATTTATTACTGACGAGTATAACTTTATTAAAGAAAAAAGAGACGAATACTTACTCTTATACACCTCATCCATGACACAAATCGACAAATTAGAGGCCGAACTCAAGTATACGAAACGTTTAGTTCCAACAAAAGAAGAAATGGACAGGCGCGTGATGCAAAAAATAGAAGAAAAGTTGGCAAGCGACAAGGTTACATTTATTACCGAGAAAGACATCGACGATTTTTCAGCTGCATTTGATAGACTTCAAACGCAACGAGCAACAATAGAAAAATTAGCTAGGGCCAACGAAAGATTAAAACAAACTTTCGGACAAGCAATGGAATTACTCAATTTAGTAATGAAAACAGACGAAAAGATCGACCAACAAACTGTTTTAATAGAAAAACTCGCGAAAATGGGCATTTCTAATTTTGCAGGAGTTGTGGAACAAATTAGAGCACTTCGTGATAAAGTCCAAGAACAAGAAGAGCAATTAGCACAAAAAGACAAACTTTATACAGAGCGTCTGAAACAGATGGACAAATCGGTCAAAGATCGTTACGCCGAAATGTATGCTGATGAATTCAAAAAGCAAATTGATGAGGCAAACGCATGGCTTGCACGTGAAAAAGAAAAAATCGGCACGCGGTTTTCGAAATATGAGCGAATGGAAAACGAATTGAAACAACTAAAAGAAGCAAATGAATATCTAAAAACTCAAAAAGTTAAAGACGATGAACAAATGAAAAAACTCAGAAATGAGAATTCGAGTCTCATAGACAAAATGAGACTATTAGAAATACAATTGAGTGAAATGGGTGATCTGGTCTTAAAAGAACAGGAAAAAACACGAGAATTGAGAAGACGGAACATTAAACAAATAGGCACTTCTGATCAAAACGACTTTAACGCAGATCGCAAAGAAGAAAAATTACTCGCCGAAATTTCTCGGCTTAAACAACAATTGTCTGAGTTACAACAACTTTCAAGACAAGTCGGACCAGTTATGGATACGAGTGGTCAGCAATCCCAACCACCAAATCGAGAATTGGAAGAAAAATTCGAGAAATTGACTGAGGAATTTGAAAAATTAAAAAGTAAAAACGAAGAATATAAACTCCTTTCACAAATAAACACTGAAGCATTAAAACAAAAATCACAAGAAAACGCCATTCTTGCTTCTCAAATACATCAATTATCAAATGAAGCCAAACAATCCGAAGTTAAAACGAATTTTTGGATTGGCAAAGCAAATAGCCTAATTGAAGAAAAACGAACGCTTCAAGCACAATTAGAAGAACTCTTTACTGAATACAAAGACGTGTTGGATCGCTACACGGAATTAATGTCTCATTATCAAGATGTTCTTGCAGTTACGCCTGCAAAAGACACAGAAAAAAGCGGGGGCAGTAATCGGCCACTGCCACTCGTATTACTTTTAAAAGAACTCGACAAAGAAATAAGAGATAATGGCGAACACAAAATCGCAGGAGACCCGTCCAAAACAATTACTAGCATTCTTGGAAAACATGAAATCTTCACAAAATTCCAACTTTACAATCGAGATGGATCAGTAGATTTCAAAAAACTACATGAATTTCAAGAATGGAAATGTGACGTTACTATGGAATTTTTGCCAAAATTATCTTTACCAGAGATACCTAATGGCACTAAAGATGTCAATTTATCAAAAAATATTGAGGAACTTCAAAGACATTGTAGAGGACATATTTCTGCGACACTTGAAAGCCTAGAAAATTTGAAGAAAAATAAATATACATCCCCATACATCAATATTAAAATTCACCTTTATAGACTAAAGATTTTAGAAAGTTATTTGGATGAACTTTTATATGTCACCAAACATTTAGAAACATTAGAACCTAAAAGTTTTTGGTCTTTAAACAATTCCAGAACTAAAAAAACACTCGAAAGATTCAATGCAATATGTAGCAAGTTACGACAAATGGCTCAAGTAGTAAAGCAAGGTGGTAATCCTTCCCAGACTGGCGCCGTTTTAGTCGCTGTAGCATCTATTGGTTCGCAGGCAATGATTTATACTGTGTTTACTACCATGCTAATTTTCGTTATTATTTTCCTCATATACATAATATATATGTCAAAAACTGAAAATTACAATCCAGAAAATCAAGGATACAGCATAAAATACTACCCAGTAAATGGCGAAGAGACCAATTAAAATTATATTAAACGACACTGTGGCCGAAAAACAACAAGAAACAAAAAAGCCAATAAAACAAGAACAAACAAAACAAGAACAAACAAAACAAGAAACTAAGATAGAAGCTGGCCAACAAAAGTTTCTCGCCATAACAACAACTGGATGTTTTATTAAATTTAGTTTTTTGCAGTGCAAAGAAGAAGAAAAACTTAAAGTTGTAAAAAAAATTCAGGACCATTTGACACTTTCCGCAAAAACACATACAGGGTTTGTCAAACAATTTCGCTCATATATTGCCGATAAAAAAGGACAAAGAGTCATTATTCCTCGGTTTTCCGTGCAAGAAATTGTCTCTAATAAGAAATTTTGCTTGCTGGGGTATACTCCGAAATCACAAATCAGTGAAGGGGAACCACCGACGAAACCTTATAGATGGCTCGCAGAACAAACACAAAATCAAAAAATCATTACCGAACATATAATGAAAAACATATTCAATAAAGAAATGATTGAAAAAGGACAGGCTGGAACTATCATAAACTTGGAAACCGGACAAGGAAAAACATTTCTTGGTGTGCGTTTGTGTTATGAACTGCAGAAAAAAGTCGCCATCATTCTACATTCCAAATCGATTGTCAGCCAATGGGTAACTGCTTTACAAACTTGTCTTGGTGCCGATACCAGTATCGGTTTTTACTACGGCGGTAAACACACTCTCGCAGACATAATGATTATGGTAATAGACAGTTCTCTACACGACGAATTTACATTTAAAAACATGGAACCCATTCCGCACCTCCAATTTTGGAAACGTTTTGGTCTTATTATTTATGATGAATGCCATTCGCATGCTAATGATTCTGGCAAAAAAATTATGCAAAGGGCACAAGCACAATGCGTTTTAGGTCTATCAGCGACACCCGACGAGCATCGTATGCGATTTGACCAAATGGTTTGGTGGCATTTGGGACCAGTGCTTCAAACAAAAGAATTGCCTGGTTATAATGTTTCTGACGAAAAATATGAAGCGGTAGTTCATGAAATACAATATCACGGGCATCCAAATTATACAAAAATCATTCTCAATGAAACATTAGGTTCTGTCGATAATGCACGAACAATTAATATGATTTGTGTCGATCCAGCAAGAAATAAACTTATTCTGAATTGCATTTTGGATGGTCTGAAAATGGGCCTCAACATTTTTGTATTTTCCGATCGTCGTGAATATCTCGATGCGTTGCAAAAAATGTTGGATAAATATGTCAAACAAAACGGTAAAACACTCGATGGTATAGAAGAAGGCAGTCTTGTATCAGAAATAATGACTACAGAAGACGATTTTATTCGTATTGTTGGCGGTGCAACTGACGAAGAACTGGAACACGCAGAGACAAAAGCAAGAGTCATTTTTACTACTTATCAATACATGGGAACAGGTAAAAGTATAGTTAAAATGAATGGCTTAGTTCTGGCAACACCTCGTAGATCACATATTAAGCAATTTGTCGGCCGCATTTTCCGCAAAGGCTCAGACGCGAAGATAGTCCGGCATATATGGGATATCAGAGATATGCGTTTAAGGCTGAGTGGCCAATGGTCGGCGCGTGCCAAACTTTACAAAGAACGCAAATACACTCTAAAACGGCGGCAGGTTTCTTATGAACAATTAATCGATAAAATCGAAGAATGTGTCGAATTAGACGATGGAAAAATTCATACATCAAATGACAATAGTATCGAAGAAGAAACAATAAACGACTATGAAGAAGTTGAAGGTAAAGAAGATGACTTAAGCGATGACTCAGATGACTTAAGCGATGAAATTGAAGGCGCACATAACGAACTCGATGGCACAGCAAATGCAGATGGCGCGGAAGAAGGCGCTGCGGAAGAAGGCGCGGACATTATAAAAGAAGGACAGATGAAGAAAAAGGGCAGGCCAAAAAAAGACAAGCTCGATAAATTTGCGGAATTATTTGATATTTAAAATCTACCATAAAGTAATGCTTTCGACGGTAGAATTCGCGGATGATACTTAATGATGTCGCGGGGCCTCCAAACCAAACTATCATATTTTAAGTAATGATTATAATCTAATAGAGGTATTTCTTCTTTGTGCGTTTCGACCGCGACATGATTTAATAAAAGTGCTAATTTTTTGCCTGTATCAACTTCGATAAAAATACATCTGGCATTAGAGTTGTCAGCCGCTGTTTTAAAATTTGCCTGTTGTGCATATGTATAGCATTCCCCATCTAAAATAACACTAATACGATTTGTCAATGCCTTTTTTGTTGCATTTAGTCTTGTGCCATTTGCCATATCATGACAACTATACAATTCAACGGAATGTGTTTTTGCCAAATCAGAATGATTCCAAGCATAAAGAAGTTGTTCTGCATATGTTGTTTTTCCTGTTCGTGGAGCTCCTAATATGAAAATCAGAAATGCCTGGCTCTGTTTTTCGTGAACAAATTGAGATATATGCTGAATAACATCTATATTTTTGTATTTTGACATATATTGTTCGATGTAGTCTTGCCTCTGTTCTGGCGGCAAAATGTATTGATTCCAAATGAAATTTTCGGGGGCATCGAGATTTTCAGTATACTCTCTTATAGTTTTGTAAGCATAAACACAATTATGAGCGAATGCACGATCAGTATCGCATGGATCGAAAACAACTTTTCCCTTTTTTTCTTCATGCATTCGTCCACCTAAATCGCTAACAACCAAACCGATCTTAGGCAATTTTTTTCCTTTTGCTTTGTAATATTCCTTCAAAATCAAAATCATACCTGTATGTGGTTTTGCCATTTTATTAAGTTTGAGCGCAAACATAGCCATTATAGGCATAGGGTATGCAGTTAAAAATAGTTCAAGTTTTGTTTTGATCAATGCAATATTTGTCTTACTTGAAGAAATTTGATTAGACATAATTATGATGGATTTTGCTTTGGATTCTGATATCAATTTTTTGATAAACTCTTCATTGTAAGGTGTAGGTCTTGTTGGGTTGATGGGCTGCATTAACTTTTTGCCAGATAACTTTTGTATAAGACAATTGTCAAAGTCAGTAATTATCAATTCATTTTCGAAAGAAAAATCGGGAGAAACATAAACTAACAACGATTCGACATGTGACCAATTGGGAGAAAAATCCCGCACATTATTCATGACTAACGCCATTAAGGTAATCTGCTTCTATTGACTTATATACAAACAAAAAAACATAATATGGTTCGTAAAATAAATCTTAAATTGCGGGTCATTTCGTCGATGTTTCTTTTATGAAGTTATAAAAATCTTTGGCATATAATGCTGGTTCATACATTACCATACTACCGCTGCTTTTAAACTCCTTAAACATCAGCACAAAAGGTTTCGCTGGTATTTTTTTGATTTTATCATTTAGCATTGGGTATTTCTCATCAGGTTCGTTACAAACAGATTCAATCAAATACCGAGGAATATATTGAGTCATTTCGCCTCTCGAATATTCATCAATCAAATCGACGATTTTTTGGAATGTAAAGTTCAACTTAGAATCGTTCGAATCATATCCCAGCATTAAGTTAGCATTTCGTTTTATAATGTTTTCGGTGGTAGTTTCAATAACTTTCCATGTGTCTATGACTACACTAAACATAAGATTTAAAAGTGGATATTGGCTAATGAAAATAGTAAAGCTGTGTTTTTCGCATGAATAAAACACATAAAACAGTTCAAAGTAAAGTAATGGATTTTCAATATAACCCTCCAAAGTAGGATGACATTTAATCGCAATGCCCAAAGTATTATGAAAATTCGAGAAAGCCCGTTGGACATCCCCATTAATATAATCAATATTAACGTGGCAGATTTGCTTGTAAAATTTCTCTTTATTATACTCATCTACGATGGCCCAATACGCTTTTGGCAGAATACCAAAGCAAATTCTTCCCAGGAAATGACCACGCGTTTCATTGACGCATAAATTGCAGGCCAAACGAATTTCCAATGTTTCATTTAGATCTGCTTTTATCTTACAAATTGGGAAATAATAAATAGCGTTCGATTTGTCTTTGCAATTGTGGCACTTGGTCTTTTGTTTGATTTGTAGTTCATTTTCGTATTTTTTTAAATCCGAAAGAAAACCAGTATTCGGTAGAATTCCTCTAATTTTGTAAATTTTTCGGAATGCTTCATCAAATGAAATGTGTTCGTGAGCCATTAAATATGATAAAACCACAGTGCCAGAGCGACTTATTCCCATAACACAATGGACCAAAGTCGGGCCTTTATCGATAAATTCTTTGGTCTTTCCGAACCATTCATAAAGAGATTCCATATGACTATCATAAATATCAACTCGCATAAAAGCAAAATCGACTGGTCCATCGTGCTGTTTGATTTCTTTGCCAACAGTAAGTATTTGTTTGATGCCTAATTGTCTCAAAATGTCATATTCGAAAGCAGATTGTTCGTTGGAGATCCAAAGTTTTTGCGGGATAATTTCATCTACTTTTGTCATTTAACAAAGTTTCCAGACAATATGTTAATGGAATAATTGTCTCTTAATATAGTGGTAAACAAAATTCAATATTTTAATGGCTTTTGCACGTCTGGAAAATATAACACTCGACGATTTATATACCTACAACTTTGCCCAACCTATAGATAAATCACCGAGTGAGTCGCCAAAATCACCCCAAACATCAACATCAAGTGCGGAAGAAGTTGTGCCAAATGAACCACAAGCTCAGCCCGAAAATCCACCAGTGTCGCCAAGTCAAGCGAAAAGACCATTTAGTCCAGAACTCGAAGGTAAAATCGAATCAAAACTGCATCAAGAAATAGAAACATACGCAACAAAAGTCAAAAAAATTATCGATTCACTAACGGCCAATAAATGGCTCTCAATCGCATTGGGTGTTATTATTGTCTTGGTGATATGTCTGTTAGTCGTATTTTTGCCGAAAACGCCTGTTTTTCATAAACCCGACGAAGAAATCAAACAGCTTTTCGACGAACATGGGTCAACTTTACATGAAGAAATTTTGGCGCAAATCAAACAAGGAGAAACAAATGTCATTCCAATCTGCACAGAAGATACTCTTTTTACTAATGATTTCCCAAAAACATATGAATTATTACAAAAAATTCCTTTTCAAATTACTTACGCAGGGATAGTTTCGCTAAAACCGAGTTTTTTCCAAACGAAGCAATATGGGTATGGACCAAATGCAAATAGAACTTATCGTTATTTTTACACCATTCGCGAGTCGAGCGTGTATTGTTCTGGTGTGTGGATCGACGGCGAAAAGAAAATGTTCTGCAATAAAGGATTAATCTGTGCTGATGTTAGTAGAGAGTCGTGTTTGTTTAATGACTGTGTTCGTAGGAATGCTACTGTTTTGTTCTTTGATGTTATTGTAGATAGAAAGATGGGTATGTCACTTGCTAATGATATCTCCAAAGATGATTTGTTACAACATTTCATCTAAGCTCCGAACAATTCGCGTTGAGTTTTGCTATCGATTCATTAATGGATCCAATATCTGCGCTTATTTTTTTTATTAGTTCTTCTATGATTCTAAATATACCCATATTATCTGGCGGTGTTTGGCAGGTTTTTACAAAAACACTGACTTTTATTTCTTCATAGCTAGAGTCTATATTATCCTTTTGTTTTAAGTCTTCCGACATGAACGTAATATTGGCTATATTATTAGGATTAATTATATTCGTTGTGTTGTGTATATTGTGGTATGAATATTTCGAATGGAATCTGAAATGGAACCAAATTTCCGTTCATCATTTTTCGGGAACATGTGACAAAATTAAAGACCCAATAACAAGAGATGTGTGTCGGCATGGCGGGTATGTTAGAGATAATGACATTTGGCTTCTTGCCCCATCACATGCATTTGTGCCCGAATTTTACGATAAGCAACTAAAACACTATCTTTACAAACACTTTTTCGATATGTCTTGAAATTTGAATTATTAATCATGATATAAAATGAGTTTAACAACAGATGATCTTAAGAATATTTTTATCATTAAAAAACTGCCAAGTAGGTTTGATAAATTACGTTTGAGAGTGCAGACCAACGAATCAGAGCAACAATACGAATATAAAACCACCAAAAAATCAATCAATTTTATGAAAGATCTCGACAACGACAGAGACATCGACAGAGACATCGACAGAGACAACGACACATACTATGACCGAGACGATAGCGAAATTCCATTATCTCCCGTAAGTTACGTTTCTGAAATAAAAGAAGAATATCGCCAAGTATGTGAATGTGGCCGAGTCTGTTCTTCCTGTTATTCAGATTATTTTCAAAAACTGTTGGACGAGTTCAAAGTCAAAGAATGTATTGACGAAATATATAACGATATTGTAAAGAAAATGGACGTCGAAAACCTCACTATGCAAGAGAAAAACACAGTTGAAACGACATTCATAAATATAAAAGATTTAGAGCAACGAAATTCAGCACTTAAAAAAGCGAAACAAAACCGAGAAACAATTAAGAAAATAAGCATGAACAAAAAAATAATCAATACATTCAAATGCAATTTCAAATACTTTATAGAAAATGTGAAAGATCGTGCATATTATGAAAAGAAAAAATATTACTGTGAACTGTTTGCACAAGTTGCTAAAAAAGATGCAATTACAGAGCAAGAGAAGGCCATGCTAAAACTCGAGGGACAGCATGCTATGTCCCTGGCCGTTAAATATTTTAATTTATATTATAGCTACGATTCATATATAGGGGAACTTTCGAATATGAAAACGATTAAAGGAAGTAGCATACATAAAATCCCTGAATCTTCATATGTATCTGATGTTTTAAAAATATCTGCAGATACAATCAATAAACAACACAGAATTGAACACGATTTCAACAATCGTTTGAGAGCTTTCGATGAAGAAATGAAAGCAGCAAAAAAAACCATACAAGAAATTGAACGAGAAAAGCAATTACTAGCGAAACAATTAGAAGCCGAAAAAGCAAAGGCTCTAATGTTGCTAAATACCGAAAAAATGGCTAAGTATGAAAACTCTACGCGTTCTAAGTTCGAAAAAATAGTGGCTGTGCAAAAGTCCACAACTGTAGAATCGGAACTTAATGCCGAAATTACTCTTCTTAGAGAAGCATTAAAAAAATCAGAACACGAAACAAGACTTAAAGATGAAATAATTTGTATGTATAACAATAAAATACTAAATCCAGGAATCAATAAAGTTGCGTTGCCAGAAAATGCTTGTGTCGATTATTTGACTTATGGAGTTAGGGTTTATGTAAGTAATCTTTATCCAGATCACGTTTGGCGCAATGGAAATTGGTATAGAAAAGGAAACATAAAATTCGAAGATTTAAGTTTGAATATCGCATTAGCTAATAATCTCATGACTGACGATTTTGTAGAATGTAATTTTGCCGATCAACGATTGTTCTGTTATGCACCAAATAGAATTTCTTATTACATCTATAATCCATCAACTTTTATGACAACTCAACATGCTGGTGAATGTTCTTTCATTAACTGTAAATATTGAAATTGAGAGGTAAAAAGACATTTAAGCATTCATTTGAAATTTAATCGTATCGTGTGGTTCATACCCCAACAGAATGAGATCTTCTTTTTGGAAGTCTTCGATATTTTGCCTTTTTGGCACAAAAATCTTGGGGAATAAACGTGGTTGGCGTTGAAGTTGTTCTTTAAACCCATCCACGACATTTGTATAGAGGTGTGCATCGCCTATGTTCCAAATTAAGTTTTCGGGCTCCAGATCGCAAACAGCCGCTAGCAAAATTGTAAAAAGAGCGCCAGTTGCTATATTCCAACCACCAGCAACTGCATAATCGCTGGACCTTTGTGTCATCATACAAGACAATTTTTTGCCTCTTACATAAAATTGATAGTTATATAAACACGGTGGAAGAGGGCAACGATCCTTATTGTTAGGATCCCACAAACTTATAATTAGTCTACGATCCGTGGGATTTGTCTTGAGTTTATGAATGAGTTCAGCTAATTGATCGGTTCCTTGGCCTTTATAACTGTCTTTGGATGTTTTGTAAGTTGCACCAAAATGCCTAAATAAAAATCCATAACTTGGTCCCATATCTCCCACAGGCAAATGTTGTAGTCCTCTCGCGTCCAAAAATTCCCTCGTAGTATTGGCAGACCATACTTTGATACCTTTTTTTTCGAGAATTTCGTTGTCGGTTTGCCCTCTGAGATAAAACATAAGTTCTTCAAAAATACCAGTTAGAAACATTTTTCGCGTTGTCAAAAGAGGAAAAGTATTGTTCGTTAAGTCAAATTTTAACTGATGACCGAAGAGTGAATATGCTCCTTTGCCCGTCCTTTCCATTCTTAAATCCCCTTTTGTCAAAATTTCTTTGCCTAAATCAAGAAAAGTTTGCTCTTCAAAATGTTGTTGGCCCAAAATGTTTTTGGAAATTTTGATTTTTTCGTCCTCGAAAACGGTTTCGGACGACAATCTGACCATGTTTTTGGGAAAATTATAAAACGTGTCGCAATCGTAAGTGGTTTTTATTTGTGTGGCATATTCGGTTCGGACATATCCGGCAGATAAAAACCAGTGATAAATTTGCTCGCCGCCGATTACGAAACCCTTGTGGGATTTGCCGAAGCGTGTTGCAAACAGGGTCGCGGCATCTTTTGGGGACTTTACGAAATGAATTTCGGCAGAAGTTTGATGTGTTTTTGCGTTTTTTTCTTCGTGACTTCCTTCTATTTTTTGTGTTTCTTGCGTGGAAATAACGATGTGAATTCTATCTTTGAGGGGCATTTTATTTGCCTGGATTATACTTTCATATGTTTTTCGGCCCATAATTAAGACACTATTCGCAGTGGTTTCCCTGAAAAACTTCATGTCTTTTTCATTTTTCCAAGGTATTTGTCCCTTGTTTCCTATTCCAAAATTAGTTTCATAAGCGACAATCAGGCTCAACATTGTTTTTGTTTGTTTCGAAAATTCAAAATTTACTTATTGATATTAAATTTTGAATTTAACTTTAGATTATAGGATATTTGTAGTATCAACTATTTAAGCTGACTGACATATTAGAATTATAAGAAGATTGGCAATATGAACGGAAATGTCGTTGGACATGCCGACGGAAATGTCGTTGGACATGCCGACGGACATGCCGTTGGACACGCCGAAGAAAATAAAAAGAAACAATTTGAACTCCTCCCTGATTTTTGGAAAGAACGTTGCGGGCACTTATTGGAACGAAAAGACATACAAATGATTTCGGAAAAACCGGAATTTATCGGAGTTGCGTTACCTTTGCGACTTTATCAGTCCGGCTATAAAGCCATAAGATTAGGGAAGATTCTGATTTTGCTTTATAATATTTGGGAATTCCCTGCGATTCAAAAGTTGTCAGAAGAAGATAAAATTAATCTTTGCATCAACATTGAATTGTCATGTTACATGTATACTTTAGAAAAAGCAAGAGAAGATAATGTTGTTTTATCATGGTCAAGTGTTAATTTCCGTAACTATTATCACGAAATTTGCGCGAAACTTATTGCGAATTTTGACTCGCGAATCGCTGAACGGAACGAATATTTGATCAATGCAGTTCTCAGCAAAAAAATACCCATTATGAATTTACCAAAACTGCATGCTTATGAGTTATGTCCGGAAAAATACGAAGACATCATTAACAAAATTAACAAAGCTAAAGATATTTCCTTTACAATCAAAACTACTAGCTTATTTACGTGCCGCAAATGTCACGCACGCGAATGCAAAACAGAAAATCGACAAAATCGTTCCCTCGATGAAGGTGTCAATTTGACGATCACATGTATGAATTGCCAACACACTTGGAACGGTTAAAAAAATAGATGTAAACATGTCTGAGATTAATCCTGAGTTTCATAAAGTTCTTTTATTCGCGATGCCTTATCTTTAACTTGATTAGAAAAATCTACAATTGAATCATCGTTAATCAAATTAATATTAAAGCCATTATAGATTATAAAATCTCTCTTCAATGCACGAACCTTTTTGAGAAAATTCCTTTGTTCTTCAATAGGCGCTTTGTTCAATTCTAATTTTTGAGCAATCAATGATGCGGTAATGGGATGCAATTCGGAACATAATTCATGACTTTGTGGGAAATGAAGCATAACAAAAGCATACTCGACGGATGTTTCACTATTGTGGTCGAAGAACAATTTTACGATTTCTTTATCATATTCCTTTTGCACAATTTGGATCGCAATTTCTTTACGATTATCTTTCATAAACTCACGATAGTTATAACCGAGTTTATTCCAAAACAATTTTGCAATATTCTTTGGCGTTTGCTTATATACTTCTAAAAGAGGAATGTTTCTTTTTTGCTCAATGGAAATTTTGATACATTCGTCAAAGATAATCTGATAAAATTCCAAAGTCTTTGCATCATGCGTTGCAATTATGGGAAATTTATTACTTAACACGGCATCCATCATTTCATCAAATGTCAAAAGTTCCTTCAGTTCATTTATCATGTCAAATGGAGCACAGAAGAGTCTCTTTGCAAGTTCTTTGCTTTGTTTCGCGAGCTTTAAAATTATGCCATTGTATGAATTAACTCTAGACCAAACTCTAACGTAGAAATGCAGATCAATCTGACCGAAGTATTCGATTAGAAATTTTTCTGTATTGTTAAATCCAGCAACATTCTTGATAATATCATCCTGCATTTTAGAGATATATTCTTGTTTTCGCTTCTCTTCTTCTTGTTTTCGCTTCTCTTCTTCTTGCTTTCGCTTCTCTTCTTCTTGTTTTCGCTTCTCTTCTTCTTGCTTTCGCTTCTCTTCTACGATCTTTGTCTCGTCGGCTTTACTTAGTTCTTCGAGTTTTTTCTTTAGCTCTTCATTTTCTTTTGTGATTCTTTCGATATGTTCAGTGATCTGTTTGAACGACGAAGTTGCCATTTGTAGTTTGTTTCGTATGGTGTTTTGTATATGTCAAAAGCAAAATTCAAATTTTTAACGGCAAAAAAATAAAGAGTAAATTTTCGTGGTAATATTTCAGTTTGCTTGTTCTTCGACAGATTTAAACATAGCAATTAGCTTTGCTTCTTGTTCTTCAACGTTGACAATCATTCTTGGATTCAAGTTAAAAATACTGCAAAACGTCAACAAATCGTCTGGATGCATTTTTCTTGCCAATCTCAAAGTATCGGCATTATAGGTAGATGCACTGGCTGCTTCTGCAATTGTCATATTTGACTGTTTGGGAGTTTCTTCAAGTTGACGAAGACGTGTTTGTATAATAAATGCAAGCGATAGAGGAATATTATCCATAGATAAGATACATGCCTTTGGAATATGATATGCAAGAATATCATAGAACGGGTCAGTTCCTTCTGTATATTGAATATTTTTTCCGAGACGTTCCAATAAGTAGCATTGTTCATTTGGTTTTAGGACTGTATAAATTTTTTTGGCAAATTCGACAGTTAGAATCTTCTTTCTTGCATTTTCATAAGAATACTTCAGACCAGCAGCAATACATTCATAAAGTTGGCTTTCATTTAGATATTCCAAAAAGCGATCAATCGCCATGAGACGTATCTTATATTTAACGGAATATTGAACGATACTTTCAATGAAGGTAGCATTTTCCTGAAGTTGTTTTTTGCGTGAATCATTGATATTGCCAATAACAGGCCCGGCAGTTTTATCATTACAACACCACTTAATATAAAACTTAAGATTATCAACGTGTTCGAAAAGATAAGTCAAAAATGTTTCATTTTCAATAATTGTATCTGCAAACTTTTCATTCGTATTAGCAAATGCAGCAAGGACTTTGTCGAATGTATGGGTGCCTTTCCAAATTTTCAAAAGAGCTTCGATGCTTAAAAATGGCATAAACTCAACAAAATCTACTGTTTTTTCGCAAAACTGTTTCAAGCTACCACGATTGGCATCATCTAAAACATTGTTTTCGAAATCTTTGGCGCGTTGTTTTAACTGCTCTTCTTTTAGTTTTTTCACAACATGCTCTTGAGCGATTTGTTCTTTTTCTTTCAGTTCGGTTTCTTGTTGTTTGATTTTGGCTAGCAGTGCTGCGTTTTCTTCTTTTAGTTTTTCAAAGTCTTGAGCAAATTGACATAAGAGATTCAAACCGTTATCCATTTTTGGATCTATTAGATGTATATGGATGAAAAAAAATTCAATTTTTTATTTGTGTTTTAATTTGTGTTTTAATTTGTATTGATCTCGGAAACTTTACCAAACATGGTTTGCAATTTATTTCCGATTTCTGCGTCTGCAATAAAGTGACTTGGTTGCAAACCGAAAACAGCGCAAAATTCAAGTATGTTATGTTTATCAAGTTTAGTGACTAGTTTTCTCACATAGATTGAATATTCATTTTGTTTTTCTTCAATGGTGGTTCGATTATATATTTGACTCAAACGTCTTTTAATAATATATGCGATATGAAGAGGAATGCTATCCATGGACTCGATACAAACTTTCGGAACGTTATAAGCCATAATTTCATGAAAACTATCGCCATTTTGACTGGGCTCATTTTGAGGTTGTAGATATTTGAATATGCAATATTGTGCAGTTGGATCCAATAATGGATGGAGCTTTTTGGCGCATTCAAACGTATGAATGGCACCTTTAACTTTCGAATAGTCATAATCAACATTTGCCTTGATGCATTGCAAAAGCTGTTCAACAGAAAGATTTTCGATAATATTTCCAATAAACAATAGAGAAATCTTGTTTTGTGTCGAATAGTCAATTAGTCGTTGGATTAGTTCTTGATTTGCCAATAACATTTTTTTACGTTCATCTGCAATTGAATTGAATGTTTTTGTATAGAGGAAATTGTCACAAAGCAACTTAAAGTAAATTTCAATATTGTGGATTAGTTTCGTCAAAGAAGAAAGATGACGATTTTCGTCGATAAGATACAAACCCAATTCAATGTTTTTATTCGCAACTTTTCCGACCTCTTCATCAAGGTCATTAGAGCTTGTCCACAAAATAAAAACAGCTCGACGACTCATATAAGGAATACATTCTTTAAAGTGTTTTTCTTTTTTCGATAATTCACGCACACGTTCAACAAAACTAATATTGCTTTCCATTTCCAAATTTTTGCCCAATCTTTCGGCGGTTTCTTTTAGAGTTTTTTCGTGTTCTTCTTTGGCTTTTTTCCATTCGAGAAATTCTTGATATTGAGCATTTTGCTCTTCGCGTGTTTTTGCTTCTTTTTCATATGCTCCAACCTTAGCAGAAAGCGTTTTGTTGGTTATGACCAATTGATTGAGCAGTTCAGTCAACTCCATCATAAGTGCCATTGAGGCTTTTTAAGTGTATATTTCGTTTAAAAAAATCAATTTTTTTGAGAATCTCAATGATCAATTTATATCGCTTTCCGCGTTTATTTCCTTTAAGTCGCGTCTTTTGGAAAATTCATTTTGAAGGCGTCGAATTTCTTGATATTTATGTCTATTTTCTTCCAAGTATGGCTCGCAAAATATCATGTGATTGCATATGCGATTTACCCAAGAACCCAAACATGGATCGGATATACCCGGCATTTTCTTATGAATTTGGATATGTTCTAGTAATTTTGGATAATATTCCTCCCAGTCGCTGTAACGTATCTTCTCTATTTCGATAAGAAATTGCCGGAAATCTTGTGCTTCGTTTTGGGGCAATTCGTCCGAATTAAATTTTGTTCTGGTATGATTATACCAAGAAGACATATCATGTAATGTTTTATCTTCTGTTTTAGACGGTGGAAATTTCTTATGTTCGCGATAATACTGTAAAGTTTCTTCTTTTAAATTTTGCCTATCTCTTCTGACAGCCACAAGCAACTTTGGATAATCTCGAAATATTTTTTCGATTGGTTCTTTGCGGTGTGGTTGTATAGTGTTACGTTTTAGCAGCATTTTTTGGCCACGTAACCATTCATACAGCCATCTTATGTCAATTTCTTTTCCGTCGGGAGTATTGATAATTTTGGGAATTTTTCCAAATCTTTCTAATGTTCGAATACATAAATTCAGATTTTCTTGCCATCCAGCATCGTCTAATCTATGTTTTTTTGTCACTGTCTCTTCTGTCGACTTTGAATCAACCGAAGATTGTGGTGAGTCCACTTCAAGTATACGTTTCATTACTTAAGTTAAAAAAATCATTTTTTTATTCGGAATTAGTCTGACCTTTTCCCAACATTTCGTCAACTATCATATCCAAATTTTTATCTAATTGTGCCGCATCTAAACCTTTAGAAACGCAAAGTTCTTTTAAAAATGCAACTTGTCGTAACAAAATTAAATTTTGCAAATACGAAAATGTGTTTTTTTTCATGACAAATTGCACCATCGAATCATGAGTTTTATCTTTAAATGCTTCCCAATCCTTAGGTATAACAAAATTTTCCATGGAAATTTCTCTTATAATTTCGGTAGCATCTTGTGCTGCTTTTTTCCTCGCTTCTTTAACAAATGGTGATTTCTTTTTATTTTTAACTTCTGCCGAAGAACTGACCGCCGAAGAACTGACCGCCGAAGAACTGACCGCCGAAGAACTGACCGCCGAAGAACTGACCGCCGAAGAAGTTGCGGGCACAATATTCATCAGACTGTTGGCAGTTTCGGGTTTCTTAGTTTCCTGTTGGGGTTCGACTCTTTGTTTTTCCCATTTGGTCTGTTTACGTTTCATTGTTTGACTTATATTGTTTATAACTTAAAATTCATTTTTTCGTATAATATACAAAAATGGCAGATTTAGTGCCGGTATTATTTACTAATCCTATAATAAATTCTATAGTTGTGACTATTGTTCCGGCTGCTCTTTATACTGCAGCTGCTTATGGTCACTTATTTTTAAAACAAGTAACTATCGGAATAGCAATTTTGGTTAGTATCTTTTTCGCAACACTCGAATATATTGTCAGAGTTCCTATTATCAAATACTCTTCAGAAGTGGCCGGAATGTCTGATTTTTCTATGCAAGCTGTTTGGGTTGTTCTTACTGTTATAATGTCTGCGGGCACTGACTTGCTTCGTAAAAGAACCGCAAAAAAATCTAATAAACTTTAAAAATGAAATATATATCGTAAGAACATTAAATTTGTGAATTGTTAGTAGCATAAAAACAAAATGCGCGTAGTTATCGGATTAATGGGTGAAATAGGATCGGGAAAATCAACAGTTGCCAATTATCTCTGCGAAAAGCACAAATTTGTAGAATATGCATTCTCAACGCCTCTTAAGAAAATCGGCGAAATTTTCCAATTTGAAGAATCGGAACTTTATGGAACTCAAGAACAAAAACTTGCCATTAATGAACATTATGGCGTTTCTGGTCGCGAGTTTATGCAAAAATTCGGCACGGAAATTTGCCGAGAACAACTACCAAAAGTTTTGCCGAGTATGGCACATATTTGGATTAAATTGTTTCAAATTTTTGTCAAAAAGACGAACGCTAGTTGTGTAGTTGTGAGTGACATACGCTTTCCAGACGAAGCAAAAGCCGTAAAGGAAGAGAACGGTATTATTATAGAAATTTTACGTAAGTCGACACAAGAAACGACTGTTGTGCTTCAACACACGTCAGAAACGGAAAAACGCAAAATCAAACCAGACGTTGTGATAACGAATTATGGTAATTTGGGCGATCTTTACAAGAATATCGACGCTATACTAGAATTGCATGAAACATTCAAAAATTTAAAGAACACAACCACCAAAGAAATTTAACTCCGCAGATTCTGGCATTTTCTTGCAAAAAATCACTTAAATTACGAGTCTCCAATTTTTTTATATTTTTTTATAAATTTAAAAAGTGAATATAATATAATACCTTTGTAGAAGTGTCGTTTTAATAACGGCTTACTAAGAAAATCGCTAAATGACTGATATTCTCACTACCCAAAACGAATTTGTTTTGCCCACTTCTACAACTCCTGTTTCTGACATTTCTAGCGACTCAGGAACTAGTTTAAATTCGCCAGTAGATCTACAAAGAAACGTTTCTTCGGAAAGTATCTTTTCAAACTCGAGTGATTCTAAAATAAGCAACGATAAATATGAAAACGGCACTTATTTTAATCCAGAAGATGAATTTATCTTGAACGAAGATGATCGTGTTGCATATAGCGTTCGTTATCCTCAAATTCACCATTATTATCTTATCCAACAAGCATTACATTGGGAAGATCATAAAGTGAAGTTTTCGCCCGTCGATCGAACAGATTGGGACACAAAACTTAATGACAACGAACGATATTTCTTGAAACATATCCTGGCTTTTTTCGCTGCCAGCGATATGATTGTCAATGAAAATTTGGCACAACGTTTTTCTTGTGAAGTTAAACTTATTGAAGCCAATGCTGCTTATATGCAACAAATGGCCATGGAAGTCGTTCATTCTATCGTTTATGCCAATCTGATAACTGAATATATCAAAGATAAAGAGGAAGCTAAAAAATTGCTCAATGCAGTCAAAACCTTCCCAATCATAACAGCAAAGGCGAATTGGTGCAAACGTTGGATTCAAAGCAAAAGACCATTTTGCGAACGCTTGGCAGCTTTTGCTATTGTCGAAGGCGTGTTTTTCGCCGGATCATTCGCGGCCATTTTCTGGATGGCAGAAAAGGGTCTGTTGCCCGCTCTAAGAACGGCAAATCAATACATTGCACGTGACGAAAGTGTTCATGTTTTATTTGCAAATGAACTCTATCATTTGTTAAAAGTTAAGACACCTATTCACATACTCACAAAAATGTTTACTGAAGCCGTCGAGTTGGAAACAGAATTTATTGTAAGCTCCATTCCATGCAATATGGTCGGTATGAACGCGAAAGACATGACTACCTACATCAAATTTACTGCCAATCGTTTGTTTAAAATGTTGACGAAAACCGATTTATTTCCGAACATTGCTAATCCTTTCCCATTTATGGACCGGATTATGTTGGAAAACAAAGCAAACTTTTTCGAAAAAGAAGTCACAAATTATTCAAAAGCAGATTATTCTAATGCAGATGAAGACCCTTTTTCAGATATTTAAACGCAAAACAAATCGGTTTTTATAATCATTATCGGCAAAATGTTATAAACTTATATTTTTTATGTATATATTCAGATGGATACTGATATGATTATCGTTGATTCCAATTGTGATACACAGCAGTCGCCCGCAGAAATTATTAGAAATAGATTAACTAATCCTACCGATGAAGATGACAAAATTCTTTCGAAATCCGCTGTAGAACCACATCTTATTTCACAACAAATTTACCAGCCGTCGCAAAAAAAGAGTCCTGAATACTTTTATCCATCAACTTGGCAAAATATCAAGTATACTTTTATCACAATGACACAGACAGAATTTTATGTTTCTATCATAAAACTAATTTTGCTTTTTGCAAACATCGCTATAATTTTGAATCATATCCCGACAACTACAACCACGACTACCATCGGAACTTGTCCACAAAAAACTATCAATTGCCTTGCCAATGGTAATTTTGTCCCCATTTGTTCGCAATACGGTTGCGACATGTGCTTATCTTTGCCGAAAGGTCTATGCTACGAAAAAATCACCACGACACAAATCACCACATGGCATTTTTCCAACATCTTTACTTTTAGTAATTTTTCCCATTTTCTATTCATGTGTTTGTTTGTATTTGAGATGTATCAACTTTTCAGCATGGCATTTTTGATACGGGGCATTCGTTTTGACACAGTTAATAGCGCTATGGATTTTATTTCTCCAACTGAAAACGAGGTAAATGCTTCTTTCTGCACGCCAAACAGAGAATCAAATTTGGCTTATGACCAAACAAAAGTAAACGAAGCTTTGGCCACCGTGAAGCGACCACCAATTGAAACTCTCAATAAACTTCCACAACAAAGCATTAGAGTTCAAGAAGTCATGCCTATGCCGGAATCATTCAAAATCGTGCCTATTACAAAGGAAAAATTCGATAAAGCAACACGTCCACCAAAATAAACGGCATTGCCAGCAATATCGAATAGTTTATTTTTTTACTAAATTTGATTTTTTATTAGATAGTAAAGGGCCACCACCAACTTACATATGATTTTGGGTATCCATTCCAATAAAAAAACAAAAATTACTGGCGATTCAGAAGCAAAAACGCCAGAATCTGCCATATTACGTGACATAAAAAAATACAAACTCAATGCTACGCAAATTTTCACGCATAATCCGCGCTCTGGTGTAAAAATACAAATGAATTATTCATCAGTAGCAAAAATATCCGAAAATATCAGTCTTTTGGTTCATGGTCCATACACTTTGATTAAGATTTTCAATATTACGCAGGAAGAATTTAAAGAACAATTACCAAAGTTGGACATCCAATTTAAGATAGCCGCAGATATCGGGGCAAAGGGCATTGTTTTCCATATCGGCAGAATTAGAGCCGAAACCGAACAAGAAGCAATACAAAAAACCATAAAAGCGATAGAAACAATACTCCCATTAGCGGAAAATCACGGAGTGGATATTATCGTCGAATCAATCGCATGCAAAGCAGTGCCAGGAAGAACTTTCGAATCTACCGAAATGATAAATAAAGTGACCGCAGGGCTATCAAAACATAAATTTGATAGATATTGGTCATGGTGTATAGACACGGCACATATTTGGAGTATGGGTATTGATGTTCGTTACAAAAAAACATTTGAAAAATGGCTATCTGCAATACAATTTCCACAAAAAATCACAACATTCCATCTAAACGGATCTGCTGCGAACTTTAACAGCGGTAAGGATATGCATGAGATTCCTTTTAGTTCCACTGACAAAATTTGGCACGGAATTAAACCTGAAGAATCAGGTGTGGCAGCATTGGCAAAATTTGCCTTGAGGCATAATTGTATAACGATTCTCGAAGTTAACCGAGGATCAGATAAAGATCTAAAAAAAACCATAGATATCATCTTTGGATTCGAGAAAATCAACGGAGGCGAACCCAACATCACAGAGGATAAAGAAGAAATAAGAACGGAAAACGCAACAGAAAACGCAACAGAAGATAATTTGGAAGATGACGAAACAACAGAACATAGTTGTTGTAGCGACACATTGGAAGACGACTAACTATAATAACTGATAATTCTAAAAATCATTGCCAATGACCTGGCACAAACATATTTATATCGCCTATTATCAGAACTAACGTTGAGTTTTGATTCATATAACTTATATAAAGTCGACAAACAGCACACTTCAACATCGCATGGTTTTAATCCAAATATCAAAACCATATCGTTTTCGGAATGCATAATTTTAATAGACTTAAACGGTAGCACCGTTTGGGACATAGAACGCAAAATAGATTTGAACGGTTTATTAGATTCCTTAATTGTCTCTTCTTTTAATAATGCTTTTCGTTGCCATTCACTGCTTAATTCGATTTCAATAGAAATCTCAAATTTTTTGTTGGATCCATAAATGAAATAGTCATATTTAGATTTAGCAATTATTCCCTCTTTAAAATCGTAAGATAAATCGATAAGTTTAATCATCTTATTATCAAATACTCTATCAGCCCACGTTTCGAATCCTCTATGTCTAAATGGCAGCTTTTCATCAAAATTTTGAATTTCCAATAAATAGTAACCGACATATTTCAAGTAACGCGAAACGAATATTTTTCTTTGTTTTAGTTTTTGTCTAGTGTTTCTTTTGTTATATTTCCTCCTACTAAGAATATCCAGTGGCAATTTTTCTGCCTCGTGTTCGACTTTCATAGAATTAGGAGTTTCTGTTTTTTGTTCTGTCAAATTACAACTTGGCATTGATTCATCTGAGACAGTTGTGCAACTCAATGGCCAATCAAAGACCATTTCTTTGAAATGACAATCTACCGACTTTTGTCGTCTGAGCCATTCGTTATTTAATGTAGTGTCGACTAATGTTTTTATTTCTTGTGTATTATTCGGATGTTTAGATAACCCCTGAGCGATAAATTCGCGATATAAAAATTCATAATACTTTTCTTGTGCTGACTGTTGTCTCGAAGGAAAGAATATCTTTGCATCGTCATCACATTCTAATGATAGAATTTTAGGCGTCTTATCTGTCATAGTTGGCGCCTCCATTTCAACTTCGCTCAAATCAACTTGGCCTGTTTCAAATGCGATAGGTTTGAAAAAATTCATATAAGCACACAATTAAAGCTTCGGAATTAAAGCTTATGTTACTAAGCTTTATTATTTCAATTTTTTTTAGTTAATGCCTTAAAAGCATATAATATATCGATTACATACAAAGAATGACAGAACAAAAACTTACCAAATTTATCTTTACATGGCTAGATTCATATCGAACATCTTACCAACTTCCGATTGACACTTTGGTTCTTCGGAACAAAATATTCAGTTTAGGTTTATGTGGCGAAGATTTGCCAGAAAAAACAGTAGGTCTCACCATTGATGGATTTACTCACGATAATTTAACCACATATGAAACAATAATCGCAAGATTCAAATTGATCAAAGAAACACCGTTCGAAGCACAATTGCAATTTTATATTCTAAGAGACCCAGATACGCCAGTAGTTTTGGGTATCATATTTTGTGATCTCGTGATTGATACAGAAAAGTCAGAATCGCATGAGTTATTAAAGCCACCAATAGATACAAAGACTTTAAAAATAAAAAATCTAGTTTATTACAGATTTGATAAAAAACAGATATCATTCTTCCGAGATGGAACGCTGCTTTATGAATTTTCGAATACTAAACTCAGAACTACGGATGCTTGCCCATCATTTTTGTTTGATTATGGACTTGTCGAATATAATATACCCTTAATAAAAACTCCCCCAAATCACGAACACGCACATTTAAGTCCACTTTACACTGCGATACACCCATCACAATCAGAGCAGAAATGCTACAAATTGCCGGTATTTTTCACGAATGAAGTTTATGTAAATATGTTACGTTATATGTTGGACGCGGATTTCACAGAATTATATGCTCAATGGATTAATCCTAAACCTAAATGCAGCATATGCGGACCCAAAAAACAATTCGAAATTGAGCGACAAACAGAAGCCCCATCATGCATCCATATGACTCTTTGTTTGGAATGTGTTCGACGACTCGCCAAAATACAGCTCGATAAATCGGCTTTTAACAAAAAAATAAACCATTAAAGTTATTTTGGAACTTTAACCACTGCATGATTCGCAATAATTTTCCAAATTTTTGACTTGAATTTTTGTTTCTTTTATTGCCTTGCTATTTTTTTCAATGAGTTCTTTCATTTGGCTTTCTTTTTCTGGATCAATTGAAAAGTTAATAGGATCTTGAGCCGGTTCAGTGCGGAGATAATATTTTAGTGTTGGCAATCTTCCCCTAAATGCCTGGAACATTAAATTCGTGAAAATTTTAAGATTGCAACGTCTTACAAATAAATTCATACTTTGGCCTTGGTCAATAAATGGTTGTCGATCTATTGCTTGTTCGACTATGACTGATGGTTCGATTTCCCATACAGTCTTGTATAATTTTTTAATGTTGTCTGGAAGCCCTTGAATATTTTGAATAGAACCCTTTGACAAAATCAAATAATCCTTTAATTGAGAACTCCATATGTTGAGATCGAAAAGTTCCTTGATGAGATATTTCTTAATAACAATAAATTCTCCACTCTGCGTATCTCGCTTATAAATGTTACTGGTGTAAGGTTCAAAACATTCGTTATTGCCTAATAGCTGTGAAGTAGAAGCGGTCGGCATAAGAGCAGTCAAAAGCGAATTTCTTACTCCAAATTTAGCAATTTTTTGCCGAAGAGATTCCCAATCAAATTTGCCCGATAATTTCGTTTCGGGGAAGAAATCGAAATGGAGTTTGCCCTGATGCCATGGCGATCCAACAAACATAGGATATGCCCCAGCGTATTGTGGAGTTTCTGGATCTTTAGCCTTTAATTGCAAATATCGTTGACGAGCAAGCTCACACGATTCAGTAACGGCGGCATAATAAATCGTTTCAAAGATTTCTCGATTTAGTTTTTTTGCCTCATTAGAATCAAAAGGGAATTTAAATTTGGCATAAGCATCATCGAGACCCTGAATACCAATACCTATGGCTCGTTGGCGTTCACAGCCTTTTTTTGCTTCTTCAACAGGATGATATGTCTTGTCGATTAGATTATTGAGGTTTCGGCAAACAACTCGAGTAACTTTAATTAACTTCTCGAAATCGAAAACGGGTGATTTGGGAAATTCATGATCAACGTCTTCAGCGTCGATAACGAAAGACGACAAAGCAATACTTGCCAAAATACAGACACCATATTCGTCGGTTCGACTGTATTGCAAAATTTCGTTGCACAAATTGCTGTTTTTGATTACTCCGAAATTGGCTTGCATACTGGCGCGATTGGTATTATCCGACGACAAGAGATCTGGACCACCAGTTTCTTGATTCACTTCGTAAATGAGTTTCCAAATATCTTGCGCGTTGTGTTGCGATTTAAACATCTTTTCTTCCTCTAATTTTAAATATCTCGCTTCGAATTCTTTGCCCCAATAATTCGAAAGATCTCCTACTTCGGCTGGATCGAACAAAGACCACTTGCCATTGTCCTTAACTCTTTGCATAAATAGATCGGGAACCCACAAAGCGTAAAACAATTCCTGTGCCCGATTATTATCGAGAGGATTTAAAGATGCGCGTTTTAATTCGATAAATTTCAAAAGATCAGGATGCGTCATAAACATATACAATTTTGCGCTTCCTGGTCTACGTCCTCCTTGATTATACATGAGCATAGTTTCTTGCAATCCTCTGGCGACAGGCACGACTCCACACGCCTTTCCACCAGTCCCATGAATAAATGCGCCTTCAGAACGAATAGAACTTACTTCCAGTCCGATACCACCACCAAGCTTTGAAATTTTGGCACAATTAACACGAGCACCCTCGATTTCCTCAAGCGAATCCCCGTTGCCCAAAAGGAAACAACTCGCGTATTGGCATTTTTCACATCCTGCATTAAAATAAGTCGGTGACGCATGTGTGTAATGTTTAGTGGACAGCAAATCATATGTTTCTTGGATATATTGCAGTTGTTCTTCTTCTGTTTTGTCCGGAAGATTCATATTAAGAGCAATAGCTGTTCTCATGAACATATCTTGCGGACGTTCCAGTGAAACAATCGTATTTTTAAATGAACCATTGCCATTTTTATCTTTGACCCATACTTGCTCTTCGACCTTGAGGCTATATTGCTTTTCGAAAGTTTTCATTCCGAAGAAATCAATAAGAAAATCACGCTTATAATCGATCATTTTATCGATTCTATCTTGATGTTTTTCAACAAAAGAAATGAATTCTTTGCTCAATTTGGAACCTTTTGGATGATCATAAACGCGAACCATTTTATCCACAAATGAACGACCTGTATTTTTATGATGATCAGAAACAGTGATAATACCGGCAAGTTTCAAATAATTAGGATTAGTTGTGGCGCAACTTGCACAAACACTAGCGGCATATTTGTCAATTTCAGATGTTGTCATGCCTGAAACTAGGCCTTTTGTGACCTCTAAAACTAAATTGTTAATTTTTATGCTGTCTTTTGGCATATAAGTTTGAACCAAATCTTCGAGTCTATCGATGATTTTTTGGATATTGAGCGGTTCCTTTTTGCCGCGTCGAGTAACAATGAAACATTCAGAAAGGTCTGCCATCTTTGCTAATATATTCATTAAACTTAAAATCAAATTTAGACAAAAAATAAATTCGGGCCTTTAGATCAATTTTGCTGTCGGAATTGATCCAAAACGATTTTTGCCGCATTAAAGTCAAATGTTTAACTATCGGGATTTTTGCGGGCTTCAGTGATTTTTGCAACGACTTCTTCTTGATGGTCAAAAATATCTTCTGGCAATGTTGGGGCAATATCTGTTTGATACTTTTGAATCTCATGCATTTTATTGGTCGCCAGTTTTTCTATGGCGTCTAATTTTCCATGCAAAGCATTCATACTAACCTGAAGTTTTTCTATTTCTGGGTTCGGTTGAGATAATGAATTCACTAGTGATGCTTTGATTTTTTCTATTTTCAGATAATTCGCAAAATCAAACGTGCGTTCTGCTTGCTCATATTCCTTTATTATTTCTTCATAAGCTCCCAAAGTCTTCATAGCATCTTTCCGTTCATTTTCATTGAATTTTTGATTGTGTTCGATAATTTGGAGTTCCGTTTGCATTGCCTCTTTTTTTAATTGATAATATGCTTTATACAGAGATATCACATGTTTAGTTTTTAAAACAACATCTAAAACGAGTGCTCTTTCTTCTAATTTTGCGTCGTCCATTTTTGCTTCGAACTAAATTGAAGTTAGAACTTTATAATATACTGACTTTATAATATATACAATCGAATTAATAGACGAATTAACAACAAAAGTTATGAATAGAAAAATAAAAAGACAGTCATTAGTTTTTGGGCGTGGTTTGCACGACTTACATTACAGGGATTCAACAGAACTAAAAATAGCCAATGTAAAATTACTACCAGCCATTTCACCGAATTCGACACTTTTGCATAGCACTGAATCGTCAAGTCGGCTTCATAGCGTGCATACCGATTCTAAAACTTCTAGTCCTCGTTGCTTTGATACAGAATCCGTGGCAAGTTCTGCCGCAACACAAAGAAAAGGCCCGAATTTCAGAAAAATAAACGCAGCAAAAGTGCGCATTGCATCATTACGAAATAAGATAAATCGCACCAAAAATATAGATGAAATCACGAATATGATGGCAGAAGTCTTGACGCTCGAAGACGACATCTTAAGAGAAAAAACGAAAGGTTATAAGTTACTAGAATCAAAAAAGAAAATGATAGAAGCCAGAATAGAAAAAATGGTCCATGAACTCAATAAACTCGAAGATGAACTATCAAGCGTAGACATGGAACTTAAACAGAAGACGGAGAAAGCAAAAGCCGATTTGGCTGAAAAGATCAAGATTTTGGAGAAAGAATATAACGAAGTCACCGCACGTCTGGAAACGATGCCGATCTAATTTTATCTATTTTTTGTGATACATGTTTACGGGCATTGTCTTATCTTTAGATGGTTTTTCGAAAAAGAATTAAACCTTATTTTTGTATAAAATATGATCCGTTTTATTATATGATTTGAACTACTATGCAAATTAGCAACAAAGCCAATTAACAATCAAATCATATTAAATTTATCCAATTTGGCGCATTACATAAAACTAAATGGTTTTTAAACGTAAAACTTTGACAGATGATACAAAAAAACCATGTGTTTTGCGTGTCGGTCCAGTCAGAAAGACTTTAGAATCTATAGGTAAGGGAACTTGTGGAACTATTTTTGCAAACCATACTACAGCTTATAAGCATTCCAATTATAACAATACATATTGGCTGAATGAAGTTGCCATATACAAATATATGGAAAATAGCTATCATCCATGTGTAATGAAACCCACAAACATTAATTTCATGAAAGACCACGCAGTATATGAAATGAAGCGATATGTTAGAGATCTAGAAGGCTACAAAATCTTGTCTGAATATCATATGTTGATGATATTATTACAACTCAGCAGCGCGATAAAATATATCCATGAACATGGTATTATACATAGAGATATCAAGCCTGCCAATGTTCTCATGGATTCTGCTGGCAATGTCATATTAACAGACTTTTCGCATTCTGTTATAGAAACTTGCAAAGCAACGCTATTTTATCCAAACGTAACTTCTTTCCCTTATAGAGCACCCGAAGTTTATGCATATCAACGCAACGAAAGTGCGCTAAAACAAGAAACGAGTGAAGGTGCGACTGTTGAATGCGTTACTGGGTCCGAGCCTTACAGCGAAGACTACGACGCAAAAATCGATGTTTGGTCGTTTGGCGCTCTCTTTTTAGAAATACTATGTCAATTGCGTTTTGATTTACTATTCACCGATACAACATCAGAAAAAGCCATAGGAAATATCGTTTGCAGCCCAGATTTTCATAAAACATTAGATACAGTAATGGATGAAAATATCGATAGATTCATGGCATATCAACCTAGCAGTTCTGCATATAGAAAAATTCTGAAAAACACATTACAACCAAATCCAAAAAAACGATGGACATCCGAACAACTACATTCATATGTGGTTTCATTATGCAAAATAACATCATATTCCAATAACTTAAAAGTTCCCGAATATAAAATTGTAAAGCCAAAACGTCTGGGCGAATGTGTTGCATTCCTAACAGAATCACAAAGTCAATTGGCAAAAAAATGCTTTCTGAAATTGTCGAAAGATATAAGAACAAAAGGCATATGCAAATATCATTTTATTGCTGCCTATCAAATCATTCAGTTATTAGTTTTAAGGAATTTCTTAAATGAAAAAGAACAAACAGAAAAGTTAGTAGCATGTGCTGCTTTGTTGGATGCTCTATTTTTCGATAAAATACATGTTACTTCTGATTTATGCTTTCTAAACAACGTAGATATTTCTAAAGTTAATATTTGGCTAATAAAACTTTATACTTTGGTAGAAGATGAACTTTACACATCGCCTTATTTCGATCTCAATTTGAACTTTTGAAAAAAATACGGCATTTATGTTTTAATACGACAGCTTTTTATGTTGCAAGATATAAAACATAAAATGTCTGGAAGTAATTTATCTGTGGATGAGTCGAACAAACTTGCAACGATGCAAGGAGATACAGAGGCTAGACCAGCGCCATCGAGTAACACACCATTAACTTATATGGTTGTCCCTGTCCATATGCAAAAACTTTTGCTTGATGGTCTAATGATTTTGTTCATTGCATTTCTGATTTTGATGTTTCTCAAATACAGCAAGAAACCTAACCAGCCAAAATATTGCGCAAAAGTTGCATATGATCCCGATACAGAATTAATAGCATGAGCTATTCAAAATAGCATGAGCTATTCAAATTATGACCATGTCGTCACACTTGAAAAATGTTTTCTCGCGTGGGTATCCTTTCGGATTCGAATAAAGTATAACGTTATTAATTTTTTTGTTGTCCGCCTGATGAGTGTGGCCATAAGCCCATAGCACTATTGGTTGTCCAAATAAAGCACGTAGATCACTTTCATACGCAGGATTAATTGTGCCATCTGCCTTATAATCCGGAGATAAATATGGCTTATGATGTGTAATGACTATTGCCTTTTGCCCCAATTGCTCACATTTCTTCAATTGTTTTTTGACGTAGGAAACATTATGATGGAAAAGCTGCGTGATGAGACTAGCTTTGAGGCGTTCGGCCGACTTATTTTCTTCGTTCCATGTGAAAATATAGTTGTAATCATTCATATTTTGTTCGATGAATTTAGCATTTTTATCAGGTATAAATGACCATAAAGGCGTTCCTATTAATGTATAATTACCCAAAGTTAGCGTTTTATTTATCAAAACCACAAATTTCTTATTGGTTGTTAAAGCAAACGCTTTGAGTTTTTCATGAATCCCTTGCATAGTTGCACTAAACGGAACCTTTTCTGGCTTCGTTTGCATAAAGTAATATTCATGATTACCCGGCACAAAAATGACTTTTTCATATTCCGGCAAAACCGCATTGATGCATTTCTTGAATAGCTCAAAATCCGCATCAGAACCACAACAGCAAATATCGCCGAGTAAAAGTAAAAAAGGAGCAACGGGTTTAGTAAATTTTATTTTTTTGCCTTCCCAAAACTCTGCATGAAGATCCGATACAATTTGTAACGTCAATTTCGAATTCTGTTTTTTGTTCATTTTTGAATCTTATATATATTAAATTCTATTTTAGTCTTATAATATATCCATTTCTAATGGGCAGTTGTATAGCAAAGATAAATTCTGCTGATAGTGTTCAAAAAGAACGTTCAGAAGTCAAACAATTGGAATCGGCAGACGAAAAAACTGTAAATTTTCAGACATATGATTTTCGAAAAGCAAAAGTTATTGATGTCTATGACGGCGACACTTTTACTATTATCGCGTTACACCACGGCAAATTAACAAAATTCAGAGTTAGATTGATGGAAATAAATGCCCCAGAAATAAAAGGAGGAACAGCAGAATCGAAAGAAGCAGGAAAATTGGCGAAAGATTATTTGTCAAAATTAATTTTGGGCAAAATTGTAGACATTATTGTTGTGGAAAACCGTAAATTCGAAAAGAAAAATGACGAAATTCAATTCGTAGATGAAAATCCCGAAGTCAAAAGGGCCCATGAACCATTCGGCCGTCTGCTTTCTTATGTCTATCTGCGTGGAAAATCCGTGTCTGAACTTATGTTGGAAAGTGGTAACGCTGTGCCTTATGTTAAAAAATAGCCACCTTGCGCCGAATTTTTTTGATTCCGACGGTTTTTTTGCATCAAAAAATGCGTTTGAACAGTCGAAAACCCCTTTCGGGCGGCATTCGGTGGGGCGGGCTGCCATTTTGGACGGCCTTCGGTGGTGGGTTTCGATCGACGCGGCGGCCCAACGAGGTCGAATTTTTTGTTGGGAGCCCGACAAAAGGGAGAAATTTCGCGGATTTTCATTCGGCGTCGGCACAAGGCGGTTTCGTGAAGGGGTAATTTTCATTCCAATTATTGTTTAAAATATGAATTTTTTTGTAAATTATACCCACTTTGATGTCTTTACCAGTAGAAAAAAAGCATAGTTTTAAACAATTTCTGACCAGCTCATTTGAAAATAGACCGTTATGTGACTTAAAACATGTTCTGCAAAAATTATCTGGCGAGGGTCTTTACTACGAAAAATTTTGTAATATACAAACAAAACCCATAAACGAAATCGCCAAAATGTTGAAAGATTTATCTTTTGTGTCAAATAAAAGTTTTATTATTTATCTCATACGTAGTGAACCGAACGCCGAACGATACAAATATAGTGTCAATTTGCATTCCGACGGCAAATATGTAATTTACATAGAAATGAATAGCATGGGTAATAAGATGATTTTAAACAGTATTTTAGAGTTGCAAAATGTAACTTTGGTTAATAGTGTGAATCATCAGCTATGTAGGTTTGATCCCGAAAATTGGCAACTAATGGCTAAAAATGTCCCGTTTAAAGTCAGAAAGAATTTTGCTTATATCGAAATTATGGCAAAAACTGAAGACTTCCTTGATTACGTTACGCATTTGAAAATAGAAAATTTGCCTGAAAAGCTAATGATTAGTGTTCCGTTGATATGCCTAAACTGCTACAAAAAATTCAAAACAGAATGTTATTGTCGCGATTTATTGGCAATAAGATGGCACGTTATAAATGGATTTAATACAATTATCAGAATGATTCAGTTGCGTTGTATTGCTATGGGGATATCGTTAAATATAGACTTAACTAAGAAAAAACACTTGGATGAATTTTCTATTGATGGTAAACAGGTGACTTTTCAGTTTTGGCGGTTTTCTTCTTGGGATAAAAACTACAAAAAAATGTTTTTGCGTTGGTTGTTGTTGAAAAAATTTGCATTTTGCCGACATCCCGCTACAATTTGTTTTGTGACCAAATATTATAATTTCGATACTTATTTTAGATCCAAAATGCTTGGAATTATGGAAAAAAACGGTGTTGTTGGATATTTCTAATGCTGTTATTTTTTTGTCTCGCATTTAAAATTTAAGTTTTCAGATATTTGTTTTTGTTAATATATTGGTCGTCAAACATGTCAAGGGAAAATCCAAATTCGTTTCCTATAGCCCCTGATATTAAACTTGCGAAAATCGCGGCCGTTACGTCTGGCAATAAAGACGAACCCGCCATAATTGTGGGTGAAGACGCCGCAAGTGGTTGGTATGAACGAGATGATGGCGCGACGGTTTTTGCTAGTTATGGGCAAGATAATATCGTCCAACATTGGGATTATACTGAATTTAAACAAGCCATATTTTTGGCAGGTTATGAGCCTAAAACAATAGAAATTGAGAATGGTGGTTTACTTTATCGCAAGCCCAATGAGCCCGGTTTATGGTGGCAAGAAGGCACAACAGAATTCAATTTGATTACCAAAGAAATACGCCAGACAACTTCTTTGGGAGGAGTTGCCAAAACCTTTAAACTTAGCGAACAAGAGAAAGATGCTTTACTGACCGAACTGGAAGCAAGAATACAAATCAAAAATATTATGAATGATATTAAGAAACCAGAAGACGGAAAATCAGAAAATACCCAAAATACTGATGAACTTCGTCAAGCGGATAATAACGATATCATTTTGATGCAAATACCTACTCTGGAATTGAGCATAGAAGACGCAAAAAAAGATCTTGCGGAAATCAAAGTTAGTCTTGCAGATTTGGCTTCAATGAAGCAAGGCATTATTCAAAATAGAACTGACGTTGAAAATCTTAAAGTTGATGTAGCAAATGCAAAAACTGGCGTCATGACTGTTAGAACCAATGTTTCTAATTTGGTCGGAGAAGTTAAGTCTTTGACAGAAACAAGCGCCACCAAAAAAGAATTATCTGAGCTCAAAGCCAAAGTTGACGAACTACAAAGCGGTATTGCTGAATTTTCTATTTTAAACAAAAAACTGTTCGACATCGATAGTCAAATGAAAGAATCTGTTAAATTTTTGGACGATAAAATTAAGACTTCGAAAGTGGTTTTAGATAGTAAAATTAAGAATGTCAATGAATCCATAGAAGCTTTGACACCACGGTTGCTAAGTCCACGCGGATTGGGCGAAATTGTTGAAGAACAAAATGAAGATTTGGATCCTTTAACTATGAGTCCAAGAAGGGCAACTACTAGCCCTGCAAATAGTCCAAGACTTGTCAATCCTGTTCCAAAATTATCTCTTGATGCTTTGAGTCCTAAAGGAGCACCAGTAAGTGCCCGTCAAGATAGTGCTAGACAAAGTAGTGCAAGGAATGAAACGCCAAGAAGTCAAGCGGACGTCATACTATTCAATTCTTTTAGAACAGACATAATTGAACTTCAAAGGGGTCTAAAAGACGTGCAGCAAAAAGCGCAAGAAATTGAACAAATTAAAGCTGGTCGTTTAGTATTAGTTGAAAAGCTGAAAAACGTAGAAGCTGAAATATTGGCAGCAATTCAGGGCCTTAAATCTAACGTAGAATCCTTGCAACAATCAGACATTAGAACAAGTGCTGCAATCGAGACTTTGAAAGCTTCCGATGATAATTTTAAGGCATCTAATGTTGTTTTGAAATCTCAGTTACATGCAAAAATTGAAGAACTACGTGAGCAAATGAAACGCGTAGAAGACGAAAGCAAAGCACAAACGAAAGACGAACCCATCAAAGAACTCAAGAACAGTTTATCTTTATTTCAGCAACAAATTACCGATTTAGCTGTTTGTCAAACGGCAGATAATACTACAATCAGCGAACTTAAGAAAGCAATTGAAAATAATGCACAATTGGGTCAAGAACTTAAAGTGCTGTGCGAAGATCTGAAACAGCAAATTGCTAATCTCCACCAAGAACCACCGAAAAACAATGATTCCGAACTAAAACAACTAAAAGACGCTCTCGTTCCTGTCCCAAATGATGGTATCGAAACAGCCATCGTTGAACTCAAAAAAGTTGATGAGGGGCTTCAAAGCGAATTAGTCAACCTCAAAAAAGTTGACGAAGAACTTCAAACAGCCATCGTTGAACTTAAAAAAGTTGATGAGGGGCTTCAAAACGAGTTAGTCAACCTCAAAAAAGTTGACGAAGAACGTCAAACTGCCATCGGTGAACTCAAAAAAGTTGATGAGGGGCTTCAAAACGAATTAGTCAACCTCAAAAAAGTTGACGAAGAACGTCAAACAGCCATCGTTGAACTTAAAAAGGTTGATGAGGGACTTCAAAGCGAATTAGTCAACCTCAAAAAAGTTGACGAAGAACGTCAAACAGCCATCGTTGAACTCAAAAAAGTTGATGAGAGCATTCAAAACGAATTAGTCAACCTCAAAAAGGTTGACGAAGAACAGCAAACTGCCATCGTTGAACTCAAAAAAGTTGACGAAGAACGTCAAACAGCCATCGTTGAACTCAAAAAAGTTGACGAAG
>JACCEA010264316.1_pt1 | contig 45208 bp, 40 predicted proteins | sample 7449851 | NCBI WGS metagenome assembly JACCEA01 (sample SAMN15323453, study PRJNA562643) | freshwater metagenome | isolation source: river surface water | place: USA:Blue River Watershed | collected 2017-08-18 | reverse complement strand
TCCAGCGCAGCATCGCCTGGGTGATGTGCCACAAGGCAGTCTGAGCGCTTCGACGTGCCTTGGAATGGGCCTGGGTCGTGTAGAGGCGGTCTTTCATCGTGTCCAGATAAAAAGAGCCCAAAGCCTCAGAGCAATAAATCTGCAACTTGGCCACCACGGGGTGGAATTCATAGACCCCAAAGTGCCCCCCCTCGAATACGCGACGCGATGCTTCCCAGTGACCGACGATGTCAGCTTGCAAGGCGGACGCCTGGCTCAGCGCATAGCGGTCGATCTCCAGCAGCTCCTCCAGGGGCAAGGCGTGCTGCTGCGCATCAAAGTCGCCGAGGTTGGCGAGCAAAAAGCGCAAGGTATTTCGGATGCGTCTGTAGGCATCGACCACGCGCGCGAGGATGTTTTTGTCGATGTTGAGGTCGCCCGAATAATCGGTGGAGGCGACCCATAGCCGCACAATCTCAGCGCCGAGCTTGTCGCTCACCTCTTGCGGAATGACCACATTGCCCAAGGATTTGCTCATCTTGCGACCCTGGCCATCGGTAGCAAAGCCGTGGGTGAGCAAGCCCCGATACGGTGCGCGTCCTTCCAGGGCGCAGCCCAGCAACAGGGAGGAATGGAACCAGCCGCGGTGCTGGTCATGACCTTCCAGATACAGATCCGCCTCTGGACCCTGAGTGTGGTGTGAGGCCTGACTGCCCACGGTGGGGTGTGAGCCGCGCAGCACATGAAAGAACGTGGAGCCCGAGTCAAACCACACTTCCAGAATGTCTGTGCTCTTGGCATAGCTGGCCGCGTCATCGCCGGGTTGGTTGAGGATGTCTTCCACCTTCACACGGCTCCAGGCCTCGATGCCGCCTTGCTGCACGATGTCGGCCGCCTGATCCAGGATGGCCATGGTGCGCGGGTGCAGCTCGCCACTGTCCTTGTGCAAGAAAAATGGCACGGGCACGCCCCAGCTGCGCTGGCGCGAGATGCACCAATCGGGGCGGTTGGCGATCATGTCCCGCAGGCGCACTTTGCCGCTGGCCGGATAAAAACTGGTTTGTTCAATGGCCTCCAAGGCAAGTTGTCGCAAGGTTTGCCTGGGCTTGAGGCTGGGGTTCTCGAACACCCCAGTGCCCTCATCCATCCGCACAAACCACTGAGCTGCCGCGCGATAAATGACGGGGGTTTTGTGTCGCCAGCAGTGGGGGTAGCTGTGCGTGATCACCTGCGTGCTCATCAGCCGGTCATGCTGGCGCAAGGTGTCGATGATCTGGGCGCAGGCTTTCCAGATGTTTTGACCACCAAAGAAAGGCAACTGATCGACATAAACCCCATGGCCTTGTACCGGGTTGAGGATGTCGTCGTAGGCCAGGCCATGGGCCACGCATGAATTGAAGTCGTCCACACCATAGGCTGGTGCAGAGTGAACAAGGCCTGTTCCATCTTCGGCTGTGACATAGTCGGCCAGATAAAGGGGGGATTTGCGCCGATAGCTGTAGGGTCCGCTGGTTGCATCTACCTCGCAGTCGTACAAGGGGTGCCGAAAAACCAGACCCTTGAGCATGGCGCCTGTGGCGGTGGCCAGCACCTGACCTTGCAGACCATAGCGCTCAAGGCACTTTTCCACCAGACTCTGCGCCAGCAGCAAAACCCCTTTGGGAGTACTGACCAGCGCGTAATTCAATTCAGGATGGGCATTGAGGGCTTGGTTGGCGGGGATGGTCCAAGCGGTGGTGGTCCAGATCACGGCAAAGGCCTTGAGGCCGGCGGGCAACGCATGGAGGCCAAAGGCCTTGGCCAAGGCGGCGGTGTCGTCGGCTTCGAATGCCACGTCGAGGGTGTCGCTTTTCTTGTCGGCATACTCGATTTCAAACTCAGCCAGCGACGAGCCGCAATCAAAGCACCAATACACGGGCTTCAAACCCCGGTATACGAAGCCACGCTCGATCACGCGCTTGAAGGCCCTGATTTCACCTGCCTCATTGCCGTAGTCCATGGTCCGGTAAGGCCTGTCCCATTCGCCCAGCACGCCAAGCCGCTTGAAGTCTTCGCGCTGCTGATCAATTTGTTCGGTGGCAAAGGCGCGGCTCTTGGCCTGCATGTCATCGCGGCTCAGGTGCCTGCCATGGAGCTTTTCAATGGCGTTTTCAATGGGAAGGCCGTGGCAATCCCAGCCGGGAATGTATTGGGCGTCAAAGCCGGCGAGCTGACGGCTTTTGACGATCATGTCCTTGAGCACCTTGTTGAGCGCATGCCCGATGTGCAATTTGCCATTGGCGTAGGGGGGGCCATCATGCAGAACAAAAAGCTCGCATCCCTTGCGTGCATCGCGCAATCGTTGATAGACCCCTTGGCTTTGCCAATCCGCCACCCACGCAGGTTCACGCTTGGGCAAGTCCCCGCGCATGGGGAAGGTGGTGTCGGGCAAATTCAGGGTCGAACGAAGATCAGTAGAGGGTTCGGTCATGACGAGTCAAATGCATTCGTTGTTCGGGGGCGCTTGCGTGGACGCAAGATCTGAAAAAGGAGGAGCCGATGGGATCTGAGCGTCCTGGGCTCAAGGACGCGATCAAATTCGGTCGCGGGTGGTTTGTCTGCGGGTTTCGCCGTGCCTGGACGCAAACCAGCTGCGTGCATCGGCGCAGTCTTTGGCGATGCCCCGGTTCAGGGCATCCAGACTGTCGTAGGTGAGTTCATCGTGAAGTTTGTGCAGCAGTTCCACGCGAATGAGTTTACCGTAGCCCCCTTGCATGCCCAGCTCGGGCGGCCATTGCAAGCAATGGGTTTCGAGCAGAACTTGGCCAGCGTTGACGTCATTGGGATCCAGGGAGGGGCGCACACCAAAATTGGACACCGCCGGCAAAGGCTGATCAGACAGTCCCACCACGCGCGAGACAAAAATCCCCTGAGCAGCGGGTCGCGCATGTTTGAAGCGCAGATTGAGGGTGGGGCATTGCAGTTCACGGCCCAACTTGCGGCCATGCACCACGTGGCCACTGACTGAATACGGGCGACCCAGGAGGCTTGCGGCTTCGTCCATTTGCCCTGAAGCCAGGGCTTGTCTGACCAATGAGCTGGACACGCGCACCGGTGAAGGCACCGCGCCACCCAGGCGCGGGTTGGTGCTCATGCGAGGATCGGACACCTCGTAGCTGTTCATGCGCGCCACATCAAAGCCCATGGCTTCACCAAACTGAACCAGGGCTTCATGGTTACCCTGGCGTTTGGCTCCAAAGCGGAAATCATCACCCACCAACACGTAATTGCTGCCCAAGCCCTTGACCAGAACCTGGCTTACAAATTCCTGTGGGCTCATTTGGCTCAGCGCCAGGTTGAAGGGCAGCACCACACATTGGTCGATGCCGCAGGCTTGCAGTTCGACGAACTTGTCCCTCAAGGTCGAGATGCGCTGGGGGGCGAGATCGAGCCGCCCTGTGAGTTCAGCGAAAAAGTCCCTGGGATGCGGTTCAAAGGTCAGCACGCAACTGGGCAAGCCCCGTTGCCTGGCCTCCGAACGGAGCAAGGCGAGCATGGCCTGGTGCCCACGATGAACCCCATCGAAGCTGCCAATGGTCAAGGCCACGGCATCGGCCATGTCTGCATGATGAAAACCGCGAAAGATGCGCATGGGTCGAACAGGGGTTTGAAGAACTGACATCAAAAACGGCTATATTGTGTCCGATACCCGAATTCAGGCGCTTGCGCGCTGTTGTCGCCAAGTGCCCGTCCAACGATTGGGAGGTGCAGGTTGAAGGTGCTCAAACTCTCGGCTCAGGGGCTGCCACAGTCCTGGATATCGCTGGAGCAGGCTGTCATTCACTATGCAGCCAATGAGGTGCGCTGGGAAGTCGGTGCCGAAATCGCCGTCTTTCATGGCGGAATCAATGCCCGAACAGGCTTGCAATCCATCATCACAGTCAACAGCATCATTGGCACCAAAGGCGTGCCCAACATCAACCCCTTCGAACTGCGCCCAGGTCTCACGAACTCAAAACTGTTTGCACGGGATCGCAACCTGTGCGCCTATTGCGGGGACCATTTCCACGAAACCGAACTCACCCGTGAGCACATCATCCCCTTTGGTCAAAACGGGCACGATGCCTGGATGAACGTGGTGACTGCATGCAAGCCCTGCAATCACCGCAAAGGCAATCGCACGCCCGAACAGGCGGGCATGCCCTTGTTGTATGCGCCCTATGTGCCCAGCCTCTGGGAGGATTTCATTTTGCGCAACCGTCGCATCCTCAATGACCAGATGGAATTCCTGATGGCCCATCTGCCCAGAACGTCCCGTCTGGCGGCCTGATCCCTGCCCAGGCCAAGCCCTGGGCGATGTTTCATAGCGCGATGAATTGACCCAGCCTCAGGTCTGGCCTGAGAGCACCCGCTCGACTGCGCGGGGGTAAAGCACATGCTCCTGGGTCAGCACGCGGGCAGCCAGACTCTGGGCATCGTCGCCGGGAGAAATCGGAACCACCACCTGATCAATGATGTGACCGGCGTCGAGCTCGGAGTTCACCCAGTGCACGCTTGCACCCGCAAATCGGCAGCCGGCGGCCAAGGCACGTTCGTGGGTGTTCAATCCGGGGAAGGCTGGCAGCAGCGAAGGGTGGATGTTCATCACCGAATGTTCGAACCGGTCCAGAAAAACGGGGGTCAACACCCGCATGAATCCCGCGAGCAACACCCAGCGGGGTTGGTGGGATTGCACCAGTTCAGCCAGCGCCGCATCAAAGGCGTCGCGGGGTTGGGGGTGGTCCTTGAAGCTGCGGTGATCCAGCACCTCGGTGTGCAAGCCAAGGTCGCGGGCTTTGGCCAGTCCCGCCGCATCGGGGCGGTTGCTGATCACGCAGCGAATGTGGGCGCCAAATCGCGCCTGCCAGTGCCGTTGCTGGGCAGCTTGCGCCAGCGCCACCATGTTGGAGCCACTGCCAGAAATCAGGATCACCATGTCGTTCATGTCGCCATTATCAAGAGCTTGCAGACCGGGGTCATCTGACCAATTCGCACGTTCGTGCTACAACAATGCATTCTTGATCCACCCACAAGGACAGACATGGATTTGGCATTCACACAAGAAGAGGAAGCATTTCGTCAGGAAGTCAGAGCTTGGGTCAGGGACCACTTGCCCAGCGAGATTTCCAACAAGGTTCACCAGGGCTTGCGTCTCACGCGCGACGACATGCAGTCATGGTCCAAGATCCTCGGGCGCAAAGGCTGGTTGGGCTATGGTTGGCCCAAGCAGTTTGGTGGCCCCGGCTGGTCGGCTGTTCAAAAGCATTTGTTTGAGGAGGAATGTGCGCTCGCAGGCGCTCCGCGCATCGTCCCCTTTGGCCCCGTGATGGTCGCTCCCGTGATCATGGCGTTTGGCAGCCCCGAGCAACAGCAGCGTTTTTTGCCAGGCATTGCCAGTGGCGAAGTGTGGTGGTCCCAAGGCTACAGTGAACCGGGTTCGGGCTCTGATTTGGCGTCCCTGAAAACACGCGCAGACCGTGAAGGTGACCACTACATCGTCAACGGCCAAAAGACTTGGACCACCCTGGGGCAGTATGGTGACTGGATCTTCTGCTTGGTGCGCACCAGCCACGAGGGCAAGCCACAAACCGGCATTTCCTTTTTGCTCATCGACATGAAGACGCCCGGCATCACCGTGCGACCCATCAAGTTGATCGATGGCGAGTTCGAGGTCAACGAGGTCTGGTTCGACAACGTCAAAGTGCCCGCAAGCAACCTGATCGGCGAGGAAAACAAGGGCTGGAATTACGCCAAATACCTGCTCGCCCATGAGCGCACCAACATTGCCGATGTGAACCGTGCCAAACGTGAATTGGAACGACTCAAGCGCATCGCCAAGGCTGAAGGCCTGGACAACGATCTGCGCTTCAAGGACGAAATCGCCCGTCTGGAAGTCGACATCGTGGCGCTGGAGATGATGGTCCTGCGCGTGTTGAGTGCTGAAAAGTCTGGCAAGCAAAGCCTGGACATTGCTGGCTTGCTCAAGATCCGGGGCAGCGAAATCCAGCAACGCTATTCAGAATTGATGATGCTTGCCGCTGGTCCCTACAGCGTGCCTTTCATCCAAGAGGCCATGGACGCGGGCTGGCAAGGTGTGCCGGTGGGAGCCTTGCATTGCGCACCTTTGGCGCCCAGTTATTTCAACATCCGTAAAACCACCATTTATGGTGGCAGCAACGAGGTGCAACGCAACATCGTCGCGCAAACCATCCTGGGTTGAGGAGATCACATGGACTTCAATTTCACAGACGAACAAGAGCAGTTGCGCGATGCCGTGGCCAAGTGGGTGGCGCGCTCCTACACCTTTGATCGCCGCCGCGAGATCGTGGCCAAGGGTGGCTTTAGCGAAGACACCTGGCGTGAACTCTCTGACCTCGGCTTGGCTGCCCTGGCGGTGAGCGATGCCCATGGCGGATTGGGCATGGGCGCAGTCGAGGCCATGGTGGTGATGGAGCAACTGGGTCGAGGCCTGGTGATGGACCCCATGGTCCAAACCTGGATGACTGCCCAAGTACTGCAATCTCACGCCAGCGAGGCTTTGCAAGCCCAGCACCTGCCCAATCTGGCCACAGGCCAGTGGCGTTGCGTGTTGGCTCATCAGGAGCGTGCGGCGCGATATCGGTTGGAGGTCTGTCAGACCCAGGCCGAACCATCCGCGTCGGGGCAATGGCAACTCACGGGCCTCAAGAGCGTGGTCCCCATGGCCTCGCAGGCGCACGCTTTCCTGGTCCCAGCCATGGCCAAGGGACAGCTCAGCCTCTTTTTGGTGGAGGCCAATGCCCCAGGGGTGACGGTGAGGCCCTATGTGGGTCAAGACGGCGCGAGCCTGGGCGACGTGAGCCTGAACAAAGCCTCGGCGATTCAAGTCACCCAAGACGGCCAATCAGCCCTGGATTGGTGTGCCGATGTGGGCGTGGCCATGGTCTGTGCGGAAGCTGTGGGCATCATGGACACCACCCTGGGCATGACCGCCGAGTACCTCAACACCCGAAAGCAGTTTGGTGTGGCCATTTCCAGCTTTCAGGCCTTGCGTCATCGCATGGCCGACATGAAGATGCAGCTCGAACTGGCGAGGTCCATGAGCTATTACGCGACCCTCAAGCTGGGCGCACCAGCCGCTGAGCGGCGCCAGGCGGTCTCTCGTGCCAAATACCAATTGAGCCAGTCCATGCGCTATGTAGGCCAGCAGGCCATACAGCTCCATGGTGGCATTGGGGTCACCGACGAATACATGGTGGGGCATTGCTTCAAACGCCTGACGGTCCTGGAGATGACCTGGGGCGATGGCCTGCACCACCTGGGCGAAGTGTCTGCACGCATGCAGGACACAGCCGGCGTGTTTTGACTCGGGTCTTGGCTCACGCTCGCGCACGATCACGCCCCCCAGAGGGGCCTGCCGATCTGCCGGCTTTGGCCGCGCACGTGGTGCAGGCCATTCTTGACGGACAAAGTGCAGACCAGGCTCTGTCCGAGGCCACCCTGGCCAAGTCGCCCATGCGCTTGTCCTCACAAGACAGGGCGGCATTGGGCGACTGTGTGTTCCAGGTCTTGCGGCATTGGCGACTGACCCAGGCCGCCGTGGCGCCCGATGCCTTGACGACACAAGTGGCGGTGGACCTTCAGGTCTTGGTCACCCCATGGCCCGACGGGCAAGACAAAGCCTTTCGCGCACGCTGGGCGCCATGGGTGCAAGCGCGCCTCCAGCCCCTGGACAAGGAGCGCATGCACTTGTATGCCCAACGACTTAAGGCCAGCAATGCTTGGCCCATGGCGGTGCAATACAGCGTGCCCGATTGGCTCATGCAGCAAACGCAAGCCGATCACCCTGACTTGGACCAGGCCTTTTGGTCCGCGTTGATGGACCGCGCTCCTGTGGACTTGCGCGTCAACATCGGCCAATGCAAACGCACGCAGGCTCAACAGGCTTTGGCCGATTCGGGTGTGCAGTCCCAGCCCACGCCCTATTCGTCGTGGGGTTTGCGATTGACTCAGCCCACAGGCTTGACCCAGTTGCCGCTCTTCCAGCAAGGGCACATCGAAATCCAGGACGAGGCATCCCAGCTCCTGGCTGCCCTGGTGGGCGCCCGTCGAGGTCAGATCGTGGTGGATTTCTGCGCAGGAGCCGGTGGCAAGACCTTGGCCTTGGGCGCCATGATGCGGGGCACAGGCCAGTTGTATGCCATGGATGTCTCAGCGGCGCGCCTCTCGGCAATGAGACCCAGGCTTGAGAGGGCGGGCTTGAAGCAGGTGAGTGTCCTGGGCTTGCAATCGCACCACGACCCGCGTTTGGCCCGGCTCAAAGGCAAGGCCGATGCGGTGCTGGTGGACGCGCCTTGTTCGGGCTTGGGCACCTTGCGCCGCGCCCCTGAACTCAAATGGCAAGTTCAACCCGAAGACGTGACCCGCCATGCCCAGCTTCAACTCGACATCTTGTCCAGTGCAGCCCAGCTTGTGAAGCCGGGTGGGCGTTTGGTCTATGCGACCTGTTCCTTCCTGCGCGAGGAGGATGAGGCCGTGGCTTTGGCCTTTGATCAACTGCATCCGGCTTGGGAGCCGGTGATGGCCACAGATGTCTTGGACGAGCTCAAATGCGACCCGCAAAGCGGACTGACCGATGTCAGCGGGCGCTGGTTTCGCACCTGGCCTCATCGTCACAAGACAGATGCCTTTTTTGCATCCATCTGGACCGCTCGATAGAATGAGGGACAGGGGGATGCATTCATGCACTTGATCGATTGGCCCGTGTGGCAGTTTCTGCTCAAAGCACTTGATGGTGGGTTGCTCAACGCCAGCTTTTGGCAAATGGTGATCTTCACGTTGGTGGCGACCCACATCACCATCGCTGCCGTCACCATTTACCTGCACCGTCACCAGGCGCATCGTGCGCTCGAGTTGCACCCCATCCCCGCGCACTTCTTTCGCCTCTGGCTGTGGCTCACCACGGGCATGCAGACCAAGGCCTGGGCAGCGATCCATCGCAAACACCACGCCAAATGTGAAACCGAAGAAGACCCCCACAGTCCTCAAATCAAAGGCTTGAAGACGGTGTTCTGGCGGGGTGCTGAGCTCTACCGCGCCGAAGCGAAGAACCAGGAAACCCTCAGCAAATACGGTCACGGCACCCCAGACGATTGGATCGAGCGCCATTTGTATTCCGCCTTGCCTTGGCAGGGTGTGGGCGTCATGCTGGTGCTGGATTTGCTGCTCTTTGGCATTGCGGGCTTGTCCATTTGGGCCATCCAGATGCTGTGGATCCCGGTGACGGCAGCCGGCATCATCAACGGCGTTGGGCACTACTGGGGCTATCGCAACTTCGAAGCGCCCGATGCCAGCACCAACATTTCGCCCTGGGGCATCTTGATCGGTGGTGAAGAACTGCACAACAACCACCACACCTATCCCACGTCGGCCAAGCTGTCCGTGAAGCCTTTTGAATTTGACATCGGGTGGCTTTACATCCGCGCTCTGGAAATCCTGGGCATGGCTCATCCCAAGAAAACGCCACCCAAGGCCATGTTCTCGACGGCACCCCTGCCACCGGATGAGCGCACCTTAGAGGCCATGATTTCCAACCGGTATGAGCTCATGGCCAGCTACGCACGCGCATTGCAGCGCACGCTCAAGTCTGAAATCCAGACCCTGCCCAAAAAGCCAGCAGACTCCATCCTCTCGGTTGCCCAGCGTTGGATGCACAGGGATGGCGAAAAAGTGCCGGTGAGCGTTCTGCCCAAACTGTCCGAGGCCAAGCAGCTCCTGCCCCTGGCGTCGAGCATGGTTGCCATGCGCGAAGAGTTGCGGGCCTTGTGGCTCAACACCCATCGCAGCCGTGAGCAACTCACGCAGGATTTGCAGGCGTGGTGCCAACGTGCGGAAGCCAGCGGCATTGAAGCCTTGCGTGATTTCTCCCGCCGTTTGCGCCAGGTTCGCGCTTGACACCGCTTTGCGCTTACCCAGCCCCTTAACGACAAACCCCGCTTGAAGCGGGGTTTGTTGTTGGGCATGCGCCCTTCAGAAGGCAAGTGCCGGTCAATCCCGGCCCAGACTCACTTGAGCTTGGTTTCCTTGTATTCCACGTGCTTGCGAGCCTTGGGATCAAATTTCATGATCGCCATTTTCTCGGGCATGGTCTTTTTGTTCTTGCTGGTCGTGTAGAAGTGACCGGTGCCAGCGGTGGATTCGAGTTTGATTTTTTCTCGAGCGCCTTTGGATGCCATGATGAATTCCTTTCAGTATCAAGCTTGACCACGGGCACGCATGTCAGCGAGCACGGCATCAATGCCATTTTTGTCGATCAGGCGCAAAGCGGCGCTGGAAACGCGCAGGCGCACCCAACGGTTTTCGCTTTCCACCCAGAAGCGGCGGTATTGCAGGTTGGGCATGAAGCGGCGCTTGGTCTTATTGTTGGCGTGGGAAACGTTGTTACCAACCATGGGACCTTTGCCGGTGACTTCACAGAATTTGGACATGTGATCACTCCAGACAAACAGGCCGCATCCTTGAAGAAAGGTAAAAAGGATGACGACCCTCACCTCGCCAATTGATGCCTAGGGGTGGCGGTGACCCCCGTTAAGCCCGGCTTGAGAGCCGGCCTTGGCAATTCGGAAAACCTGGCATTCTAGCGGATTGGCTCACTGCTCCAAAAACCGCTGGGCATCCAGAGCCGCCATGCAGCCGGTGCCGGCAGAGGTGATGGCCTGACGGTAAATGTTGTCCTGCACATCCCCAGCGGCAAAAACCCCGTCCACGCTGGTCATGGTGGCCATGCCTTGCAAACCGCTGCGGGTGAGGATGTACCCATCCTTCATGTTGAGTTGGCCTTTGAAAATGTCGGTATTGGGGTGGTGGCCAATGGCGATGAAGCAGCCTTGGACCTTCAGATCCACCGTGGGCGCAGATTGGGTGGATTTGATGCGCACGCCCGTGACGCCGCTGGCATCTCCCAAGACCTCCTCGAGCTCGCGATGCAGGTGCAGCTCGACCTTGCCCGCTTTGACCTTCTCCATCAGGTGATCGATCATGATGGCCTCGGCTCGGAAGGTGTCCCTGCGGTGGATCACATGCACTTTGGAGGCAATGTTGGAGAGGTAAAGGGCTTCTTCGACAGCGGTGTTGCCACCGCCCACGACGCACACCGGCTGGTCACGGTAGAAAAAGCCGTCACAGGTTGCACAGCCCGAAACCCCCTTGCCCATGAAGGCGGTTTCAGAGGGTAGCCCTAGGTATTTGGCCGATGCGCCGGTGGCAATGATGAGGGCGTCACAGGTGTAGGTGCCACTGTCGCCCGTCAGTTCAAAGGGGCGTTGGTCGAGTTTGACCGAATGGATGTGGTCGAAAACGATCTGGGTGTGAAAACGCTCGGCATGGGCCTGGAAACGTTGCATCAAGTCCGGTCCCATCACGCCATCGACATCGGCCGGCCAGTTGTCCACCTCGGTGGTGGTCATCAGTTGACCGCCCTGGGCCATGCCCGTGATGAGCAAGGGCTTGAGGTTGGCGCGCGCGGCATAAATCGCGGCGGTGAATCCTGCGGGACCTGAGCCCAGGATGAGGACGCGGGCATGGGTGTTGGCTGACATGATGATGTGCTTTCTGTGATTTCAATGCATTGTCGCGATTTTAAAGATGGCGGGATTCACCCTGGACGGACTTGGGAACCGCCAAAGCCCGGTTTCTGACCCGCTGGCTCCTGAGTGACAATCCACTGCAATCCCCTTTCACACCATGACGTATTCACTCAAAACCCTTGAACACTCCGCCGATGAGCAGGCCCCTGTGACCGGATGGCGTCGTCTTTACCAAGAACTGAGTTTGACTTTGGGATTTCTGGGGCTGGCCTTTTGGCTTTTGGCCTTGTTGACCCATTCTGCAAGCGACCCGGCCTGGACCACTTCGGGCGCGGCGACCACGCTCCACAACTGGGGTGGCAAGCTGGGTGCCATGCTGGCGGACTTCAGCTTCTTCCTGCTCGGCTACACCGTGTATTGGGCCTACGCCGCTTTGTTCAGCCTTTGGCTGCGCAGCCTGCGCCAGCGCCTGGGGGGCGCATCCCACTCATCCAGCACCGAGCATTGGCATGACTCATCTTGGGCCTTGGGCGCAGGTTTGGTGATGCTGCTGTTGGCCAGCGCCGGTTTGGAGTGGACGCGCATGTATCGCTTCGAGTCGGGCGTGCCCGGCCACCATGGCGGCGGGATCATGGGCTTCATCATGGGGCAGCTGGCCTATCGGTGGCTGGGCTTCAATGGCTCGGCCTTGTTGTTCATTGTGTTCATGGTGGTGGGCTTGTCCTGGGTGTTTCGCTTCTCGTGGTTGCAAGTGGCAGAGCGGCTGGGCACCTGGGTGGAGCTGGGTTACTTCCGTTGGAAGGAAAAGCGCGAAATGGCCAAAGATGTGGCCCTGGGCCAAGCCGCTGCCCTCGAGCGGGAAAACCAGTTGGACACGCACCACGGCTCAGCGCAACCCCAGGAACCCACCTACGAATCCCCGCTGCATCGCCAGATGGAGGTTGACCAGTCCCTGGAGCCCGAGCCGATGAAGATCGTCATCGAGCCTGAGCCCAAGGTGTTTTCCAGCAATCGCGTGACCAGAGAGCGCCAAAAGCCCTTGTTTGCCGACATGCCCGACTCGCGCCTGCCGCAAATTGATTTGCTCGATGAGTCCACCACGCGCATGGATACAGTCGATCCCGAGGCTTTGGAGATCACCTCCCGCCTGATTGAACGCCGACTCAAGGAGTTTGGTGTCGAGGTGCGTGTGGTGGCTGCCTATCCAGGTCCGGTGGTCACGCGATTTGAGGTGGAGCCTGCCGTTGGGGTCAAGGGTGCTCAGGTCGTGAACCTGGCCAAGGATCTGGCGCGCTCACTGAGCCTGGTTTCGATTCGTGTGGTCGAAACCATACCGGGCAAAAACTACATGGCGCTGGAGCTGCCCAACGCCAAGCGTCAGTCCATCCGCCTGAGTGAAATCCTGGGCTCCAACACTTACAACGAGGCCAAATCCATCCTCACCATGGGCCTGGGCAAAGACATCGTGGGCAATCCGGTGGTGGCTGATCTGGCCAAGATGCCCCATGTGCTGGTGGCGGGCACCACGGGCTCTGGCAAATCCGTGGGCATCAACGCCATGATCCTGAGCTTGCTCTACAAGGCTGAAGCGCGCGATGTGCGTTTGCTCATGATCGACCCCAAGATGCTGGAGATGTCGGTTTACGAGGGCATTCCCCATTTGCTCGCACCCGTGGTCACCGACATGAAGCAGGCGGCCCATGGCCTGAATTGGTGCGTGGCCGAAATGGAGCGCCGCTACAAGCTCATGAGCAAGCTGGGTGTTCGCAACCTCTCGGGCTACAACCACAAGATCGAAGAAGCCAAAGAGAGTGGCCATCCGATTGGCAACCCCTTTAGCCTCACGCCTGAAGCCCCAGAGCCGCTGGAGCGCCTGCCACACATCGTGGTGGTGATCGACGAGTTGGCCGACCTCATGATGGTGGTGGGCAAAAAAATCGAAGAGCTCATTGCCCGCCTCGCTCAAAAGGCGCGCGCTGCGGGCATCCATCTGATCCTGGCCACCCAGCGCCCCAGTGTGGACGTCATCACTGGCCTGATCAAGGCCAACATCCCCACCCGCATCGCCTTTCAGGTCAGCAGCAAGATCGACAGCCGAACCATCCTCGATCAGATGGGCGCCGAGGCCTTGCTTGGCATGGGCGACATGCTGTATTTGCCCAGTGGCACGGGATTGCCCATCCGCGTGCATGGCGCTTTTGTGAGCGATGACGAAGTTCACCGCGTGGTCAAATACCTCAAGACGCAAGGCGAGCCAGACTACATCCAGGGTGTTCTGGATGGCTCTGGTCAGGAAGGCGAATCCAGCTCAGGTCCCGATCTGTTTGGCGAGCAAGTCGGCGAGAAAGATCCGCTCTACGACCAAGCCGTGGAAATCGTGCTCAAGAACCGCAAGGCCAGCATCTCCTTGGTGCAACGCCACCTCAAGATTGGCTACAACCGCGCTGCCCGCCTGGTGGAAGACATGGAAAAAGCGGGGCTGGTGAGCGCCATGAGCACCAACGGTCAGCGCGACATCCTGGTGCCAAGCCGGGGCGAAGAGGCGTGAGCATGGGGCGCATCCAAGGCTTGCGGTGCTGGGGCTGGATCGGTGGTCTGGTTCTGCTGCTGGTTTTGCCCAGCCTGTCGCAAGCCCAAGAGAGCGTTCAATCGGGCGTTCAAGCGGACGCTCAAGCGGGCGTTCAAGCCTTGTCCCGGTTTATCTCCGAGGTCCAAAGCGCCCAGGTGCAATTTGTCCAGCGTGTGAGCGAGCCCGGCCGCGAGGGCAAGCCTGGCAAAGTCAAGACCTCGTCGGGCGACATGAGCTTTGCCCGCCCCAGCCGGCTGCGCCTGCACTACCTCAAGCCCTTTGTTCAGACCCTGGTTGCCGATGGTCGCCAGATCTGGTTTCACGATGCCGATCTGGAGCAAGTCACCGTGCGTCCTCAATCGCAGGAGTTGAGCCAGACCGCCCTGGGTGCCATTGCCACGGTGACCCAGCTCAAAGCGCTGGAGCAAACCCATCGCATCAAGGCCTTGCCGGATCAAGAGGCCCTGTCCTGGGTTGCACTGGAGCCCAAGGCGGCGGAGTCGACGGTGCGCCAAATCCGCTTGGGCTGGCGCGACGGCCTGCTTGCCCGCATGCTGGTGGAGGACGCCCTGGGTCACAAAACCGAATGGACCTTGTCCCAATGGCAAATCAACCCCAAGCTCGCGTCTGACCATTTTCATTTCTCACCCCCTGCTGGGGTGGAGGTGATTCGCTCACGCTAAAAACCCATGAGCGAGCGCCCGACCCCTGCTCCCCGCGTACCGCTAGCCGAGCGGCTGCGTCCGCATCGCCTGGCCGATGTGGTGGGTCAAGCCCACATCCTGGGGGCGGGCAAGCCTTTGCGGCTGGCCATGGAACACGGTCAATTGCACAGCTGCATCCTGTGGGGACCGCCTGGCGTGGGCAAGACCACCCTGGCGCGCCTCATGGCACAGGCCTGCGATGCGCAGTTTTTCACCCTGAGCGCCGTCTTGGCAGGTGTGAAAGACATCCGCGAGGTGGTGGAGCAAGCCCAAGCCACGGCGCAGGGTCTCATGCCCAAGCCCAGCGTGGTGTTTGTCGACGAGGTGCATCGCTTCAACAAGGTGCAGCAAGATGCTTTTTTGCCCCATGTTGAATCGGGCCTGTTGACCTTCATTGGCGCCACCACCGAAAACCCATCGTTTGAAGTGAACTCGGCCTTGCTCTCGCGGGCCACGGTGTATGTGCTCAAGTCCTTGTCCCATGAAGACCTGTCTTCTCTGGTAGCACGTGCGGTGGCTCAGGATGCCATCGTGAGCCTCACACCCGAAGCGATCGAGCGCCTGATCGAATTCGCCGATGGCGATGCGCGTCGCCTCATCAACACCCTGGAGACTTTGTCCGAGTCGGCTCAGAATTTGCAGTTGACCCAATTGGACCTGGACACCGTCGAGCACATGCTCGGTGAGCAACTGCGTCGATACGACAAAGGCGGGGACCAGTTCTATGACACCATCAGCGCCCTGCACAAATCGGTGCGCGGCTCCAATCCAGATGCCGCCCTCTACTGGATGGTGCGCATGCTCGACGGTGGTGCAGACCCGCGCTACATCGCGCGCCGCCTCATCCGCATGGCCACCGAGGACATTGGCCTGGCCGATCCCAGGGCCTTGCAACTGGCTTTGCATGCCGCCGAGGTGTATGAACGCCTGGGCTCTCCCGAGGGCGAATTGGCACTGGCCGAATGCGTGGTGTATTTGGCCGTGGCGGCCAAATCCAATGCGGTCTACAGCGCCTACAAAGCGGCCAAGGCCTTTGTCAAAAGCCACGGCTCCTTGTCTGTGCCCATGGCTTTGCGCAATGCCCCCACCTCGCTCATGAAAAACCTGGGTCATGGTGCGGGCTATCGTTATGACCACGACGAACCCGATGCCGTGGCCAGTGGCCAGCGTCACTGGCCTGAAGAGCTCACAGATCCGCCTCGTTTTTATGAGCCGGTGGACAGAGGCCTGGAGACCAAGATTGCCGACAAACTCAAGACCTTGAGGCAACTGCATCAGCAAAATGAGAAGTGATGCTCAGGGGCGCAGGGGGTTTTCCCATCTGGATGTGATGTAAGTCGGTGATAAGCTTTCGCGATTCTTTGAACTGACCCTGTTATGGATATTTTTCTTCAACAAGTCATCAATGGGCTGGTGTTGGGAAGCATGTATGCCTTGGTGGCCTTGGGTTACACCATGGTGTACGGCATCATCAACCTCATCAACTTTGCCCACGGTGAAGTGCTCATGGTGGGCGCGCTCACCAGTTGGACGGTCATCGGACTGCTTCAAACTCAATGGCCGGGTCTGCCCGAGTCGCTCCTGCTGCTGATTTCCCTGGTGGTGGCCTGTGTGGTTGCCGCTGTCCTCAATGTGCTCATCGAGCGTGTGGCCTATCGTCGATTGCGCATGGCGCCCAAGTTGGCCACCCTCATCACGGCCATTGGCATGTCCATCCTCTTGCAGACCATGGCCATGATCATCTGGAAGCCCAACTACAAGCCCTTTCCCACGCTGTTGCCCGATGAGCCCTTTCATCTCGCCGGAGCGGTGATCACGCCCACCCAAGTGGCCATCCTGGTGGTGACGGCCTTGTCGCTGGCGGTGTTGACCTACATCGTCAACGCCACACGCCTGGGGCGTGCCATGCGTGCCACCGCCGAAAACCCCAAGGTGGCCAGCCTCATGGGGGTGAATCCCGACCAAGTCATTGCCGCCACCTTTGCCATCGGTGCGGTGCTTGCAGCCATTGCGGGTGTGATGTGGGCTTCCAACTACGGCACGGTTCAACATGCCATGGGCTTCTTGCCTGGCCTCAAGGCCTTCACGGCAGCGGTGTTTGGCGGCATTGGCAATCTGGCGGGTGCAGTGGTGGGCGGTGTGTTGCTGGGTCTGATCGAGGCGATTGGCTCGGGTTACATCGGGCATTTCACGGGCGGTGTGCTCGGTAGCCACTATGCCGATGTATTTGCCTTTGTGGTGCTCATCATCATGCTCACCCTGCGGCCGTCTGGCTTGCTGGGCGAACGCGTGGCCGATCGGGCTTGAGGGAGTGACCAACATGAATGTCATGCTTCAACGCCTGCAATCGCGCCCCGTCATGGTGGTTCTGCTGTTGCTCCTGCCCCTGATCCTGCAAGTCTTTGGCAATGCATGGGTTCGCATTGCAGACATCTCTTTGCTCTATGTCATGCTGGCCTTGGGTCTGAATGTCGTGGTGGGCTATGCAGGCCTTCTGGATCTGGGCTATGTGGCCTTCTATGCCATTGGTGCCTATTTGTTTGGTCTGCTCGCTTCGCCGCATTTGCTCGAAGCTTTTCCCGCGCTCATGCTCACCTTTCCCAATGGCTTGCATTTGCCCTTGTGGGCGGTGATCCCGCTGGCTGCCATCCTGGCTGGCATTTTTGGGGTCTTGCTTGGTGCGCCCACCCTCAAATTGCGCGGCGACTACCTGGCCATCGTGACCCTGGGCTTTGGTGAAATCATCCGGGTGTTCATGAACAACATGGATCAGCCCTACAACATCACCAACGGCCCCAAGGGCTTGGGCAGCATAGACCCGGTCACGGTGTTGGGGCACCCCTTGTCCAAAACCTTGAGCCTGGGTCCCATTGAATTGCCATCGGTCACCCAGTACTACTACCTGTTTTTGCTCTTGGTGTGGGTCAGCACCATCATCTGTTTTCGCCTGGAGCGTTCGCGAGTGGGTCGTGCCTGGATGGCCATTCGCGAAGACGAAATTGCCGCCAAGGCCATGGGCATCAACACCCGCAACCTCAAGCTCTTGGCCTTTGCCATGGGCGCCACATTTGGTGGGGTCTCGGGTGCGATGTTCGCGTCCTTCCAGGGCTTTGTATCACCCGAGTCCTTCACCCTCATGGAGTCGGTCATGATCGTGGCCATGGTGGTGCTGGGCGGCTCAGGCCATTTGCCCGGCGTGATTCTGGGTGCTGTGTTGCTATCGGCTTTGCCCGAGGTGTTGCGCTATGTGGCGGGTCCCTTGCAAACCCTCACCGATGGCCGCCTCGATGCCGCCATCTTGCGCCAGTTGCTCATTGCCCTGGCCATGATCCTCATCATGCTGCTGCGCCCCATGGGCTTGTGGCCTTCACCCGAGCACGGGCTGGCCTTGCCCAAACGCGACCCTGCCAAGAAAGGAGAACCGTCATGAGCCAAGCCGACATCGTTCTCCACGTCAGTGGGGTGTCCAAGCGCTTTGGTGGATTGCAGGCGCTCAAGCAAGTGGGTTTGCAGATTGAGCGCGGTCAGGTCTATGGCCTGATTGGTCCCAATGGCGCGGGCAAAACCACGTTCTTCAATGTGATCACGGGCTTGTACACGCCCGACGAGGGGGTGTTTGAGCTCAATGGCAAGCCCTATGAGCCCAGTGCCGTGCACGAAGTGGCCAAGGCTGGCATTGCCCGCACCTTTCAGAACATCCGGCTCTTCCCCGACATGACTGCCCTGGAAAACGTCATGGTGGGTCGCCATGTGCGCACCGGATCGGGTTTGCTCGGTGCCATGTTTCAAACTCCGAGCTTCAAGGCTGAGGAGGCTGCCATTGCACAGCGTGCCCACGAACTGCTGGCCTATGTGGGCATAGACCAGTATGCGGCTTACCGCGCCAAAACCCTGAGCTATGGTGACCAGCGTCGTCTGGAAATTGCCAGGGCCTTGGCCACCGACCCGCAACTCATTGCCCTCGATGAACCCGCAGCGGGCATGAATGCCACCGAGAAAGTCCAGTTGCGTGAACTCATCGCGCGCATCCGCGCCGATCACAAAACTGTGTTGCTCATCGAGCACGATGTGAAGTTGGTCATGGGTTTGTGTGATCAGGTGACGGTATTGGACGACGGCAAGGTCATCTCGCAAGGCTCGCCTGCCCAGGTCCAACACGATCCCAGCGTCATTGAGGCCTATTTGGGCACGGGGGGACACTGACATGGCCAGCAATGCATTGCTTGAAGTGGATCAACTCAAGGTCGCCTATGGCGGCATCCAGGCCGTCAAGGGCGTGAGCTTCAAGGTTCACGCTGGCGAATCGGTGAGCCTCATTGGTTCCAATGGCGCGGGCAAGACCACCACCATGAAGGCCATCACTGGCCTGCTCAAACCCAAGTCGGGGGATGTGCGCTACGGCGGTCAATCCATCATCGGTCAGGGTGCATGGGATTTGGTGCAGCAAGGTCTGGCCATGGTGCCCGAAGGTCGGGGTGTGTTTGCCCGCATGACCATCGACGAGAACTTGCTCATGGGCGCCTACATCCGCAACGATGCCGACATCGCCCAGGACATGGAGCGGGTCTTTGAGACCTTCCCCCGCCTCAAGGAGCGCCGCAAGCAATTGGCGGGCACCATGTCGGGTGGCGAGCAGCAAATGCTGGCCATGGGTCGCGCACTCATGTCACGCCCCAAGTTGCTCTTGCTCGATGAGCCATCCATGGGTTTGTCGCCCATCATGGTGGATCGCATCTTCGAGGTGATTCAAACCGTGACCCAGCAAGGGGTCACCTTGCTGCTGGTCGAGCAAAACGCCAGCCGCGCCTTGCAACTCACCGACCGAGCCTATGTGATGGACTCAGGAGAGATCACCATGGAAGGCCCTGCCCGCGAGATGCTGACCAACCCCAAGGTGCGCGAAGCCTACCTGGGCGAGTAAGCCCGCCTCAGGTGGCCGCGTCGGCCGCCGAGGTGAAGGCATCGGCGAAAAAGAGGTCGGGGTCCAGGCCAGCCAGGGCAACGAAATCCTTTTTGGCCGAATCGATCACGATGGGCGCACCACAGGCATAGACCTCGTGCCCCGACAAATCGGGGTGGTCTTGCAGCACCGCGCGATGGACAAACCCGTTGCGCCCTGTCCAGTGATCCTGCGCCGTCGCATCGGACACCACCGGGATGTAAGTCAACCAGGGGTGAGACTGGGCAAAGGCCTCGATCCATTCGTTCAGGTACACATCCTGGGGGCGACGACCGCCCCAGTACAGGTGTGCGGTGCGTGCGATGCCCTGGTGATCCATGTGCTCGAGCATGGCCTTGATGGGCGCAAATCCTGTGCCCGAGGCCAGCAGGATCATGGGCAGTGATGAGGCCTCGCGCAGTGCAAATGAGCCAAAGGGACCCTCGACCCGCAAGATGTCCTTTTCCTTCATGGCACCAAAGACATGGTCGGTGAATTGCCCACCGGGCATGTGGCGGATGTGCAGTTCAATGAGCTTGGTGTCTCCCGTCACCGTGTGGGGTGCATTGGCCATGGAGTAGCTGCGCCGATCACCCGAGCGCAGCAACACATCCATGTATTGCCCTGCGCGGTATTGGACGGCTTCGGTGGCAGGCAGTTGCAGGCGCAGGCGCACGACATCCGGTGCGAGGCGCTCGAGGCTGGACACGCGGGCCGGCATCTTGCGGATCGGGAAGGCGCCCTCTTCGGTGACCTGACGCGACTCGAGCACCACATCGCTGTGGGCATGCGCACGGCAGGTGAGGATGTAGCCTTGTGCCAACTCATCCTCGGTGAGGGCTTTGGCCTGATAGGCATCCAGGCTCACTTCGCCAGACAGCTTTTTGCATTTGCACGATCCACAGGCCCCGTCCTTGCAGCCATAGGGCAGACCAATGCCTTGTCGAATGGCGGCCAGCAACAGGGTTTCATCGGCTTGAGCTTCAAATTGACGCTTGCTGGGCTCGACGGTGATGTGGTGGCTCATTCTTGGGTATCCTTTGGCGGATCGTTGTTTTCAAAACCAATCATTTTGCCCTCAAACCTTTCACCCCTGGGTGCCTTGCCGTCGCGCTTTCGCAAGCCTCGCCTGCTGGTGGTGGGCGGTGGCGATGTGGCACAACGCATGGCCAAAGACTTGGCGGGTCGCTGGCGGATCATGGTGCTGGTGCGTCGCCCCGAGCAGGCCGCCCATTGGCGAAAGCTCGGTGGCGTGCCCTTGCAAGGCGACTTGGATCAGCCCGCCACGCTCAGGCGGTTGGCGGGACTGGCGCACCGGGTGATTCATCTCGCGCCGCCTCCCACATCGGGGCAAAGCGATCCGCGCTCGCAACACCTCGTTCAGGCCTTGTCTTTGCGCACGCCCCCCGCTAGCCTGGTTTATGCCTCGACCACGGGCGTCTATGGCGATGCCAGGGGAGACGTGGTGCGGGAGACGCGCAGCCTCAACCCCATGAGCGATCGTGCCGTGCGCCGCGTGCACGCCGAGCATCAGTTGCGCCGTTGGGGCAAGCGTGCTGCTGTGGCCGTGAGTGTGTTTCGCATCCCTGGCATCCATGCCCCGGACCGTGAAGGATCCTTGCGCGATCGCCTGCTGCGGCTGGCTCCTGTGCTGGTGCCCCAGGACGATGTCCACACCAATCACATCCACGCCGATGACCTCGCGCGCATCCTGCATTGGGCCTTGTGGGGTGCAGGTCCACAGCGTTGCTACAACGTCAACGATGAAACCCGCTTGCCCATGGGCGAGGCCCTGACGCAGTTGGCACAGCACCTCGGGCTGGCGCCGCCGCCTCGCCTGACCTGGGCTCAGGCCAAGGACAGCCTCAGCCCCATGGTCCTGAGTTTTTGGCGCGAATCGCGGCAGGTGGATGCCACCCGCCTGACCAGCGAGTGGCCTTGGCGTTTGCGCTATCCCAGGCTGGTGGATGCCTATTCCCCCCAGGCCTGAAGATCAAGGGCTGGCCAGTCAGCGCATGCCAATGCGTGATTCAACAAAGGCTTTGGCCGCCTCGCGTGGCAGGCTGCGCCAATAAGCCGGGCTTGCATGGACTTGGCCACCCAGGGCGGCGGCGGCTGCCCATCCCCAGCGCGGGTTGAACAGAAAGCCTCGACCCAGGGCCACGGCGTCGGCTTCACCCTGGGTGAGCACGGCCTCGGCTTGGTGCGGGTCGGTGATCAAGCCCACTGCAATCGTCGGCACACCTGTGGCTGCTTTGACTTGCTGAGCCAGCGACACCTGATAGCCCGGTCCAATCGGGATTTTTTGTTGGGGCGAAATGCCGCCTGACGAGATGTGCAGGTAGTTCACCCCAGCCCCTTTGAGCCATTCACACAAGGCCAGGGTTTGCGCCGGGTCCCAGCCGCCTTCGACCCAGTCGGTGGCCGAGAGGCGGATGCCCAAAACACCAGAGAAAGCCGAACGCACGGCTTCAAACACTTCTTTGACAAAGCGGGTGCGCCCCTCGAACGAGCCGCCGTAGGCATCGGTGCGCTGATTGGAAATCGGCGAGAGGAATTCGTGCAACAAATAGCCATGCGCCCCGTGCAGTTCAATGGCATCGATGCCCGCTTGCTCGGCGCGCTGGGCTGCAGCAGCAAAAGCGTCGCGGATGCGGACAAGGCCCGCGTGGTCCAGCTCCGTGGGCAGGACTTCGCCGGGCAACTGTGGCAATGGCGACGGTGCAAGCGTTGTCCAGCCGCCGTCGCTGTGCGAGAGCAATTGCCCGCCCTTCCAGGGCTGCGCGCTCGAGCCTTTGCGGCCGGAGTGGGCGAGCTGGATGCAGACCGGGGTGGGCGGTGCCAGACGGCGTGCGCGGGCGAGCACATCGCTCAGGGCGTGCGCGGTGGTGTCGTCCCACAAACCCAGGCACTGGGGCGTGATGCGGCCCTCTGGCGTGACGGCGGTGGCTTCAATGATCATCAGGCCGCAACCCGAATTGAGCAGGTTGGTCCAATGCGTCAGGTGCCAATCGGCGGCCAGGCCATCGGTGCAACTGTATTGGCACATGGGCGCCACCACCAGGCGGTTGGGCAAAGTGAGTTCACCCTGGGGTGAGGTCAAGGTCAGGGGGGAAAAAAGCAGGCTCATGTTGAAACGACTCAGGTGAGGTGCAAAACCCCATGGTAGTGAACTTCAGCAGCCGTGGGAGTCACAGACTTGTCGTTGCGCGCCCAGCCGTGAGGGCATTCAGGGCGAAAGAATGCCCAGCGTCTTGACGCCGCGCCGGATGCCCACCGATGCCGCATACCCCAGTTCGTCTGAATACATGGGCGCTTCCACGCCCCAGCGATTGAACTTCACCGATGGGCTGTAGATCAGATCCGACTGCACCGTTGGGTTGTACCAAAGCAGCACAGAACCCATGGGCTTGAGGGCGCACATGCGTGAAGACAGCTGACGACCCAGCGGGGTGGTGCCGCCCTTGCGCAGGTTGGGCGGGAAGTTGTCGTCTCCTGGCCGATGCTGATCCCATTGACTCAAGCCAACAGGCAAGACCCCATCGTCGCCCGTGTTGACGAGGCCGTCCTTGCCGCCAGTGCCCACATAGGACATGCCAGTGGGCGAGCCGATGAAGCTGAAAAACACCTGGGGCTCCACCCGTTCATCGAACTGGAACTGCAGCAAACGTCCGGGCGCTCCCGTGTAAATCAAGTAAAGGGCTGCACCCACGTACTTGGGTTGCGTGGACGATTCCTGGGCTGAGGCCCGCACAGCCACACGCAGGATGACGCTGGTGTCGTTGCGGTGCTTGAGCCATACGTCGTTGTTGAGCGAGTAGACGTTGGACCACTCCAAGCTTTTTTTCGCGATTTGCACCTCAGGCGCATTGGCCTCGGGCTGGTAGCGGGTCATGACGCCGCTGGTGGCACCCATGCGGACTTTGAAATCGTTGCCATAGACCCATCCATGAAACGGGTAGGAACGACCCTTGGCAATCCAGTCGTCGATGTTGAAGGGGCGGATGTATTCATCAGCCCAAAGGTTGACGTTCAAATCCGTGCGCCGGGCTTGATTGATGATGGGGTTGGGGTCGCAGCCCAAGTCGGGAATGGGCGCAGCATCCATGAGGCCTTGCAAGGTGGTGTGCAAGTGGGCGGTGGCCTGAGCGGGCGTGCGTCTGGCATTGGGGTCAGCGCGCAACAGCGCAGCGTCTTCGATGGCCGTCTGGATCACGGGCATGGCCTCGAATTCAGCTGTGGGTTTGGCAAAGTCCTCGGGCTTGAGGCTGGGCATTTTGTTGGCCAGGGCAGCGGGCAGTTGAATCCCGTTGTTGGGGTTGAGGTCTGCATCCAGGCCTTGGAGCAAGTAGGCGATGTTGGTGACCACGGGGTCGGTGAGTGATTTGGTCTCGCTCATGTCCACGGGCGTGACGGTGGCATAGGCCACGGCAGGTGGGAACTCGATGGCGCCATAGCGAAAGGTGACCGACTCGCCTTGTCGATAGTCAAAGCCACCATCGGCACGGGTCACGCCAGAGAGGGTGGGTGTGATGAAGGTCAAGCCCTGGACCGCGCTGTCCAGAAAGATGCCGTTGCGGATGTCCCCCAGCCCACCGGCTACGCTGCTGGATCCGCCGCCGCCCCCACCACATGCGCTCAGCCACGCCGCGGCACAAAGTCCTGCGGCCAGGACTCTGGAACGGATGAGCACGAGCGACACACAAGGGCTTGAGAACATCGGGACATCTCACAGCAGCAGGGAACAATCTGGACCCAATGGGGGAGCCGAGCAGGCTCATGCCCCCCGAACTGGCCATGGTGTATCGGTCCATGCCAGCAGGTCTTGAGTAAAAAAAAGGGGGGGTGGTGCCGGAAGCCGGAATCGAACCGGCACGGTGTTTTGCACCGGCAGATTTTGAATCTGCTGCGTCTACCAATTTCGCCACTCCGGCAGCGAGACAGGCGCGCATTATGGCACAGTAACGGGGATGAACTTCCCAACTCTTGAAGCCGTCATTGGCCACACCCCCCTGGTTCGATTGCAACGTGTGGGTCAGGCCAGTTGTCAGGCCCACCACAACGTCATCCTGGGCAAACTCGAAGGCAATAACCCGGCGGGTTCGGTGAAAGACCGGCCAGCGCTGTCCATGATCCAGCGGGCAGAAGAGCGCGGCGACATCCGCCCTGGCGATACCCTGATCGAAGCCACCTCGGGCAACACCGGCATTGCGCTGGCCATGGCGGCCGCCATCAAGGGCTATCGCATGGTGCTCATCATGCCCGAGGACTTGTCGATTGAGCGCGCACAAACCATGAAAGCCTATGGCGCCGAACTCATCCTGACCCCCAAGGCGGGCGGCATGGAGCATGCGCGTGATCTGGCCGATGACATGCAGCGACAAGGCAAAGGGCGTGTGCTGGATCAATTCGCCAATGCCGATAACCCCCGCATTCATTTTGAAACCACCGGACCTGAAATCTGGCGCGACACCCAGGGCACCATCACCCACTTTGTCTCGGCCATGGGCACCACAGGCACCATCACCGGGGTGGGGCGTTACCTCAAGTCGCAAAACCCCAATGTGCGCATCGTGGGTGCGCAGCCGCAAGACGGCTCACGCATCCCCGGCATACGCAAGTGGCCCGAGGAGTACCTGCCCAAAATCTATGATCCTTCGGTGGTGGATGAGATGGTCTATGTGAGCCAGGCCGACGCAGAGGACAGCGCGCGTCAACTCGCCCGCGAAGAAGGTTTGTTCGCGGGCATCTCGGCCGCAGGCGCTTGCTGGGTGGCACAACGCATCAGCGAGCGCGAGCGCAACGCGGTGATCGTCTTCATCGTGTGTGACCGTGGCGATCGCTACCTTTCCACGGGGGTGTTTCCAGCATGAATGAACCCCGCTTTTGTCCGCAATGTGCGACCCCCTTGCAATGGTTGACCCAGAGCGAGGATTCGGGTGAGGTCACCCGCCTGCGCTGTACGGCCTGCGAATGGACGCATTGGAACAACCCCACGCCCGTGCTGGCGGCCATCGTCCAGGTGGGCGATCAGGTGTTGCTGGCTCGCAATGCTGCATGGCCAGGGCGGCGCTTTGCGCTGATCACGGGCTTCATGGAAGCGGGTGAAACCCCGCAAGAGGGCGTGAGTCGCGAAATCAAAGAGGAGACCCAGCTCGATGTCACTTCGCTGGCACTGGTGGGCGTGTACGACTTTCAGCGCATGAACCAGGTCATCATTGCCTACCACGCCATGGCAACGGGTGTGGTGCAACTCTCGCCCGAGTTGGTGGAGTACAAACTCTATGCACCGCAAGACATCATTTGTTGGCCTTCGGGAACTGGACAGGCTGTGGCCGATTGGCAGCGTGGCCTGGGCATCGAACCCCGGTTCATGGATTGGGCTGAGCGCGACCGATTGAACGTGGAGTGATGCAAATGGATGTGGACCTCGAACTCGATACCTGCGGCCTCAACTGCCCCTTGCCCATCCTCAAGGCCAAGAAGGCGCTTTCGGGTTTGCAAAGCGGCCAGTTGCTCAAAATCAAGGCCACCGATCCCGGTGCCATGAGGGACTTCGCTGCCTTTGCCAAACAGACGGGCAACGAGTTGCTGCTGCAAGAGACCGTCGGCCAGGAATTTCACTTCGTGCTCAAGCGCCGCTAAAGCCGGGGGCATGCCCCAGCTTGCAGTGATGAAGCCCTCGGGCTGGCTCAACCCAGCTTGACGCGCTGGGTGCTGAGCTTGTCGACGGTGGCCTTGAAGTCACTCAGGCGCTGGCGCTCCTGCTCAATGACTGCAGCCGGAGCCTTGGCCACAAAGGCTTCGTTAGAGAGTTTGCCCTCGGCCTTGTTGATCTCACCTTGCAGCCGCGCGATTTCCTTGTCCAGACGCTGGCGCTCGGCAGCAAGGTCGATCTCCATGTACAAGCACAGGCGCATGCCACCCACCACCGCCACGGGTGCGGCTTGTGCGGCCTGGCTCCACTGGGCTTCGTCCTCGAACACCTGCACCTCGCTCAACTTGGCCAGGGCCTTGAGCACGGCGGCCTGCTCGCGTGCGAACTCGGCCTCGCCCAGCACCAGCAGGGGCAGTCGCTGGGCGGGCGAGACGTTCATCTCGCCACGCAGGGTGCGGCAGGCGTCGACCACGGCCTTGAGCTGGGCCACATGTGCCACCGCCGCTGGATCGATCTTTTCGGGTTGCGACACCGGGTAGGGTGCGACCGCCAGCAAGGGGCGCATCGCATGGGCGGGCACCGTGCCCGCAACCGGCGCCACCACTTGCCAGAGTTGCTCGGTGATGAAGGGAATGATGGGGTGCGCCAGGCGCAACAGGGTTTCGAGCACACGGATCAGCGTGCGGCGCGTGGCCCGTTGAACCGATTCGTGCGGGCTTTGCAATTGCACCTTGGCGATTTCCAGGTACCAGTCGCAGTACTCGTTCCAGACGAATTCGTAGATGTGCTGAGCCACTTGATCGAGTCGGTAGTCGTCAAAGGATTTGGCCACCTGGGCTTCCACCACTTGCAGCTCAGACACGATCCAGCGGTCGGCCTGACTGAAATGCATGTAGCCGTGCATGGGGCCACCCACCTCGCACTCGGCCTTGGTGTGGGGCTTGAGACCGCAATCAAAGCCCTCGCAATTCATGAGCACAAAGCGTGTGGCATTCCACAGTTTGTTACAAAAGTTGCGGTAACCCTCGCAGCGCTTGCTGTCGAAATTGATGCTGCGCCCCAAAGAGGCCAGAGCGGCAAAGGTAAAGCGCAAGGCATCGGCGCCATAAGCCGGGATGCCCTCTGGAAATTCCTTCTCGGTGTTTTTTCTCACCTGCGGGGCGGTCTCGGGTTTTCTCAAGCCAGTGGTTCGCTTGTCCAACAAACTCTGCAGGTCGATGCCATCGATGAGGTCCACGGGGTCGAGCACGTTGCCCTCGGACTTGCTCATCTTCTGCCCATGCGAATCGCGCACCAGGCCATGGATGTACACATGCCTGAAGGGGACTTGGCCAGTGAAATGGGTGGTCATCATGATCATGCGAGCCACCCAGAAAAAGATGATGTCGTAACCCGTGACCAAGACGGAGCTGGGCAGGTACAAATCCTGATCACTCAGAGCTTGCGCCTGGTGCGGCCAACCCAGGGTGGAGAAGGGCACCAGGGCACTGGAGTACCAGGTGTCCAGCACATCCTCATCGCGGGTCAAGACCTTGCCCGGACCGCGCTGATCGGCCTGCGCCTGCGCCTCTTGCTGGGTGCGGGCGACATACACATGGCCGTCCTGGTCGTACCAAGCCGGGATTTGATGCCCCCACCACAGCTGTCGGCTGATGCACCAGTCCTGGATGTTGTTCATCCACTGGTTGTAGGTGTTGACCCAGTTCTCAGGCACAAACTGAACCTGGCCGCTGGCCACGGCATCGATGGCTTTTTGGGCAATGCTCTTGCCAGTGGGATCTTGCGGGCTGACCTTGGTCATGGCCACAAACCACTGGTCGGTGAGCATGGGCTCGACCACTTGTCCGGTGCGAGCGCAAATGGGCAACATCATCTGGTGCGGTTTGACCTCGATCAGGTAGCCCTGGTCCTCAAGGTCTTTGAGCACGGCCTTGCGCGCTTCAAAGCGGTCCAGACCTTGATAGGCCTTGGGGCCGTTGTCGTTGACTTTGGCATCCAGCGTGAAGATGGTGATGAGCGGGATGTCGTGACGCAAGGCACAAGCGTAATCGTTGAAGTCATGCGCGCCAGTGATCTTCACGCAACCAGAGCCGAATTCACGGTCGACAAAATCATCGGCAATGATGGGGATGCGGCGGTCGCACAAGGGCAACTCCACCAGCTTGCCCACCAGGTGCTGATAGCGCTCATCGAGCGGATGCACCGCCAGGGCACCATCGGCCAGCATGGTCTCGGGGCGGGTGGTGGCAATCGTCATGCCGCGTTGCTTCACACCATCGATGAGCTGAGGTCCATCGGCAAAGGGATAGCAGATGTAGTGCATCTTGCCTTGCGACTCGGTGGCCTCCACCTCCAGGTCGGACACGGCACTCATGAGCACTGGATCCCAGTTGACCAGGCGCTTGCCCCTGTAGATCAGGCCTTGCTCATAGAGGCGCACAAAGGTCTCGGTCACCACCTCAGAGAGCTTGTCATCCATGGTGAAGTATTCGCGGCTCCAATCCACGCTGTCACCCATTCGGCGCATTTGCTGGGTGATGGTGTTGCCAGATTGTTCTTTCCACTCCCACACCTTGGCGATGAAGTTTTTTCTGGCCTCGGCTGGGCTGGTGCCCATGTCATGGCGGGAAATGCCTTTCGACTGCAACTGACGCTCGACCACGATTTGCGTGGCAATGCCAGCATGGTCTGTGCCTGGCACCCACACGGTGTTGTGACCGCGCATGCGGTGCATGCGGGTGAGGCTGTCCATGATGGTCTGATTGAAGGCATGCCCCATGTGCAAGGTGCCTGTGACATTGGGCGGCGGTAACTGGATGGCAAAGCTGGGCTGGCCAGCCTGGGGTTGGCCAGTGCCTCGATGCCCGGCGCGTCCCACGCCCGAGGACTCCCACACGGGACCCCATTGGGCTTCCACTTGCGCGGGTTCAAATGATTTGGACAGGCTATCGAGTCCGGGCTGAGTAGGGGTGGATGCCATGGGTGGTCTGAATGGATGAAAGGGGAATGCCGATCTCAAAACCAGCACAAGCAACGCATTTTAGTTGGGCGTCCCACACATCGTATCAATGCGGGCAAGCTAAGGAATTTGCGGGCTCAAGACCTGAGAGGCCTCAGGCTGGGGTGTGAGGCCAAATCAGATCAATGCAAAAACCAGACTCCACCGCCTGAAGCTCAATGCGACCGCCGTGGGCTTTCAAGACCAGCTGCGCTAACACCAGCCCCAGACCGTTTGAGAGTCGCCTGTTCACGGGCGAGTTCAAGGCTTGTTGCAATTCGTGCAACCGCTCTGGGGTACAGCCCTCACCATCGTCATGGATGCTTAGGCGAAACCATGACTTGGCACCATCACCCTGATCATCCTGTGCATCAGGCAGGATCTGGCTTTCAGATTCTGATAGAGCGATCAGGATGGATTTCGCCCCATGTCTTTGCGCGTTATCAAACAGGTTAAAGAGGACCGCTGAAAACAGGTCTGGATCCACGTCAACCGTTCGATGGTTCGAGATGCGAAATTCAAGACTTGGCCAAGCCTGGGTGTCGAGCAGGGTGTGCAAGTCGATGCGCTGACGCTGAGGTTCCACGCCAGTGCGGAACAAGGCCAGCAGCGCCTTCATGATTTGCCCCAGCCTGTGGGAGGCATTTCTGGCCTTTTTCAAGCGTGTGTAAATGGGCAAATCCTGCGCCTCTCTCATGGCCACTGCAAGTTGGGCATCGATGCCAGCCAATGGTGTACGCAGGGCATGGGCTGCGTGAGACAAAAAGGTCTGTTCCGAGAGAATCCGTTTGGACAGGCGATCTCCCATGTCATTGAGGGCATGGTGAATATCACTCAACTCCGCGCGGGCAACAGGTCCCAAGTTGGATTGAGCGTCCAGGGGGTTGTAATGGCGCACTTTCTCAGACAGGTTGATCAAGGGCTTGAGTTCTCGACGGATCCAAATGCCAAGCAGCAACGAAACCAGCAAGGACGAAATGAGTGAGCTCAGCAAGGTGAACAAAGCGGCATCCCGTTGTGCTTCTTGGTGTTCCTTGTTGGACTGAACCACGATCAGCCATCGCCCATCCTGATTGGGGAAACGCAAGGACAACCCATTCCAACGCTGATCCGAGGTGGGGTTGTTCGTTAGAGAGGGATGCCGAAACAACGGCTGATCCGGTGCAAATCTCGAGCGTCCCAGAACCTGTGTGAACCCACTGTCAACGACTTGCCAGGCCAGTTGGTCTTCCTCTTGAAATCCTGGGTGTGAGTTGAGCGCCTGAACGCCTACCCCTTGGGTTTCGCTGGCCAGGATCAAGTGTTGAATGATGGCGCCCGACTCTTTGAGCTCCTGGATCAGGAACTCATCCAATTCATGATCCACGATCAGCCAGGTCACGCCGGTGGTCAGGGCTGAAAAAGTCAAGGAAATCGCCAACAGAGAAAACGTCAGTCGCGAGCGAATGGAGGGCAATCGGGAGGATTTCATCGCACCACCGATCGATTCGGTGCAGCTTGAACCAGGTAGCCCAATCCGCGATGTGTCTGTATGAAATGTTTGCCCAGTTTTTTGCGTAGGCTCGAGATGTGGACTTCAATCGCATTGCTGGCCAGTTCATGGCTCAGGCCATCGTCAATCAGTGCTTCGATGCCGTCACGTGAGAGAGGGCGGCCAGCACGTGCAATCAAGGCTTCCAGAATGGCCCATTCCTTGGCCGTGAGGGTCACTGCGACCTCACCGCGCCAAGCTTTTTTGTGGGGTAAGTCAATGGCAATATCTCCCCACGTTTGTGTCAAATGGCCACCAGATGAGCGTCTTGACAGGGCGCGTAGCCGAGCGCAAAGCTCTTCGGGTGCAAAGGGTTTGACAATGAAGTCATCAGCCCCACTGTCCAAGCCCAAAATGCGATCGGCCAACAAATCCCTGGCGGTGAGCACAATTGCGGGGGTGGTGTATGACTGTTTTCTCAGCGAAGCCAGCCACTCCACACCCGAACCGTCGGGCAAATTCCAATCGAGCAACCAGGCATCATGGTCGTCACTGATCCGCATCTGTGCTTGGCCAATGAGTTTGACCCAATCGACCTGATGCCCTTCACTGATGAGGAAGTCACGCAAGCCCTCTCCAATGGTGATGTCATCTTCTAGCAGCAACAGTTTCATGGCTTATTGAGCATGCTCAGTGGAATGTTTTGCGACCCGTGATCATGGCTTTGACCAAATTGACTTTCTCAATTTTGCCCATCAACCATGCAGCAAGCACATGGACGGCTGCTGCCAGCAACAGGGCATTGGCAAAAAACTCATGCAATTCCTCTAGCCACTCATCACCGAAAAAGACGTCAGATTCCATGAGATAGCCAGTGATCCCGAGCAACATCACCAGACCCAATAGCGTCAGCATCATCAAGCCGCCCAGGGGGTTATGACCCAGGGTTGGCGTGTGGTGATTCCCCGCGATCAGCTCGCCGATGTGCTCGCGTACACGACTGGGTGTGGGGAAAAAAGCCGAGAAGCGAGCGTATCCCCTTGAAACAAAGCCCCAAACGATGCGCATGCAGACCAAGCCTGTAGCCACATAACCGCTCCATTGATGCCCGACAGATCCATCTGTCAGAACAAACCAATTCAAGGCAATGCAAATCACCAAAGACCAGTGAAACAGCCGAACAAACCAGTCCCAGACAAAATAGGTCTTGCCGGGCTGAGCGTCATCACAAAGCGCATTTGACTTCATGGCTTACTCCTCATTTGCGTTCCAGTTCAGCGCCACTCACGGGATTGAAATAAATCTCCACTTTCTTGCCAGACTGGTCAAAGCCATAAATTTCATAGCACTTGCCTTTGCTGATCTTGAAGGTTTTGATTTGATAGCCCTGCTGTTGGATCTTGGCTTTGAAATCCGGCTCCGACATCCATCTGGTTTCGGGTTCATGACAGCTGGGGCCGGCCCAGGCTGCGCCTGTCAGGAAAAGAGTGGCGATGGCCATTGCGCGAGAGTGTTTCATTTGAATTCCTTGAAGAGATGAATGGTGTGGAACATCCACATCAGGAATTAGAGTCAATGAAAATGAAGTGAAGCTGAAGGAGTTTGCAGGGCGTTGGGATCGTCACCTCAAATGGATCGCGCAGCCCCCCCGCCAGCGTATGACAGCCTAGGGCATCAAGGCCATGGCTTTGGCCACCGCCTTGACGAGCTGGCCGTCGACTTGCTTGCCAGTGGCAGCGACATAAGCGTCTGGCCGGGTCAATGCCCAGCGCATGCCCGTGGCCTGCGCGGCTGCTTGAAGCTGGCCTTGGGCATCGACGATGGCTTCGCGGGCCTGCGCTGCCGAGGCCGTAGCCACCACCTGCACCACACGCACATCGGCGCTGGTGCCCAAGGCCTGCAGGCGTTGCGCCTCGTTGGCTGAAATGGCGCCAAACACCAAGAGCAGCAAGCGTCCCTGAGCCCAGCCCATGAGCTCATGCCAATGTCCGCTTTGGCCGTTGACCCATCGCAAGGACACATTGGGCATGGAGACCCCGCCGCTGGGCTCGCAGATGCCTGAGCGCGTGTATCGGTTGGCCTCGGCCATGCGCCCGGTGTTGATCAACGGCCGGGCAAAGGCATGTCGCTTGGCCAGCGCAATGGTGGCGCTGCGAAAGACCCGCTCCATGCCGTCTTGCGGGCGCAGGAAATGCGCGGTGCGCCGAGTCACGCGGATGTTTTGTTCGGCCGCCTGGTGCCGCTCCTGGTGGTAACTGGCCAAGAGGGAGGCGGGGGCTCGTCCTTGCACCACTGCGGCCAGTTTCCAAGCGAGGTTGTCGGCATCGGCGATGCCGGTGTTGCCGCCCCGCGCGCCAAAGGGGCTCACGATCTTGGCGGTGTCGCCCATGAAGAAAACGCGACCCACTTGCAGTTGATCCAGGTACACGCTGCGGTAGGCATAGGGTCCTACCCAGATGATGTCGCAGTCCACCCCGGGGCCAAATTGCCGAGCAAGCCGTTCGCGCACCACGGACTCTTTGCTCACCTCGGCGGGATCGGCATCGGGTGCCATTTGGTAATCGATGCGCCAGACCTCATCGCCCATGAGGTGTTGCCACACTGCACGGTTTTCATTGAAGGGGGCTTGGATCCAGGTGTGGCGTTCGGTGGGCGGGGTGTGCTTGAAGCGCACATCGGCAATGCACCAGCGGTCGTCGCCTCGCTCGCCTTTCATTTCCACGCCCAGCCATTGATGGAAGGGGGTGTGCGAGCCGCTGGCATCCACCACCCACTGGGCATCGAGGCTGTAGCGGCCTTGGGGTGTGTCGATGTCCAGGCTCACCCGGTCTGACTGGGGCTTGCAGGCCACCACACGGCTGCACCAGCGCAGGTCCACCGCAGCGCCCGCGTCTTTGAGGGCCATCAAGCGCTCGACCAGATAGCCCTCGATGTAGAACTGCTGGATGTTGATGAAACTGGGTTGCTGACTTTGTGAAAAGCCTTGCTGCTGCTTGAGGTCAAAGGAAAAGACTTCGTCATCACCAGCAAAGGTGCGACCCACATGCCACTCAATGCCTTTGTGGGCAATGGGTTGGAACACACCAAGGCGGTCGAGGATTTCCAGGGATTTTTGCGTGTAGCAAATGCCGCGTGAGGAGGCACCTTTGACCCCGACGGTGTTGTCCTCATCGACCAGGACCACCGGCACGCCATGCACAGCGAGCGAACAGGCCATGGTGAGGCCGGTGATGCCGCCGCCCACCACCACCACGGGGTGCAAGGGGCTGGGCTGGCCTTGCAATTCAGGCGGCACTTCAAAGGGGTATTCCGGCAAGGCATAGCCAGAGCCTTGGGTGTGCTCATAGCCGTTGGTGAAGATGGGGGCGCGATATGTCGAAGTGCTCATGCAGCCGTCTCCTGAACCTGTTGCAAACCAGTTTACAACTGGCCATCGAGCCCCAGGTCCTGGGCATGGGATGCGTCCATCAGTCGCCCCTCATGCAGCACCAGCGCACGGCTGCACAGCGCCATCGCAAAGCGCTGGTGTTGCTCGGCGAGCAAGACGCTCAGGCCCTTGTGGCGCAAGCTCGCCAGCGCAGTTTGCAGGTTGTCGATGATCTTGGGCGCGAGGCCTTCAGTGGGTTCGTCCATGAGCATGGCGGTGGGGTGCGAGAGCAGGGCGCGGGCAATGGCCAGCATTTGCTGCTCGCCGCCGCTGAGTTCAGACCCCCAGTGGCCAAGGCGTGGCTTGAGCGCCGAAAACAGGTCCAGCACTTCTTCCAGCTCAAAGCGGGGTGTGCCTTCAGGACGAGGCCCTCGGGCATGCAGCCCCATGCGCAGGTTTTCCAGCACCGTGAGGTCGGTGAAGATGCGCCGATCCTGTGGCACCAGCGCCAAGCCTGCACGGGCTCGGCGGTGAGCTGGCCAAGTGCGTGCGTCCAAGCCCTGGATGTCCAGTTGGGTGGCCGCATGCCGAGTCCAACCCGCCAAGGCCATCAACAGGCTGGACTTGCCCGCTCCGTTGCGACCCAGCAAGGCCACGGCTTCACCCGAGCGCAATTCCAGGCTCACCCCGAACACCGCCTGGGCCGGTCCCCACCACACCGAGAGGTCCTCAACCTGCAACACCGACTCGCTCATGCCGCGCTCCCAAAGTACAGCGCCTGGGCATGCGCCATGCGTCGGACTTCATCGGGATGGCCATGAGCCACCACCTGGCCTTGCGAGAGCAACACCATGTCATCGGCAAAGCCAAACACGGCGTCCAGGCTGTGCTCGGTGAAGATCACGGCAATCGCTCGCTCGGTGGTGAGTCGCCGGGTGAGTTGCATCAGCCCCAGCCGCTCCTGTGCGCTCAAGCCCGCCGTGGGCTCATCCATCAAGACGATGCGCGGCGACTGACACAGGCACAAGGCCAACTCCAAACGCTTGACCCAGCCATAGGGCATGTTGGCCGGGCATTGATCGGCCTGATCGGCCAGACCCAGCTGATCCAGCCAGTGCATGGCCTCGGTCCGGTGCAGCGTGGCCAGCTGGCTCAACAGCCCTTGCCACCATTGCCGCGCATGGGGTCTGGCCTTGGCTTGCAAGGCCAGTTGCACTTGCTGCAAGGCCGTCATCTGAGTGAAGGTCTGGGCAATTTGAAAAGTTCGACCCACGCCCAGTTGCCACAGGGCTCTGGGTTCATGGCTGAGCACGCGTTGCCCCTGTATCCATACCTCGCCCGCATCGGGCTGGAGTTGCCCATTGAGCACATTGAAGGTGGTGGATTTGCCCGCGCCGTTGGGACCCATGAGGGCAAGCATGCGCCCGGCCTGCACACTCAGGTCCACGCCTTGGACGGCCTTGACGCCACCAAAGGATTTGCTCAGGCCACGGGCTTGGAGCAAGGGTGCGTCGTTCATGTGACGCCCCCTGGTCGAGGTGGGCGCAAGAGACTCAGCCTGATCAAGCCTGCAAGGCCATGGGGCAAGGCCATGACCAGCACCAACAGCAAGCCGCCCATGGCGGCACGCCAGTGCGTCACCGAGCGCAGGAGCGCGTCGTGCAAGCCCACCCAGGCGAAAGCACCCAGCACGGCACCCAGGCTGTGCTGCCAACCCCCCAGCATCACCATCAGCAGGCCGTCGATGGATTGCGACACGCCCAACACCTGAGGTGAAACACTGCCCTTGGCAAATACAAAAAGCGCACCCGATGCGCCAGCCAGACCCCCGGCCACGACAAAGGCAGCCCATCGCAAACCCACCACGGGGATGCCCAAGGCCAAGGCCCGCGCCGAAGATTGTTGCGAGGCTTGCAAGGCCCAGCCCGCAGGGGAGTTGAGCCAGCGATGCAAACCCCAGCCCACCCCCGCATTGAGTGCCAGCCCCAAAGCCAGAAAATGCAGCGGTGAGCGCCAGGCGTCACTGGGCCAAATGCCCGTAAGCCCGTTGCTGCCCCCGGTGACCCCTTCCCATTGGTGCGCCACAGCCCACACCACTTGCGCCATGGACAAGGTCATCATGGCCAGATAAACCCCCAGGTGATGGATGCACAGCGCGCCCAGCAGCCACGCTGCGGCGGCGGCCACCACCGTGCCACCCAGCAGCCCCGAGAGCAGGCCCCAACCCAGGTGCAAGTGCAGCCAGGCTGCTGTGTAAGCCCCCAGTCCAAAGTAGGCTGCATGACCAAATGTGTGCAGTCCAGCGGGACCCACGAGCATGCGCAAGCCTGCGGCGTAGAGCATGGCAATGGCCACATCGGTGCCCAACACCCAGAGGTAACTGCCATGCGCCTGTGTCCACGGCCAGGCCACGGCCAGCCACAGCACCAGCAGCCCCCAGCGACTCGCACCGGTCAAGGGCAGCGAAGATGGCGCGGCAGTGTGCGACGGCGCACGCAAGGGTCGACCCAGCAAACCCCAGGGGCGCCAGATCAGCACCGCCACCATGAGTGCAAAGGTCAGGGCTTGGGACCACTGGGACCACACCACTTGAACGCCTGCCACCTGCGAGGTGCCCAAGGCCACACACAGCGATTGAATGGCGGTGATCAACAAGGCCGCCAGCCCTGCGCCGTGAATGGAGCCCATGCCACCCACAATGACCACGGCAAAGGCATCCCCAATGCGCTGCACATCCAAGGCCAGCGAGGCGGGTTCACGCGGCAACTGCAAGGCGCCGCCCAGGCCTGCCAGCGCGCTGCCCAGTGCCAGCACCGACACGAACAGCCAACTCGACCGCACACCCAACCCGGCTGTCATGGCGCGGTCTTCGGTGGCCGCGCGCACCAGCATCCCCCATGAGGAGTGATGCACCCACTGGTGCAAGAGCCACCAGCACAGCGGTGCCAAGGTCACCAGAAAAACATCGTAGGCGGGCAGGCGCGACTCACCCCAGGTGATGGCACCCGACAAGCCCGGCGCGCGCATGCCCAGCAAATCCTCTGGACCCCACAGCCACAGGGTGAGGTCCTGCAAGATGAGCATGACCGCAAACGTGCACAGCAATTGAATGAGCTCGCTGCGTCCCTCGATGGGGCGCAACACCAGCACCTGCATCAAGGCACCCAGGGCTGCAGTGACCAGGGCAGCCAGCGGCAAGGCCAGCCAAAAGCCAGCCACCGGCAGGTGAGGGCTGAGCCACTCGCTCAGGGAATAGGCCAGATAGAGGCCCAGCATGAAAAACGAGCCGTGTGCGAAGTTGAGCACGCGGGTCACCCCAAAAATGAGTGACAGGCCGCTGGCGAGCAGGAACAAGGAGGCCGCACTGGCCAAGCCATTGAAGAGGTGCAGCGCCAGGCCCGATGCGCTCATGATCGCCTGGGATCAGGGCGCAGGGCGCAGTCGCTTGACCTCGGCATCCGGGGGTTGGTGCGCCGCGCCATCACGGTATTGGAAATCCACCATCACCCCTTGACCATTGACCAAACGGGTGCGACCCACATAAGCCCCCATGGTGGACTGGTTGTCCTGCGGCCTGAAGCTCACCGGACCAAAGGGCGAGCTCAGGCTCAGGCCTTTGAACGCCTTGACCAGCGACTCCGAATCGGTTTTGCCCGCGCGCTTGATGCCAGCGGCAATGGCTTGAATCGTGGTGTAGCCCACCACCGAGCCCAGCCTGGGGTGCTCCTTGTAGGCCGCTTGGTAGGCCTTCAAAAAGGCCGTGTGCTCAGGCGTTTGAATGCCTTGCCATGGGTAGCCCGTGACGATCCAGCCGTTGGGCGTTTCTTGTTTGAGGGTGTCGAGGTATTCGGGCTCGCCAGTGAGCAGGCTCACCACGGTACGGCCTTCAAACAGGCCTCGCGTGTTGCCCTCGCGGACAAACTTGGTGAGGTCTGTGCCAAAGAGCACATTGAAGATGGCATCGGGTTTGGCGTCCAGCAAAGCCTGGGTCACCGCGCCGGCATCGACCTTGCCCAAAGCGGGTGCTTGTTCGGCCACGAATTCAACCTGAGGCTGAGCGGCTTTGAGCAGTTGCTTGAAGGTTTCAGCCGCCGATTGCCCGTACTCATAGTTGGGGTAGACGATGGCCCAGCGCTTTTTGTTGGCTTTGACAGCCTCGGGCACCAACATGGACGACTGCATGTAGGTGGAGGCGCGCAAGCGGTAGGTGTAGGCATTGCCCTTTTCCCAGGTGATTTTGTCGGTCAGCGGTTCGCTGGCGAGAAAAAACACCTGGTTGCGCCCAGACCAGTCGGCCACGGCCAAGCCCACATGAGAGAGGAATGTGCCGGCCAGCACATCCACTTTTTCACGTCGCACCAGCTCTTCGGCAGCGCGCACGGCATCGGAGGGACTCGCGTTGTCATCGCGGGTCACGAGCTTGAGGGGTCTCCCCAGCACTCCCCCTGCGGCGTTGATGTGTTCAACCGCCAATTCCATGCCCTTGAGGTAAGGACCCAGGAAGGCCGCCTGGGCCTTGTAGCTGTTGATTTCACCAATGACGATGGGCGAATTGGCCAAGACAGAACTGGCCACCAAGGCCAACCCGGTGCCCAGACCCCACTGCCGCCATCTGGTCCACATAGAACCCATAGACCCCACCTCCGCTGTGTTCAGGGAAAACGTGAATCTTGACATGTTATGCCATTGCCTTTGGCTATCGGGCGGATTAATAAACTCGATTAGAAACGGACATGAACATCCGCTAACCTCAGCTTTGTCTTTGACAAATGGTCAATGACAAGTTCAACCAAAGGAGATCCACACATGGCAGCACTCAAAGGCTCCAAAACGGAAGAGAACCTGAAAGCCGCATTCGCTGGCGAATCCCAGGCCAACCGCCGCTACCTGTATTTCGCAAACAAGGCCGACGTAGAAGGCCAAAACGATGTCGCCGCTTTGTTCCGCTCCACCGCTGAAGGCGAAACCGGTCACGCCCACGGTCACCTGGAGTGGCTGGAGCAGTGTGGAGACCCCGCCACGGGTCTGCCCATTGGTTCCACCCGTCAAAACCTGGCCGCTGCAGTGGCTGGCGAAACCCATGAGTACACCGACATGTACCCTGGCATGGCCAAGACCGCACGCGACGAAGGCTTTGACGAAATCGCCGACTGGTTCGAAACCCTGGCCAAGGCCGAGCGCTCACACGCCAACCGTTACGCCAAAGCCCTGCAAGAGCTGGTGGACTGATTGGGCCGTTGAGGTCTGAACGTTGCCCGTCTCTTCGGAGCGGGCAGCGTTTTTTCCTCAAGGGCTTGAGATCCTGTTCACGCATTTGCGATCCCCACATTCCCACCCAAGAGGTACATCATGGCCAGAGAAGGCAGCCTGGAAGCGCCAACCCGCCACCCCATCGATTGGAAAAGCGAGTCCTTCTGGGACGAGTCGGCTTGTTTCCAGGAAATGGAGCGCATCTTTGACATCTGTCACGGTTGTCGCCGCTGCGTGAGCCTGTGCGGTTCATTCCCCACCTTGTTCGATCTGGTGGATGAAAGTCCCACACTCGAGATGGATGGGGTCAAAAAAGAAGACTATTGGAAAGTGGTGGACCAGTGCTACCTCTGCGACCTGTGCTACCTCACCAAATGCCCATACGTGCCGCCGCATGAATGGAACCTGGACTTTCCCCACACCATGCTGCGTGCGAAAGCCATCAAGTTCAAAAAGGGCGAGATCAAGGCTGGCGAGCGCTTTCTGGCCAGCACCGATGTGCATGGTCAGTTTGCCGGCATCCCCATCGTGGTTCAGGCGGTCAATGCCATCAACTCGACCCGTGCAGCCCGCAAGGTCATGGAGTCCACACTGGGTGTGGATGCCGATGCCTGGCTGCCTGAATTGGCCACCCAAAAATTCCGCTCACAAGCGCCCGAGGCCAAAACCCATCATGGGGTCAACGGCGAGCGCACGCCAGGCAAGGTGGTGATTTATGCCACCTGCTACATCAATTACAACGAGCCCGGCATTGGCATGGACCTGCTGCGCATCCTGGACCACAACGACATCGCCTATGAATTGGTGAGCAAGGAAAAATGCTGTGGCATGCCCAAACTCGAATTGGGGGACCTGGATTCGGTGGATGAAAACAAGAAAGTCAACATCCCCATCCTGGCGCGCTATGCGCGTGAGGGATACGCCATCCTCAGCGCCGTGCCCAGTTGCACCCTGATGTTCAAACAGGAGCTGCCGCTGATGTACCCCGATTGCGCCGATACCCAGGCGGTCAAGGAAGCCATGTGGGACCCCTTCGAATACCTCATGGCCCGCAAGCGCGACGGCTTGCTCAAGACCGAGTTCACCCAGGGTCTGGGCAAGGTGAGCTACCAGGTGCCCTGTCATGGCCGGGTGCAAAACATTGGCAAGAAAACCGAAGAGATGTTCAAGATGTTGCCCGACACCTCGGTGCACACCATTGAGCGCTGCTCAGGCCATGCCGGCACCTTTGGCGTGAAAAAAACCTTTCATCAACAGGCGATGAAGATTGGCAAACCCGTCTTCAAGCAGATGGCAGCCCACAAAGACGGTGGATTGCCCGACTACATCTCGTCGGATTGCCCCCTGGGCGGGCACCACATTGCCCAGGGCTTTGAGGTCAATGGCCTGGGCGCACCCGAGTTGCAGCACCCCATTAGCCTCATGGCCAAGGCCTATGGCCTGAAGTGATCAAGGAGTTTTGTATGCAGACCACAGGACACATTGCCATTGACAACCTCATGAGCCTGGAGGCTTATTCCAAATACCGCAAGGCCCACAAAGCCGACATCATTGCCCACCGCCGCTTGCGCACGGTGGCTCTGGGCGAGCACATGACCTTGCAATTCGAGAGCGAGTTGTCCATCCGCTACCAGATCCAGGAGATGCTGCGCATCGAGAAAATCTTCGAGGAAGAAGGCATCCAGTCCGAGATCGATGCCTATGCGCCCCTGGTGCCTGAGGGGCGCAACTGGAAAGTGACCCAGTTGCTGGAGTATCCCGACATCAACGAGCGTCGCCGTGAATTGGCCAAGCTCATTGGTGTGGAGGACCGCACCTTTGTCGAGATCGAGGGTCACCCCCGTGTGTATGCCATTGCCGATGAAGACCTCGACCGCGAAACCGAAGACAAGACCTCGTCGGTTCACTTCTTGCGCTTTGAGCTCACCCCCGCCATGTGTGCCAGCGTCAAGGCCGGTGCCTCCCTCAAGGTGGGGTGTGACCACACGCACTATCCCGCCCATGTGATGGTGTCTCCCGAGACCCTTGCCAGCCTGGCCTCTGATCTGCACAGCTGAGCCTGTATCCTTGCGCTCATGCTTTTTTTGCTGTCGCCTGCCAAAACCCTGGATTACGAGTCCCCCTTGACCCTGGGGGATGAACTGCCCCACAGTGTGCCCAGGTTTGTGCCGCAAGCCGCCGAGCTCATTGGCGTCTTGAAACGCAAAAAGCAGGCCGAGATTGCCGAACTCATGAGCCTGAGTGACGCGCTGGCCAAGCTCAATGTGGATCGCTACAAGGCCTGGCGACCCGAGTTCACGGCCGACAACGCCCGCCAGGCCATCCTTGCTTTCAATGGCGATGTCTACGAAGGCTTGCAGGCCAAGACCCTCAGCCGTGCCCAACTCGAATGGGCACAGCAACACCTGTGCATCCTCAGTGGGCTTTATGGGCTGCTCAGGCCCCTGGACTGGATGCAGGCGTACCGCTTGGAAATGGGCACGACCCTCACCACCCCCAAGGGGCGCAACCTCTATCAATACTGGGGCGCCACCATTGCCCAAGCGCTCAACGAACAGCTGGCCGGCACCAAAAATCCCGTGGTGGTCAACCTCGCCTCGCAGGAATACTTCAAGGCCGTGGACCTCAAGGCCTTGCAGGCGAGGGTGGTGACCTGCGAATTCGAAGACCACAAGTCTGGCCAATACAAGGTCATCAGTTTTTTTGCCAAGCGCGCGCGCGGCCTCATGGCACGTTACGCCATTGCCCATCGCGTCAAAACCGTCAAGGCTTTGCAGGGCTTTGATGCCGAGGGCTATGCCTTTGCGCCGGATGTGTCCAGCGAAGACCACCTGGTGTTTCGCCGCCACCTGGCCTGAGGTTGCGGCATGCAAGTCCAGGCCAATGGGTTGAGCTTCGAGGTCGAGGACACCGGCGAGGTCGACCGTTTTCCGGTGCTCCTGGTGGCTGGCATGGGCATGCAACTCATCGGCTGGCCACCGCCTTTTGTGCGGGGCTTGCAGCGGTCGGGCTTTCGCGTGATTCGCTTTGACAACCGCGATATCGGCCTGTCGAGCTCGCTGGACCATCTGGGCAAGCCCAGTGTCTTGCTCTCTGCCCTCAAGCAAAAGGTGGGCTTGAAGCTGAACCCACCCTACACCGTGCAAGACCTGGCCGATGACGCCTTGGCCCTCATGGATGCCTTGCACTTGCCCCGCGCCCATGTGGTGGGTGTGAGCATGGGCTCCATGGTGGCGCAGCGCATGGCCTTGAGCGCGCCCGATCGGCTCATCAGCCTGAGCTTGCTCATGACCAGCAGCGGCGCCCCCGATCTGCCCGGTCCCACGGCTCAGGTGCTCAAGGCCATGATGGTGCCCTTGGCCGAAGGCGGCACGCCGCAAAGCAAGGCCAACACGCTTCGCTTTCTGAAGGCCTTGGCCAGCCCCGGCTTTCCTTATCCCAGCGGCGTGCTGGAAGACTTCATTGACCAATGCATGACACGCAGCGACCGCCCCCAGGGTGCGTTGCGACAGGCCATGGCCGTGGCGGCTGACGTGGACCGCGCGTCGCAGCTGGGTCAGATCCGAACGCCCACCCTGGTCATCCATGGGCGCGAGGATCCCATCCTTCCTTGGCCGTGCGGGCTGGATGCAGCCCAGCGCATCCCTTTCTCTGAATGGCACCTCATCGATGGCATGGGGCATGATTTCCCGCCCGGCGTGGTGGCACACTTGCTCACCCACCTGCTGCCCTTTTTGCACCAACACACCTGATGAACACCCCCGATCAATCCCAGCTGGGCAAGGCATCGGCCTATGTCGATCGCTACGACCCCGGCCTGCTCTTTCCCATCCCCCGTGCGCAGCAGCGCGCTGCCATTGGTGTGGGCGAGGCTGTGCCCTTTTTGGGCGCAGACCTGTGGACCGCATACGAACTGAGCTGGCTCAACCCCAAGGGCAAGCCCATGGTGGCCATGGCGCGCATCATCATTCCGTGCGAGTCCACGCACCTGATCGAGAGCAAATCCTTCAAGCTCTACCTCAACAGTTTCAACAACTCCACCTTTGCCGACTTGGCCCAAGTGCGTGAACGCCTGCGCGCGGATTTGAGTGCAGCCGTATGGCAGGGTGGGCCGGTGCGTGCCGGCGTGGGTGTGAGCCTGATCGAGCCCGAGCAGTTCGATGCCGAGCCCATTGCCGAACTCGACGGCCTGAGCCTGGATCGACTGGACCTGGAGTGCAGCGACTACACGCCTGCCCCGCATTGGCTCACAGCGCAAATGGACGAGCAACCCGTCACCGAAACCCTCACCAGCCGTTTGCTCAAGAGCAATTGCCTGGTCACCGGCCAACCCGACTGGGGCAGTGTGCAAATCCGTTACAGCGGACCGCAAATCGACCAGGCGGGGCTCTTGCGTTACATCGTGAGCTTTCGCAACCACAACGAATTTCATGAGCATTGCGTGGAGCGCATCTTCATGGACATCTGGCAGCGCTGCCGCCCCACCCAGCTGCAGGTCTATGCCCGCTACACGCGACGCGGCGGTCTGGACATCAACCCCTGGCGCAGCAGCCACCCCGATGCCTTGCCCGCCAATGTGAGAACCGCGAGGCAGTGAGGCCAGGGGCTGGGCGGCTGGGTCGCGTGGCCTTCAGAACAAACTGCTTTGTGGGGATGGTGGCTCAGGCTCGGCCACTTTGAGTTCGGTTGCGACGGCCTGTTCCTGAGACACCAGCTGGCTCACCTTCACCCCCAGCAGGCGGATGGGGCGACTCAAGTCCACGCGCTTGAGCAGCACGCCGGCCTGATTGCGCAAGGCCTTGGCATCGAGCACGGCATGGTCCAGGGTGCGATCGCGCGTGACGATCTGGAAGTTGTCGTAGCGCAGTTTGATGCCCACGGTCTTGCCGGCATAGCCTTTGCGGTCCAGGTCCTGGGCCAGGCGCTCGCACAAGTCGGTGAAGATGCGACCCAGTTCCTCGCGGTCTGAATGCAGTTGCAAGTCGCGCTCAAAGGTGGTTTCGCGGCTCATGCTCACGGGTTCGGATTCGGTTTGAACCGGGCGTTCATCGCGCCCCCAGGCGGCCTCGTGCAGCCAAGCGCCATGGCTTTTGCCAAAGTGGGCGATCAGCCAGTCCTTGTCCCTGGCCGCCAAGTCGCCTATGGTCACGATGCCGTGGCTGGCCAAACGCGCTTCGGACTTGGGGCCAATGCCATTGATCTTGCGGCAGGGCAATGGCCAGATCATGGTTTGCAAATCGCCTTCGTGCAGGACGGCAATGCCATTGGGTTTGTTGAACTCGCTCGCCATCTTGGCCAGCAGCTTGTTGGGCGCGACGCCAATCGAACAGGTCAGTTGCGTGGCATCGAAGATGCACTTTTGAATCAGGCGCGCCAGCACACGCCCGCCCTCGCGCTGGCCGCCCGGCACGTGGGTGAAGTCGATGTAGACCTCGTCCACGCCCCGGTCTTCCATCACGGGCGCTATCTCGGTGATGATGGACTTGAAGCGGCGAGAGTAGTCGCGGTAACGCTCGAAATCCACGGGCAACAAGATGGCATCCGGGCACAGGCGGGCGGCCTTCATCAGGCCCATGGCCGAGCCCACGCCAAATTGACGCGCCGCATACGTGGCGGTGGTGATGACCCCGCGCCCGGTGTAGCCCGACAGGCGTGCAAACGCCGACAGCGGGATGGTGTGCAAACGAGAGG
>JACCEA011518022.1_pt1 | contig 45288 bp, 39 predicted proteins | sample 7449851 | NCBI WGS metagenome assembly JACCEA01 (sample SAMN15323453, study PRJNA562643) | freshwater metagenome | isolation source: river surface water | place: USA:Blue River Watershed | collected 2017-08-18 | reverse complement strand
GTAGTTCCTTGAGAACCAGTAGTTCCTTGGATACCTTGAGAACCAGTAGTTCCTTGAGAACCAGTAGTTCCTTGAGAACCAGTAGTTCCTTGAATTCCCTGAGAACCAGTAGTTCCCTGAGAACCAGTTATACCCTGAATACCTTGAGTTCCTGTAGTTCCTTGAATTCCCTGAGAACCAGTAGTTCCTTGAATTCCTTGAGAACCAGTTATACCCTGGATTCCCTGAGAACCAGTAGTTCCCTGAGAACCAGTTATACCCTGAATACCTTGAGTTCCAGTCCCAGATATACCTTGGATACCTTGAGTTCCAGTCCCAGATATACCTTGGATACCTTGGGTTCCAGTCCCAGATATACCTTGGATACCTTGGGTTCCTTGAGGCCCTACTTGTGGAGTAAATGTAATATTTGCTGTAGTTCCATTAGGAGTTGCGGTAACCCCAAGCCCAACGAAATTTAAGTTAGTAAAAGTTGTTCCAATCCCAACTCCTTCTTCACTTACTTCAATCCCCGTTAAAGAATTACTAATAATTGTTTGAATTGTTCCAATACTATCAATATCCTGCCAATCTATTCCTGTTGCAGTAGATACTAATAATTGACCAGCAATTCCGGATTCATTGTCCTTATCATACAATGCTCCACGAACTCTAATATCACCATTAATATCTAAGTTCGTAGTAGCATTGGTAGTTCCTATGCCAATTTTACCCGTAACCTCAAGTACTGTAGTATTTTCAGTATAAGAGCTGATGCCAATTTTAAGATTTTTTTGTCGGTTACTAAGATACTTTGCCATTGGAAACTATTAATTGAGGGTTTCTAAAATACTTGCTATAAATTTTAAATTACTTCCATTACTTCCAGATAAGACTAATTTATCCCCACTTTCTAACACAAGTTTTCCTGCAAGAAGGTTTGCAGTATCATTAGATGAAATGGGAAATTCTTTTAACATTTCAGTATCCGTAGAACTTCTTCTGTGAAGTAAAGTTACGTCTTCGTTAGTTGCTCCAATATTTGCAACTTGTGCTAGAAGAACTACTCCAGTATATCCAACTGGTGCTGTATAAATTACTGTTGGACTTATTGATACAACTGCTGTAACTGTTTGAAATACATTGAGTGCTAATGCCATTATATCATTCTCCTCCTAGTGCTAAGATAAATGGGGTCATTGTAGAAAACAAACTCTTTGAATAAAATGTTCCGGAAATTGTTCCGGTTTGTTGATTAATAACTACACCGTCACCAATTCTAAAATTTCCAGATTGATCAGTTGAGGTGAAAACAACAAGACCACCATTACGAGCGTCAGTTTCATTTTCTTGAACTGGAACTCCCCCAGAAGATGGTAGTGCTGTAGCAATATTAGTTCCAGATCCAATATATTCAAGGGAGTGTCCAGATGCTAATACTCTACTTTGTTTATAAAATGGAACTTGAGTTCCTACTCCAACTGGATATGGAACATTATCACTTATTGTAATTGTACAGATTCCTGAGGAAACTGGGGTAGAACTCTCAATTGAATAATATGTTGGAATAATATTTGCTGCCCCAATTGCAGTATTAATGCCAACGTCTGGAGAATTAAATGTTACCTTTGGAGTGGTTGTATATCCTCTTCCATTTGAAATCATTTCCACTGAGATAACTGATCCATCTTTAACTTCTGCTACAGCAGTTGCAGGAATTCCCCAGGTAGTTTCTGGGTCTTCAATTATCATTTCAGCAGTTCCGGTATATCCACTTCCACCAGATGTAATTCTAACTCCATTTATACTATAATAAAGACGATCAAAATAAATTACTTGCCCATCAAAAGGTCTAACAACATTAATTTTTGCAGTTCCACCAGAATTATATGTGTGAGGTAATGTAGAAGTTCCAACATAGACACTAAACGTTGTGCTTGCAGCTGAAACTGCAGGTAAAGAATTTACTCCATTAATATTTCCAGCACTTAATCTACTCGTAATAATTCCAACAAGATTATCAATAAATGATTGAACATCTGCACAAGAAGATGTACTTGTATTACTTCCTGTAATAGGATCTGGTGTAATTGTTAAATCTTTAATTGTTAAATTATTTGTAATAGCAAGTTTCATTAGATCTCTTGCTGACGTAAATCCAACAATTGTTTGGGGAATTTCTCCATCTACCCCATTTGTTAATAATGTCCCATCTAGCTTAAAATATGCTTTTGTAGCTTCTAATGTATTTCTAGAAGTAAAATCTCTCACATCAGTCGAAACTGCATCTACAATAAATCCTAAATCTCTTTTACATTTATCTGGACTTGGATTTACAAATGATGGATATGCAGAAGAAATTGCATCAAAAGAATCATCAATAATTTCTTGACGATTCTTTTGAATTAAATTATAAGAATCAATATATCTTCCTGGAGCAACAGTAATAACTTCAAATACATAACCTTTATTTCCTGATGGATATGTAACAATACCTGGACCAGAAGGGCAAGTAAATGCTAATCCAGCGATTGAAATACCCATTCCAACTGAAAAATTATGAGCAGAATTTGTATTCGCCGTTAAAATTCCAGTATTATTGTCATAGGTTGCCGATGTGATATTTAATGTTGGAGTATTTAAATCTAATACAAATTCAAATGAATTGGCATCTTTCGCTTGAGAAATTACCCCATTGTATTTTAATGGTCCGACACCATCAGCAACAAGAGCATAATTTCCAAAAGAAGAGTTGGAGTTTGTTAAATCACATGCTGCACCAGATCCACAAAATACAGCAATATTATTACAAATAGTAAACATTGATACTAATTGAGCATATCCTTCGTTAGTAATAGAACACCCAATACCACCTTGATTATATTGTGTGTAACTATCTAAGACCATAGATTTAAGTGGACCTATTGCCTTAGAACCATCAATTTTTAATCCAATTGAATTTGGGATAAAATTAGTACAATTTTGAATATATGGAGATTGATTGAAAAACCCAACTTGATTTGGGTTAAAAGAAAAAATTGCTTTACCAGTATCTAAAGTCCCGGTGTAAGACATTTCTGCAATATAATTTCCATTAGATACATAAAATAAATCTTGGGATGCATTTTGTGGAGATATTGATACTTCTCTAAGACTTTCTCCAACGATGGAAACTTGTTCCGGTATTACTAAAGGATTATTTTCTAGATAAGATCCAGCACTAACTTTAATAATTGTTCCTGTTGTTGCTTCTGTAAGTGCTGCTCCAATTGTTCTTTTTGCATCTCCAAGTTTTTTTCCTGTATTTGTATCTTTTCCATCTTCAGTAACATAAAGTATATTAGTAACTGTTACTCCAGCTCCAACTGAAACAATATCTGTCCCAATACCTGCTCGTTCTCTCGCAATAAAAAGATCCCCATCATTGGTGTTTAATGCTAATTCACCTAAAGGAAGTTGATCTACTGTAGGTTTTTTCCCAGGAATTGATGATCGCTTTATGCGAATGATAGGGGCTGCCATATTATTCTAAGTTGGTATATACCATATAAACTCTTATATAAGAGTTTCTATTATTTATGCTTGAGCCTCAGACCAAGAAATTCTTGCATTGACAGTAGTTGCCGAAGCCGCAAGATTTCTAGCTACAACAGTGATAACATCTGGACCATCTGGATATACATTTGCTGTAGTTGTGGGAGCAGATAATGTATTTCCTCCACCTAAAATACTATTTCCAAGATCTCTTACAAGATTCAATTCTCTTGCAACAATTCCATTTCCTGTAAAAAACGAATATACTGTTTCTCCACCTGTAACTGAGACCGCTCCAACATGAAGACAAATTTGAGATAATGAGGAACCACCAGCATTAGTAAATGTTCCTCCGGATACTCTTCCATTTAATATTAGACTAACCAAAATATTTCCACTACTAAGAATACCTAATTCACGAAGAGTTAATTGCATTCTATTAATTAATTCTCTTCCTCCTAATATTCCAGTTAATCCCGAATCAACGCTTGGAGAAAGACGCAATGATATCAAGGCATTTGTTGCTCCAGACGCTATTGATAATCCGGTAACCATACCTGCGGTAAATAGGAAAGATTTGTCATCATCATATCTACCATCCATAATTACTGAAGATCCCCAATGGCCTACAATTGCTGAGGTCTGAGGTGAATGCATTTCAACTGAAACCGGAGCAGTAGCACTAAAAGTAAATGTTGCAGCAGTAGAAGTGCCTCCTCCTCCAGTCAATCCTCCAGGACCACTTAAGTTTGTAACTGCTCTAGTAAGACCTGTAAATGTAGTTGAAGTTTTCCCAGTATAATTTACATATTCTACTGTTGCTCCAGTATTTCCAGATCCTCGTATACACAGCGTTCCAGAACTTGGAAACTCTGAAGTATCATTAACAGACATGGATGTAGTATTTGTATTAGCTAAAGTAGAAGTTAAATATGTAATAGGAGATATTGTATTACATTCATATCTTGCGGGTAAATTACCAGAGCGCATGTATGCTTCGGTCCTATAATTTGCATTTGGAAGTCTATGTGCATATATTACCTCACCTCTTTGATTTTTAAACCCAAAACGAATTGCACCAGCTCCATACCAAGAATAATCAATATAAAGCATCTGCATTTTTGTCAAATCAAGATTGAATCCAGAAGGACCAGTCCCATCACATTTATCAATATTCCATTGAGACTGAGGTATTCTTTCTTGTGAACGTTTAGTAACTACTACAGCTCCACTACTTATTGTAGTTCCTCTATATTCAGGCGAAACTATCATTTGAGTATTACTTGTAATAGATAATACCAAATAACTCATCCCTCTAATTGTAATATAATCTCCAGGCTTTAATTGCGAAGAGAAAAATGTTTGAAAATTTCCACTAGCATTTCCTGTTATTACAGGAGAACCATTTGTAACAGAAACACCACCAGAAATTTGATCAGTACTAGATCTTCTTACTGCATATAAAGTTTGTCCATCATATTCATAGAAAAACCCATTTTGCTCATCAAACATACCAATTCTAACTTTAGATCCATACCAATTTCCAGGAGATACATTTATTGGAAATCCTGTAGCAGGACTAGCAGAAGGAGTTGATAAAGCAGTATAAGTAAAAGTTAAATCAGATGGAACAGTTGTTACAGTAAATGTTCCATTATATGCAGATTCAGTTGCTCCGGAAACAACTACAGTTCCTCCAGTTCCTAAATTATGTGGAAATTTAGTTCTAACTGTAACTGTAGTTCCGGAAGATGTAATAGAATCTACTTGAAATGATGGTTTTAAATTTGTACCTGTACTAAATTGAATTCCTTTACCAGACTGATATCTAAAATAACGTCTTGTCTGACGTATAAGTTGATTTCCATGGTAGGGTGTTCCAGTAGAAAAACTTACACCTCCATCAAATGGTCTATGAATAGAAGAAGTGTAGGGTCTTGCATATAAGTTTTGAGTACCTCCTGTTGCTGTTATTGTTCCTGTAGGAGCAAGATCGACATCGAAAGTGAAAGTATTTGATGTTGGAACTGTCTTAACAAAAAATGCTCCATTTGGAGGGTTAGTTGATGCAGTAGTATTTCTTACAAAAATACCATCACCTACGGTCAATCCATGTGCGTTTGTTGTTGTGCATGTAACAACAGTTCCGGAGTTGGTAAATGCGGCACCTCCAGTTGAGCTTACTGTTATTTGAGATCCGGTATAAAAACTTCCTCCAAATACATAACTTTTTGCCGAATCATATATTTGACCATTAAACACGTTTGCTCTTGCAACATAAGTGAATGAAGTTCCTCCACTAGTTTCAGTTAATTGCCATCCGTTGGCGATCGGGTCTTCAGTATCTTGAACAAAAATTGGAACTCCCACTCCAGGATTGGCAGTTGAAGTTACAGTAACTGTTCTTGTACCATTACCAGTGATATCTGTTATTGTATATGGCAAAGTTGGATCATAGAATACTGATGGTCTATTATTAAGTAAAGTTGTCGTTTCCCATTTTGTTTGCTGCGTTCCATATTCAAAGTCAGTGTCAATTAAAGCCTGGGGAGTAGAAACCCTCATTTTCCCAACAGGATCCATTAATTCTTCTGCTGGAGAAATTTTGGTATCATTTTCATCAACAACAATCTGAATTTTATCACTGGCACTCATTGAAGCAGTATTATAATTAAATACTACTGTAGTTGTATCTGATGTGCTATTAATAGTATATGATGTTGCTTTTAAATTTGAATCAGAAAAATTATAAATTACATTATTTGTAGTTACATTTGTAATTAATATTAATCTTTCTCTTGGGATTGCTCTAGGAATTATTATATTTCCTACTCCACTAGATCCAGGAGTAAATGTGTATGAAGTTTCTAATATTACTTTTCTTGCCATAGAATTTTAATTTACTTCTGGTTAGGTATAAAATATTTATGAATTAAATTTATTTTTATCCGAGTTAAAATTTGCTACAATTTCTTCTTGAGTAAGTGCATTATTATAAATTTTTAACGAGGCAAAAGTCATTGGCATCTCATATCCTGGAGAATTTTGCCAAGATGAAACTCGTCCATTACCCCCATTAAAGTTTCTGTTTGTAGAGTTTTCTACTCCTTGTTGTTGAGATAAAGACTGAGAAACTGTATTAATATACATTTTATTATTAGTATATGAAACATCACTCCTCATTTCAAATACATAATGTTTCCAATTATTAATAAGACCTAAAGATGAAACCGTTGATGAAGAAATGCCATAAAGATCATTATTTGAAGTATTAAATCCAAAGGCACCAGAACCTCCCCAAATAGTATAAGAACCAAAACCAAATAAGGTATTATTTGTATAATTTGTTCCAATATTTGCCCACATTTCTACTGTAAGAATTGTGCTTAGATTTGATGTAGTGATAAAATCTAAATAATTTCCCAATCCATCAAATGTTATGGCACCTCCATTAGAAGAAGTAAAGGTCGGCAAAGAAGTTGGAGGAGAATTTGGTATAACATAATCTCCAACTTCAAAATCATAAATTTTATAAAAACTATCTTTTATTGATAATTCAGAATCTAACTGCCCAATTTGATTTATAACAGTAGTTCCAGATCCAATATAAGACTTTATATTGGACATATTAATAGATAAAACTAGATTATTTGGGTTAGTTATTTTTGGTCCGCAATAAACACCCACTATATAATTCTCTTAATATACATATAAAAATATTTAGACATCAAATCTTTTTCTTGTCGCATTAAAGTTTTGTTGGATTTCTTGCGCTGTAAGTGCTTTATTATAAACTCTAACTATAGGAATTTTTCCATTAAAATAAACAGTTCCAGTAGTTTGTCTGGCAATATTAATCGCAAGAGTTCCTGAGATATTTAATGTTCCGCTAATAGAATTTGTAGTTGATTGTTGAACTGCATTCACAAACATTCTTTGAATTGTCCCGTCATAAGTTCCAACTATATGTGTCCAGTTAGTAGTAGCTGTGCCATCACTACCAATATTATACTGAGTATTAGTTGTCAATCTAATAGAAAATTGAAATAAATTAGTAGTATTTTTAAAGATATTAAAAGTACCCGCAGATGTATTAGTTCTTGCGAAAATTTGTTGATTTAAATTATCAGTTGGAGCATCTGATTTAACCCAAAGTTCTATCGATCCAACTCCAAGATTAAGTGCTGATGATGTAATATCTGCATAATTGGTTGAACCGTTAAAATCTATAATTCCACCATTATCATTTAAATAAGTTGGGCTATTTGTAAGAGTTCCATTATTTCCATTCCCCCTTGAATCATTCCAAGTAGTTGATCTATTTTTTACTGAAGATGTTGTTTTACAATAATTAGTTAAACTATTTCCGCCTTCAAACTGAGATCCCCAAATATAAAATCCAGAAACACCATCTCCAGTATATTGATATGCAGCAGTTCCTGCTCCATCCAGAGAATTATTAGGAGTTCCTATAGAAGTATTTAAACTTAATAATCCTGTAAAGGATGGAGTTGCTGTTACATATAACCTATACCATCCATTTGGATATGCAACTATTTTTGTTTGAGACCCAAGTGCAATAGTTCCGGTTTGTAAATCAAAATAAGTACCTGCTCCCCAAAAAGCACCTTCAGTTATATTTGCACTATCAAACCAAATACATCCATATCTTCTTTCTGCTTGTTTTAAAAATACTGAAAAAGTATAAGTTACTCCAGAAGTAACATTGACTTGTTGATAAATAGATTGTCTTCCGGTTACTCCATTATTTCCTATCAATTTTTCTGCCGTAAGAGATCCATCTGGAGCAACGACAGTATCTGTAGTTAAACTAGAAGAAGTTTTTATCCAATTTGATTGATTGTATTCTTCGCTATATAAAAATAAATTTTCAAACTTATCGTAAGATTTTAAATTTCCGCTATCAAGGGCTAACATTAACCCATCAGTAATGATACGAGGATTATAAGCGATTCCCATTAGACTCCAAATCTCCCTTTTAATGCATTAAAATTTTGTTGGATTTCAGTTGAATTTAATGCTCTATTATAATATTTAAAGCAAGCAATATTGCCATTTAAAACGGAGTTTGTGTAATTATTATTTGCGATTTCATCAGCATTATTTCCAAGATAAAAATCATTTAATTGACTATGAATTTGTCCAGAAGCATTTTGATTAGCAATCTCAATTCCATTAAAATAAAATATTTTATTTACTCCATTCCATGTGCCAGCAATATTAATCCACAAATTTGTATAATTTGAAGGAATTTGAGTTCCTACAGCAATCGTTTCAAAACTATTATTTAAAAAAGTTCCAAAATAATATCTCCGAAGTCCGCCCGTTATTTGTACTATGGAACTTATTCCACACATTATTCCACTAAGAGTCCCATATGAAGAATAATGACTGGAAAAAAACATTTGTTCTCCACTACTAACAGTGGATTTAACCCAAATATCAAAAGTAAAGTTTAATGATTGTAATGAAGAATTTAATGGTATTCTTACAGCATCATTAGTACCATCAAAAACTATAGATCCGCCATTAAGAGAATTATATGTCCCTCCATTTATAAGAGTTGCATCATTACTTTTTTTTACTAAATTTCCCCAATTAGTTCCAGTACCAGGATAAGATTTTGCATTTCCCGCATCTAAACAAACTACAAGACCATCTGTTATTATTTTTGGGCTGTGAGTAAGTGACATTTATTCAAAATCTCCTTCAGGCTTTTACCCTCTTTTTGGTTTCTTTAACTTTTCAAGTTCAGCACTTAAAGCTCCAACTTGACTTTGTAAGGACTTCACTTGAGTTTCCAACACAATATTAGAATTAAATAATTCAAAACATTTTTGTTGATATGTTGCTAATATTGATTTTAAATCTTCATCGGACATAAAAAATACTCTCAGATTACCCTGAGAGTATTTATTATCTTGCTATTTATTATCAGAAAGTTCCTGCATCTATAGTTATATTTTGTAGTTGCAACTCGCTTCCGACACAATTAATAACTTGTTGTGATCCTCCGGTACATGAATTATTTACCCATAGTGCCGAAACTTCAATTGGAGCAAATGTAGATACAGTAAGTTGAGGAGAATTAAGATCAGTACCCCCTCCGTCAGATACTACAGACCCTAATTGAAATCTACCTGCGGAGTGTTCCCAAACAAGAGCGGATTTTTTAGCAGTTCCATCATTATAATTAAATAAAACTCCTAAATCCCATGTAGTTGCTGAGGATGGGGCAGCTCCATCAACAATACCAAGTTCAATTGTCCTATCTTCTACGGTTAATGATGCAGTATTAACCTGTGTGGTAGATCCATTTACATATAAATTTCCACCTACAGTTAGATTACTTGAAGTTGCAACTGCACCAGTTGTGTTTGTGATCGTAATTGCAGAAGTTCCATCCAATGCTTTAATCGCATTAGTTCTAACTTCAGTGGTGGCAGAAACAACACCAACTACAATAGTATCCGGAAGTCCAACTGTAATAGTTTGACCTGATGCAGATGTTACAATTTCATTTGGAGTTCCAGCTACAGTTAAAGATTGAGTATCTAAATCAACAATTCCAGTTCCAGTATCACCTGCAATGCTTAGATCATCATCTTGGTCTAGATTTGTAATTTGAGATGCAACATAATCAATAACAGCAGATGAAGTAGGAACGGAAGAAGTTGACGTGCCAGTAGATACTGAAGCTGAAAATTGTGTAACTCCAACCCCAGTTCCAATAGTTAAAGATGATCCATCAAAAGTTAAATTTATACTATCTTCAAGTTTACCCCCAACCCCAGAAATAACTACTCGACCAGATGTTAAATCACTGACAGTAGCACTTGCAAAAGTTGCTGCAACAGAAACATTTAAATTATCTAATTCCGTTTGACCGGAAATATCCGCACCTCCATTTCCATCAATTAATCCACCTACTGTTGCAATACCAGATACATTTAAACTTTGAAAATCATTTGGTTCTAACGCTAATATGTTTTCAAGAGTTTGTTTAGTTGTAGAATCAATTGTTTGGATTCCAGCAAGAGTAATACCTGAACCATCATCATAAAGAACTCTTGTAGAATCTACATATAAATCAGTAACAGTTACAATTCCAGTAAAATTTGTATTTGCGGATATATTTAAAATACCAGATATTGTAGTAATTCCAGTCAAAGAAACATTATTAAAATTTTGTCCAGCTGTTACACTACTCCAAGATAAATTACCATTAGAATCAGTTTTCAAATAATATCCATCAACAATAGTTACTGTATCCGGGAGAGTATATGTCCCAATTCCAGATAATGTGTCTGGAGATTTTATATTGATAGAATTTAATCCATCCTTATCAACTAATTTTAATCTTAAAGAATTAGTACTATTTTCTCTCCCCCAATAACGATGAGATCCAAAAAATTTATTATTAGTAACTGATGTATCAATACCTATAAAAAAATCAAAGTTGTTTAATGAAATAGCTGGTTCACCTGGACGAAGTGCTGGAATTGTCCCCGCTATTCCAGCATTACCTCTTTTAAATTGAAGGGTTGGTGCTGCCATTTTTCTCCTTTATAGGTATTTATGATATTACCAAGTACCAGCATCCAAATCAATTTTATTATCTAAATCAACGTCCATTTGATTAACAAAATCACCAGGAAGTCCTGGTTGAATTGGCTCATTTGTTGCCGCTGAAAGAACATCATCTGGATTTACCAATTTGTATTCATTTGTAACTACATCATACATAAGAACATACTTATCTTGCTTATTGCTATTATTAATATCAACATCAATTAAATCCTCAAGTTTTACTGGCACTTGCAATCCTCCCGTAGATGCTAGTATTTTAAGTGGTTGCTTTGTTTCAGACTTAACGTTAAAAACATTAGATGATTGAAGTATTACTTTAAAGTTGCTCATAAGGATGCAGTCTCTGAAACAATAATTGAACCTTCAACTAATTTTTTTGTCAAATAAGCATTTCCTATTCCGTTTGGATTTTGAGCAAGACCAGTAACTAAAAGATCAAAATAATTTCTACCAGAAGATAGTAATTCAGTAGTAGTTTTAGCCATAGATATAATTACTTCTCCAGTTGAAGCAATTATATCTACTTTAAAATCATGGGAAACCGGAGATGATGGATATTTTCTTATCTTTGCTACCCCGGTATATGTGTTTGAAAAAGAATAATTAGATAAATCAGATTGTAATATTTTAAATTTTGCGTCAAAATCAGTTCCTTTTTCGATAGTTAAATTTATTACTGAAACTGACATAAGCCAAAATTAAACTTTTAACTATTTATTATATCAATATAATTTAATTTCTTTAAATTCTGAATTAGTTTCCTCATTTATTTTATATTTTATAGAGGCTCTAATATCGTTATTTTTATAAACTGATCTAGCAAGCTCAATGAATTCTTCATCAAATTTCTTTTCTTTTTCTAGATATCTAATATCATCCTCGATTTTCCAAAGTATTTTATTAACTCTTTTTAATTCAAAAAAATTTGGATTATTTAGTACTCCTATTTTATTTGCTATTTTAGTTAAATAATTTAATTCTTTAATAATATATTCATCATTACAATATTCCAATTTAATTTGTAATATTGAAATTTTATCAAGTAGTTCTCCAATAGAAACAGGGATTTCTGGACAGTTCATATTTTTATATATTAAAAGTTTTTTTAATTAACTCAATTAAACTTTGATTTTTTGAAACTACTCCTAGACCAAAACAGTGGGTAAAATTACATTTTGGTAAATTAATTTCATCAAAAAACTTTTTGACTCCATATCTATTAGTTCCAAAATCTTCAACGCATGTATCATGCATTAAAATAACACCATCATCAGATAGAAATTTACTCCATGTTTCAAAATCATTTTTTACATCCTCATAATGATGACTTCCATCAATATGAAGAATATCTATTTTTTTGTCCCATGTTTTTGCCACTTTATTAAAGTCGCCTTTAATAAATTCTATATTATCATTAAGATGTAACTTATCTCGCTTCATCATTACATATGAATAATTATCGGATTGCTTAACAAAATCATCGCCTTTAAAATTATCTATACCATACACTTTACCTATTCTAGGAATAGCAAAAGAAAAAGTTGAATACCCTAAATCAACCCCAAGATCTACAATAACATTTGGTTTTAAATGTCCTACTATCCATTCTGCAAAGTTTCTATGTCCATCCCAGGCAGTACTAGGTATATCATTTAAATTAGTTAAAAATAATTTATCAATTGCTTCAGTTCTTTCTGGCAGACTTAAAGTGTTTTGGTTAAATCCGGAAGCAAAAACTATTATATTTGGGTTTTTAGTTACTTTTCCAATTTCAAGTAAATACATAAATGACTTTTCTAGTGCAAATCCCCCAAGATTCATAGCTTCACTTAATGCATGAAATGCATAATTAGCTGCACTTTGAATATTACCACTTATTAAAAGAATTTGACTACATTTAATAAAACAATCAACCCTAAATTCATTAAAATATGGTTTAGATATATTTAAAAATTCTTGACCAAATTCCAATGCCTTTTCAAGATTTTTTACTTTAAAGTAATGATTAAAAATAAACCAAACATAATACCAATTTGTTGGATCTTTTTCGTACTCTCTTTCACATATATTCAAGTAAAATAATTCTTTATCAACAGACTCAAATACTTTTTTAGTTATTTTAATTGTAGTATCAACTGACACTTCTTCTGGATATTTTTCTGTTGGTATAAATTTAGGAATTTCATGAATAGCGTTTTCCCATGTATAATTTTCTGTTCTATGAAATCTTGTGTGAACTTCATTTGATTGCTTTGGATCCCCATTTCCATCGTCATCAAATCTTTGGTGTTTAAAAGTAGTAAATTCTTGTGAAATAACTTCTAATCCTTCAGGGAAAAAATCGGAAAGAGTTTCATTAAAATCTAAAGAAAAAGCCCAATCAGTTTTTACATAAGAAAGTGCTTGATTTCTTGCCTTTGAAAAATCAAACTCTTCTCTTGTTTGTGGATGCTGATAAACTTTAATTCCAGCTTCAGTAAGTAACTTTACACTATTATCAGTACTTCCAGTATCAACCACTACAACATCGGAAAACTTTTTAGAAATTTCAATAAAATTTTCTATATTTTTTTCTTCATTTTTACAAATTGCATAAAGTGTTACATCCATTATTTTATTTCCTCCAGGTTTTGTATGAGACCAAACTCGTCCGCCATTACTATCATAATTTATAATATATAAATTTTTTCCTTCAAAATATTCATTTACTGCATTGACAACCCCATCCCAACATAAAATATAATCATCTCCACTTATAATGCCTCCAGGTTTTACTTTAGGATACCAGGCTTTTATATCATCAAGAACATCTTTATATTCATGAGATGCATCAATGTGGACAAAATCTATACTATTATCTTCAAATTGTTTTGCTGCATTTAAACTGGTCGATTTAATAGGAGTTATATAATTTTCAACCCCACAATCCTTAATATTTTTTAAAAAAGTATCATATAATGTTGTTCCTTGATCCTTTAATCTCTGTAACTCTTCTCTATGAGCATCCTCGTTACTTCCTTCCCAAGTATCTACTGCAAAAAAATTAATTTTTTTACCAGATTTTTTTATTAAATCCCCCATACAAGAAGTAGATCTTCCCATCCAAGATCCTATTTCTACAATAATCCCATCATCTTTAACCGAATTTAATGCGATTTTATAAAATTTTGAGTAATCAAAGTACCCAGAAACATTTTCCCAATTCATACTATTCCCTTTATGATTTTTCATAAATATTTTTCCCAATCAATACATGGTGAAAGTAAATCTGCTTGACAATGCGTAGACCATCCAGGGATTGAAGATATTAATACTTTACCCCTTTGAGATAATTCTAAAAATTTATAATGGTCTGCCGAAGGTTCAACTCCTGTAGAGTATTTATTATGGATATCTATGTCATCTAACAAAGTTGAGTATTTAACTGCAAAAGTATTTGTTGTGGATGGAGTTGCCATCCAGTGAGATGAATCTGTGTGTAAAACTTTTGTTCTAAATTCATTATAATATTCTCCATACTTGTCTTTATGGTCATATAGAGTTACATATGAGATTGGAAGTGAAAATCCTTCCAATAAAATTTTATCCCAATTTGAAGCATGTACATAATCATCTTCTAAAAAATAAATTATTTCTTCAGAGGAATGATTTTGTTTTTGAATATACTTTAAAGTTTCAACAAAACTTTTTGCTTCTCCTCCACAATTTATAATATGAACATTTTTTTCTTCAGATAAAAAGGTATCTTCTATTTTTCCATAATGTTCATCATAAATGATTGTATAATTTGTATTTTCTGGGTTTAAAGTATTTTTAAAATTTTTAAAAACTTTTTCTTTATCCCACCATTTTGGGCGTTGTTTTCCAGGAGATTCTTGAATTTTAGAATAATAACAATGTCTCAAATAAACGTGTATCATAAGTTAAATTTAGAATAAAGTTTTACATTTTCTTCGCCTATTACATCAATAGGATTTTCGGAAATTTTAGAAATTTTATTTCTAATATCATGAAGTCCTATTAATCCCCATTGATCATCTTTCTCCTCTCCACAGGAATTCTCAATATTATTAAAATCATTCTTGCATGGTTCAACATCTAAAAATTTATAAATTTTATCTAATTCTTCTTGTGGATTAGAAACTAATTGATTATATTCTACTAAATGAACTAATTCAGGATATTTATTAATAGAATAAACTAATGATTCATACGATGAAGAAACATAATATCTCCAGATGTACTCAGCACGATTATTATTTGTAATTGGTAAATTATCTTGTTTTAAATGATTATCAATAAAATTATTTTCTTGTTTATTCCTTTTAATTAATGAAATATAAGATGAAATAACTTCTGGAATTGGTCTATATGTTGATATTATTTTTGGTTTATTAGAGAGAAACAATTTAACAGTGTCTAAATTTTTCCCCCAGAAACGATGTTTGTCTATAATATTTGATTTTGGAATATGGTTATAAAAATTTAAAAGAATTGATTTATAAACATTATACGATATTTTTTTACGATCAAATGTATACTGAATATCTAATCTATTAAATGTTTTTTCAATATCAGATACGACATCTCCTAAAGGAGAAGTTGGAGAAACATAGATATTTGAATTCTGGTTCAAAAGTGATCCAAGTAATGTAGATCCACTTCTTGGTAGCCCACCAAGAAAATATAAATTTTTCATAGTAATTATATCAATTCAGTGTCATAGGTTACTGATCCAGTATTATTATCTCCACAAAAGACTTGTTTCCAATTAGTTCCTCCAGCAAATGTTGTTACTGGGGTTGATCTGTTTAGTGAATCATTAACTCCTAATTTTACATTAGTTCCTGACCCCCAAGTCCAAAGAGTTCCATCGGTTTTAATAGCGGAAGTATGAGATACTCCACAATCAACTTGTTTCCAATTATTTCCTCCAGCAAATGTTGTTACTGGGGTTGATCTATTTGTAGTATCATTATTTCCTAATCTACCAGTGGATCCACTTCCCCACCCCCAAAGAGAACCATCAGTTTTTATTGCAAAAGTGAAAAATGAACCACCAGAAACTTGCTTCCAATTAGTTCCTCCAGCAAATGTTGTTACTGGGGTTGATTTAGCTGTTGTAGTATTATCTCCCAAGCCCCCAAACGTATTGCTACCCCATAACCAAAGAGAACCATCAGTTTTTATTGCTGCTGTATGCCTATCTCCACAAGCAACTTGCTTCCAATCGTTCCCTCCAGCAAATGTTGTTACTGGCGTTGATCTATTTGTATTGGCATTATTTCCTAATCTACCATAAGACCCTTGACCCCAACACCAAAGAGTTCCATCGGTTTTTATTGCGGCTACGTGATTACTAAAAGAAGAAACTTGCTTCCAATTGTTTCCTCCAGCAAATGTTGTTACTGGGGTTGATCTATTAACTATATCATTAGTTCCTAATAAAGAATATGAATTAGACCCCCAACACCAAAGAGTTCCTCCAGTTTTGACTGCAAAAGTAGATGAAAATGAACAAGAACTCTGCTTCCAATTAGTTCCTCCAGCAAATGTTGTTACTGGGGTTTGTCTATTTGCCGTAGAGTTATTTCCTAATTGGCCAGTAGGATTACGACCCCAGATCCAAAGAGTTCCATCAGTTTTTATTGCTGCAGCATGAGCATAACCAAAATCAACATATTTCCAATTAGTTCCTCCAGCAAATGTTGTTACTGGAGTTGATCTATTTGTGGTAGCATTATTTCCTAATTGACCAAAGCTTCCTTGCCCCCAAATCCACAAGTCCCCATCTGTAAAATAATCAGCAGGAACAAAAATGTCATCAAAACTATAAGTTAATCCATCTTGTGTAAAATTATAGAATGTCGGCATTTTTTTCTTTTTGATTTAAATTACTTACAAAAATAATTGGAGTATTCATTTTATTCCCCCAATTTATTAAATATGATTTAATATTATCATCAATATCTTTATTATTTATTTCAAGTATTTTTAGATATTGGCCTTGCTCATTGTTTTCAACCGAGACTAATACATTACATTTATCTGGACGCATTTCCTCAGGAAGAAGATGTTGACTCCATGCACATTGATAATTTCTACAAACCTCTGGTCTCGCTTTATGTACACCACATTTGTTGCATTCTAAAAATTTGCAAGATTTTCCTTCCCCGAATTTCCACCCAAATGCATCTCCAATTAACCAAGTACAGCAAGCAGTACAATCTCCACAGTCACGAAACATAATTTAATTCCCTATAAAAATATTTGTATGGTTCATAATCTTTTGGTTGATATAATGATTTCATTTTACCATTTCCACTTCCTATCCAGAATTCTCTATCTAACCTAAAATCACTGGATAAAAATTTATCGTCTAATTGATTTATATATGATGAATTTGCCCACCAAAAATTTCCCACAAAATGTCGAGTTCCAGATTTTTCCCAACTTTGAGTCCCATCACTCCAAGTAGTTGGACCTAATACTTTTAAGTTACTTCCAACTGCATCATATTCATTTAAATATTCTAAACATGTTTTCCATTTATCAATAGTAAAATATTCCATCATAAGTCTCCAACTTTCACCATTAAGGCAGTGTTGTGATATTCCCTTTGTGTGAAAATAAAAAACCTTATAATTTGAATTGCTCTCACAAAAATCTCTTAGAGATATTAAAGTTTCTGTTTCTTCTTTCCAGTTTTGATTATAAATCACATTTGCTTTATCTGGAACATTAAAGAGTTCTTGATCACCATTGACCCCAAAATGAATATAATCTGCTTCTTTTATTAAACCCGAAGCATATAATCTATGAATCTGTTGTTGATATATAAAGGCACCTAAACCCATTTGGGCTATGTGATAAAAGATTGCTATTTTCATCCGTGATAAATTCCCCCATTCTCTCCAAGCATTCCTTTAATCATAGTTAACCCTAAATTTGGAGTATGAATAATATTTTCTTTGTTTATATATTTGTATAGAGAATGTTCAATATCTGTTCCCGATGTATATTGAATCATTTTTTCCATATAAATAAATGATTTTTCAAGAGATTCTACTATTTCATTGAAAAGGGATCTATCAAAGGACCATAAACCAGTCATCATCATTCCTTTAGCACCATACAAATAAGCATAGGTATTTTCTAAATCAAAACTTTCATGCTCTTCTCCAAGATAATTATATTTTTTTATTATATATTTTCCTTCTAAAAATTTACTTTCGTAATCTGATATATTAAAATCATCATTTAATAGATATCTTCCAGTCATTTTAAAGACTCTTTGACTGTCGGAAAATAAATTGTGCTTTTTTATAGTATAAAGCACATTTAAAAGTCCTTTTGTTTCTAGCAAAGATTTCCCATATGTAATTAATTCTGGTCTTGAACTTAAATTTTCATATATTTGTTTAATTGAAGAATCAGTATGAAAATCTAAAAATAAATCACATTCAGATATTAATTTTTCTTGATATTCAATAGGAATGGATGAATTAGAACACTCAAATAATACAATGTAAGAGTTTAAAACTTTTTTTCTTATAGATTTTATTGTTTCTAAAGTTTGCTCAAATCTTTCTTTTTCAGTATAACAACTAAATTCATCTTCATTAAAATGTTTTATGGATGATCCAACTAAAAATAAAAATTTCATAAGTAATCTGTATTAAAACTAACTACAATTCTTTCTTGAGTTTCTTCTTCTGTATAGTGATTTAGATCACTATCAAAAATGCACAATAATCCTGGATATGGATAAATTTTTTTATTAGGAAAAATTAATGGAACTCCATTAGTTATATAAAATGCCCCACTAACAATACTTTCCTCATGTTTATGCATTTTTAATTTATTTCCAGGTTTTGTAATATTAAACCAACTGTTTATTAAATGAACTGGAGAGATGTTATATTTTGAACAATATAATTTTAAATATTTTTCAATAATAATTTTTATTTCTTTTAATTTTGGATCCATTAAAATTGGAACTCCAACATTATAGCTAGAAATTCCATTAGTAATTAAACCATGAGTTTCAGATTTAGATCTTAATAAAATATTTTTTATCTTATTAAGATCTAAAAAAGAAAGATCATATGTTTCTATCATTTAAAAATTTCTCCAACTCACTTAAAGGATGCTTCCAATTTCTTGGAGTTTTTTGTTTAAAGAGATGAACATTGTCTCCATACCACCAAGATTTACCTGTAGAACTTGTCCAAATATAATACTCCATAATAGGAGTAAATACACAAACTTCTTTTCCTTGAGATGCTGCAATATGAGCAATAGATGTACAAGAAGTAATTACTAAATCCATTTGTGATACAATTGAAAATGTATCAGTAAAATCTCTATTAGGAATATTAAATGTTTTTACATCATACCCTTCAGGTGGCTGTTGATCTGGTAATTGAAGAGAATATAAAGATGCATTTGTTTTTGATACAACTTTAAAAAGATCTTCAGAATCTATTGATCTAAAATGTGCCTGCTCAAAACCAGAACCAGAATTCCAAAACATTCCAATTCTATACTTATCATCTTTTTGAATATAAGAATACTTTTGTTCTTTTTCTGGTAGTGGTTTCAAATAAGGAGTTTGTCCTAAATCTTCTACTTTTATATTGAGATAATAAGGTAAAGCAAGAGCATAAACCCAGCAAGCATCTTCTGGAAATTCTGGTTTATCATATACACAAACACTCTCAAATCCATTATAGTTAAAGAGTTTAACCAGTTCTTTTCTAGTGGAAGTCCAGATTGGTTTCATACCAAGTTCTTTCAGATGTTTCATAAAACGAATATGAATAACTTCATCTCCAGCACCACACTGACTGTCTATGATAATCGTTCTTCCTGGTTCTAGTGTTCCGTCCCACTTTGGAAATGGTGGAAGTTGTCGGTTTTTATATGCCTCTACTTCCCCCGCTCTGAGAAAGTGTTGAAGTCCAGTATGAATATCATCCTTTCTAAAGTAATGACCTGAAAGATTATGATATGCTTTTCTTTCTATCTCTTCTGGTAATCTTTTTTTGATAAGGTCAAATAGAAGTTTTTCAGACTTTTCTTTTTGATTAAGTGCAGAATACGAAAAAGTTTCTTCTAAAAGAAGTTCAGTATCTTGTGGATTTTGATACTTAATTTTTGATATTTGAGTTAATGCTTTATCTGGGTAGTTATTTTGATTATATGCATTAATTAAATTTTTTGTTGTAATATAAATTTCTTCCTTTGTTTTTGCAAGTTTTAATGCTTTTTCACCATAATAAATTGCATTCTCAAAATCTTTAATTTCAAAAAATATTTTTGCTACATCATTATATTGTTCAAAAGTTTTTGCTCTTTTCCCAAATGCTAAAAGAACTTCTTTAGTGAGATCTTTTTCTTCAAATGAATACAAAGTTTTTGTTACTAATTCAAGGGGATTCATTATGTTTTATCTACTGATGCTATTTATATGAAATCGGCAGATTTAATTGTTACGGTATGATTATATCCACTTTCAACTTGTTTCCAATTAGTTCCTCCAGCAAATGTTGTTACTGGGGTTGATCTAGCTGTTGTAGTATTATTCCCCAATTGTCCTTGTGTTCCTCTACCCCAAACCCAAAGAGTTCCATCGGTTTTTATTGCTGCAGTATGAGAAGCACCTCCGGAAACTTGTTTCCAATTAGTTCCTCCGGTAAATGTTGTTACTGGGGTTGATCTATTTGTAGTATCATTATTTCCTAATCTACCAGTGGATCCAGCTCCCCATAACCAAAGAGTTCCATCAGTTTTTATTGCTGCAGTATGATTAGTTCCACAGAAAACTTGTTTCCAATTAGTTCCTCCAGCAAATGTTGTTACTGGGGTTGATCTATTTGTAGTATCATTATTTCCTAATTGACCAGAGGTTCCAAATCCCCAAGTCCAAAGACTTCCATCAGTTTTTATTGCTGCTGTATAATTAGTTCCACAAGAAACTTGCTTCCAATTATTCCCTCCAGCAAATGTTGTTACTGGAGTTGATCTATTTGTAGTAGCATTATTTCCTAATTCTGCGTTAGCTCCTTGTCCCCAAATCCAAAGAGAACCATCGGTTTTTATTGCTGCAGTATGAGAAGAGCCTCCGGAAACTTGTTTCCAATTAGTTCCTCCGGCAAATGTTGTTACTGGGGTTGATCTAGTTACGGTGTTATTAATTCCTAATTGCCCACTGCTGTTATATCCCCAAATCCAAAGAGAACCATCGTTTTTTATTGCTGTTGTATGATTAGTACCACAAGAAACTTGTTTCCAATCATTTCCTCCAGCAAATGTTGTGACTGGTGTTGATCTATCTACTTCAGAGTTATTTCCTAATAATCCATAAATCCCTTGACCCCATACCCAAAGACTTTCATCGCTCCTTATTACTGCCGAGTGACTATAACCTCCAGAAACTTGAATCCAATTAGTTCCTCCAGCAAATGTTGTTACTGGGGTTGATCTAGGTACGATGTCATTAGTTCCTAATTGACCACTGATTCCTTGACCCCAAATCCATAATTCAGGAGTTATTCCTATCTGTTGAGCAATTCCTGGGTAAACACTTATTAAGTAATCTTTTGTGATAAGTTTTTTTCCTAAATCTACTCCGTCGCTATCTCTAAAATTAGTCGTAACTTCTATAGAACTCATGTTTATTCTTGTGAAATAGGTTCTCTTATTACAACATCATAAACTTCATCAATTGTTGTACATGCGTCAATTTCTTGTAGTTTTGATAATTCCCAATCAAATGCTTCTTGGACTTTTGAGTCAATTTCCTCTATAATTTGATGTAATTGAACTGTATTAACTTCTACCCATGTATTTCCAAATTTGTAATTACATGGACCAGGACTTGCAGTTATTTTACTTGCAAGCATTAATCTTTCTTCTCTAGATGTTGATACTTCAATATCAACACTATTTATAGTTAGAGTAATTATATTATTTTCTTTTTCTCTTCTCACTAGAGGTACTTCTTGTTTCCTGACATTTTTAACCTCATCTAAAGTTTTATCTGAAATAGTGTAAGTAAATATAACTTTAGTTGGTTGACTATTTTCTTCTATAATTTCCCAAGTAAAGTTTCCAATATTATGATATTTTGGATCATTTTCCGGTACTATTTTTTCTATTGGTAATAAATGAGTTAAATTATCTGAAAAATGAATGGGAACATCTATATAACTTTGAGGAGAAATTTTATCAGATAGTTCTAAGTCTTTTAGTTCCGAGTTAATCATACGGACATTAAATCCGATAGGACCTAAAATTAACTGATTATCGTGTATAAGTGCAAATTCCATATACTTTTTTAATTATTTATGATAATGGTATTTCAAGATTAGTTCCACATTTTATTGCCGATACACTTGTATCACCGTAACTAATCAATTTCCAATCTGATCCTCCAGCAAATGTTGTTACTGGGGTTGATCTATCAATTGTATCATTAGTCCCTAATTGAGGTGATATAGAAACTGAACCACTTCCCCATATCCAAAGAGTTCCATCGGTTTTAATAGCAGCAGTATTAAAACTTCCACAAGAAACTTGCTTCCAATTAGTTCCTCCAGCAAATGTTGTTACTGGGGTTGATCTATTTGTACCAGCATTATTTCCTAATGTTCCGTTTGTTCCAGTTCCCCATAACCAAAGAGTTCCATCAGTTTTTATTGCTGCTACATGACCGCCACCCCCAGCAACTTGTTTCCAATTAGTTCCTCCAGCAAATGTTGTTACTGGAGTTGATCTATTTGTAGTGTCATTAATTCCCAATTGAGAAACATTATTACGCCCCCACACCCAAAGAGATCCATCAGATTTAATAGCAGAAGTAAAGAGAGATGTAGTAGAAACTTGCTTCCAATTAGTTCCTCCAGCAAATGTTGTTACTGGGGTTGATACATTATCTATATTATTATTTCCCAATAGACCAGAGCTTCCTTGTCCCCAAGTCCAAAGAGTTCCATCAGTTTTTATTGCTGCAGTATGAGAAGCACCCCCAGCAACTTGTTTCCAATTAGTTCCTCCGGCAAATGTTGTTACTGGGGTTGATCTATCTGTAACAGCGTTATTTCCTAATCGCCCATAGGTTCCAAGTCCCCAAATCCAAAGAGAACCATCGGTTTTTATTGCTGTTGTATGATTAGCACCACAAGAAACTTGTTTCCAATCATTTCCTCCAGCAAATGTTGTTACTGGGGTTAATTTATCTACAGTAGTATTATCACCCAATCTTGCATTTTGATTTCTCCCCCAAACCCAAAGAGATCCATCAGATTTTATTGCTGCTGTATGAAATTGAGCCATAGAAACTTGCTCCCACGTATTCCCTCCAGCAAATGTTGTTGCGGGAGTTGATACATCATTAAAACCACTATTGGTTCCTAATTTTCCATAAACTGATCTCCCCCACACCCAAAGTTGATCTCCAACATATTGATCAATTAACCAATATTCTGTGACAAAATAATTTTCTAAATCTCCCTCTGGGGAAAAAAATTGATTAGGCATTATTATCCCCTCAATTTATCTATTTGTTTTTGTTGTTCTTTAAGACCTTCAATAATAATAGCAATTAATCCATCATAATTTACTGTTTTCAATCCTCTATTATTTACTGTAACCAATTCGGGAAGAACCTCTTCAAGCTCTTGTGCAATAACACCATAGGAAGAAGAATTCTGGTCTACCCAATCAAATTTAATACCATTTATTTTCTCAATAATTTTTATTGGAGATTCAATTGGAGTAATATTTTGTTTTTGGGATCTATCAGATAATGAAGTAAAAATAGTAGCTGAAAAGGTTCCTGTACTTGGGACAAATTGTAAATTTGTTGATGAAACATAATTAGAAGTTGGAGTTCCAGTAGTTACATCAACAAATATTGGATATCTTGTTAATGCGGTTGAAATATCGTCGGTTACATCAGGGCTAGTTCCGGTAATTCCTTGAATTCCTTGACTTCCGGTAATTCCTTGAATTCCTTGAGATCCACTTGCGGCCACACCCTGAACACCTTGACTTCCAGTAATTCCTTGAATTCCTTGAATTCCTTGAGATCCACTTGCGGCTACACCTTGAATACCTTGAATACCTTGAGAAGAGGTAGTCCCTTGAATACCCTGAAGACCTTGATTACCTTCCCCGGATATACCTTGAACACCTTGAAGACCTTGAGTTCCAGTTATACCCTGAATACCTTGAGATCCACTACCAGATAGACCTTGTATACCTTGGAGACCTTGAGTTCCAGTAGTTCCTTGAATACCCTGAAGACCTTGATTACCAGTTCCAGATATACCTTGAATACCCTGAAGACCTTGAGTTCCAGTAATTCCTTGAATACCCTGAAGACCTTGATTACCAGTTCCAGATATACCTTGAACACCTTGAGTTCCCGTAATCCCTTGAATACCCTGAAGACCTTGATTACCAGTTCCAGATATACCTTGAACACCTTGAGTTCCCGTAATCCCTTGAATACCTTGGGCTCCAGTGGTTCCTTGAATACCTTGAATTCCAGTGTTTCCTTGAACTCCTTGAGGTCCATTTATCCCTTGAATACCCTGAAGTCCAATACTACCTTGAATACCCTGAATACCTTGGGATCCTGTAGTTCCTTGGATACCCTGACCAGCAAAAGCTCCGTCAACACCTTGAATTCCCTGTCTACCTTGAACTCCTTGAAATCCTTGTGTTCCAGTATTTCCTTGAACACCTTGAGAACCAGTTATTCCTTGAACCCCTTGAATGCCTTGAGTTCCAGTCGCTCCAAAAACTCCTTGAGTACCTTGGATACCCTGAGGACCTAAATTAAATCTAATTGTCGCAATTCCTACATCTGGAAATGGACCTTCTATAGATGGAGTTTCAATAGTAACTCCTAAACCAACAAAGTTTAATCCATGAATTTTGTTAAATGAATTATTAGGTAAAACGCCTTCATCATAAACAGATATAACACCTATTGTCTCTCCAACACCTATTGGAGTAGTCCAATATCTTTTACCTTCTTCCTCCCCTATAGCAGCAATTTGAAATACTTCTCCTATAGGAATTGGATTAGCTCCGATAGATGAAGGACCGACTAGAGGATCACCTAAGTTAGGTTCTGCTTGTTCTAATCCTAAAAATTCATATCTATCTGATGTAATTCCTGTTTGAGGAGTTCTTTTAACTCTTCTTGAATTTAACTTTCCCATTAGCTTTTATTGTTTGGCGTTTTCTAATACACTTAAAATAAATTCAAGCTCACCATTTGCATCAGCTTGAATTTTTAATATATCATTTGTCTCTAGTACTAGTCTTCCATCTGCGATAATATTTAAACTATCATTTGGAGGAATAGAAGCATTATATGCAACTCTATAGTCAGTTTGATCCGAAGGATTTAATGGATTAACTCTTGAATGAATAACTGTTACTGTATGAACAGTAGATCCAGTTGATACATTGGTTGCCAAAGCGAGAGTTATAATAGAAGCAACCCCAATAGGACAGGTGTAAATTCCAACCATTTCAGTTGTAATTCCTGCTCTAATTGTTTTAAAAGTGTTAAGTGCTACTGCTGCCATTTTTATTTACCTAGTGCTATAATTAGTGGAGTTACTGTATTGATTAAACTTTGACTAAATGCTCTACCTGAGACTGTACCTGTTAATTGATTTACTACTAATCCATCGCCAATTCTAAAATTACCAGCTTGATCGGTTGATGTGTATACAACTTCACCTCCATCAATTTTAACAACTTCATTATCTGTAACAACAACTCCCCCTAAAGCTGGCTTCGCTTTATTAATATCATTTCCAGAACCTACCCATTCAAATGAATGGGAAGAAGTTATTTGAAGGCTTAAACGGGAGAAATAAACAGTAGTACCAGCAGAAACTGTACTATTTAGGTTATTATTAAGAATAATAGTAGATACTCCGGCTGAAGGTAAAGTCGCTGATTCAATTGTATAATATACTGGAGCCATAACAGATACTGCCTCTGCTCCAGATCCACCCCCACCAGATATACCGATTTTTGGAGGTTTTCTATATTGAGTACCAGTACTAATTAAATCAATTGAAACAACAGATCCATTTTGTATAGTTGCAATTGCTTCGGCTTTTATTCCATTTACATCTGGAGGAGGGGTTTCAAAAGTTATTACGGGGGGAGAAGTATATCCACTTCCTCCGTTTGTAATCTCTACTCTTTGAACTGTATAGAATAGTTCTCCGAAATAAAGAGCCTGTCCGTCATATGGTCTATAATTAGCAATTCCAGAAACTACAATAGTAGCTTGTTCTGCATCGGCTGTTGTTGCTGCAACTCCAGTATAACGATAAATTGATTTAGATTGAGCATCGCCTACACCCTTTGAAACTAATCCAAGTCTACCAAAAGAAGAGTTTGAATTTGTTATATCACATTGCCCACCATCACTGGTATAAATTGCAATATCATCACAAATAGTAAAGATTGAAACTAGCTGAGCATAAGCTCCATTAGTAATAGAAACTCCTATTCCTCCTTGATTATATTGAGTATATGAGTCAACGCTCATAGTTCCAGTAACACCAATATCATCTTGATCTCCTGGCTCAGCTTCAAATCCATCTATTTTCATTCCAATTGATTTTGCAATGAAATTAGTGCAGTTTCTTACATATGGACCTTGAGTTATAGGACCAACTCCAGGAGAGTATTCTGGGATAGCTACACCGCCAGAAACATATGTATGTGGAATAGTAGAAGCGCCTACTTGAATAGTAAATGTATCATTTTCTCTTTCTGTTTTTTTAATCGCTGTTCCACCCGAAACATAAGTATGAGGAAGAGTAGAAACGCCTACATTTGCAGAGAAAGTAGATCCAATAGAACTTATAACTCTAAAATTATATCCAAATTTTCCAGTTGGATATATTAGATTTGGTGGGCTGTCTGGGCAGCTAAACTCTAAATCTTTTATTTCAACAATGTCATCAGCTATTAAATTTAATCCAGGAGCTGTAATAGTAACTATACCACTAGAATTATCATAAACAGCAGAAGTAATAGCAACTGGTTTATCAATAACAACATCTAATATTTTAAAATTATATCCACGACTTCCAGTTGGATATATTGTAGTAGTTCCAGAACCACTAGGACAGCTAAATTCTAAATCTCTTATTCCAATAGTTTGTCCAGTTCTTACATTTAATCCTGGAGCAGTAATAGTTACTATTCCTGTAGTATTCTCGTAAGTTGCAGTGGAAATAGAGAATGCTCTATTTACGACATAGCCATTTCCTGCATAAGTATGAGGAAGAGTAGATGTACCAACATTTATAGTAAATGAATCTCCATCTACTTCAGTGACATCAAATAAATATCCATATTTACCTGATGGGAATGCTTGGGTAGAAATAAATCCACCGGAAGAACATGCGAAGGACACATTTCTTACTTCTACAATATCTCCTTCTTTTACATTAAATCCAGGAACAGTTATTACAGTTTGACCAGACTCATTATCATAATTTGCAGTTGAAACTCCAAGTATGGATGTAACTCCCGTTCCGCTATTTCCAGGATAAGTAGTAGAAATACCAGAAGTTGCACCTAAACCAATAATAGTTGTTACAACTCCAACACAAGATCTAAGAGCAGAAACAACATTAGCACATCCGTTAATACCATTATTATATCCAGTTAAAGGATCTGGTTGCATTCCAAGGTCTTTTAATTGACCATGTGTATCATTGAAGTTTCTATACTTTTGTATAGATCCATTTCCTGAATATGTGTGTGGTAAAGTGGATTGACCTACAATAACTTCAAAAGTATCTTCATCTATAACAGAATGAACATTAAAAATATAACCCAAGTTTCCACTAGGATAAGTTACTATTCCAGGACCAGATGGACAAGTAAACTCTAAGCCAACAATTTTTACAGCATCATTATTGACTAAACCATGATTAACAGCAGTTATTGTTGTTATTCCCGTAAAATTATCATAATCTGCCTGAGTGACTTCTGTTCCAACACCAACAGGGAAACCTCCCCAAGTAACATTATTGATTACAGCCCTAGCAATATTAAAAGAATAATCAACAGTTGCTATTGTTTGTTCAATTTCTCCTGGATTTTTTAATATCTGGGGTATTAAATTCCATTCACTATCATAATAAGATTTTCCAGCAGCAACACATCTTGAATTTCCACCTCTTGTAATATCGTGAATAATACACTTCCAAATATCTTTAATATCATCGGCACAATCTTGACTTTCAAGAGTTACTCCATAAACAGTCGTTACTCCAGAAACATTAGCATAATTCCCTACAATTGAAGTTATTATTCCAGATAATGTTTCTATCTTCTCAATTACATCTGTACATCCCCCGCTAACTATAACTGGAGAATAACTACTAGTATCTTGGGTTAAAGTTGTATATGATGCTGGGTATGATTGGTTATTTATTACATAGGTTACTATCCCGACAGCATGGTTAATAGCATCTATAGTTGCAAGTCTTACACTATTACCATTAGTATCTGTTCCAGTAATATGAAGGAGAGATCCACCATTATCATAATATGATAATCCAGCTCCTATAGATTTTTTATTACTTCCGGCTTTAAGATCATAAGATATTGATCTTAAAATATCTCTTATATCATCCTCGCAGTTAACTGGATCGGTGGAAACTCCAGAAGAATTGACAATCTCGAATGGCTGAGAATTAGATCCAATATATCCACCAGTTAAAAATCCTACAGTTTCAGATGCGATAAAATCTAAGTTCAAATCAATTAATCTAGCAGCATCTTGCTCTCTATGTGATCCAGCAAAACTACTAAATCCACTTGTTAAGAATCCTACTGATTCTTTTGCGATATAATCTAAATTATATCGAATCATTCTCGCTGCATCAAAATATCTGTCTACTGCCACCCCTAATAGTGGCTGAAGAGATACAACGGCAGCTCCATCGGTCATATCTTCTGTACCAATGAAACTTAGGTCGGTTATATGACAACTATTATTTACATAGAATAAGTCTCTATCATAATATCTTGGAGTTACAACACAGTTTCTAAGTTCGGTCCCTTCTACAGAAACATTTTTAGCAAGGTATACTGGATTTTCCTCTACATAAATTCCTGGATATACTTTTATAGTATCTCCAGGAGACGCTATAGCAGCAGCAGATTTTATTGTTCTCTTAGGATGATTTTCAGATAGTCCAGTATTTGAATCACTTCCAGTTTGAGATACAAATATGGTTTTGCCAATAGGCTTATATGATTGAATTGTAACTTCGCCTTTATTGCCAGGAGTTTGCGTCGGAAATAAATCAATTCCAATTCCAGGAACTAAATTAGTTACAATACCTACTAAATTGACTCCATCTCCATAATACTCTTCAGCGTATACAGTATTTGCAGTGACAATTCCTGATACTAAAACATCTCCAACAACATCAATTTCTGCTCTTGTAGAATTAGTATTAACTCCAATAGACCCATTAACTTTTAGAAATCCTAATCCAGGGTTAAAACTTAAATTATCCTGACTAACTTTAAGATCTGTTCTACCAGTACCTGCAACAAAAGTTGGGTAATATGTTTTATTTTCTCCAGTCTCTGTAACATCTGGATGAGGAGGATCAACCCAAGTTGCTGGATCATCTATTCCTCCTGACATTAAAATTTGTCCAGAAATACCAGGAGTCTCTTCTCTTAATATCTGTAAGATAAGAGAAAAAGAAGGAGCAGTATTTCTATTATGAGGTGGGGAAATACCTAAAACACTATTTCCTATAGATACAACTCTTGTTGGAGGAGTTAAAAATCCTGAAGAAGTATCGCTAACAATATCTCCTACAAGTATACTGGAAGTATTAATACCTAAAATAAAATTCTGGTATCCTTCCGATACTATACCAGCAACATTTTTTACAAAACTATCTGATGTGCTTGTGTATAGTCTATTATTAAGGGAAATATCCCCAGAAACTTCTAACGTAAATCTAGGATCGGTTGTACCTATTCCAACATTATCATTATTAGCGTTAGCAAAAATTAAACTATCCGCAACCTCAAGACCATTACGAATTTTAAAATTCTTATTAACTGCCATTTTTTCTCCTTAAAGGTTCATCATCCCCTTTAAATATTATTTAGTCAATTCGTTTTTCTAATATAGAAGTAACTTGGGTATCTACACTGAAGAAGTTTAAATCTGGATACAAATCATTTCCTTTGTATAATTTTGCATCCTGAATATAATAATCTTCGGTTATGGGTTGAGGTGAATATCCTAATCTATAATTATTACCAGTTAAATCTGAAAGTATTGAAATAGAATTTGCTCCTGTTACAGTTCTACCTACATTAACTCCATCAACATATAACTTAAATACGTTATTATTTCTTGTTAATACAATATTATGGAAAGTATTTGGAAGTAAGACTTGTTGTCTGGTTTCAAGAATAATATTTTCTCCATTTGATCCTAAAATAGGTAAAGATACTGCAATCCCTCTCCTTAAATTTTGATCTGCAGACCAACTATCTCCTTTTATTCTAATAGAAAATCCAAAGTCAGATAAATTCAAAGTATCTCCATATGAAGAATACACGATATAAGGTCCAGGATCTCCTCCAAAATTAAAACTAGAGACAAATATAAAAGCACTAAAAGTAAAATTAGAACTTCTTAAAAGATCATTTGGATTTGTTTGAACAACTATATTTCCGTTTGTGAATTTACCTGAACTAAAATAAAATTTACTTCTTTCAGAAGAAATTATTGGAGATCCTTGTGGAATTATAGTAGATCTAAACCCAGTCGCTTGATTATTGAAAGTTCTAACTTCTGGTGAAATATCTGATATACCATACTTTGTTTCTAATGGTAAAGCAAATAATAATGAAGTTGAAAAATCATCTAAATTTATTCTTATTGCTCTATTTTTTAATATCCAAGTAGTAAATTCTCCAGATAAAGCAAAATTACCTTGACCATCAGTATATATTATTCCAATGAAAACCGGAACATTAATTTGCTCTTCCCATACATTTGATGTTGTTATTTTTAATCTAACAATTGAATTATTTAAAATTTGAACTCCATCTGAACTATTGGATAATATATATTCAGAGTTATTAATTGAGAAATAACTATTTGGAACAACTAATTGACCAAAAATATTATATCCAACTAATAATCTAGAATTTTCATCTACCATTCCTGTAATTAATCTTGGTTCTGTTATAACTTCGGAAGTAAGTTCAGCATCAAGAACATTATTAAAAAAGAAGTTATTTAAATCTGGAGCGTATTGTAAAGTTCTTACTGACCAAGTAGTTTGAGCTAACCCTACACTACCAGAGGAATAAATTGCTAAAGTAACTTCTCTAACTCCATTAGATTGTAAAGTTGGAACTACATTTAGAGTTAATACATCACCATTAAAAACTGGAGATAATTTTACGTTTCCTCCAGAATTGACATTTAGAAATCCGTCTTGTGATAAAATTTCAGCTGTATAAGACACATCGTTAGCTAAACCTTCAACTACATAAGGAGTGCTTGTTACTGCTGAACCTGAAAGAGCATTCAAGACACTAACAGAAACAGGAGAAAATGTTAGATTTTGAGCTATAGGTATTCTGTCAATGGACACATTCCATGTAATTTCTTCTCCTCCGACTCTGATTATATTATTATATTGATCGATAGAAGATTCTACTGCTCCCGAAAGAGGCTCTAAAACTAAAATAAATCTATCATTAGGTCTAGCAATTACACTAGTAGTAGTTAATCCAACATAATTTAATGCAGTTATATTTGAATCAAATGTAAATACATCCTCATCTGAAGTCACAATTATAGAATCTAAAGTAGGGATTTTAATATCTTCATCAGATATTAAAATTTTTGCTACCCCACTTAAAGTTTCTATTAAAATTTTATAATTAATTTCACTGACTATTTGCTGGTGAGTTGTATATACGGATTCTAGAGGTACATTTATATAATCAGGAAAATTGACAATATTTGAAATATCATCATAATTTCCTCTGAAAGAATATTCAGATGAATTTCCTATTGCTCCAAGTAAAGGCATTTTTATTGAGTGTATTGTGAAAGGGATCTTAGGATGGTAAAGTTATTTGTTATAAGCCCAGTATTAGATTTTTTAATAATAACATATGTATACATATCAATTCCATTTGGATTTCCTTCAGTAATGGAGAAATTACCATATTCAAAAGGACTAATTAGGACTCCATCTATTGTAACTTGATTATTATAATATGCTGTGGCTCCTTGTGTTGTCATAATTGCTATAGTTATAGTTTCACCAACATCCATAGAAGAATCTAATGTTTGCAAATCATTGTATTGGAAATTTATACCCCAGTTGCCGATTGCAGGTAATGTGTAATAATACACATTATTATCTCCCAAATTAATATCAATAGAAATTGGATTGCCTAATTGAATAGAAGTATCTACAGTTACTCTTTCAATTATTTCCCCTACATGTAAAATTCCATTAATATTAGTATTTCCGCGTACATCTAAGGCATAATTTACATCAGCAGTATCAGTTCCAATTCCAACTTTTTTAGTAGTATGTATTCCTACAGCATCTTCAATCCAAGGTTGATTGACCGATAACTCTCCAATAAATGAACCGTAGAAAGTTCCAGTCCATATACCAGCATATCTACCATCTCTATTTTTAATCGGACCAAATTCTCTCCACTCATTATTTTCTGTTACAATCCAACCAGTGCTTCCTCCATCTACAGGAGTAGCATTAAATTTCAAGTCTCCTCTATCTCCTAAAACTAATGGAATAGAATCAGATATCCCATAATTTTTAGCTTGACTATTTTCACCATTAATATAAAGAGATTTAACCTCTAAATCGTCTTCAATAGCTACTTTCTTATCAAATAGTACTGGACCATTAAATATAGAAATTACATCATTATTTTCTCCCCCATTAACTCTAATAGAGTCTGATGCTACTATATTTTTTGAATCAAGAACATTGAATGAGTCATCGACATATGACTCTCCAACTACAGTAGGAACAGGGAGGTCATAAATTTCTTGCTCTCCAGTTGTGGATGAGAGTTTTCTATTTCCAGAATAAAAATCTCCATTTTCATCCATTCCTGTATAATAGACCACGCCTCCTGAAGTTTTTGTTGATTGAGAAATTAATCTTTCAACTTTACCGATTGATCTATCTTGATTTTCTGGTAAAGCGGTGGAATAGTTTCCGGGTCCATATCCAACATATTCAAATGTATGTCCAGATGCCCTAATAATCGAATTTCTTCTTAATTCAACAGGAATTATATTTACCTTTTTAATTACAGAATTTATAAGATGAGTTTTTCTTTCTGTTCCAAATTTTGCTCTATATACAACCACATTATCTGTACTTACTACAGATTTTATTCTCATAATTTCTCCATTAGACTCAATATAATCACCTTGTTTGAATCCAACAGCTCTAGCATTACGGATATTATAGAAGCTTCCATCTGGCGCATCCGAATTTAAAGAACCACCGGAAGTCGTAGTTATTCCGGAATAATAATAATTTACTCGATTTTTACCGGAGTTTGATTCTAAACTAAGAGGAATTAATATGGGACTTCCAGTAGTCGCATATAAAATAGTTGAAACCCCTGAATTTACTTCAATTTGAGTCAAAGAATTTACAGAAGTAACTATAACATCATTGTTATAAAAAGAAGAAGTAAATCCGGACAGTCTAACTTTTGAATTTAATTTAACCCCATGAGATGTTGGAAAAGTTATAGTAGAAATTCCAACAACATTATTATAGATAAAATTAGAAATACTTAATGTTCTACCATTAAATATGCCACTTCCGTTTAATTGAACAGTCGTTGTAGAGAATCCAGAAATTGCGGAAGAAGATGAAACAACAATTTGTTTTGATGTTGGTATAGAATTTATAACATATGTATCATTATAAGATAGGTAATCACCTTCAAATCCAGATAAAGTGATGGATTGATTAATATCATTTTCTACTGATGTAACTGATAAAGTAGCGGGGACAAATCCAGTTGTTGTTCCTATCCCAGATACAACTGAAACAACATCCCCAACGATGTAATTACTTCCTCCCGACATTACATCAACAGAAGTGACTCTTTGAGTCCCATCAATTACAACTTTAAAGGAAGCTGATTCTCCACCTGAACTGGTAGATACACCTACACCATAATAAGTCCCTGAAACATATGAAGCTCCTGCACTTACAATAGACACCCCAGTAATCCCGGAAAGGCTATGATCAGTATTAGTGTATATTGTATGAGATGTTCCTGTTAGATTTGAAATTATTCCTGTTACACCTAATCCAACGGTAAAATCAGAATTTAATTTTGTTAAAGCCTCTTTTGTTACAGAATTTTCTGGGTCATTAACAAAAACATTTCCTATAATATTATGATCCACGAAACAAGAGGTTGGATCTGGATTTGAATTTGAATTATCTCGATCGAGTTGTGGATAAATATTTTTTAATGGTTGAGAATAATTTTCATCTATAAATGGAGATATAGTTGGAGAAACTGAGCAGTGTACTACAGTTAATTCATATACGCCATCTTGTTTATCTTGAACATATTCTTGAATTTCTTTAGATTTATAAATTTGGAATATATTTCTAGAATTTTTAGTCTTTACATAAGGTAAAGATGTTGTTCTTACCCTAGTGTCATTTTCAAAAATTCCAGGATTTGATTCTAAGGAATAAACAAAACTTCTAGATGAAGGAACTCTTATGACTTCATATGTTCCATTATATCCAGATGGAGATACATTTACAACTTCAATTTCAGATCCAACATTCAGTTTATGTGGTAATTCTGTAGTTATGGTAACTTCGGAAGAACCCCAAGATGCACTTACAATGAATTTTGGGTTTCTTATTTCGTTATCTGATGCTAAATCAGTAGTTCCAAAGTATCTAGAAAATTCAGTTCCAAACAAATTAGAACTATTACTTTCTTGTATGATAAATCCGTTTACTGGCGGTCTAGCAATAGTTCTGGTAGTCTTAGGTATACTGTATATTAATTTAAATAATTTATTTTCTTCTACCCTTTTATCAGGAATTCTTTGTACAAAAGTTCTGCCTGAAGTAGGTATTCTGATAGGTGCAAGAGTAACAGGGTCTACAACATTTCTAATAGCGGAATATATACCATTTCTAGAAGAGTCTACTGTAATATACCAATTATTTCTATTAGAATCCCACTGAACTGGGTGTCCTAATTCACCTGGAAATTTATCATAAACTCTGCTTGTTATGGATAATTTTCCACCTTTTCTATTAGGTAAAATTGGTATATCATTTATTGCATTATTAAATGTTGTGGCTAATTTAATTTGAACATTATTAAGAGTATTATCTACGCTAGTGTTTATTACATAATAAATTTTATTACCATCTACTCCATCTGGTAAATGTCCATTTTGAGAAAAGACTCTTACTTTTTCTCCAGCACTAAAAGTATGAACTGATGTTAACGTAATAACACCATTAGTTATAGCATTTTCAAAATTATTATTTTGTCTTTGTACAGTGAATGATTTCTCATAAGAATTAGCTGTTCCTGGAATAATTACACTGGAACTTGCTTCGGAAGGAGACTTTATGTAGAGAACTTCATTTTGTTTAGCACCAATTCTAAATCCATCAATAACTGTAGTTGGTGGATTATTGAAATTTCTCTCCCCATATAGATATAGTTTATCAGTGGTAGCAGCTCCTGCTGCTGCAATAGTTGTAATTCCTACATCAATTTGCGAAAATTCAATATTTAAAATTGTATCGTCAATTTCTTGGGGAGGTACTATACCTATAATATATCCGTGATCATCTTGATCAAATGAATCTTTTCTATATCCAGATGAAACAAAAGACTTTGCTCCAAAGTTAGAATTTGAATTAGTTACAGAATAATCTCCTCCACTTTCGGCTACTATTTGTTTTGCGTAACCGATAGTGAATACTGATACTAATTGCGCAAAAGAATCATTAGAAACTTTTATGTGATAATTTTCAAAATCCGGCTTATATTTTGCTCTAGTATTTTTATATAAGTCAGGAGTTACAGAAGAATCAACATAGTTTCCAGATTCTTCGTCATATATTACAAAGGCATTATTATCTTTTTGTAAACTTACTCCAGTAAATTGAGCAACAACAACGCTCTTAAATCCGCCTACTTTACTGCCATCTGCATGTAGACCACACATTCCATAAACGGAACGTAATGAGATGTTAAAAACATAAGGAGATGCTGAAGATATGGTATCAGAAATAATATTTAAAGTTGCCCCAAAAACTGGTGGACTAGCTATTGTTGGAATATTTGATGTTATATATTTTATTTGATTATTGGATGGGACCTGACTAACAACAAATTGCCCATCATAGCCATTCTGATTTACTCCAGAAATTTGAACTGAAGTATCTACGGATATTCCCTCGACTGTTCCATCTAAAGTAACAGTAATAACTTCAGAGGGAGTAGTGCCGTCTCCAGATATAATACTGGAAATTCCTACCTGATCGCCTCTAGAACCTACAATTCTATATTCATCAATTATTGGTTGAATATCAACTGAAACTCCACCTACATAAGTTACGTTATCAATTTCTCTGCCAGAACTTTCTCCATAAATCAGAGAAATCTTTTCATAATATTGTTGTAAATCTGTTCTAGTAGTCGTTACAGTTAAGAATGTATCGTCTATTTCTACATCGTTTACCCCATCAACATATTCAAATGCGGTTAATTTATGATGAGAGAAATTAGGTGTAAATTTAGAGGGGTTATAATTTTTATAGCAAAAATTACCTGGATTTGCATCCAGTATGCTAAATCCATAAAAGAAAGACGCTCCGGTTATTCTAAAAATAGAAGATCTTTCAATATTTTCATTTATCGGATCTGGGACATAAAGAGGTCTAATAATTGTTTTTCTTAAGTCTTGAGCTATAATTGAAGTTCCTCTAGGAACTATTACTCCACCATGTACTGAATTTAAAAGATATAAACTGTTAGTAGCATCTGTTAAATCTAAAATAGTATTAAGATCAAATTGATTTAAAGTAATAGAAGACCCATTTCTTAAATATGTGCTACCTGAATCGTCTATAACTGCGCCAGGTCTATTGTCTACAAAATGCTCTCCAGAGTAGACTAAAATAGTACAAAAATTAAATCTATCGTTATTTAATCCAACTTGATATGAATATCTTGAGGCTTCTATTAATGCTCTATTTATTGTTTTAAACGGAGTAAAAGGAGAAGATCCATCATTAGTAATTGAATCAGATGAATCTAAATTCTCCGGATTTACATGGAGAATTTTTCCTCTTGAAGACTTAAGAAAATTTTCTAAACGACTTAACGCCATTATTACTTTTTACACAATTCCTTATTTTTATTTATGTAAAATAATCGGCGGGCATTTCCTCTGGATTATCTATTTCAACTTCAAAAAGTAAAGGATGCATCATCTCAGCTATCAAATAGTCAGATTTTCTGAACATATCATCAGCATGAATTCCTTTATTTCTGTCTGCTTCAGATAGAATTTTTAAATCATGTTTATCCTCATCTTCAATGGGATCCAAGTCAAAGGGCATCCCGTCAATGTAATAAATTTTTGCTAAAATGGGAGGTTCTTTTGGAACCAAGTACCAGTGATAAGAACTGGTAATTCTAAATCCCATAAGAACCTCCTTTTTTTATTATTTATTTTTCTTGATTATAATCGGGGGGATTTAATCGACAAAATTCACTAAAGATAATTTTCATTTCTTTATTTGTTAAATTACATGATGCTGCTGCATCTGGTAAATTTCTTTTTGCGTAATAAAGATCCCAAAGAGCTTTGTTTGTTTCAGGTCGCATTTGATTCAATAATATTCCAAATTGTATAAATTGTATGATAATAATCTGAATAGGGCATCTCTACTGTGTCTTCAGGAAGAATTTCATTAATAACTTCTGCTACGGCATCAAATTTATGTAAATGAGACTTTTGTGAAAATAACTCTAAAATATCTTTTTTGTTTATGTGACCTTTCATAATGGTTTAGCATAGTGCATTATTATATTACACCAAAACCAAGAGAATTAAAGTATTAGTGGACAGTTTAATTGCTGTCCACTTCACCTCTAAGCTCTGCAAGTTTAGCAGTTGCTATACATTCAACGATAGTCCAATAAGCTTCCCCACTTATCGGGAAATATTCATCAGCAAAATATTCTGCCATGTCTTCTTGAAGTTCAAAAAGTTCATCATGAGTTTGTTTAGATACTTGATATTTCATCCTTGAAGAGTCCCAAATAATGTAGCAATATCTGATTGGATTGGTCCAATTGCGGCTTTTAAATCTTCAATCTCTTGTAAGATATCAGTTTGTTGTACATAAAGTCTGCCATTGGGAATTCTTACGTCACTTTCAAATCTTCCGTTTCCTTCTACGGTTAATTCTCCAGTCAAAGTAAAATCCAATGTCCCATCTTCATTTTCAACAAATGGATCAGTACCTTCTTCTTCTTCTGGTTCTTCAAATTCATAGAATTGAAAATCTACCGCAGTAGATGCAATTCCAGCAGCGTTGGGGGTTTTTGTTACTACCATTTCATTATTCTCCTAATTCTAACCAAAGACTTGGATGTGGCATTGATTGGTGATATAAATTATACTCTGGTTTTAAACACAGTTTAATATCACCAGCTATAACATATCGATCTTTTATATTTTGTTTTTTTAATGTTGAATGAACTAAATTACTTGGAAATAATACTACGGTTCCTTCGTGTGGAGTTATTGTATAATTTTCGCAATTATACTTATTAAACTTTTTTATTAAGTTAAATTTTTTTCCAGTCTCAAATAATCCACCTGAAACTTCATTCATATTTCCTGAACTATGTAGACAGAATTTATCTGACGTAATATCAGAAGAAATGTAATAGCAGAAAGAAATATCTGCGCCATTATGAATATGTGGCTTAAGCTCTGGTATTTCATTATTGTGGTAACCAACCCAAGCCTTAGTGACATTCATATTTAATTTTTCATGGTCTACTTCCAATAAATCAAGATATCTACAAACACTTTTTTTGAGAGACTTGAAAAATATTGAGTAATTTTTATTCAACTGTAAAGAGCATTTCCCAGAATTTTCTGGGGTTTCATTCTCATATCCGTTAAACCATAAAGACTTCAATTCATCAAAATACTTAGACTTAAATTCTTCATGGCAATCTATTTCATCTTGAGCTACCAAGATGGGAAATATTTCATGTTTTTTAATCATAAATTTATGTTATATTCAGTATTATCTCCTGGATAATCATCGGGACTAAACCCTTCATATTCTGGAATAAGTTGATCACCATCCGATCTTGTTGCAAAAATATGATAAAAACAATTAATGGGAACAACACTATTAGATTGAAGAGTAATTTTATCGATTGAAACTGTTTTTACAATAATATCTTGATGCGCTCCCATTGGAGTTATTGTAACTGTTATTGAAGAAGGATCAACAAAATTTTTCCAGTATTCTGGAAGTTTAATTACGGTTTCGTTTTTTAACTTCCCCCTTATATATACATCATTTGATGGAGCCTCAGGGCAAGTATGTCTTAAACGCCAACCTTCTTTTGTTGGATGCGGAATGTCAAAATTTTTCTTTTTTGTTAATTTATGTTTTCCACATTTAGCAGTAACATTTCCTCTTGAAGCAATTCCAAGTCCTGCTCGTATAAATCCGCCAGCATTTATATCAATAGCTACATCTAAGTAATCATTTACTGCAATATCTCCCCAAACATGTAAAGAATATGGTGAATGATTCCAAAATCCACATGCAGCAAGAAGTCCAGGAAAAATTGGAGGAGTAGTGTCGATATTAATATCTGGACCAATCATAACCGTTGCGGTTTGAAACGGCCAAAAACTATTAGATCCTATCACTGTAGGACCTTCAATAGAGGCTCCACCGCGAACTTTACCTGGACCTACTCTTAAAGGTATAATTGGAAACCCCGATCCCACAACTAATTGATGTGAGATAGAAATATCATCTTGTTGTTGAGCCATATTTAAAAATTATTAAAGAAGATATGAAGAATTTAGATTAAATTTTAAAATTGATTGTGTTGGTAGTGCATCTTTATTTGGATAAATCCTAGATGCAGATGTTAATCCGTTTACAAAATTACTTGTTAAATTCATTGTAGTATTAGCTATAATATCCATAGTATATGGAGTAAACATTTTAATTCCAACCGTTGCGTTTACATCAAAACTTCCAGTTTTAATATTTACACTTTCATTAGAATCTAAATTAATTGTTCCTCTTGTACTATCAGGACCTGTTGCGCGGATATCTACATCTAATCCAGAAATTCTAACCCTACCATTTGGGGCTCTTATTACAATATCGCCATTTTCAGAAAAGAGAAAAAACCCAAGATCTCTTTCTCTAGTGTCTGTCCCGCAAAGAATTTCATAAGTACCTGGGCATCTATTTAGAGTCCATCCTTTTCGGTGTCCATCTACATCAAGTGCTATATAGTGTCTTGAGTCATATCCCTGTAGATATGCTCCAGCAGTAACAGCGGAATCCAAATTTGCCGATTCCATATGAAGATGACCAAACCTAAGTTCACCATCTTTAGTTCCATACGAAACTGTTTCGGCGTTTTCTTTGGTTCCTCCTGGTCTAGACGTATTTGCTCCTGTTAAACCTGATAAATTCATCTTAGTATTTTACCCACACAATCAACAACTGTTATTACAGGAGTATTTAATCCAATTCCAAGGAGTTCATCTAAATCGTTAGTGGTTTCTATTTTTTTAAATGAAAATACTGGAACCATAGTCGCATTAATTCCACTTTCTGAAATGATGCGAATTTGAGGATTATCAACAAATCCACACCCCTTAGAAATTAGTTCAACTTCTTTTAGGGACCCGAATTTATCAAATACTGGCTTAAATTCTGCTCCATTACTGGGAGTTATTTCTATTTTATCGTCTGGAGAGTAATTTACTCCTTCGTTTAAAATCGCAATGTCTTCAAGACAAGCAACGACTTGGTATGTATTTGGTGGTTTATTTGCATCAGAATCAGTAGTTCCTATGCCAACTCCCGTAGTTCCCGCTCCAACGAATGAGGTTGTGCCTATCCCAGTTACTCCTGATGTAGTGCCTACACCAACAACAAAAGAAGTTGTTCCTATTCCTGGACCAATAGAAGTTGTTCCTATTCCAATACTCGTAGTTCCAATTCCAATAATAAGAGCAGTTGTTCCTATTCCAATAGTAATAGAAGTTGTACCAATTCCAATAACAGGAGCGCATTCTGGGGTTAAGAAAGATCCATTTACGTTAATGGGAATTGGTGTTAATTGCCCCTGACCTTGTAAAACTTGAAGAACTTCATTTTGTTCGTTTAAAACCTCAGCAATAGTATTTCTAGGTAGATATGCTATTTGTCCAGTTGTTACCCCCACAACAGTTCCAGGAGGATAGACATACACATCTACGATTGTTTCACATGGATATGAGAATATTACACCATCTCCACCAGTTGTATCATTTGGTTGAGCTAGATAATTTCCTCCAGGATCAGAAAAAACAACATTGGTAACAGTATATATTGGAGTTGGTGGAAGATTATTTTGTGAATCTATAGGCGCATTTGGATCATAAGTAGTTTCAACTGGAATTTCAGTCATTATTGGAATTGCAGTTGCTCCTCCACCGGATCCACAAACGTCTACAATATTAACATTTGGAGGTCCAGTGTATCTACCACCAGTAACCAAATCGACTCCCATTATCTGTCCGGTAAGGCCAACAACAGTATTTCCAGTTGCACCCAATCCTTCTATAGTACCACCACCAAAAAATACTATTCCCGGTGGACCACAAGGTAATTGAGCACTATTACATCCAGGAATGGGTTTTCCAGTATAATCTAAATTTGAACTAACAAATGCTTGAAGATCTTTTCCAAATTTAGATTGATCTAGTATTTGAGGTAACGATAAATTACGTCCATCCCAAAAAGACCACTCATCTAAAATTTGACAATCTAAGTCTGGTTTACATGTGAGAAATTCAAGTATACCTATAATAATTTCAAATGCTTTAAACAATATTCCAGCGACATCAAAAACAATTCCAGCAACCTGTCCTAATGCCGCAAAAATTCCAGATGTTAGTTCACCTAAAATACTGGAAATCAAACTTGCCATGAACCCTTCTGCGGCACACATTGGAGCATTGATATATTTTTCTATCATTTGCTCCAACAATCTTTTTATGATAGAAGCTAATTTTGAAATTATTTTTTCAAACACACATTGAAGTGTATTATTTGCAAGCTCTGATGCCTGAGCCGCATTTGGTCTCATGTTAGGTGGAAGTAAATCGAATAACCATGTTAATTGCTTATTTAAAAAATTAACTACTACACCCCTAACTTTCGCCATCATAGATTTAACTAATGCAGCAGCAAAATTAGTTGCCTGTGAAATTAAACTTGAAATATTTCCAATTACATTAGAAACAGCTCCTACAACCTGCTGTGTAAATCTTCTTGCTCTTTTTACATCTATGAGTAATTGCTTTATGATTTTTTGAAGTCCATCCATTTCACCAGAAGGTCCTTCACAATTAATTGTTTTTGGTATATAAAATGATCTTTTTCCATCAAGGTTTTGATCTTGATGAGACATTTTACCTTGATTAGGATGAGTTCCTTCTGCGGTTATAAGCGAATCGGGACCTTCAATTTTTATATTAGCAGTAGATACTGGTAAAGCTCCCCTTCGTCCAATATATCCAGATCTCTGCACAAAAGGTTGAGCAGGGTCTCCTCCAAAAAGTGGAACCCGTGGATCATTTGGAAGTATCCCAACGATCACAGGTTCGGTTGCATTTATACCATCTTTGTAAAATCCAAAAACATAACATCCTTGCCTTATATTTGGAGTTTGCTTTGATCCCCCATGTCCAGATCCAGCAGTAACTGGGAGAAGCATTTCTGCCATTGGAAGTTGTTCATCTGGAATATCTTTTACATCAGATGATTTTCCAATAATTCTAACTTTACAGCGATATGAGGCTCCAGCTATGTCTTGAGTTGTATGTAGTTTATGTTTAAATCCCGAATTCGCGTGGTTATACGCCCAAGTTGAATCGTCAACTACTTGTCCTATCCAACCATGTAGTGTATTTAACCCACCTGTTTCGGAATTAAAAAAGTAATTCATACATTAAATATTCTACACTCTGGAGCATCCGGATTTGAATCACAATAAAGCTCTAAGGCATTAGGATCCCTATCATCTTCTGGATGCGAGTTTCTATAATGGTTTAGTTGTTCCAACTCAGAAAATAAATGTCTTTTTCTTTGAGGACTTATCATTGAATCACCCAATTCTCTTTCATTATTTTGAATATGTTCGTGAATATTCATTTTCTGTAAATGCTCTCTCTAGCTAAATTTAGAGTTGTGTAGTAACCTGTTTGATGAAGTCTGTGGCATACATCTACTACCATATATAGTCCACTTTTTTTATTACTTATAATTTTATTATCTTTTGAGCTTTGTTCTGGGAAGTGACACTCAATAATGTCTCCGGCATGAATACCAAAATCTCCTGCAATTGTGACGGATAATTTAAACGTAAATAAATTATTGTATCTAGTATAAGATTGTCTTAATATTTCTTCCGACTTAAAATTTAAATCATCTAAAAATTTTAGCTGTTCTTTTAAATTTGTTCCTGGTGGTAAGACTCCCCTATCATTAATAGAATAACTTATTCTTGATATATTATTCCATATATCAAGTTCTGCTGCTATTTTTGGAGGTTCTAATCCTCCCATATTATCAGGTTTTAATCTACTTGTGTCAGAAAATTCGCTGACTTCATAAACATTAGTTATGAAATCAAACTTTTTCAATTGGGATAAAGAAAAGGCTCCAGTTTTTACAAGTTTATCGACATCTACTGAATTATCAAAAGAGTAAGAAAAAATTTTTGCATCATATGTTGGAGGGATAAGTTCAGTTTCATTATAAATTAATCTTCTCTTTGGACCCATCATCCATAATTTATCTATGGATTTAAATTTGTAACCACCAGAACCACTACCATCTTCAAAGGTTTCATAAAAGAAATAACCCGCTAGGTTACCTTTTGCTCCAGCAATGTCTGGAACAGATCTTTTAGCAAGGGTTGCAAGTTTGTAAAATGGTGTTTCCATATTACCTAGAAACACATACTCATTTAAAGTCGCATCAATTTGAGCTGGCTTTGCTGTAAATCCCCCTAAGATTAATCCAACCGAATCAGAAATTTTACCTTCATATCTTAATCTTAATTTACTTTTTTCAAAATCATTTGTTATAAATTCAATTGAACTAAAGTCAAAATCTAAAATATTTTTATTTACTTTTTCTTCTATAGAATTAATAGTGTTTACTACTAATTTGTTACCTCCTTTACATACTATAGGTCTATCTAATCCATCAGTGGCAACAAACTCTAATGTTTCACCTGAGACAATATTAACATCGTCTTCTTCGGTAGCTGCTACACCATCTGGGAAATCTCTATATCCACTATCGACAAAACGTAAATCGGCCCTGATACTAGGATCGAGAATACTTTCATAAAGATGCATTTCAATAAATCCATCAGAGAGATCTAATTCCCCTCTGTAATTTGATAATACTTTTATTTCCTGTATTTGACCCGAACCAGGAGCAGCCGCAATATTAGACATTATCCTCTCATTAATTGTTGATAGTTATCCATATTATTTACTTTCGGTAGGGAGAACGCAATTACTCCTCCCCCTCCACTTCCTCCAACAGGAACTGGAACAGGTTGTGAAATATAAATTGGCTGTATAGCTACAATACCTCTTTCCATTGGATCTTCATAAGATGCATATTTTTCTTCTGGGAGAACGGGAGAAGTTCCTGGCTTATAAACTAGTCCACCATATTTTTTCTTCGG